>Ga0136616_10002122_pt1 | contig 10504 bp, 6 predicted proteins | sample AntDrymUQ2992106_2_FD_106648 | JGI IMG/M metagenome (GOLD analysis project Ga0136616, IMG submission 106648) | Polar desert sand microbial communities from Dry Valleys, Antarctica - metaG UQ299 (21.06) | ecosystem: Environmental > Terrestrial > Soil > Desert | place: Antarctica: Dry Valley... | reverse complement strand
TCCGTCACGTGCCACCAGCATGCTCGCGGATGCCGTGCACCGGCAGTCACGACCCGGCATCCGCCGCGGTGCCGCAGAAATTCCGACTCAGGACACTCGCAACCGCGGGCGGGACGGTGGCGGCGGGACGGTTCCGTCCTGCCCGGCTCGTACGGTGCGCGGGTGCCGCTCAACGACGTCCGCCTGCAGGTCGCGCCCTACGACTTCTCCGCCGCCCAGCGGTTGCGCGACGTGCTGGGCATCTCGCATGTCACGGCCCAGGTGCTGGTGCGCCGCGGGTTCGGCGACCCGGCAGCGGCGCGGGAGTTCGTCGATGCCGACGTGCGCCATCCGCTGGACGCGTTCGGCGGGCTGCGCGACGGCGCTGCGCTGATCCTCGACCATGCCGCGCGCGGGTCGCGCATCACCGTGCACGGGGACTATGACGTCGACGGGGTCAGCGCCACCGCGGTGCTCGTGCGGGCGCTGCGCACGCTGGGCGCCGACGTCGACTGGTATCTGCCGAGCAGGATCGACGACGGCTATGGGCTGGCGCTCGCGACGGTCGAGCGGCTCGCAGTGCGCGGCACCGGGCTGCTCGTGACCGTCGACTGCGCGATCACCGCCGTCGACGAGGTCGCCGCCGCGCGCGCCGCCGGCGTCGATGTCGTGGTGACCGACCACCATTCGCCGCGCGCGGACGGCCGGCTTCCCGACGCTCCGATCGTGCATCCGGCGCTCGGGGGATACCCTTGCCCGCAGCTGTGCGCGGCCGGCGTCGCGCACATGCTCGCCCGGGCGCTGCTCGAGGGCGCGGGGCAGGACCCGGCCGCAGCCGACGCCGACCTCGATCTCGTGGCCCTGGCGACCGTGGCGGACTGCGTGCCGCTGGTCGGCGAGAACCGCCGGCTGGTGCGCGCGGGCCTGCGTGCGCTCGCCTCGACCCGCAAGCCGGGGCTGCAGGCGCTGATGGAGGTCGCGCGCGTGGACCCGAGCGGGGTCGACGCCGGCGCGATCGGCTTCCGGCTCGCGCCGCGGATCAACGCCGCCGGCCGGCTGCACCGCGCCGACGCCGGGTTGGAGTTGCTGCTCACGGCGGACGTCGGGCGTGCGCGCGCCGTCGCCGCCGAGCTCGACGCCCTCAACGTCGAGCGGCGCGACGTCGAGACACGCATGCTCTTCGAGGCCGAGCGGCTGGTGGCCGAGACCCCGGGCGGCGCCCCGGCCTACGTGCTGGCCGCCGAGGGTTGGCACCCGGGCGTGATCGGCATCGTGGCGTCGCGGATCGCCGAGCGCCACCATCGCCCTGCGGTGCTGATCGCGCTCGACGGCGAGCAGGGCACCGGCTCGGGGCGCTCGATCCCGGCGTTCGACCTGCTCGGTGGACTGGAGGCGGCCAGCGCCGAGCTGCTACGCCACGGCGGGCACCGCGCGGCCGCGGGCCTCACGATCGCCCGCGGGCGCGTCGAGGCGTTCCGCGCGGCCTTCGTGACGCACGCCGCCGGGACCCTGACCCCGGGCGACCTGTTCCCGATCCAGCGGATCGACGCCGTGGCGCCCGGGGACGTGCTGCACCTGGGCTTGGCCGAAGAGCTCGAGCGCCTTGCCCCTTTCGGCATGGGGAATCCCCAGCCCTCACTGCTCGTGCCCGCGGCGCTGCTCGAGGATCCGCGGCCGATGGGGGAGGGCCGTCACGTCTCGTTCACGCTCGCCGCGGGCGGCGCTCGATCACGCTGCGTGGCTTTCGGCCGCGGCAGCTCGCTGCCGGCGGCGCCCGGCGAGCCCGTCGATGCGGCCGTGCGGCTCGAGGTCAACCGCTTCAACGGCGCCGTCGAGCCGCGGCTGGTGCTGCGCCACGCGCAGCCCGCGCGCCCGGCGCCGATCAAGGTCGTGGGGGAGCCGGGCTTCGAGGAGGCGCTGCGTGCCGAGCTCGAGTGCGACCTGGACGCCTGGCCGCCGCGCGACGGCGCGTGCTTCATGGCGGACCTGCGCGGGCGCGACGACGGGCTCGGCCGGCTCGCTCCCCGCCGCGTGCGAGACGTTCGCGGCAGCGGCATCGCCGGGGTACTGGGCGACCTCGTTCACACCGGCGCGCCCGTGCTGGCCGTGGCAGCGCACGCCGGGCATCGCGCCATGGCGCTGCGCGACCGCGTCGGCGGGCTCGCGGTCGCGAGCTGGGCGGCGCTGGAGGCGAACCCGTCGCTTGCGGCGGGATTCGCACACGTCGTTGCCGTGGACCCGCCCGCGCACGCCCATCTGCAGACGCTCGCGCAGCACGTGCCCGGCGATGGCTGGACCCACCTGGCGTGGGGTGACGCCGAGCTCGAGCTCGCGCGGCGCGTGCTGGCGTGGGAGCTCGACCTGCGCGCGCAACTCCCGGACGCGTACCGCGCGCTGCGTGACGCCGCGGCCGCCGGCAATGGCGCGGCTCGCGCGGTGCCCGCCGGCGCGCCCGCGCTCACGGGTGCGGCACTGACCGCCGTCCTGCGCGGCGCGGGCATGCAGCCTCGCTCCGGGGCGCTCGCCGGGAGACTCCTGCGCGTGCTGGCCGAGCTCGGCCTCGTCGGGGTCGCCACCGGACCGACCGCGGTCACCGTGGCGCCTGCTCCAGGGCGCACCGAGCTGGAGCGCTCAGAGGCGTTCAACGCCTACTCAGACCGCCTGCGCGACGGGCTCGCACACCTCGCTCAGCCCGCGGCCGCCGACGCGCCGAGTCCGGCGATCGCTGCCGCCGCCTGAGTCCGTCGGGCGCGGGCGGCTGAGCTACGCTCTCCGGGAGCGTTCGCATGGCTGATACGCCCGACCAGACCACCGAGGGCCGCGCCGCGCCGGAAGCGAGCGGCGGCGGTGAAGTGCGGCCCGGAGCAGCGGCGCTCGTGCCGGCGGGCGACGTCGCGGTCTCGGCCCACAAGCCGGTCGACCGCTCTGACCACGAGCACGACTTGCCTCCCGAGTCGCCACCCGATCTCACCGATCTCGAGCGCGAGCTGCTTGCCGACCTGTTCGCGATCGTCGAGGAGCATGCCGACGAGGTCGCCCGCCCGGTCGATCGCCGGCGCGTGATCAGCGCGTTCGTCTTCGCCTGCGACCACCATGCGGACCAGCGCCGCCAATCGGGCGAGAACTTCATCGTGCACCCGGTCGGCGTGGCGAAGATCTGCGCGGGCATGCGGCTCGACACCGAGACGCTGTGCGCCGCGCTCCTGCACGACACCGTCGAGGACACGTCGGCATCGCTCGACGAGGTGCGGGAGGCGTTCGGCGACGAGGTCAGCGGACTGGTCGACGGAGTGACCAAGCTGACCGGGATCACCTTCCAGTCGCGCGACGAGGCGCAGGCCGAGAACTACCGCAAGATGATGGTCGCGATGGCCACCGACGTGCGGGTCATCCTGATCAAGCTCGCCGATCGCCTGCACAACATGCGCACGCTCGATGCGATGCCGAAGCAGAAGCAGATCGAGAAGTCGAAGGAGACGCTCGACATCTATGCGCCGATGGCGCACCGGCTCGGCATCCACGCGATCAAGTGGGAGCTCGAGGACCTCTCGTTCGCGACGCTGCACCCGCGCAAGTACCAGGAGATCAAGGGCCTGGTCAGCCAGCAGCGCGACGAGCGCGAGCGCTACGTGGCAGGGGCCGGCGGCTATCTGACCAAGGAGCTCGAGGCGCTCGGGATCCGGGCCGAGATCTCCGGCCGCGCGAAGCACTTCTACTCGATCTACTCGAAGATGACCAAGAAGGGCCGCGAGTTCAACGAGATCTACGACCTCACGGCGATGCGCGTGATCGTCGAGTCGGTCAAGGACTGCTACGGCGCCGTGGGCGTGATCCACTCGATCTGGAAGCCGCTGCCGGGGCGCTTCAAGGACATGATCGCGATGCCCAAGTTCAACATGTACCAGGCGCTCCACACGACCGTGATCGGGCCTGAGGGCAGGCCGCTGGAGATCCAGATCCGAACGCGCGACATGCACGAGACGGCCGAGTACGGCGTCGCCGCGCACTGGCGCTACAAGGAGGGCGCGCGCGGCAACGGCGCGATCGACCCGACCGACGCCAAGCTCAAGTGGCTGAAGTCGCTGCTGGACTGGCAGTCCGACGTCGAGGATCCACAGGAGTTCGCCGACAGCCTGCGCGACGAGCTGATCGAGGACGAGGTCTTCGTCTTCACGCCCAAGGGCGAGGTCAAGTCGCTCGCGTCCGGTGCGACGCCGCTGGACTTCGCCTACGAGGTGCACACCGACGTCGGGCACCGCTGCGTCGGCGCCAAGGTCAACGGCAAGCTCGTGCCGCTGCATTACGAGCTGCAGTCGGGCGACATCGTCGAGGTGCTGACTTCAAAGCGCGAGCGCGGCCCGTCGCGCGACTGGCTCGCGATGGTCAAGACGACGCGCGCGCGCAACAAGATCCGCGCCTGGTTCAAGGCCGAGTCACGTGAGGACTCCGAGCACACCGGGCGCGAGCTGCTGCAGGAGCAGCTCAAGAAGGCGGGCCTGCCCGCGCAGAAGATCACCGGCTCCGCACTCCTGGCGGACGTGATCCGTGAGATGGGCTTCCGCAAGGCCGACGATTTCTACATCGCGCTCGGCGGCGCCAAGATCTCGGCCAAGGTCGTCGTCAACAAGGTGATGCAGCGCCTCAAGGAGGGCGAGGCGGCCGAGGACGAGCCGACCGTTGCCGAGGACCTGGTCGCATCGCGCAAGATGCCGCGCCGCCCCGAGGGTGACGCTTCGCAGTACGGCATCCGCGTCGAGGGAGTCGAGGACGTTCCGCTGCGCCTGGCCAAGTGCTGCCGACCGGTCTCGGGTGACGAGATCCTCGGCTACGTCTCGCTCGGGCGCGGCATCACGATCCACCGCGATGACTGCCCCAACGCGGCCGCTCTGCGCAAGGATCCCGAGCGCTTCGTGCCGGTCAGCTGGGATGGCGACTCGGCGGCGTCGTTCAAGGTCGAGTTGCAGGTCGACGGCTGGGACCGGCATCGGCTGCTCGAGGACCTCTCGCGCACGTTCGCCGAAGCTGGCATCAACATCGTCGAGGCGCGCTGCATCGTCACGCACCCGATGGTCAAGAACCGCTTCGTCGTCGAGGTCGGCGACACGCACACGCTTAAGTCCACGATCACGCGCCTGCGCGCGATCGACGCCGTATTCGACGCCTACCGCGTCACTCCCAACGGCGGCTAGTGACCAGCGTCAGGCGGCACGCTTCGGCGCTGGGGAGCTGGGAGATGGCCAGCTCACCACCATCAGCTGCCTTGAGCGGCGCCGTGAAGGGCTACTGCGGCTATGTCGAGCATACGAACGCGCCCTTGCGGCGCCGCGAGGCCGCCACAGGCACGATCACGGTGATCTTCTCCTTCGGCCCGCGCATGCGCGTGGACGGCGTGCTCCACGACTCGTTCGTCGCGGGCCTCTCCGACGTGCCGGTCACGACCGAGCACGGCGGTGTCCAGAACGGGCTCGAGCTCAAGCTGACGCCCCTCGGGGCGCGCCGGCTCTTCGGTGTGCCGATGCACGAGCTGGTCAACCGCGTGGTCGCGCTCGACGACCTGCTCGGCACCGGGACGCTGCTCGAGGAGCTCGCAGAGGCACGCGGGTGGGAGGCGCGCTTCGCACGCGTCGACGCGGAGCTGACGCAGCGGCTCGGCGCGGCGCCGGCGCCGCATCTCGCGGTGCGCGCGGCCTACGCACGGCTTGTCGCCACGCGCGGCATGATCGCGGTCGGCGTGCTGGCCGGCGAGCTCGGCTGGAGCAGGCGTCACCTTGCGGCGCGCTTCCGCGACGACATCGGCGTCTCACCCAAGGCGCTGGCCCGGCTGCTGCGCTTCGAGCGGGCGATGGAGCTGCTCGGCGCTCACCGGCCGCGTGCCCTGGCGGACGTGGCGTACGAATGCGGCTACTACGACCAGGCGCACTTCAACCGCGACTTCAAGGCATTCGCCGGCGCTACGCCGGTCGAGCTGCTCTCGAGGCGGCTGCCCGACGGCGGTGGCTGGTCTGCGGACGGGCTCCCATCCGTCCAAGACGAGCTGTCCGCGGCCGCATAGCCTGCGCGCATGCCCACCATCTTCCCGATCATCCGCTTCGCCGACTCGGACGCCGGCCTCACGTGGCTGAAGGACTCGCTCGGCTTCGAGGAGCAGGGCGTCTTCCGCGGCGACGACGGCAGCATCCAGCACGGCCAGCTGCGGCTCGGCGACGCCTGGGTGATGATCGGCACCGAGTCGGACGAGGGCACCGACCGCTTCGGCAATCACGCCGGGACCGCCTTCACGTATCTCGCGGTCGACGACGCCGCGGCGGCGTTCGAGCGCGCCAAGGCCGCGGGCGCCGACCTGACGTCCGAGCTCGAGTCGCGAGACTACGGCGGGCGCGAGTTCTCGCTGCGCGACCCCGAGGGCAACACGTGGTCTGTCGGCGAGTACGACCCTAGTCGAGCAAGCTGAGGCCGCCGGGGAGGACGCTGAAGACGGCCTCCTCGTGATGGCCGATGAAGTCGCCGTCGACCTGGACGGGCACGGGACGGTGGTCGAACGAGCGCACGCGCAGGCCGTCGAGCCCGTCGAAGGCGTGCACGCGCCGGTGCCGCCCGACGGCCGAGTGGCGAGCCAGCAGCCGGTAGGTGATCGTCGGCAGGTCGAGCGCGTTCGCGCGGGTCAGGACCACGCCGGAGAGATCGCCCGAGTGCAGATGCGTGCCGGCGGCGAGCCGCACGGGGCGGTGGCGGAAGAAGGTGTACGGCTGGGAATTCTGGACGAAAACGCTGACGCCGCGCGTCTCGCGCCCCGCGGCCGTCGCGACGACGCGCGGCGGGTTGACGACGTATGACTTCAAGAACGTCGTCACGGCCGCCTGCGCGTAGAACCACGGGCCGAAGCGCGCCTTCAGCTGCGGGTGGCTGTCGACGCGCTCGACGACGGACGCGTCGAGCCCGGCGCCGGCGGAGAACGTGAAATAGCGGTCGTTGACGCGCGCGAGGTCGACGGAACGCAGCTGCCAGCGGTCGGCGCGTGCCAGCAGGCGCTGGGAGGCGGCGACCACGTCGCTCGGGACGCCGAGCATGCGGCAGTACACGTTGCTCGCGCCGCCCGGCAGGCAGGCGAGCGCGGTGTCCGTGCCGGCGAGTCCGTTGGCGACTTCGTTGATCGTGCCGTCGCCGCCGAGAGCGACCACGACGTCGTAGCCTTGCTCGGCCGCGTCGCGGCTGAGCTCGATCGCATGACTCTTGCGTTGCGTGTCGACGGCATCGACCTCGAAGCGGCTCTCGAGCGCGTCGACGACAAGCTGCCTGAGCCGAGCCGTCACGGTCGTCGCATACGGGTTGACGACCACGAGCATGCGGCGCACCGGGGATCTCGCGCCGAGCGTCGCCGTCGCGGCGAGTCGCTCGAGCGCGTCGGCGTCAGGACCCATCAGGAGCCGAACACCGACGCGGCGCGGGCGTTACGCGCGGTCCGGGCCGCGGCGCGCGACTGCGTCCACGGCGACGGCCCCGGCCGGCGTTGCGATCACCGGGTTGAGCTCCAGCAGCTCGAGCCCCTCGGATAGCAGTAGTGCCCCGGCGGCGGCGGCCAGCGCCGCGAGCGCGCCGATGTCGACAGCAGGCCCGCCGCGCGCTCCGGCCAGCACGCCGGCCCCGCGCAACGAGCGCAGCGCCGTCTCGACGCGCGCGGCCGAGGCCGGCAGCGGAACGATCGCGATGTCGTCGAGCAGCTCGGTCCAGACCCCGCCGAGCCCGATCACGAGCGCCGGCACGACCGCGTCGCGGCGCGCGGCCACGAGCAGCTCCACTCCCGGCGCGGCCATCGCCTCGACCAGCACCTCGTCGCCCGCCGCCGCGACACGCTCATAGCCGGCACGGACCGCGTCCGCGCCCAGCGCGCCGAGCACGAGCGCGCCTGCCTCGCTCTTGTGCTGCAGGTCGGGAGAGGAGGCCTTCAGAGCGACCGGTCCGCCGAGCTCGTCCGCTGCGCGCACGGCGTCGCCGGCATCGGCGACCACGCGGCCGGCGGGAATCGCGAGATCGTGCGTGCGCAGCAGCGCCTTCGCCTGCGCCTCTGACAGCCAGCGCCCAGCGCGCCCGCGCGGGCCGGCGGCCGCGGCCGCAATCGACCGCAATCGCTCCGGATCCGCCGGGGCACGCCGCAGCGCCGCGACGCAGGCGAGCGCGGTTCGCAGACCGCCGACGGCCGGCACGCCGCGCGCGACGAACGCGGCGGCCGAGTCGTGCTGGAGCAGATCTGGCAGTGTCGACGCGACCAGCGCGGGGATGCCCGAGGCTGCGGCTCCGTCGGCGAGTCCCTCGCGCACGCCGTCCCAGCTCGCGCGCAGCCCGGCCTCCATCTGCGCGGGCTCGTCGAAGAACAGCAGCAGCTGGTCGATCGCGGGGTCGGCGGCGACCGCCTCGACGATCCCCGCGAGCCGCTTGCGCTCGCCCCAGATCATCGCCGTGTAGTCGAGCGGGTTGCCGGTCGTCGCCGCCGGCGGAAGCAGCGAGCGAAGCCGCTCGACGGTGGCTGTGCCGAGCGGCGGGAGCGCCAGACCGAGCCGCCCGGCCTCGTCGGCGGCGAGCCCGCTGTCTCCGCCCGAGCAGGTCAGGATCGCAAGGCCGGAGGCGTCGGCGCCCGAGGGGTGCACCCGCGCGGGCGGGACCGCGAGCGCCTTGGCGAGCTCCAGCAGGTCGTGGACGTCGTCGGCCCAGGCGGCGCCCGCCTCCTCCACCAGCGCGCGAAAGACGCGCTGGTTGCCTGCCAGCGCGCCCGTGTGGGCCGCGGCCGCCGTCGCGCCCGCAGCCGTCGCACCGACCTTCAGCACCGCGACGCCGATCCCGCGCTCGGCCGCCTGTGCCAGCGCATCGGCCAGCCGCGCACCGTCGCCGTCGGACTCGAGGAAGAGCGCGACCGAGCCGAGCTGCTCGTCCTCGACGAGCGCGGAGAGCAGCGTGGCGGCGTCGAGCACCGCCTGGTTGCCGACCGACGCGACGGTGTGGAAGCTCAGGCCGCGCCCGACGGCGAGCGCGTTGACGGCGACGTTCCCGCTCTGCGAGATCAGCGCGACGCGCCCGGCCGGCCGTGGCACGAGCGCATCGCCCCACAGCGCGGCCCCGTGGAACGAGACCAGGCCGTCGCAGTTGGGGCCGAGCACCGGCATCGCTCCCGCCGCACTGACCAGCTCGGCCTGCAGCACGGTCGCGCCCGCCTCGGCGAACCCCGCCGCGAAGACGACCGCGGCGCCGCAGCCGATTCGCGCGGCGCTGCCGATGACGTCCGGCACGGCGGCTGCCGGGATCGCGACTACGACGGCGTCAACCGGCGCGGGCAGGTCCTCGAGCGTGGGAACGCAGCGGCGCCCGTGAACCTCGCGGCGCGTCGGGTGCACGCCCCGGACCTCGCCGGAGAATCTCAGTGCCGCGAGGTTGCGCAATGCTGCGTCGCCGTAGGAGCCCGGCCGGTCGGTCGCGCCGACGACGGCGACGGAGCGCGGGCGCAGCAGCGCGGACAGGTCCGGCGGGTCCACGCGCGGATCCGCTGCGCTCAGCGCAGCACCTTCGCGACGCCGCGGCGCTCCAGCGAGCGGGCCACGATCAGCCGCTGGATCTCGCTCGTGCCCTCCCAGATGCGGTCCACGCGCAGCTCGCGCAGGAAGCGCTCGGCGACGTTGTCGCGACGGTACCCGCGGCCGCCGAAGGCCTGCACGGCGCGGTCGGCGCAGCGGCACGCGGCCTCGCTCACGAACAGCTTCGCCATCGAGGCCTTGGCGTGTACGAGCTTCGGATCGGCGCCCGCATCCGCCAGTCGCGCGACCTCCAGCGTCAGCAGGCGGCCTGCGGCGGCATCGGCCGCCGAGTCGGCCAGCGGGAAGCTGACGCCCTGGTGATCCCACAGCCGGGCCCCGCCCTGCTCGCGCGCCGTCGCCCATGCGAGCGTCTCCTCCAGCAGCCGCTCCATCGCACCGATGCCGCGCGCAGCGATCCCGAGGCGCTCCTCGGTGAACCACGCGCGCTGCAGCTGGTCGGCACCGCCCAGCGGTCCGAGCAGCGACTCGGGCCCGACCTGCGCGTCGAAGCCGAGATTCGGATGGCCGTGCGGGTAGGAGTGCGTATAGTCGGGATCCTCGGCCACCGTCACGCCCGGCGCTTCGTTCGGCACGAGAAACAGGGTCGGGCCCTCGGGTGCCACGGCGACGACGATGATCACGTTGGCCACGTCGCCGCTGGTGACGAACCACTTCTCGCCGCGGATCCTCCAGCCGCCGTCGGACGGCGTGGCCGTCGTCGCGATCGCGGACGGGTCCGAGCCGGCCAGCGCCTCGGTGACGGCGTACGCGTCCTGGGCCTCGCCGCGAAGCATCGGCCGCAGCCAGCGCTCGATCTGCGCCTCGGTCCCGACCGACCAGACGTTGTAGGCGTTCGGCACGTGCCACGCGAGTGCATTGGTGGAGCGCCCGAGCTGCTCCTCGACCAGCGCCCAGGCGAGATGCGACCAGCCCTGGCCGCCGTGCTCGACGGCGTGCAGGCCACC
>Ga0136616_10002120_pt1 | contig 10508 bp, 10 predicted proteins | sample AntDrymUQ2992106_2_FD_106648 | JGI IMG/M metagenome (GOLD analysis project Ga0136616, IMG submission 106648) | Polar desert sand microbial communities from Dry Valleys, Antarctica - metaG UQ299 (21.06) | ecosystem: Environmental > Terrestrial > Soil > Desert | place: Antarctica: Dry Valley... | reverse complement strand
GGTCCTAACCTGCGCCATGGTCGGCACCTCCATAAATGCGGCGGACCGAAGCCCAATCCTTCGGCCCTGACCCGCGACAACTTATGCGCAGGTGCCGACCGAACTAACGGCCATATGGTCTAGTAGAGGGCCAGCGCGTCCACGATGATGGAGTTCATGCCGGTAAAGCGACACCGCAGGGCAACCGAGCCCGACCGCGTTCTGGCCACCGTCCTCTTCACCGACATGCTCGGGTGGCCGCGCTCGCCGGCACGTCGGAGATCCTTGTGTCGGACACGGTTCTCGACCTCGTGCTGGGCGCGCCGGTCTCCTTCGAGGAGCGCGGGCGTCGTGCCCTGAAGGGATCGAGTGGCCGCTGCTCGCCGTGTCCTGACCCGCCTTCGCCGTCGCGCGCGACCCCAAGGTGCCGGTGTCGCCAGGACAGCCCGAACAACCACGCCAGGAGCAGGATCGCCGCCGCACGGATCAAGGTGGCCATGCCTAACAGCGCGGCGGCCTGCAGGAGCGCCAGCACGGCGACGTTGGGCAGGGAGGTGATCCGGGGCACGGGTGATGCATCAAGCCACGTCGCGAGCCCGCAGAGGTGAAGATGGCGATAAGCGCCTCCCGCCCCCGCGCACGCGACACTTCCCGCCTCGTGTCCTCACACACCGCGCCCATCCTGTCCGTCCTCGCCCGCTATCCGCAGATATCCGAGACCTTCGTCGAGGGCGAGCTTCGGGAGCTGGTGGCCCGCGGCGTGCCCGTGGAGGTGGTGGCCCTGGGCGCCGGCACCCCCGATCCGGGGCGGCCGCCCGTGGCCCGCTATTACCACCCCGGCCGGCACGCGGCACGGGAGCGCCTGATGGCCACGGTGCGGGTGGCCGCAACCAGCCCGCACGCCGTGTCGCGCTACCTCCTGCGCGAGGCCTCCTGGCCGCCCCCTCGTGGCCGGCGACGGCTGCGCGGGCTGGCGCGCATCGCCCCGTGGGTAGCCCACGCCAGGCGGGCGCGCCACCTGCACGCCCACTTCGCCACCGAGCCCACCGACATCGCCCGCCTGCTGTCCTCCTTCACGGGCCGCCCGTACAGCTTCGCCACGCACGCGACAGACGCGTTCCAGGATCCAGACGCGCTGCGGGAGAACCTCCGCGGTGCCCGGTTCTGCGTCACCGACTGCGAGTACAACCGGCGCCACATCGTCGAGGTGGCACCCGATCAGGCCCACAAGGTCTCGGTCCTGATCCTCGGCGCCGACCTGTCGCGCTTCGTCCGGAGCCGCCCGTACGTGGCCGACGGGCCGGTCGTGGCCGTCGGGCGGCTGGTGAAGAAGAAGGGGTTCGCCGACCTGGTGGCCGCCGCGGCCCGGCCGGAGGCGGGGCTGGACGGCCGCGAGGTCTTGATCGTGGGCGACGGCCCCGAACGGTCGGATCTCGAGCGCCGCATCCGGGAGAGCGGCGCCCCGGTGCGCCTGCTCGGCGCGCTCGGCAACGACGAGATCCAGGAGCTGCTGGAGCGCGCTTCGCTGGGCGTGCTGCCCTGCGTCGTCGCCCCCGACGGCGACCGCGACTCCATGCCCGTGGCCCTCAAGGAGGCCATGGCGCTGGAGCTGCCGGTGCTCGGCACCCGCGAAGTGGGCCTGCCCGAGCTGATCGGTTATGACCGCGGCCGGCTCGTGCCGCCGGCCGATCCGGCTGCGCTGGCGGCCGGGCTGGGCGAGCTACTGGGCCTGCCCGCCGCCGCGCGGGTGATCCTGGGCCGGACGGGCCGCGCGTTCGTGGAGGCCCACTGCGACCAGAGCCGCCAGGCCGAGCGCCTACTGGCCTTGATCGACGGCACCGGCGCCGCCCCGTCCTGACCGGCGCCGCCGGAGGTCCTACCCGGCGGTGCCGAAGTTGATCACGTAGGTGGCGCCCGACGGATAGGCGGCCGCGACGGGTGCCCGGGGGGCCACCCAGATCCCGACCTCCTGGTAGCGGGTCTGGAGCATGTTCTGCCGGTGCGGCGGGCTGTGCATGAGCGCCTCCACCCGGTCGCGCGGGGTGGAGTAGCGCCCGGCGCCCCAGGTCAGGTTCTCCCCGACGTACCAGCGGCTGGCGCCGCCCAGGTAGCCGGCGGCACGGATGCGGTCGGCGGGGGCCCGCCCGGCCAGGGAGACGTGCGCGAAGTAGCGCCGAGCCACCATGTCGGCGGCGTGGCGTCGAGCGGCCAGGCGCAGGCGCGGGTCCACCTTCAGCCGCGGGAGCCCTTGCGCGCGGCGCGCACGATTGAGCAGGCAGAACGTGGCCAGACGCATTCGCTTGGCGGACTGCTGGTTGGCCTGCGTTCCGGCTGTGGAGCACGAGCTGGCGGCCCCGGTGTCGGGCAGGACCAGGGCGCAGCCGAGGATGACGGACAGGATGGAGAACTTCCAGCGTGGGCGTCGTCGCATAACCCTCGGGATCGGCCAACCGGTCGTAGGGCGTTGACGGGCGCACAGCTATGCGGGAGCTTTGCCCCCATGGGCCTATGCAACGGTCCCGCGACCCTGTGCGCCGGGCGGTGCGCGGGACGGGAACTTGCACCCCTTCGATCGCCGATCCGCACTGCGAGGATCCGAATCGGTCGGCTACCGGTCGGGGCGCTCCGGATAGACGTCGTCAATCGTCGCGAGCGGCACGTACGCCGCGCCCCCCGCCGCGCTCTCGATGGCCTGCCCGCCGCCGGCCAAGCGGTCCAGGACGCTCACCACTCCCACCACCTCGAGACCCTCTTCCCGGACGCGCTCGATCGCCTGGACGGTGGAGCCGCCGGTGGTGACCACGTCCTCGACGACCAAGCACCTCTCGCCGGCCTCGAGCGGTGGACCCTCGATCCAGCGCTGCAGCCCGTGCTGCTTGCGCTCCTTGCGGACGAAGAAGGCTTTGACCGCAGCGCCCGCGGCCAGGGCAGAGCAGGCCACCGGGTCGGCCCCCATCGTGAGCCCGCCGACGGCCGTGGCGCCCGTGCGCTCGGCCTCCTGGCGCACCAGGGGCCCGAGTGCGGCGAAGCCGGCGGGGAGCAGGATCGCGCGCTTGGCGTCCACGTAGTACTCGGCCGTGCGGCCGCTGGTGAGAGTGACCTGCCCGATCACCAGCGCGTGCTCGCGCAGTTCGGCCACGAGGGCCGCCCGCGGGTCAGTCACGCGTGCAGGATGCGGGGGCGGGGGTCAGGTTCCGCACGGCGGCTGCCGATGGTAGTGCGCATGGGAACCTTCGTCCGCACCCTCGCGGTGGTCGCGGCCGGGCTCGTGATCATCGGTTTCGCCATGTTCGCCTTCGACGAGCTCGACCGCGGATCGAAGACCCAGCAGCAGAAGCTGGCTGAGGGACTTGGTGACAATGGGAGCGCGACGATCAGCGCCCCCTCACCCTCCCCTGAGGAGGAGAAGGCGAGGGAGGCTGCTCACAACTCGGTCCGCGAGGTCATCGACGACGCCAACGACGTCCTCCTGGCGCCGTTCGGGAGCCTGGTCGACTCGGACAACGCCTGGGTCCACCGCGGCGTGCCCGCGCTCCTGGCCCTGCTGCTCTACGGCGGCGGGCTGGGGATGCTCGCCAACGCGCTCCCCAAGCACAGGGCGCACGGCGGCGACTGGCGCACGGCCTCGAGCTAGCGCGCTCGACGCCCTTCTCTGGTGCTCGCCCTCGGGCTCCTCGCCCGCTCGAGGCTCAGCGGTAGACGTAGATCGGATCCCCGATGTCGATCCAGTTGAAGATCTGGAGCGCGTTGGGGATCGGCACCCGCAGGCAGCCGTGGCTGGCGGGGTAGTTGGGCACGGAGGCGTACCCGTGGATGGCGTAGCCGCCGATGAAGTAGTTCGAATGCACCATGCCCTTGTCGTTGGTGCCCGGTGTCTGGAGGTAGAACCGGAAGGACCCGAACACGGTGGGCGTGGCGGGCGCGCCCGACGAGGAGTGGTAGACCCGGTAGGGCCTTCCCCCCTTGGCGAGCACGAGCACCTGGCGCGACCAGTCGAATTCGACGTGCTTGCCGTTCTTGCCCGACTTGGGGTGGGCCAGCCGGTACCCACCCTGGCCGCGGAAGAGCTTGCCGTAGACGGCGAAGTCGGCGTACCCGGTGGTTCCCATCTGGTTGGTCTTGCGGAATGCCGTGATGGCGCGCGCGGTGCCATCGTCGAAGTAGCCGGTGACGGGGGTGGCGAAGCCAAGCGAGACCAGCGCCCGCTGGAGGAGGAGCACGTGCGTGCCCCGGGCGCCCTGGCCGGCCGTCCACGACACCACCTCGATCCGCCTGCCCTTGGTCCGGAAGGCCGCCTGCCGCGCGGTTGCGGCGTGCTTGACCACCAGCCGCAGCCGGCCCGGGTTGCCCACGAGGAACTTGAAGGTGAAGCGGCCGCCGGCGCGCACCTTGCGGCGGACCCGCTTGCTGACCTTCCCCTTGCGGATCACCCTGAGGGTCACGACCTGACCGGCCACCGCGGGACGCACGCGGCCGCGAAGTGTGGCCCGCTGGCCGGAGGAGTAGTACCGCGCCTTCTTGGTGGCCAGCCCCCCGGTGGCATGGAAGGAGGCGGCTCCTGCCACGGGCGCGGGCACCTGAGGCACAGCGGGCACCGGAGCGGGGGGAGTCTGCGCACCGGCGGCGGGTGCCGCGGCCAGGGCAATGAGGCCGAGGGACAGGGCCAGTCGCTTGCTCATGTGCGGCCGAACTATGGCAGGCACTAGCGGAAACCGGGCGAGGGTCGCGACAGTCGTGGCACCAGCACACACGCCAGCAGCATCAGCGGGCCGAGCACCGCCGAGACCTCCCAGCCCTCGGCCTGTGCGCCGAAGGCGATCGCGTTGTTGATCGAGTGGAGCGCGATCACCGGGTAGATCGAACCCGTGCGCTCGTACACCAGGCAGAACATGAAGCCGAGCGCCGCCAGCGGCGGGAGGATCAGCAACGCGTCGCTGCCTCCGGTGAAGTGAATGATCCCGAACAGGCCCCCGTTCAACAGGGCGGCCGCGATCACCGAGTAGCGGCTGCGCAGGGCGCGATAGAAGAAGCCGCGGAAGAAGAACTCCTCGGCGGCGGGGGCCACGCAGACCACCATCACCCCGGCCGCGATCATCCCGAACGTCCCGTTGTCGGCCCCCAGATCCTGAGCCACCGTCTGCTCCGCGTCGGGCTGGACGATGGCGGCGTACACGGCCGCGAAGACGTAGAAAGACACCATTCCCAGCGCCGCCCAGCCCACCGCCGGCCAGAAGTTGGTGCGTCGTAGCCCGAAATGCCAGGCCCTGGGCTTGCGTGTGAGCGACGCGAACAGCATCGCCGTGCCGATGAACACGAGGCTCTGCATCAGCGTGGCGATGACCGTGAACGTGGAGTCGTCCTCGGTGGAGTCGGTTCCGGTGATGGCCATCACGATCCCGACGGCCACCAGCGTCCCGAGCAGCCCTACGACGAAGCCCGCCGCCGCGTACCAGGCGGGCCACCGGGGAGCGCTGCCCTCCGGCAGCTCCGGCGGGTCGGGCGGCATGCGGGCGATCGAGGTGGCCTCCATCGATGCTCAGAGTAGGGAGGCCAGCTCGCCCAGAGAGCGCACCACCGGCGTCCCCGCCGGGGCGGCGCCGGCCCGGTCCACCAGCACGCCGCGCACGCCCGCGGCGCGGGCACCCTCCAGGTCGTTGACCGGCGAGTCCCCGATGTGGATCGCGTCTGCCGGCTCGGCGCCCGCCAGCTCCAGCCCGCGCAGGAACGGAGCAGGGTCGGGCTTGGCTGCCCCGACCTCGGCGGAGGACACGACCGCGTCCACCAGATCGAGGACGCCGGCGCCGGACAGCCAGCCGGGCAGGGAGCAGTCCCAGTTGCTGACCACCACGAGGGTGTGCCCACGCTTCCTCAGCGCCGTGAGAGCCCCGGCGACGTCGGCGAAGGCGACGAACTCCAGCGACCCGAGCATCGCCCGGCGGGCCGTGGTGTGGTCGAGTCCGGGCAGCTGCAGCGCCTCCCGCATCACCTCGGCGCACCGGTCGCGGAGGTCGTCGAGGGAGCCGGCGTCACGGCCCTCGAGATGGTGGTCGAGGTAGTAGGCAATCTCCGCTCGAAACCCGGCGGCGGCCCGCGCGTCATCCACCGCGAATCCCTCCCGCTCCAGCAGGCGCCGCAGGCGCGGCGCGGGAGCGCTCAGCTCCACGAGCGTGCCCAGTGCGTCTAGCAGCACCGCGCTCGGCCTCATGAGATGAAGTGCCATGTCGCGTACTGAGAGGTGAACAGCCCGAGGCCGATTGCCGACGCGGCCGCCACGCGGACCGTCGACCCACGCTCCTCGCAGAGGATCGCCAGCCACATGAAGATCGGGAACAGGACGGCGATGAAGCGGGGCAGCGACATCAACGGCTGCGGCTCGACGGGGAACGAGAGCGGCAGGACCAGCGCGGCGGTCACGTAGGCCCCGTACGCCGGCGGGAGGCGTCGCCATACACCGGCGCAGCCGGCCACGGCTAAGACCAGGGCGCCCAGGAGCATCAGGTTGATCGCGGCAACCCGGTAGGGGTCACCCGCGGCCTGCTCGAAGTAGATCCGCTGGCGCTGTCCCGACGCGAGCTGGCGGGCCCCGTCCACCGCCGCGGTCACGCCGTCCCAGGCGCCTCCCAGCGGCCCGGCGAAGTGCCGTGACCAGGCCTCCTGGACCTCGAGGAAGCGCAGAGCGTCCCCTTCCACGATCCCGAGATACGCGGCGTAGGCCGCCACCCCGGCCGGCGCGAGGACCAGCCAGGCGCCCTGCCCCACCCGGCGCGGCCGCGACGTCCACCACATCACCGCCAGGGGGACGAGGAGCAGGATCCCGGCGCTGCGGGTGGCCGATGCCAGGCCCGCGCACCCGCCCGCCCACGCCCAGTGCCCGGTGCGCGCCGCGTAGAACGCCCCCACCGAGACCAGGAGGAACAGGCTCTCGGAGTACGGCAGCCCGAAGAACAGCGCGCCGGGGAACACGGACAGGAGCAGCAGCGTGGGGGACGCCAGCGGGCGGCCCAGCTCGAGCGTCACCAGCCGGTGCAGCAGGATCAGAGCAGCCAGGAACGCGGCCAGGGCCACGGCGTGGGCGGCCAGCAGCAGCGCCGTGTCCGACCCTCCACCCACCTCGGCCAGGGCGCGAACCCCCAGCGGGTAGAGCGGAAAGAACGCGGCCCGCACCTCGCTGTCGCCGTAGCCGGACCTGGCGATCCGCAGGTACCACACGGCGTCCCAGCGCGTCAGCGGGGACAGGGCCACGTCTCCCAGACCGCCGATCGGGTGGGTCAACGCGGGCTCGTCGAACTTGCGGGCGTTCTCGGCCGCCAGGCCTCCGGTCGCAGGGCCGGACGTGAGCGCGGCGAAGAGGGCCACCAGCAGGACCGCCGCGCGCGTGCCTGCGTACACGCGCCAGGCCGCGCGCCCGCTGTCATCGAACATCATGTCGCTCACCGATTACTACATGGCGGCCTCCTTCGTCGACGACAACGCGGAGGCGCTGACCGCGGCCGCCTACGTCGTGGGCGCCTTCGCGGCCGCCCAGGTGGTCGACCGCTGGCTCTCGCGTCGCGGCGAACGGCTGAGCGCGGCGGTGGCGGGCGGACAGCTGTCGGCCGTGGCCACGACGCGTCTGCGCCTGGTGCGCCGCCTGGTCTTCGCCGCGGTCATCGTCATCGGCATCGCCCTGGCGCTGGCCCAGTTCGACGGCGTTCGCAGCCTGGCCACCGGCATCCTCGCATCGTCGGCAGTGCTGGGCCTCGTGGTGGGGTTCGCGGCCCGCCAGACACTGGCCAACGGCATCGCAGGCATCCTCCTGGCCATCACGCAGCCGATCCGGATCGGCGACCTCGTGACCTTCGAGGAGCAGACCGGCGAGGTGGAGGACGTCAAGCTCACCTACACCTACCTGCGCCTGGACGACGGCAGCCGCCTGATCGTGCCCAACGAGCGCCTGGCCCAGAGCTCGATCGAGAACCACACCGTGATCGACCCGCGCATCCAGATTGAGGTGTCGGTGTGGATCGGTCCCGCCATGGACGCGGACCACGCCCTGGAGCTGATCACTTCGGAGGAGAACGGCGTAAAGGCTCGTGTGGCCGAATCCGACAAGGACGGGGTGCGGCTGGCCGCCACCACCTGGGCGGCGGGGCCGGCGGAGCGCGGTCCCGCGGCTGCAGAGTTGCGCGGCCTCTGGCTGCGTCGCCTGCGCGAGCACGGTCTATCCTCGGCATAGTCCAATAGGCCCTCCCTGGGCGTCCGGCGTGCAGAACTTCCGATGACCCATCGTCAGCGACATTCCAGGAGACGGAGGAGCCGTGGCGGGCGGAGCAAGGCCCTGCTCGCTCTCGCGCTGCTGGCCGTCGTGGCCGCGATCGGCGGTCTTTCGGTGGTGGGCTACGTGCTGGCCGTGGCGGCCACGGCGCCCGACCTCGAAGGACTCAAGCCCGCCGACAAGGGCCAGAGCTCGGTGATCTTCGCCTCCGACGGCTCGCGCCTGGGCTACGTGCAGTCGGACGTGGTGCGCACGGTGGTCGACTGGAAGGACATTCCCGTGGACCTCCGGCGCGCGACCGTGGCCATCGAGGACGAGCGCTTCTACAAGCACGACGGCGTGGACTACAACGCGATCGTCCGCGCCGGCGTTCGCAACCTGGAGTCGGGCGAGAATTTGCAGGGCGGGTCCACCATCACCCAGCAGCTGGTCCGAGCGCTCTACATCAAGGACCCCAAGCGCACCTTCGCCCGCAAGATCCGCGAGGCCAAGCTGGCCTCCGAGCTGGAGCAGGAGCACTCGAAGACATGGATCCTCCACAACTACCTCAACGACGTGCCTTACGGGACCGTCGGCGGGCGCACCGCCATCGGCGTGGAGGCGGCGGCCATCACGTTCTTCTCCAAGCACGCCCGGGAGCTGGACCTGGCCGACTCCGCGCTGCTGGCCGGGCTCCCGCAGGCGCCGTCGCAGTACAACCCGTTCCGGAATCCCACGGCGGCCCTGGAACGCCGCAACGAGGTGCTGTCGCAGATGGCCGAGAATGGGTTCGTCACGCGCGCCGAGGCCGCGGCCGCGTCGGAGCAGCCTCTGGGCCTCCGGCGGGGCACGCGCTACACGCAGCGGCGTGAGCCCTACTTCTTCGACTTCGTGCAGGAGCAGCTGATCGAGAAGTACGGCGTGGGCGTGTTTCGCCGCGGGGGGCTCAAGGTGTACACCACGATCGAGCCGGAGCTCCAGGACCAGGCGCGGGACGCCATCGCCGGACAGCTCCCCTATCCGGAAGACCCGTCGTCGGCCATCGTCTCGATCGACCCCTCCACGGGCTACATCCGCGCTATGGCGTCGAGCGGCACCTACAGGGACCAGAGGTTCAACCTCGCGGCGCAGGGTCACCGCCAGCCGGGGTCGGCGTTCAAGACGATGGTGCTGACCACGGCCATCCGCAAGGGCGTGGATCCCGACCGGACGAGCTACACCTCGAAGCCGGTAAGCCTCGACCTCGGCGAGGGCGCGCCGCCCTGGGAGCCCGAGACCTACGACGGCAGCTACGGCGGCACGATGAGCATCACGAGCGCCACGCTGCGCTCCGACAACACGATCTACGCGCAGATGATCATGGACCTGGGGCCCAAGGAGGTCCGCAAGACCGCGGAGATGCTCGGCATCACCACCAAGCTCGACGCCTATCCCGCGGAGGGCCTCGGTGGACTCAGGCTGGGGGTCTCACCGCTCGAGATGGCCAACGCCTACGCGACCCTCGCGTCGGGCGGGATCCGCAACGAGCCGAAGGCCATCAAGCGCGTCGTGTTCCCCGACGGCAAGTCGGAGGACCTGGGTGAGCCCAAGCGCGAGCGCGTCCTGTCCGACGGGGTGGCCTACGAGGTCACCCAGATCCTGGAGCGCAACGTGACGAGCGGCACCGGGCGCGCGGCGATCATCGGCTGCCCGGCGGCAGGCAAGACGGGCACCACCGACAACTTCAACGACGCGTGGTTCGTGGGCTACACGCCCAAGCTCTCCACGTCGGTCTGGGTCGGGTATCCGAGCGCGCTGGTGGAGATGCACAGCGTCCACGGGATCAGCGTGGCCGGCGGAACCTTCCCCGCGGCGATCTGGCACGACTACATGCTCGTGGCCAAGGGCGATGACTGCGACTCGTTCCCGCTGCCCACCGAGCCGGCCGAGTTCTCCCCGTTCTTCGGCAAGTACGCCAGCACTGGATCGAGCACCAGCTCCGGCGGCTACTACTACGGCGGCGGCACGGCAGCCCCGGAGGACGGCTCGGAGATCGACGACGGGACCGACCAGGACGACGGCACCGGCGCTCCCGACCCCGACGCGTACGAGTCGCCGCCGCAGGGGCCCCCGGACGTGCAGCCGGCGCCCGGAGGCGGAGGCGGAGTCAGCCCCCAGGACGAGCCGCTCGACGGACCGGAGTAGCTGCCGCTGCGTCCGGCGCCGAGCTGTCGATTTCGTCGCTCCCCGTTCGTCTTGTAGGCGACCATTCCAAGAAAGGAGAGCGATGAAGTACATGCTGTTGATCCATCAGGGC
>Ga0136616_10002119_pt1 | contig 10508 bp, 10 predicted proteins | sample AntDrymUQ2992106_2_FD_106648 | JGI IMG/M metagenome (GOLD analysis project Ga0136616, IMG submission 106648) | Polar desert sand microbial communities from Dry Valleys, Antarctica - metaG UQ299 (21.06) | ecosystem: Environmental > Terrestrial > Soil > Desert | place: Antarctica: Dry Valley... | reverse complement strand
CTTCTCCTTTCGAGAAGGGATCCCAGGCTCCCCTCATCGGCCCCGAGACCCACGGTTCTACCGAGAGCGAGGCTCGTTGCCCCAATGCCCGCCGCAGATACTCGACCACCGCCTCGAAGAACGCCCGCGGAATTCCGGGAGAGAGGTAGGTCACGAATCGAAGCTCCGCGGGATACTCCGACGAGCCATCCAGGAGCTGACGGCTAACGGCTGACGGCTGAGAGCTACCGTTAATAAGCAAGCCTGCGGCGGACAAAGGCCGAGAAGCTGTCCACGATCAAGACGGCGATTATCGTGGCCGCCACGAGGGTGGCGACCTTCGAGTAGTCGAAGAGGTTCATGGAGACGATGATCTGCTGCCCGATGCCGCCCGCTCCAACCAGGCCCAAAACGGTCGCCGAACGGATGTTGCACTCCCACTGGTACAGCGTGAGCGAGGTGAAATCGCTCATGGCCTGCGGCAGCCTTCCGAAGAGGAAAGCCTGGAGCGTGCCCGCGCCCGTGGCCCGCAGAGCCTCCACCGGTCTGCCCGGCACCGTCTCCAGCGTCTCGCTGTAGAGCTTGCCCAGGATTCCGGCCGAGTGGACCGCGAGGGCTAGGGTACCGGGGAAGGGGCCCAGGCCCACGGCCACCACGAAGACGAGCGCCCAGAGGATATCCGGGACGGAGCGGAAGACGTTGATCACGAACCGCGCCACGTGGTAGGGAACGGCTCTGAGAAGACGTTCGGCTCGCGAGGCGGCCACGGCGGGGGGCTCCTGTGTCGCGAGGACCGCGAGCGGGAGGGCGGCCACGGCCCCGATGAGAGCGCCCAAGAACGACATCTGGAAGGTTTGCAAAAGCCCGGTGCCCGTCTGCCAGAGCGTCGTCGGCGAAAAGTCAGGCGGGAACATCCCCGAGAGGAACCGCTCCATCGGACGGGTGCTGGAGAAGAGCTCGACGAGGTCGAACTCGGTGCCCCAGACGCTCCAACTGGTCAGGCCGAGCACGGCGAGGATGGCGATGGCCGTCCCCCAGGAGAAGCGCGGGACCGCGCCGCCTATGCGACGAGGGTACTCGCTAGTGGGCGGAGATGCCATCTCGTCCCTCCACTATCCGGGCCGGGTCCTGCCGGCAGTGGAGCACGTCCTCCGGGGGCTCCTGGGGTGGGCTGGCCCCCGTGCCGTACGGGTCTCCATCGTAGATCCTACTCAGCTCCTCGTCGGTGAGCCGCTCGGGGGGACCATCAAAGACGATGCGGCCCTCCTTGAGCGCGACGACGCGGGGGAAGCGCCGGGCGACGTTTACGTCGTGCAGGTTGATCAGGAGCGTCGCGCCCTCGCCGTTTAGATCCAAGAGCGCCTCCATGACCCGTTCGGTCGTTACGGGATCCACGGCGGCGAACGGCTCGTCGGCCAGCACGAGCTCGGGCCGCTGCACCAACAGCCGAGCCACCGCGACCCGCTGCTGCTGGCCGCCGGAGAGGTCAGCCGTCCGCTGATGTGCCATGCCGGAGAGACCGATCCTCTCTAAAGCCGCCTCGACCCTTTTGGCCAGGGGGCCGTCCGGGCCGGCCAGGAAAGTCCTCAAGGTCCTCAGGCTCCCCATGCCGCCGACCTCGCCCAGGGCCGCGTTTACGCCGGCCGGGAGCTGCGGGACGAGGTTATACGCCTGGTAGATGGTGCCGACGCCGCGCTGCACCCCTTTGAGCTCCTTCTTGGAGAGAGCGTAGAGGTCGCGCCCGCCGACTAAGACCTTGCCGGCATCGAGGGCTACGCTCCGGATCAGCGTCCTGAAGAGGGTCGACTTGCCGGCCCCTGAGGCGCCGATGACGGCGAGCCTCGCTCCCCGCTCCATCTCGATGGTGACGTCCGCGAGCGCCGGTGTTTCTCCGAAGCGGACCGTGACGTCCTTTAGAGCGAGCCCCATGGGTGGGCTCTCCTTGCCGCTACTGGGCGGTGAGGAGGTCAAGTTCCGTCGCCTGTTCTTCGGCGTAGTCGTAGTCCGAAGCGTCGATCTCTTCGTAGCCGTCGGCGCGCAACAGGTCGAGTAGCGCCGGGTCGTCTATGTTGAGGTAGGCTTGAATGATCTCCTCTTTCAGGTCGTCGGAGAGAGCGTTGCGGACCACCCACGGGTAGCCCTCTATCGCGTCGGACTCCTCGATCACGCGGATGGAGTCGCCGTCGACCGCGCCGTCTTCTATCAGGTCGTACAGAATGCGGTCTTCGAGGCCGCCCCCGTCCACGCCGCCGTTAGAGACCGCCTGGGCCGTGGCGTCGTGGCCGCCGGTGTAGTTAAAGTTGCCCAGATCCGTCCGGTAGTCTATCCCCCCGGCGTCACGCAGTGTGATCGCCGGGTACAGCGACCCGGAGGTGCTCGACGCGCTCCCGAAGGCGAAGTCCTGGCCTGCAAGCTCCGAGACCTCCTGTATCTCGCTGTCCGCCGGAACGATAATGACGGAGCGGTACGTTGTGTCGCCGGTCCTCGGGTTGATCTCCGTGACCAGCGGGACGACGTCTCCCCGGTTGCGGGCCTGCACGTAGGTAAGGCCGCCGAAGTACGCGAGGTCCAACTCATCGTTGACCATCGCCTCGACCACGGCGCCGTAGCTCGTCGGCACCGTCAGCTCGACCTCGCGCCCAAGCTGCTCCGAGAGGTACTCGCCGAACGGCTCGTAGTTTGCCTCCACCGACTCCGGGTTCTGGTTCGGGATCAGACCGACCCTCAGCGGATCCGGGTCGCTAGACCCCTGCTCGCCTCCACCACCCCCACAGCCCACCACGACCAGAGAGACCATCAAAACCGCGACGAGCGCGCAAAGCTTACGAACCAAGTATTCTCCTTTCCGGGGCAAGCCGGATATCTCGACTCGTGGGGGAACGGCTCCCTTGGTCACGGCGGGGACAGGCTCTCCTCGCCCATGGTTGCGTTGCTCGATGGCACCCGTCATGCGCGCTCCCCTTCATAACCTACGAGTTATGGAAACCAAAAGCAGAACTTGAGGCAGTAGGCTAGTTACTCAGCCTGCTGGTGTCAAGGGCGGGTCCGACGCAAACGAGCGGTTTAAGCATTTCGTAAGAAACGGCCAGAGTTCTGCAAGGCTCGTCGCCCGGACCGCGAAGATACACCCTACCGCTGCCCATCTGCCGCTTCATCGCGGACCGAGCAAAGTCTTCGGCCGGTAGAGCATTCGGGGAAACTAAACGCCCCGGATCGAAATTCGGGGCGAGTGAGCTCTCTCGAAGGTGTGAGTTAGGCGGGCGAGTCGAGCAGTTCGCCGAGGTGTTGGTCTACCTGCTCCATGTAGCTCGGCTCCAGGTTGAACAGGCCGAGGTGTCCGCTGATGCTCTCCACCACGCGAAGCTCGCTGTTGGGGATCATCTCCTGCTCCGCCTTGCAGTCCCGCACCGGGAAGAACATATCCTCGTCGATCGGCATGACGAAGGTCTTCGCCTGTATGCGCTCGAGGGCTGCTTCGAGGTCTCCCTCCGTATGACGGCTGACGTCTCCCCGCTGCCACTTCCACGCCATGCACAGGAGGTCGTTGGGATCCATGGGGTCGAAGTACGCTTCCATGAACCCGATCTGGAAGTCCTCCAGCGAGGTGAACCCCAGCGTACGCCATTGCTCTTGTTTAAAGAACTCCGTGGAGAAGCCCATGACGGCCCAGATCTTGGCGTGCCTGGCGAGCCCTTCGCGTACCTCCTCGTTGGAGTCGTAGAAACCGTTCTGGAAGCCGGAGTCCGACGTTATCGCTTCCATGAGGATGTCGTTGTACAGGGAGTCGTGGGGAGTATTCTTCGCGGTCCCCGCGATGGGAGCCGCGCGCCTGACCTTCTCCGAGAACCGCACCGCCCACTCGTAGGTCTGTTGCGCCCCCATCGAGCCGCCCGTCACGAGCTGCAACTCCTCGATACCGAACTGCTCCCGGAGTAACTGCTCCTGGGCGCGCGCGTCGTCGCCTATCCTCACGTGCGGGAACCGGCCCCTGGAGAACGGTCCTTCCGTGTTGTGAGGCGAGGTAGAGAGACCGTTGCCGATCTGGTTTGCGACCACGATAAAGTACTTCTCCGGATCTAGCGCGTGCTCCGAACCGATGTAGGCGTCCGCAAAGATCTGGTGCGTACCCGAGTACCAGGTGGTGACCAGGACCGCGTTGTCCCTGGCGTCGTTTAACTCCCCGAACGTCGCGTAGGCGAGCTGGCAACCCCGGAGCGTGGGACCCTCTTCGAGGGTGAAGTCCCCCAGGTCGAACATCTCGTACGGGCCCTGCACCTCCGGCGAATAGTAAGCGTTTTCGATCACTTCCGAACCCTCCACCCCTGTCTTTGACGAAGCTCCTGTTGCGCCCTTTCCTCTACGAAGTTTACGTATGTTACGGACCAGGCGCAACCGATACAGCAGGTAGCGCCCGCCCGGCGTGTTTCCTCGTCGGAGTGGCGGCTCCCCGAAATGCCACCGTCGGGACGGAGCGAGACATCCCCGCCCTAGCCGTGCTAGACGGAGTGCTTCTCGGCGAACTCTTCCGTGAAGGATCCTCTCAGAAACTCCTTCGTCCCCTCCGGCCCCCGCAACCTCAGCGAGATGGGTCCCAGGTCCGGCTCGAACAGGAGCTCGAAGGTGAAGAAGCGGCAGCACTCCCTCTCGGTCGCGATGAAGCGCGCAAGCTCCGCGGTCCGCTCGGGTTCACCCCGGAAGACGAACTCGTAGCCGTCCTCGAGCTCCCTCACGACTTCGCACCCGTCGAAGAGTTCGCGCGAGAGCTCCTCCCGGCGCGGGCCCTGCCGCTCCTCGGGCAGCTCACAAGCGATGGGCAGCTGCTTCGCGGCACGTCTCGGCTCGACGTTCATAGCTCTCCGCCTCCTCAAGCTCTGTGGACGCCCTTGCGCCCTCACGGTCATAGGGTAATACTTCGAGTGCGCTTTAAGTCAAGGCCGAAAAAGGAGGGTCGTCCGATGTCCACTCTTCTGACCATTGGGGAGGTCGCCCGGCGCGCTGGCGTCAGGGCCTCGGCAATTCGCTACTACGAGGAAGCCGGGTTGCTCCCGGAGCCCGAGCGCGTCGGCGGCAAGCGCCGCTACGACGAGGAGGTGCTGCGTCGTTTGGCCCTCATCTGGGGCGCCAAGCGTGCCGGGTTCACCCTCGGCGAGATCCGCACCCTCTTGCATGGCTTTCCCGCCGAGACCAGCGCCGCGGAGCGCTGGCGGACGCTCGCGTCGGAGAAGCTGGGTGAGGTGGACGAGGCCATCGCGCAGCTTAGATCAACGAGGGACCTGCTGCAGGAGGCGCTGAGGTGCGAGTGCGGTAGCCTGGACGAGTGCGCGCGGCTGCTGTCCGAGCCGTAGACCCGCCGGGACCATCCCCGCCTTTGGCTCCGAGGTGGGATCCTTTTCACCAGAAGGCCGGCAAAGCCTGCCGGGTGTGGCAGGATCCGTCACGCACGTTCTTTTCTCGAACCGGGGCTTCCGGTACACATCCCGACGAACGCCTCGGCCGCCGGGGAGAGTGGCCGGCTGCGTTCGGTTATGAGCACGAAGGGCCGTACAAAGATAATTCCTCGAACCTCTAGCGTGCTTACCACCGGTTGGGCGCCGACCGTGCGCGCGGAGACGACCCCTATTCCCGCGCCCGCCGCGACCGCGCCCAAGACGGAGGCGTTTGACCCGAGCTCCATCGCCACCCGCGGCACGACCCCGGCCGTCGCCAGTGTGTCCTCGACGATCCGGCGTGTCGCCGAGCCCTCCTCCCGCATGACGAACGGCCGCTCGGCGAGATCCTCGGACGCAACCTCGGCCCCGGCGAGCGGGTCATCGGCGGCGACCACAACGACCAGCTCGTCCTGCCCGACGACGACGCTTTCCAACCGGGGATCGTCCACCTCGCGGCCCACGACGGCTACCTCGATCTCGTGGTTCAGAAGGGCGGCTAGCGTTTCCTCGGTGTCCACGATGTGTACGTCGAGCGCGACGTCCGGGTAGTGCGCGGAGAACTCCACCGCGAGGCGTGGCATCAACAGCTCACCCGGCGTAGAGGATGCTCCTACGACCAACCGTCCGCGCGGACCGGCGTGACGCGACACCTCCACCTCCAGGGTCGCCAGGTCGTCGAGCACCCGTCGGGCATGCTGCGCGAGGCATTCTCCGGCCGGCGTCGGTTGCAGCCCGCGTCCCCTCGTCAGCAACGTCACCCCGAAGCGCTCCTCCAGGGTGTGCAGGTGGTTCGATACGGCCGGCTGCGTCATCCCCAACTGCCGCCCGGCCGCCGAGAGCGAACCCTGGTCCAGGATGGAGAGAAAGACGCGCAGGCTCTGGATGCTAATGCCCATCGTCGCAAAGTATCAGCGAGCGGTTGTGGGGTCAATGAACCGGGCTTGGAGCAAGAGTTCGAGTTTCGGGAGCAGGATTTTTAACGTATATTTAACGTGTGGTACCGGAATCATGCTTCAGCCTGACGATAAGGACGCATGAGCGTGCGCGCAAAACCGGCGGCTTGAGGGTTTCGACCAAGGCTCCGGACGCGTTGCTGATCGTCTGCGCGATCGCGGTTTTGGGCGTGGCGACGTGGTTGTACGCGTCCGTTGATTCCGACACCCTGGGAGTGATCCCGAGCGAGCCGAAAATATTCTACGAGATCAGGGAGCCAGGATGACTACTTTGTCGCACAAGAGGACCAGGTTCAAGATTCTGGGCTCTTGGAAACCGCTTCTAAGCCGTCAGGATTGGGTTTACGTCCTCAGCCTCCTGATCCCTTTCGCGGTCTACAACCTCGCGCTGAAGGCCCTGATGTTGGCTTCGCGAAACGCCGAAGCTGTCGGGGAGTTCAGAGTTCCGACCTCACGAATCTTGATGTACGGGATGTGGTCGGATGTGTTCTTCGTCCTGGGGTACGTGCTGCTCTGGATCGGGCTTTTCGCTGCCGTGCGCAGGGGACCTTTGCGCTGGGGTGTGCTGATCCTCTTTCACGCCACCGCGATACTCGTGGTGATGGTCAAGACGGTCGCCTACCAGTACATTCAGGAGACAGGCACCACGCTCGACTACACCATTCTCCGCCTGTGGCTCCCCAGGTTCGATGAGCTCCAACCGATGCTCGGCCAGGGTATTCCACTCTCGGCTTGGGTGCTCCTCGTGGCCGCCCTCTTCTACGCGGCTCTAGGTCCCTGGCTCGTGACGCGCGCCGTCGAGCGGTGGCGAGGATGGGAGAGGAGATCCCCCTCGACCGGCAGGCCCGGGAAGATACGCTTCTTTGGCGCCCTTTTGCTGTGCCTCCTGGCGCTCGGATTCGGCTGGTTATCGCTACAGGAGGGCTTCAACCCGTACGACGAGTATCTCCAACTTACCAGTCAGGACTCGAAGAGGATAACGCAACTCAACAAACCGCTGGTCAGGGATCCGCTCGTCAACGTGGCGGTTACCGCTGGGGAGGAGTTGCGGCGCGGGGAATCCCAAGACGCTGCTTCCTATCCGGCCGTCGCGGACGCGCCTCCGGCGAGCCTCCTGTCTACGGGGTCCGAGCAGCAGCGCAACGTCGTTCTGGTCTTTCTGGAGTCTACCCGCGCGCGGTCCGTAACACCCTACAACGAGGACCTCGAGACTACACCTTTCATGGACGAGCTGGCGAAGAGTAGCCTCCTCGCCGATCGGGCTTACGTGAGCGTACCTTATTCTTCCAAGGCGAACGTCGCCACTAACTGCGGGATTTTCCCGCATCCCGTCCAGGTGTCTTATGGTCTGGCGCCCGAGGCCAATCCGGGCGGCATACCCGCCAGATGCCTCCCCGAACTCTTGAAAGACCAGGGCTACAGTACTGCTTACTTCTATCCGGGGTCGAAGAATTTCGAGGACTTTGGAGCTCTCATAAATAACTTCGGCTACGATCAATTCTACTCACGCGAATCCATGGACGCGCAGGACTTACAGAGGATGTATGATCTGGGCCTCTCCGGAAAGTCCGAGGACGAGGTCATTCTGAAGCCGAGCGAGGAGTGGCTGACGGAGCAGAAAGATTCGGACAATCCTTTCCTGGCCACCTATTTCACTTCGGCCACCCACTATCCGTACACGCTGTCGGAGGGTTACCAGGAGGAAAAGTACGCCGAGGACGAGGATCTCAACCGCTACCTCAACGCCATCCGCCTCCAGGACACCTTCTTGCAGGATCTCTTCGATCAGTACAAAGAGTTGGGCCTCTACGACGATACGGTCTTCGTCATCCTCGGGGATCATGGGCAGGCTTTCGGCGAGCACGGCCTCTATGTGCACGGCAACGTACCCTACGAGGAGGCCTTGAGGATACCGATGCTCGTCCACGACCCCAAGCGGTTCGAGGACAGTGCGCGCGTTACGGCCCCGGTGAGCCAGCTGGACGTTCTCCCGACCATAGCCGACTTGCTGGGATACGAGATCGACGGCGGAGCGTACCAGGGCAGCTCGTTCCTCGGATCGCTACCCGAAGATCGCACGCTGCATTTCAGCTGCTGGGGAGCAGAGACATGCCTGGCGAGCCTCGAGGGCACCGAGAAGTTCATCTACTATTACGACAACCAGCCCGACCAGCTCTTCGACCTATCCGAAGATCCACTCGAGCAGGAGAACCTGGCGAGCGAGCGCCAGGAAGACGCACAGGAGCGACGCAGCGAGCTTCTCGATTGGCGCTCGATAGTAGACGCTATTTACAGGGGCCCGCAGAGCGGGTAGTAACCCGTTCTTCGAAACACTCCATAATCATTCAGAGATCCTGTCCTCGAACCAGTTCCGAGCTGCCTGGATCTCTTCTGGCCCGATGCCGTGCCCGCCGGGCTGCCAGTCGAGCGTGACGTCGGCGCCGGCTTCCCGCAATAACCGCGCGAGCCGCTCGGTGTTCTCGGGCGGCACCATCTGGTCGGAGCGCCCGGCGGCGAGGTAGACGGGCGTCCCCGAGAGATCTGGCGTCCGTTCGGGCTCGAACGGCACCATCGCCCGCAGCAGGATCGCGCCGGCCAGGAGGCGCGGGTACGCCAGGAGCAAACTCGCCGCGATGTTAGCCCCGTTGGAGAAGCCGACCGCGAAGAGACGTCTCCGGTCGATGCCGTACTCGTCTACGGCCCGTTCGACGAACTCGGCTAGCTCGTGGGTGCGGTCTATGAGGTCCTCGTGGTCGAAGACGCCCTCGGCGAGCCTGCGGAAGAAGCGGGGCATGCCGTATTCGAGAACCTTGCCGCGCGGGCTCAGGAGCGCGGCCCGCTCGTCGAGCATGCGGCCGACGGGCAAGAGATCGTTCTCATCGCCGCCGGTCCCGTGCAGGAGAAGCAGGGTCGGAGCGCCAGGCGCTTCGGCCGGCAAGAAGCGGTGGACGAAGCCCAACGATTCTTCGGCCACTCCCTAGCCCTCCTCGTGTGGTAGGTGGACGGGAGGGAGGACCTCTTCGATGCGCTCCCGGTCTTTCTCCAGCCAGGGTGGGAGCTTCAGGTCCTCGCCGAGGTGGTCCGGGTCCTCGTCCACGGCGAAGCCGGGCGGGTCGGTCGCGATCTCAAAGAGGACCCCGCCGGGCTCGCGGAAGTAGATCGAACGAAAGTAGTTGCGGTCGAGGACGGGGGTGACGTGTAGACCACGGGCCTCCAGCTCCTCCCGCCACGCCTCCTGCGTCTCATCATCTGGCACCCGCCATGCGACGTGATGCACCGTCCCGACCGCCGTCTGCCCGGCGGCGCCTCCTGGCACGGCCACGACGTCCGCGAAGCTCCCGCCGAAGCCCGCGGAGAGGTACCGCGTCCGGCCGTCCCCTTCTTCGACTTTTTCGAAGCCCAGGACGTTGGTGAGGACGTTCTCGGCGACCTCCTCCGACCGCTCCGAGAGCGTCACGCCGGAGATGCCGCGGATGGCGTGTTCTGGGGGCACCGGGCTACCTTTCCAGACCTCCCCGTCGGGGGTTGCGGGCCGGGCGACGAGCTCGATCGCGAGCCCGTCTGGGTCGCTTATCGCCACCACCGTCTCGTCGGAGCGCCGCACGGGCTGGTCGAAGTGGACGCCGTGCTGCAAGAGACGCTCCAACCAGTAGCCCAACGAGTCTTGGGACACGGCGAAGGAGGCCGCGCTCACCTGGCCGGTCCCGATGGGCCCCCGCGGCGCGCCGGGCCAGGAGAAGAACGTCATGATCGTCCCGGGGTTGCCTGCCGCGTCGCCGTAGTAGAGGTGGTAGCTGCCCGGGTCATCGAAGTTCACGGTCTTCTTGACCAGGCGGAGGCCGAGCACGCCCGCGTAGAAGTCAACGTTCTCCTGCGGGTCTCCGGCAATGGCGGTCACGTGGTGTATGCCCGCGAACCTTATGCTCATGGCGATCCTCCCGCTTTTCCCATCCCTGCTCGTGCCGTCGCCACGACAGTCTATCGCAACCGGGGTATGCGATGGCGTGCGAGGGTGCCGGATGTCGCAAGGTGGTAGAGTCCTTGCGTGGGTAAGGTGGGCGAGGCACGGGCGAAGGATTTCCTGGAGGGTCTGCGACGCAACCCGGTGATACCGGCGGTCCGGGGACCGGACAGTGCGCTCCGGGTG
>Ga0136616_10002117_pt1 | contig 10509 bp, 13 predicted proteins | sample AntDrymUQ2992106_2_FD_106648 | JGI IMG/M metagenome (GOLD analysis project Ga0136616, IMG submission 106648) | Polar desert sand microbial communities from Dry Valleys, Antarctica - metaG UQ299 (21.06) | ecosystem: Environmental > Terrestrial > Soil > Desert | place: Antarctica: Dry Valley... | reverse complement strand
GGTGGCTACAGCGGTCGCAGCGATCAACAGGTCGTGCGCTCCGCGTTTCGTTCCGCTGCGGTGGACGTGCGCCAGCAGTCGCCCGTGCGCCTCGGCCGTCACGAGGTCGTAGGGCTCGACCGGGAGCGTTTCGAGAACCTTGACGAGGAACTCGGTGCGCACGGCCCGATGACGCTGCGTGGCAAATTCGATACCCGTGCGCAGCTCGGCCACCGTGATGGCGGCGATCACGAGATCGTCGTCTTCGGCGATGACGTCGATGAGTCCTGTGCGCCCTCGTTCGGACGCGACCAACACGCCCGTGTCGATGATCAGTCTGCGGGCCACGCCGGCCCTTCGAGCGCGGCGGCCTCGCGAGCCGCGAGGACATCAGCGGCGAAGTCATCGTCAGCTGCGTTCGAGGTCAGGAGAGCGACGACCTCAGCACCGTTGCTCGCGGTGACCGGGCCGATGGCAGCAATTCGTCGCCCGCCGCGCGTGACCACGATCGTGTGCCCACGTTCAGCCTCGTCCAGCAGCGCAGCGAAGGATCGGCTCGCCTCGGTAGCGGTCATGGTACGCATGAGATCAGACTATCTGATTCAAGCCTGGGGGCAATGAACCGCCCGGCGGTAGTTCGCTACCTCCTCCACCGCCCTGATTTACCGCGGCTCGCATCCGTGCCCACGAGGTCGAGAAGGTTCCTGCGCGCCCGGCAGGACGCGCCAGGTCGGCGCCGAGGCGCGGTGCGCGGGGGACCTCGCCGAGCGAGCGGTACCTGTGGACCGGCATCAGCCGCTTCATCCGATAGAGCGTGTCCGGCGTCGCGACACGGATGGCCACGCCGTCGCGGTGAACGTGGATCAGTGCGCGATGTCGGCCTGGGCGACGACGCGGGTGGGGGTGAGGCGGACGAGGAGTTCGCCGGGGACGGCGTTGCGGCGGGTGTACTCGTCGGCGCGGTCGGCGCCCATGTAGCGGGCGGAGATGGGGTGGCCGACGCCGACCAGCTCGCCGAGGTCGGAGCTGAGGGTGACGGTGCCGGTGATCTGCACGTAGGCGTAGGGCGGGTTCTCGTCGTCGACGACCAGACAGGCACGAGGGTCGCGGCGCAGGTTGCGGCCCTTCAGCGTCGACTCCCCGGTCATGAACACGACATCGTCGCCGTCGAGGATGAACCAGACCGGCGCGACGTGCGGGCCGCCGTCCGCCCGAGTGGTGGCGAGCTTGCCGGTCCTGGTACCCGCGGACACGAATGCTCGCCACTCCTGCGTCGACATCGTGGCCATCTGCGGTCCCTTCGAGGAATACGCCAGGGTCGGACCGCGCTGGACGCGGCATGGACATCCTCTATACCGCGATCGTCACGTCCACCGGCGAGGGCCGCAACGGCCATGTCGCCTCGTCCGACGGCCTGCTCGACCTCGACCTCGCCATGCCCAAGGAGTTGGGCGGGCCTGGGGGCGAGAAGACCAACCCGGAGCAGCTGTTCGCCGCCGGTTACGCCGCCTGTTACCACAACGCGCTCAAGCGTGTCGCGCGCCAGGCGCGCAAGTCGACCGAGGGTTCGGCGGTGAGTGCGAACGCGGGTATCGGCCGCTTCGACGAGACGCGCTTCGGCCTGGCGGTCGAGCTGGAGGTGGCGCTGCCCGCCCTGGAGCGCGCCGAGGCCGAGGAGCTCGTGGAACAGGCCCACGCCGTGTGCCCCTACTCCAACGCGGTGCGCGGCAACATCAACGTGACCACCACCGTCTTCTAGCAATCATGCGGCTGGACGCAACGGCGGGAACGCTCGCCATGCCCGAAGCGCTGGCTCGACTGCTCCTGCGAGCCGAATCGGTCACGTCCTCCTGCATCGCCGGCCACCTCCGGACCGTGCAGGACTGGATCAGCGGCAGCAGTTTCAATCCGTGATCAGCGGTGTTCGTTCCTCCCCCACCCGACGCGGCCGAGGAGCTGCTCGCCGATCTGTGCACGTTCGCGAACGACGACTCGCTGCCAGCGGTGGCGCAGGCCGCAATCGCCCACGCCCAGTTCGAGACCATCCATCCCTTCGTGGACGGGAACGGCAGGACTGGCCGGGCGCTGATCGAGACCTTCAACTCCGACCTTCCTTGAGCCGCGCCGAATAGCGCCGCATGGCGGGGGGTCACCGTTCCCGTCACCTCCGCGAGGGTGATGAGCGGGCCGCGGGCGGTGCGCCCGCGCAGGATGACCTCGTCGCCGTCGGCCAAGAAGGCGCGGGGCGTGCCGTCGGACAGCGTGAGCGGCTCGCGGCCAGCCAGGGTCAGCTCCAGCAAGCTGCCCTCGGTCCCGCGCTCAGGCCCCGAAACCGTGCCGGACGCGAACAGGTCGCCGGTGCGCAGACTCGCGCCGTTCACCGTGGCGTGGGCGAGCTGCTGGGCCACCGTCCAGTACATCCCCGCGAACCCGCCACGGCTGATCACGTCGGCCCCGGCCATCGCCGCCGAGCGCAGGCCGACCTCCAGCTCGAGGTCAAGGGCCCAGGGCTCGTCGCTGCGCAGGTAGGGCAGGACCGGCGGATCCTGGCGTGGCGGCTCGACCCGCGCCGCCGCCAGGGCGGACAGCGGCGTGATCCAGGCCGCGATGGAGGTGGCGAAGGACTTGCCGAGGAACGGCCCGAGTGGCTGGTACTCCCAGGCCTGCAGGTCGCGGGCGGACCAGTCGTTCACCAGGGCCAGGCCGAAGACGTGCTCGCCCACCGCGCCGATCGGCAGCGGCTCACCGAGCACCCTGGGCGGGGCCGGTCACGAAGCCGACCTCCAGCCCGATGTCGAGGCGCTCACTGGGCCCGAAGGCGACCCCCTCCGGCGTCCGGCGCTGCCCGTACGGTCGCCGCACCGGCGTCCCCGACACCACCACCGTGCCGGCACGGCCGTGGTAGCCCACCGGCAGGTGGCGCGCACCGCTGCCCAGACGGCGGCGCCCGCAGCGAGGAACGGGTTGAGTCGTCGACGGCGAACAGACCCGACGGGTCCGCCACCGCGGCGCCGAGCAGCCCGGAGCGAGCAACCTCGGCGAGGTCGAGCGCAAAGGCGCCGATGCGCACCGCGACCCGCGCGGGGCCCTCGTCCCGCGACACCACGCCGTAAGGCAGGTGGGCCAGCCCGAACCCCGAGCCCTGCGCGCCCTGGACCCAGGAGTCGTCGGACGTGATCACGCCAGGCGACCGTCGCCCGTCAGGACGCCCAGCTCCACGAGGTCGGCCACCGTCTCGTCGATCGAGCAGCTGCCCACAGCGAGCAGCCCGTCGTGGCGCCAGCGGGCGAGGAGCCCGGCGTCGAGCGACCGCTCCGCGGCGACGAGACCCTCAGCGGACAGCGTCCGCGGCCCGGGATCGGACAGGACCGCGGCCAGCGCCGCCAGGCCCATCTCGGCGTCCTCCTCGGGCGGTGGTGCATAGCGGGCGCGTGCCGCGCCGCCACCGCTCAGGTCGCGCGAGCCACTCCGTGGGGCCCGCGCGGCGGCCGCGGCCACGAGCGCGCCGGCGGCCGCCACGGCGAGCAGGCCGTGCTCCACGAGCTCACCCGAGTCCGGGTCCAGCCGCGGGTGCGGGTGGTGCAGGCCGGCGGTCGCCTTGTAGGTCACACCGGCGCGCCCGCAGGCGAGGAGGAAGCCGGCGAGCTCGGCGGGCGTCGGCACGGCCTCGCCTCCGCAGCGCACCTTGGCGGCGAGCAGGCGCCCCGCATCGGCGGTGCCGGCCGGCCCGCTGCGGCTCGCCCGCATGTGCCCGACCACCGTGGCGACGAGTCCGCGGGCACGGTCGGTCACCCGGCGCTGGGCGGCGGCCAGGGCACCGACGGCCGCAGCGAGCTCGGCGGCGGGGCGACCCGCGATGTCGATCTCTGCGTAGGCGTCGACCCGGCCGGCAAGCCCGTGGTCCATGAGCGCGTCGACGAGCGCGGCCACGGCGGCGGCGGCCTGCGGCATGCGGACCTCCACGCTGCACACCGCCAGCCGCTCCGGGCGCTCCGTGGCGACGATGCGGGCGAGGTCGGCGCGCACCCCGTCGGCGAAGTCTGGTCCGGAAGCGTCGAGCACCACGGACAGCTCCAGATCGCGCCCCTGTGGCAGCAGGTCGTCCAGCTCGGCCAGCCGCGACGCCGGGACCACCAAGCACCCGGTCATCCACGCGTGCTCGCCGTCGAGGTGTGCCAGGTGCGCGGTCAGCGCCTCCGCCAGCCCGAGCTGGGCGGGGGGGTAGAGCGCCGCGTCGTCGATCAATCCGCTGAGCAGGGCGTAACGGGCATCGGCGGTGATCTCGGCCACGCCTTGACCTTAACCGGCGCCCGAGCTTCCCACGAGGGAAATCTGCTGGTGAGCAGCCGTTGACACTTGGTTTGACCACGCCACTACGGTGCGTCGAACGGCTGGCTGACCCGCGAGGAGGACGGCGTGCCGCACTACCGCCGCGTGGGTGAGGTGCCCCACAAGCGCCACACCCAGTTCCGCCGCCATCAAGGCCGACGGCGACACGCTGCACTCCCTTGTCGACGCCTCCAACTACTCGGGGATCTTCCTCCCGGGCTACGTCGCCGTCGGCGACCACGCCGACTCCCGCGGCGCCACCGCGGCGCTGACCGCCCTGCCGGGCGTCGGCGCCGGGCTGCGCCTGGTCGACCATGTGGTGGCGAACGTAGAGCTCGGCGCGATGAACGAGCGGGTGGGCTTCTACGAACGGGTGATGGGCTTCACCCAGCTCGTCCACTACGACGACGCCGCCATCTCCACCGAGTACTCCGCACTCATGTCCAAGGTGCTGCGGGACGGCGAGGGCCGGATCAAGTTCCCGATCAACGAGCCGGCGCAGGGCAGGAAGAAGTCCCAGATCGCCGAGTACCTCGACTACTACGGCTGACCGGGGGTGCAGCACCTGGCGCTGGCCACCGACGACATCGTGGCCACCGTCGCCGCCCTGCGAGCCAACGGTGTGCGCCTCATGCGCGTGCCCGACACCTACGACGAGGGCTACCTGCTGCAGATCTTCACCGAGCCCGTCGGGGACCGTCCCACCGTGTTCTTCGAGGCCATCGAGCGCGAGCAGGCCGCCCGCGGCAACCTCTGACGAATCCGGTGACGAATCCGGAACGAACCGCTCGAACATGCATGGAGGCGGGGGTCGCAGGGGGAGGGTGGGCGGGCCACCCACTCGCCACCCACCAGGAGCCTGCATGTTCTTCCACGCCCAGCGACTGATCAACGAGATCGCGACCGACGAGCCGGACCCCGCGGCCGCGAACGCGCTCCAGGAGGGTCTCGGCGGCCAGTTCGGCGAGATGCGCACGATGATGCAGTACCTGTTCCAGAGCTTCAACTACCGCGGGAAGCTGACGCAGTACAAGGACCTGATCCAAGGTGTCGCGACGGAGGAGATCTCCCACGTGGAGCTGATCGCGACCACGATCAGCAAGCTGCTCGATGGCGCGCCCGGCTACGAGGGGGACCCACGCGCGCCACTGGACACCGCGGCCGAGGGTGGAAAGACCCCGCTGAACATGGCGCTGTCGACGGGCAACATCCACCACTTCCTGGTCGGCGCGCAGGGTGCGATGCCGGTGGACAGCGTGGGCAACCCGTGGTCGGGGTCCTACGTCTACAACAGCGGCAACCTCCCGCTGGACCTGCTCTACAACCTGATGCTGGAGTCCACCGGGCGTCTGCAGAAGTGCCGAATCTACGAGATGACCGACAACAAGACCGCCAGGTCGACGATCGCCTACCTGATCGTGCGCGACCAGGTGCACGAGCTGGCGTTCGCCAAGGCGCTGGAGACCCTCGGTGTGAACTGGGGCAAGCTCCTGCCGATCCCGAAGACCAACGCGGAGCGCTACCCGGAGGTCCGCAAGCTCATCGACGCGGGGGTCGACACCGAGCAGCACCACTGGCGCCTCGACGGCTCGCAGATGGCCACGATCTTCTCCGGCTCCTCGCCGGCCAACGACGGCAAGACCCTGGTGACCACCGACGAGCCGCCCGCCGGCGCCGACATCCCCGAGGCGCCCGAGCGTCCCGAGGAGTTCTCCCCCGGCCTCACCCCCGAACTCCTAGAGCTCGTGGCGGCCCAGGCCGAGATGGCCCAGCAGTAGCACCGTCGTCGCTCCCGCCGGCGCTCCCGCCGTTGTCCGGCGGTGGGCGCGGCTCAGAGGCGGCGGTACTCGAAGTGCATGGCGTCGGGGACCGGCCAGCGACCGCCGAAGCCGAAGCCGTGGCGCTCCATGACCTCGACGAGGCGCGGGTCCTGCGTGGACGGGGCGCCAAAGGGGTTGCGGGAGGCGTTGAGGTCGACCGCCAGGCCCCAGGCGTGCCGCGACGGGCCCGCGCCCGCGCCGATGAGGCGCGGGCTGAAGCAGCCGGCGTAGTCGCCGGGGTCCACGAGGTTCCCGAGGCCGGTTCGCTCCAGCTCACCGAGCGCGTCCGCCAGCGGGCCGATGACCTCGCGGTGGCAGCGGACCTCGCCGAGCAGCGGGACGGTCGCGGTGACGACGTGCTGCTCCGCCCAACCCGACTCCTGCGCCATCGTCCGGCCCGCCCCCGGGCGGACCGCGAACTCCCCGAAGCGCTCCTTCACCTGGGCCTGGGGCAGCACCTCGCGCCACGACGGCGGCCACGGCCAGGCGCCGAGGTCGCGGTTGAGCACCCCCGGCGTCCCGGCCACCACCTGCTCGACCACCTGCACCGCCCCGGGCACGGCGCCATCGACCTGTACGAGCGCGTAGCGCACGCCGCCCACGCCCAGGCGTGCCGCGTCCTGGGCGTGGACGACGAGTTCCGCGCTGCCCACCAGCGCGTCGTCGATCACGCCCGCGACCGTCAATACCACCCCGCCGACCTCCAGCACGGCGCCCGGCGACAGCCCGCGCACCCGCGCGGAGGTGGCGCAGAGCAGCACGCCGCCGGGCAGGAGCGCCGCGACCCGTCGAGCGTTCCGCCTCAGGCAGCACCGCGGCGTACTCGGCCGGGTCCACGGCAATCACGTCGAGCGGGATGCCCCAGCCCTGCGCTGGGACGTCCACCGGCGCCCCGTCCGCCGCCCGGCTTGCGGTCAGCAGCACCGCGCCGGCCCGCACCGGCGCCACCCCCACCACACCCGCCACGCCCCGTACCGCCGCCACCACCCCGCCGGGCAGCTCCCCCACGCTGCGCACCACCACCGCCGACGGCCCAGCCACCACGGGCGCCGCCAGCGTCGGCGCCGGCGGAGGCTCGGACGGCGGGTTCCGCGGCTCGCTGCGCGGGGTCGCGGTCGCCCGAGGCGGCGCCGAGTCCTCGATGGGTTCGGCGGAGGCGGGATGCGCGGCCGTCGCCCGCTCCCGCGCGCCGAGCAGCGGGCTCAGGAGCAGGCCGCCCAACACCAGGGCCAGCAGGGCGAGAGCCAGGACGGCGCGCGACATCCGCCCATGGTGCCGAGCGCGCCGACCGCACGCCTCTTCCCTGGAGAGGTCTTGCTCCTCACGTCGCGTCAGGTCCTAAGGTGCCCGACATGGCAGCAGACGGGGTGAGGCCGATCGGTGGAGCGCATGACCACGCGACGATGACGCAGGACGACATCATCGCCCTGGTGCGCGTCAGGCCGGGCGTGGTGCTCGTGACAGCCGGTCCGGAGAACGGGGCACCACCGGTCGCGTGGGGCGACACGTTCTTCTCCTACGACCCGGACGGCCTCGACCCTGCCGACCGATTCCTCCCCTTCGCCACCATCGTGACCCAGGACTACCCCGGTTTCGACACCGCCTCGAACCTGAACAGGGCAGGGGTGTTCCGCCTGAACATCGCGGTCGGGCGGGACACGTTCCGCGATCTCCTCGGCTACCCGCCGGCCGCACACCCCGAACACGCTCACCGCATCGACTACCGCGCCTCGGACGAGCTGCTGCCCCACCCGGTCTACGGAACGCAGGCCTGGGTGGCGATCCTCAACCCGGGTCCCCGAACCACCGCGCAGGCGCGAGCACTCCTCGCTCACGCGCACAGCCGTGCAAGCGAACGCCACCGGCAGCGCTGACCAGGACCGCGACGCCCCCGCACATCGGTTCGGCACCACGCCGAGGCAGACCCCGTGGACGAGATCGCCCCACGCATCCTCCGTCACTACCCGGTGGGTGACGTCGCCCAGCTGTCTGGCGTGTCCGTGCGCACCCTCCACCACTACGACGAGCTCGGGCTGCTGACGCCGTCCGAGCGCACTGCCGCGAACCACCGCCGCTACTCGGAGGAGGACCTGCAACGCCTGCGGCAGATCCTGTTCTATCGGGAGCTGGGGTTCGGGCTCGCCGAGGTAGCCCAGATCCTCGCCAACCCCGGCACACATGTCGAGGACCACCTGCGCCGGCAGCACCGCCTGCTGCGGCAGCGACAACTCCGCACCCAGGCGTTGCTCGGCGCGGTCGAACACGAGATGCAGGCACGCGAGATGGGCATCGCCCTGACCCCGAAGGAGCAGCTGGCGCTGTTCGGTACCGCACGGTTCGCCGAGCAGCTGGCCGAGGCAGGGAGACAGTGGGGCATTGAGAAGCAGCAGGAGGTGGGACGCCGGACCACCACACACACCGCTGACGACTGGGTGCTGATCAAGGCTGAGGCTGACGCCAACATCCGAGCGTTCGCTGCCGCGATCAGGGCAGGTGAGGCGCCCACGAGCACCATCGCGATGGACGCCGCCGAGCAGCACCGCGCCCACCTCTCACGATGGTTCTCCAGCTGCAGCCACGCACAGCACCGGGAGGTGGCCGCCATGTACCTCGCCGACCAAGACGCGATCGCAGACTGGGAGAAGATCGCACCCGGCTTCTCCCACTACGTGCACGACGCGATCCTCTCCAACGCCGAACGAGCCCGGAACGACGCGCATTGACACCGCGGGACCACAACGGAAGCGGCCTCAGGCGGCGGGATCGCGCGCCGCCAAGATCGACGACAGCGCGGTGGGGTGGAGCATCCAGCGCTCGTGCTCCGCATCGCTGAACCCCAAGAACCTCGCCAGGCTCAGGGGTGACGACCCCTCGTGCCAGCGGTCCACATAGTCATCGACGGCCTCCGAGGTCACACATCTCCCGCAAGATAGCGCTGACCGAACGTGTCAGCCTCAGACATCAAGCGTCCTTCCCTTCACCGGCTGTTTGACGCGGGTCCCGGTCAGGGGGTCAACGGTGCACGCCATCCCAGGTGGAGTACCGCTGTCCAGTCTCGTCCCGCCACACCTTCCTGCGAACCTGCGCGAAGGCGACGGAAGGGGCAGGTAGGGCATCGAACGATACTGCGCTACGGGATCGGCCCCAGGACCCGCGGAGCGGGTGGTGCCTGTGGATGGCGTGGCGTCGGGCGGTACCGTGACGGTCCAGAGCGCGACGTGGAGGGTGTCCATGGGTGAAGGCCGGTGACGGGCGTCGGTGAGGAGGCCGCGGGGGCGAAGCCGTTCGCGTCGAGCGCGGACCTCGCGGACAAGACCGCCACGCTGCCTGCACGACGCCGAGAACCTCGCGTGGAAGCTGGCTCTGGTGGTCCGCGGCCTGGCGCCCGACGCGCTGCTCGACACCTACCATGAGGAGCGCCACGCGGCGGCGCTCGAGAACCTGCGCGTCACCGATGCCACCATGCGCTTCATGGTCCCGCCGACCCGCGCCCGCCGGGCACTGCGCGACGCCACGCTGCTGGCCAGCCGGGTGCCGGCCGTCCGCCGGCGGGTGGACAGCGGGCGGCTCGCCACCCCCTTCGACACACCGCGTCCTCCCTGGTGGTCGCCCCGCGCGGGGAGTCCACGGACGGGCCGCGAGCCGGCCAACTCGCCCCCGACGCCCCCTGCCGGGTGCTCGGCGAGAACCGCCCGCGGCGGCTGCGCGAGTTGGTGGGCCCCGAGACGCTGATCCTGGCCCTGCCGGCGAACGACATCCAGAAGACCCGCTTTTTGGCCGTGCTGGACCAGCGCCCCCCGCGCGTGCCCGTTCGGGTCCTGCTGGTGACCGGCACGGCCGACCAGGACCTCGCGGCACGCGGGGCCACCCTGCTCCAGGTCGCCCGCCGCTACCCGCGCGGGCACCTGTTCGTGGTGCGCCCCGACGGCTACCCGGGCGCGGGCCCGACCCCCCTGGACGACGCCCGGGTGGGGCCCTTGGTGGACGCCTGCACCGGCAACGCCACGTCTGCCGGCGCCGTGGCCGCCGCCTGACATTCCGCTCGTCACCTCGGCCCCAGGCCGCCGATTCCTTCAAGTCGCGGTCCCTGCGCGACGACACCGTGCCAGTACGGCGAGTCGGCCAGGGAGACGATGGTGGACAGCTGCGGCGGGGCTTGCGCCTGCCGGTCCGGTGCTTCGCGGCCGGCCGCTGGGTCGCTGCACCTCGCGTCGGGCAACGCGCACACGCTGGGTCTGCTGCGGCGCACCGCCGCCGGACTCGGCCTCGGCCTCGGCACCGACGCCGGGCTGCTGGTCGTGGAGGCGTCCGGTGTCGCCGCGTTCCTCGCCGCGGCCGGCGGGACGCTGACGGTGACGGAGGCGCAGGAGGTCCGGGCGTT
>Ga0136616_10002116_pt1 | contig 10509 bp, 10 predicted proteins | sample AntDrymUQ2992106_2_FD_106648 | JGI IMG/M metagenome (GOLD analysis project Ga0136616, IMG submission 106648) | Polar desert sand microbial communities from Dry Valleys, Antarctica - metaG UQ299 (21.06) | ecosystem: Environmental > Terrestrial > Soil > Desert | place: Antarctica: Dry Valley... | reverse complement strand
TTCGTGCGGACCGCGCGGATCGAGTTCCCGTCGGGTCGCCACGCGGACGAGATCTGTCCCACGGAGGTCGCCGTCGTCGGCTGGGCGGCCCAGATGGGGACGATCACGTTCCATCCCTGGCCGGTGCGAGACGACGACGTCGACCATCCCGACGAGCTGCGCATCGACCTGGACCCGCAGCCGGGCACGGACTTCGCCGACGCCGTTCGCGTCGCCGCCGAGGCACGGGTGCTCCTGGGTGAGCTCGGCTACACCGGCTTCCCGAAGACCTCGGGCGGTCGGGGCGTGCACATCTACGTCCGGATCGAGCCGCGCTGGACGTTCACGGACGTCCGCCATGCCGCGATCGCCTTCGGGCGGGAGCTCGAGCGGCGCCTCCCCGGGCGGGTGACGACCAACTGGTGGAAGGAGCAGCGCGGCGAGCGCATCTTCGTCGACTACAACCAGAACGCGCGCGATCGCACCATCGCATCGGCGTACAGCGTGCGGCCGAAGCCGGGTGCGCCGGTCTCCGCACCGTTGAGCTGGGACGAGCTCGCCGACGTCGCGCCCGAGGACTTCACCGTCGCGACGATGCCGGCGCGCTTCGCCGACGTCGGGGATCGCCACGCCGCGATCGACGACGCCGGCCACTCACTCCAGCCGCTGCTCGACATGTACGAGCAGGACGCCGCCGAGGGAGGCGGGGACATGCCGTATCCGCCCGACTATCCGAAGATGCCGGGAGAGCCGAAGCGCGTCCAACCCTCGCGCGATCGCGACCGCCCGCGGGACTGACGTCAGAGCGACTGCGGCAGCTTCTTGGCGCCGCGTCTGGCCGCCGGCGCCGAGGGCGGCGGCACGACCGGGCCGATGTCCCCATCCGGCGCCTCGTCGAGGTCGACGATCACCGGCGCGTGATCGCTCGGCCCGCTGCCCTTGCGGGCGTGCCGGTCCACCCATGCCGCCCGAACCCGGTCGGCGACCGTCGCGCCGGCCAGCACGAGATCGATCCGCATCCCGAGGTCCTGATGGAACATCCCCGCGCGGTAGTCCCAGTAGCTGAACACCCGCTCGGCCGGCCAGCGATCGCGCACGACGTCACGCAGGCCGAGCGCCTGCAGCTCCGCCAGCGCCGCCCGCTCCGGCGCTGTGACGTGCGTCTGGCCGACATAGGCGTCCGGATCGAAGACGTCGGCGTCGGTCGGTGCGATGTTCATGTCGCCGCACACGACCGTGGCGTCAGGGTCGGCGCCGACGACCTCCCGCAGCGAGGCGAGCCAGGCAAGCTTGTACCGGTAGTGCTCCGAGTCCGGGACCCGCCCGTTCGGCACATACACCGAGATCACCCGGATCCCGCCGCAGCGGGCGGACACGGCGCGCGCCTCTGGGTGCGGGAAGCCCGGCGCGCCGGCGAGTCCGACGACCACATCGTCCAGCCCCACACGCGACAGGATCGCCACGCCGTTCCACGTCGGCTCACCGTGGGCCGCGAGCGCATACCCACGTTCGGCCAGCGCGTCGCCGAGCAGCTCGGCGAGCTTGTCGTCGGCGAGCTTCGTCTCCTGAAGACAGACCACGTCCGGCTGCCGCTGATCCAACCACGGCAGCAACCGCGGCACGCGCTGCTTGACCGAGTTGACGTTCCAGGTCGCGATCCGCACCGCCCCACCGTACCGGCGCCGCCGACGCCTGCCAGCATGACCCGGCTTATCGGGTTCGTGCGGCCTTGGGAGCCGTCGGCTTGAGCCGCACCCACAGCTGACTGAGCCCGGTCGGACCGGGCACGTCCTTGACGTCGACGTAGGACTCCGAGCGGACCAGTTCACCGAGCTTCGTGTGGCCGTAGTCGCGGGGATCGAACGCCGCATGACTCTTGATCAGGTAGGACCCGACCTCGCCGAGGTTGGACCAGCCGTCGTCCTTGGACGTGCTGCTGATCGCCGTGGACAGGACCCGCTTCAGGTTGGGCAGAAGGGGTGTCGGCTCCGCGTCTTGTGATGCCCGCTGCGCTGGCTCTTGCGGCTCTTGACTCAAGAGGTCGAGATAGATGAACCGGTCGCAAGCCGCGACGAAGGGAGCGGGCGTGTTGCGGCGCCCGAGCCCGTACACGGTCATCCCCGATTCCCGCAGCCTCGTCGCCAGCCGCGTGAAGTCGCTGTCGCTCGAGACGATGACGAAGCCCTCCAGATTCCCGGCGTAGAGCAGGTCCATCGCGTCGATGATCAGCGCTGAGTCGGTGGAGTTCTTGCCGCGGGTGTAGCCGAACTGCTGCACCGGCTGGATCGCGTGGCGCAGCAACTCCTCCTTCCAGCCGACGAGGTGCTGTGTGGTCCAGTCGCCGTAAGCACGCTTGATCGTCGGCGTTCCGTACTTCGCGATCTCCTCGAGCAGCTCCGTGGTGAGGCTGGCTGTCGTGTTGTCGAGTCGATGAGGACGGCCAGTCGGGTCGCGTCGGTGGTGGTCACGAGAACATCCTCGCGCAAGTGAAAGCGGTTCAGCGTTTCGGTGGAAGGGAGCGGGCGTACGCGACGCCGCGCTCGACCCAGGGCTCGAGCTGGCGCCTGGTCTGCACGCCTTCGGGGTCGACGCGTAGCCAGCCCTTCATCGCGCGGCCACGCATCTCGAACGGCCGAGCATGCGGCCTGGCGAGGAGGGTGTCGGTGTCCTCGGGGTCGACGCGCACCATCATGCCGCCCTGACCGCTCGCCGCGACCGACAGGTTTCCCCCGACCAGGAATGCCAGCCCGCCGAACATCCGTTGCTCGCTGATGTCAAGGTCGCCGGCGATCAGCTCACGGATGCGGTTGGCGAGATCTTCGTCGTATGCCACGCGCAGCATCATCGCCTACCGGCACGTCGCGTTGCCAGCGCGCCCAACAATCGTGTTGCGCGCAACGCTACTGTTGGGTAGACTGACGGTATGAGCATCCCTTCTGCGCCAAAGCCGCGACGGAGGGCCGCACGGGCGGCGAAGCCGCCCGACGCGGTCGTTCGGCACACCACGGGCCAGGATCTGTCCGCCTGGCGTTCCGCGGAGCGCGCTCAGTTCCTCATCGACACGGTGGGTGGAGTCAACAAGCTGGCGAAGACGCTGGGCGTCTCGCCCAGCCAGCCGTCCCGGTGGAAGTCCGGCCAAGAGGTCCCCAGCCCAGCCATCGCGGCGAAGCTCCTCGATCTCGATCATGTCGTGGCGCTCGCCGTGCAGACCTGGCACCCGGCGATCGTCATGGATTGGATGACCACCGCCAACGGGTTCCTCCAAGGCGCTCGGCCGATCGACGTGCTGCTGCAGCGCGGATCGGCCGAAGTCATCGACGCGCTCAAGGCCACGCTCAGCGGCGCGTACGCCTAGCGGCTCACGTGCTGCTGTACCGGGTCTTCCCGTACCTGCCCTCCGCCAAGAAGGGCGAGCCCGGCCACCCGCTCTACGTTCACCCCGGGCAAGGCAAGGGGCGATGGGACAACCCGGCTTGGTACCTCGCTTGGTACGTGGCACACGAGCCGACGAGCGCGGTCGGGGAGGTCTTCGCAGACCTTGCCATCTGGCGGGACGACATGTTCCCGTTTCCGCAGATCCCCGGCGCCCAGCGCGCGCTCGGTGTCTACCGGCTGGCAGACGACCTGTCGTACGTCGACCTCGACGATGCGCAGACTCTCGTCGAGCGCAAGATGCGTCCCAGCCAGGTGATCGAGCGCAATCGGCCCTACACGCAGGGCAAGGCGCTCGAGATCTACCAAGAGAAGCAGGGGAACGGAATCCGCTGGTGGTCCTTCCACCGGCCGCAGTGGCGTGTCTGGTGCCTGTGGGACATCGACCCGGAGTGCGAGGACGTCCAGGATCTCGACGTCTCCCATGTAGCGGTTCGAGACGCCGCAAGCACGCTGGCCAAGCCGATCGTGGCTTCGTGACCCAACCGGTGGCGCCCGCGCGGCCTTCCGGCGCGCTCGAGCGCGAGCTTGCGAGCGCTGCGCCGGAAGGCCGTGACGACGGACCGACCGCAGCCACGCCCGCGCTCTGCTCAGGTGGCGCAGCGCAACTCGGCGGCGAGCGCCGGGTCTGAGTGGGCGTCAAGCGATCAAGGAGGCCTTCGTGCCCTCTCGCATCTCCGGCCGCTACGTCCTCGCGACGGCGGCGCTGCTCGTCCTCGGCATCCCGGCCATCGGCCTCGCCGCCGGTGAGGGCCGTTCCATCCTCGGCGGCGAGCGCAACCCCTCGGGTGGTCGCGAGCTGACGCGCGAGACCCAGATCATCGTCCGCAACGGGTCTTACGGCACCCGTCAGTCGAACCTGCGCGACGGCGACGGCGGCGGCGCGATCTACGGCTGCCGCTCGGACGCCGGGCGCGAGGCGTGCATCCGCTCCAACAACCTCAAGGGCGGCCGCGCGTTCGAGTTCCAGACGGGCGGCCGCGAGGCCGGCAGCATCGTCGTCGGCGACGCGACGGGCCCGCCGTTCGTGACCAACGCCACCGGCACCGTCGGCAACCTGAGCGCCGACCGGCTCGACGGCCGCGACTCCGCCGAGTTCGCCACCGGCGCCCTGCTGTTCGCGCGCGTGGCGGCCAACGGCACGCTCGCCGCCCCCGCCCGCGGAGCGGTCGGCTCCGTCCGCCAGGACCCGACGAACACCTACATCGTCACGTTCGACCGCGACGTCAGCGCGTGCTCGTTCGGCGCCACGGCGACCGGCGGCGAGAACGCCGAGAAGCCGAGCCCGTCGGCCGCCGTCGGCGCGAACCCGACCAACGTGCGGGTGGACTTCGCCCAGGCCGCGGGCCCGACCCCGTTCCATCTGCAGGTCATCTGCTGAGGAGACGGCGCCGCGATTTAGGGTCCGCGCGATGAGCGGCGAGGCGGCGCGCAGCGAGCACGGGCTCAAGCAGAACGCCATCGGCTTCGTCGATGCGCTGGTGATCGGTCTGGCGTCGACGGCGCCGGCCTACTCGCTGGCCGCCGTCATCGGGCTCGTGGTGGTGTCGGTCGGCGTCCAAGCGCCCGCCGTGCTGCTCGCCTCCTTCATCCCGATGTTCGCGATCGCGGCCGCGTTCTACTACATGAACCGGGCCGACCAGGACTGCGGCACGACCTTCTCGTGGGTGACGCGGGCGATGGGCCCGTGGGCGGGCTGGATGGGCGGCTGGGCGATCTGCACGACCGGGATCCTCGTCGTCGGCTCGCTGGCCGACGTCGCCGCGCGCTACTTCTACCTGCTCGTCGGGGCGGAGGGGACGGCGGACTCCAAGCTCGCCGTCACGCTGCTCGCCGTCGCGATCATCGCGGTGATGACGCTGGTGTGCGTCCTGGGCACCGAGCTGTCCGCGCGCGTGCAGAACATCATGATCGGCGCCCAGGTGCTGGCCCTGATCGTCTTCGCGGTCGTGGCGCTGGCCAAGGTGCTCGGCGGCGACGCCCCGGCCGGGTCGATCGACCCCGAGCTGTCGTGGCTGTCGCCGTTCGCGCTGGAGGACACGAGCGCGCTGGCGGCCGGCCTGCTGATCGGCGTGTTCATCTACTGGGGCTGGGAGAGCTCGGTCAACCTCACGGAGGAGACGAAGGACTCGGCCTCGGCGCCCGGCCGCGCCGCCGTGCTCTCGACGGTGATCCTGCTCGTCACCTACGTGTCCGTGGCCATCGCCGTGGTGGCCTTCGCGGGGCTCGACCGCGTCGGCGAGTTCGAGGACGACGACGCGATCCTCTCGGCGCTCGCCACCGACGTGCTCGGCACCCCATGGGACCAGCTCGTGGTGCTGGCCGTCCTGACCTCTGCGCTCGCCTCCACGCAGACGACGATCCTGCCCGCCTCGCGCACCTCTCTGTCGATGGCGCGGGCGCAGGCGATGCCCAGCTCGCTCGGGAACATCCACCCGCGCTACCTCACGCCGCACGTCTCGACGATCACGATCGGCGTGCTCGCCACGGTCTGGTACGTCGGCGTGAACTCGATCTCGGAGAACTTCCTGTTCGACACGCTGAGCGCGCTGTCGATGATCGCGTTCTACTACGCGCTCAGCGGCTTCGCCTGCGTCATCTACTACCGGCGCGAGCTGCGGCGCTCGGTGCGCAACTTCCTGTTCATCGGCGTGGCGCCGCTGATCGGCGGGCTCACGCTCGGATTCCTGTTCGTGAAGTCCCTGTTCGACCTCGCCGACCCGGATGCGTCGTACTCCGGCGGATCGTTCCTCGGCGTCGGCGTGCCGCTGGTGATCGGCGTCGGGTTCCTGCTCATGGGCGCGATCCTGATGGTGATCTGGCGGCTCGGTGGACACGAGCGCTTCTTCTCGCGGCGGGCGTTCGAGGCCGTCCCGCCCGACGTCGCGGCCGGCCGGGCGCGGGTGGCCGAGACGGCCGGGGCGCCGGCGGGCTGACCGTGGCGGGCACGATCCTGCTCGGCTTCGACGACTCGGCCGGCTCGCGCCGGGCGCTCGAGGTCGCGCTCGAGCTGGCCGGCGGCCTCGGCGACGCGCTGCTGATCGCCTTCGGCGCCCAGCCGCCCGGCCGCGGCGTGGGGGACGAGTGGCGCGCGCACGCCGCTGCGCTCGAGGAGTCCGGCCGCGAGCTGACCGCGCAGGCGCTCGCGCGCGCCGTCGAGGCGGGCGTGCCCGCGGAGGCCGAGGTCGCCCCCGAGCGCGCGGTCGACCTGCTGCTGCGCCTCTCCGAGGAGCGCGGGGCGCGACTGATCGTGGTCGGCTCCTACGGCGAGAGCCCGCTGCGCGGCGCCGTGCTCGGCTCGGTGCCGCACAAGCTGCTGCACCTCAGCGCGGTGCCGGTGCTCGCCGTACCCGCTGTACACGGGCTCCAGGCATGAGACCATCCGTCCCATGACCGCCACCGACGCCCTCTCCACCCCGGACCTGCAGGAGCGCGCGCACCGCCACCTGCTGATGCACTTCACGCGCAACGGCGCGTTCGGCCCCGAAGGCAAGCCGCTGCTGGTGCTCGAGCGCGGCGAGGGCCCGTACGTGTTCGACACCGAGGGGCGGCGCTATCTCGACGGGTTGTCCTCGCTGTTCTGCTCGCAGCTGGGCTACTCGTTCGGCGAGGAGATGGCGGCCGTGGCGGGTGCGCAGCTCACCACGCTCGCGTTCAACACGAACTGGGCCACCGCGCATCCGCCGGCGATCGACCTGGCCGAGGCGATCGCGGAGCGCGCCCCCGGCGACCTCAACCGCGTCTTCCTCACCAACGGCGGCTCGGAGTCCGTCGAGGCGGCCTGGAAGATCGTGCGCCAGCACTACGTCGCGCGCGGGGAGCCGCAGCGGATGAAGGCGGTCGCGCGTGAGATCGCCTATCACGGCGCGACATTGGGCGCGCTGGCGTTCACGGGCGTGGAGTCGATGAAGGCACCGTTCGGTGCGCCGCCGATCCCGGTCGTACGGGTGTCGAACACCAACGCCTACCGCGCCGCCGCGGGGGAGGACGACGCCGCCCGCTGCGCGCGGCTGCTGGTGGAGATGGAGCGTGCGATCGTCGACGCCGGGCCGGAGACGGTCGCGATGATCATCGCCGAGCCGGTGCAGAACGCCGGCGGCTGCCTCGTCCCGCCCGAGGGCTACTGGGCCGGCCTGCGCTCGCTCGCGGACCGCTACGGGATCGCGCTCGTCGCCGACGAGGTCATCACCGGCTTCGGGCGGATCGGCGAGTGGTTCGCCGCCCCGCGCTACGGCGCGACGCCGGACCTCATCACCTGCGCCAAGGGCATCACCTCCGCCTACGCGCCGATGGGCGCCGTGATCGTCTCCGATCGGGTGGCAGAACCGCTCTACGACGAGGGGCGGATGCTGCTGCACGGCATCACCTACGGCGGCCACCCGGTCGCCGCCGCGATGGCGCTGCGCAGCATCGAGATCTTCGAGCGCGAGGGCGTGCTGGAGAACGTGCGCGAGCACGAGGGCTACCTCGGCGAGCGCCTGGGCGAGCTGCGCGAGCGGCTGCCGATCGTCGGCGACGTCCGCGGCGCGGGCTACTTCTGGGCGCTCGAGCTGGTGCGCGATGCGGAGGGGTCCCGCTTCTCGGCCGAGGAGCGCGAGCGGCTGCTGCGCGGCTTCCTCGCCGGCCGGCTGCTCGAGGAGGGGCTGATCGCCCGGGGCGACGACCGCGGCGACGCCGTCCTGCACCTCGCTCCGCCGCTGATCTGCGGCCGCCCGGAGCTGGACGAGCTGGTGGAGAAGACGGAGGCGGTCCTGGCCGACGCCTCCGAGCGGTTCTTCGCCGCGTGAGCCGCGGCGCCGCGGGCTGTGGCACCCGCCGCACGGCGCGGGCCCGCGCGAGGTGATCCACGACGCCCACGGCTGGTGGCTGGCGGAGGCCGGCCCGGTCGAGCCGGCGGCTCCCCTGCGCGGCGAGCACACCGCCGACGTCGTGATCGTCGGCGGCGGCTACGCCGGGCTGTGGACCGCGTGGCAGCTGCTCGAGCGCGGCGCGCGGGTGGCGCTGCTGGAGGCCGGCGTGTGCGGGCACGGCCCAAGCGGGCGCAACGGCGGCTTCTGCGAGACGCTGTGGAGCAACCTGCCCGACCTGATAGCCCGCTTCGGCCCCGAGCGCGCGCTCGCCGCCGCGCGGGCGTCCTCGGAGAGCGTCGGGGCGATCGGCGCCTGGTGCGAAGCGGAGGGCGTCGACGCCTGGTTCGATCGCGCCGGCTTCCTGCTCGCCTCCACCGCCGAGCCCCACGACGTCGTCATCGACCGCGTCCTCGCCGCCGCCCGGGCGGTCGGCGCCGCGGCGCCCTCGACGAGTGGCTCCGAGCCCCGCGTCGTCGCTCTGGACCGCAACGCCCTCCGCGCCCGCTGCGCCTCGCCGGCCTTCCGTCGCGGCCTCTTCGTCCCCGACGACGCGACGCTGCATCCCGCGCGGCTGGCGCTCGGGCTCCGCGCCCGCGTGATCGAGCGCGGCGCGCGGGTGCTCGAGCACTCTCGCGTGCGTGCGCTGCGGGTCGGCTCCGACGTCGTGGCCGAGACGGACGGCGGCCGGGTTCGGGCCGGCGCGGCGGTGCTCGCGGTCAACGCCGCCACCCGCGGCGTCGCGCCGCTGCGCCACCGTCTGGCGGTGACCTCGTCGCACATCGTCCTCACCGAGCCGGTGCCGGACGCGATCGAGGCGCTGAGCTGGACCGGGGGAGAGAGCATCACCGACGCGCGCACGTTCCTGCACTACTTCCGCACCACGCGCGACGGGCGGATCGTCTTCGGCTGGGGCGGCGGCCGGCTCGCGGCCGGCGCGCGCCTGACCGGCCGCATCGAGGTCGATCCCGCCGTCGTGCACGAGACCGCCCGCCACCTCCAGGCGCTGCTCCCGCCCGTCGCCGGCCGCCGCATCACCCACGCCTGGGGCGGCCCGATCGACGTCTCGCCGAGCCACCTCCCGCAGATCGGCACGCTCGACGGCGCGCCGGTGCACTTCGCGTTCGGCTTCACCGGCAACGGCGTCGGCCCCGCGCACCTCGCCGGGCGGATCCTCGCCGCCCGCGCATCCGGCGAGCCGCCGCCGGTGGACCTGCCCGCCGGGAACCCCGTCGCCGTCCCGTCCGAGCCGATCGCCTGGGCCGGCGGCATGGTGGTCCGCGCCGCGTTCCTGCGCCGCGAGCGCCTCGAGGCGGCCGGCCGCCGCCCCGATCCCCTCACCCGCGCCGTCTGCGCCGCCCCCGGCGCGCTCGGCATCCACGTCGCGCGTTGATACGCTCCCCGCGGATGTCGTTCCCGCGCCTCTCGCTCCTCCTTCTCCTCCCCCCTCGGGGGGAATAGCGCGTGGCGGCCGCGTAGCCGCAAAACCAACCGAGGAGCAGGTACCCGAGAGGCAAGACCCCAGGAGCGACCCGATGAACGACCGCGTCACCATCTTCGACACCACCCTGCGCGACGGCGAGCAGTCGCCGGGCATCTCGCTCAACACGGGCGAGAAGCTCGAGATCGCGCAGCAGCTCGCCCGCCTGGGCGTGGACGTGATCGAGGCCGGCTTCCCCGCCGCCTCGCCCGGCGACTTCGAGGCGGTCCAGGCGATCGCCCGCGAGGTGACGGGCCCCGTGATCGCCGGCCTCGCCCGCGCTCATGCCGCCGACATCGAGCGCGCCGCCGCGGCGGTGCGCGACGCCGAGCGGCCGCGGATCCACGTGTTCATCTCGACCTCCGACATCCACATCGAGCACCAGCTGCAGTCGACGCGCGAGGACGTCAAGGGCGGCGCGCGGGCGTCGGTGGCGCATGCGCGCTCGCTGGTCGACGACGTCGAGTTCTCCCCGATGGACGCCACCCGCGCCGACGTCGAGTTCACCGCCGAGGTCGTGCAGCTCGCGATCGACGAGGGCGCCACGACCATCAACGTCCCCGACACGGTCGGCTACGCGCTGCCCGACGAGTACGCGCGCTTCCTCGGCCGTCTCTACGAGCTGGTCCCCGCGCTGCGCGACGTCGTGCTCTCCGTGCACTGCCACGACGACCTCGGCCTGGCGGTGGCGAACTCGTTCGCGGGCGTGCAGGCCGGCGCGCGCCAGGTCGAGTGCGCGATCAACGGCATCGGCGAGCGGGCGGGCAACGC
>Ga0136616_10002109_pt1 | contig 10521 bp, 8 predicted proteins | sample AntDrymUQ2992106_2_FD_106648 | JGI IMG/M metagenome (GOLD analysis project Ga0136616, IMG submission 106648) | Polar desert sand microbial communities from Dry Valleys, Antarctica - metaG UQ299 (21.06) | ecosystem: Environmental > Terrestrial > Soil > Desert | place: Antarctica: Dry Valley... | reverse complement strand
TCGGCGGGAAGGCGCAGTTCGGCGGGCAGCGCTTCGGCGAGATGGAGGTGTGGGCGCTCGAGGCCTACGGCGCCGCCTACACGCTCCAGGAGATGCTCACGATCAAGTCCGACGACACCGTCGGGCGCGTGAAGGCCTACGAGGCGATCGTCAAGGGCGAGAACATCGCCGAGCCCTCGATCCCGGAGTCGTTCAAGGTGCTGCTGAAGGAGATGCAGTCGCTTGGGCTCGACGTGAACGTGAAGTCCGACGACTCCGGCGGCGTCGAGATCCGCGACGAGGACGACGACCTCCTCCGCGCCGCCGAGGAGCTCGGCATCGACCTGTCGGGCGTTCGAGCGCCAGCGCCCGGCGACTCCGCCGACGAGAGCGAGGAGAAGGTCGAGGCCGAGGGCGACGGTGGGCAGACCGCCGAGTCGCGCGCCAAGCAGGATCAGGAGTACGTAGAGGAAGAGACGAAGAAGTAGTCCCCGGACACCCTTGCCAGACGCAGACCCCCTAGGAGCCCTTACTTGATCGACATCAACAATTTCGACGCCATCTCGATCGGACTCGCGTCCTCGAAGCAGGTCCGCTCGTGGTCGAGCGGCGAGGTCACGAAGCCCGAGACGATCAACTACCGGACGCTGAAGCCCGAGAAGGACGGGCTCTTCTGCGAGCGCATCTTCGGACCCACCAAGGACTGGGAGTGCTACTGCGGCAAGTACAAGCGCGTCCGCTACAAGGGGATCGTCTGCGAGCGCTGCGGCGTCGAGGTCACGCGGTCGAAGGTCCGTCGCGAGCGCATGGGGCACGTCGACTTGGCCGCGCCGGTGTCGCACATCTGGTTCTTCAAGGGCGTGCCGTCGCGCATCGGCTACCTGATCGACATGGCTCCGAAGGAGCTCGAGAAGGTCCTCTACTTCGCCGCGTCGATGGTCACCGCCGTCGACGACGAGGCACGAGAGTCCGACCTGCCGAAGCTCGAGAAGGAGGTCCAGAAGGTCGTCGACGCCTACGGCGCCGAGCGCGAAGAGCGAGTCAACGAGCTCGCGGAGTCGCGCGAGCGCCGCGTCGAGTACCTGCAGACCGGCAAGCAGACCGGCTTCTCCGACGATGACCACCTGTGGGCCGACGGGATGGACATCAACGTGAAGAAGCTGTCAGCCGACGACCGCGAGAAGCTCGTGAAGGATCTGCGCAAGATCTTCGACTCCGACATCGCGGACACCGAGGCCTACATCGAGGACGCCGCTGAGCGCATGCGCTCGGTCTGGGACGTCTTCCAGGACATGAAGGTCAAGGACGTGATCGCCGACGAGACGCTCTTTCGCGAGCTGAAGGACCGCTTCGGCTCGCCGTACGGCTTCGGGGAGTACTTCCGTGGCGGCATGGGCGCCGAGGCGGTGCGCGACCTGCTCGACCAAGTGGACCTCGACGCCGAGCGTGAGGAGCTCGAGGAGCAGGTGAAGACGGCGAAGGGGCAGAAGCAGAGCCGCGCCGTCAAGCGCCTGAAGGTCGTCTCGGCGTTCATCAACTCGGATAACAAGCCCGAGAACATGATCCTCGAGGCGATCCCGGTCATCCCGCCGGAGCTGCGGCCGATGGTGCAGCTCGACGGCGGGCGCTTCGCGACCTCGGACCTCAACGACCTCTACCGGCGCGTGATCAACCGCAACAACCGGCTCAAGCGACTGCTCGACCTCGGCGCCCCCGAGATCATCGTCAACAACGAAAAGCGGATGCTGCAGGAGGCGGTCGACGCCCTGTTCGACAACGGCCGGCGCGGGCGCCCCGTAACCGGGCCGGGCAACCGGGCGCTCAAGTCGCTCTCGGACATGCTGAAGGGCAAGCAGGGCCGCTTCCGGCAGAACCTGCTCGGCAAGCGCGTCGACTACTCGGGCCGGTCGGTGATCGTCTCCGGGCCGTCGCTGCGGCTGCACCAGTGCGGGATCCCGAAGCTGATGGCGCTCGAGCTGTTCAAGCCGTTCATCATGGCCCGGCTCGTCGAGCGCAAGTCGGTGCAGAACATCAAGGCAGCGAAGAAGCTCGTCGACTCGATGATCCCCGAGGTCTGGGACGTGCTCGAGGAGGTCATTCGCGACCATCCAGTGCTGCTCAACCGCGCTCCGACGCTTCACCGCCTCGGCCTTCAGGCCTTCGAGCCGGTGCTCGTGGAGGGCAAGGCGATCCAGGTGCATCCGCTCGTCTGTCACGCGTTCAACGCGGACTTCGACGGCGACCAGATGGCGGTCCACCTCCCGCTGTCGGCCGAGGCCCAGGCCGAGGCGCGCCTGCTCATGCTGTCGGCCAACAACATCCTCTCGCCGGCCCACGGGCAACCGCTCGCGACGCCGACTCAGGACATGGTGCTGGGGGCTTACTACCTCACCTACGGGCCCGGTCCCGACGAGCTGGACACGCTCGAGGAGTCGCTCAAGAAGGGTGACTGGGACGAGTCAAAGCGTGGCATGCGTCCGCACGTGTACCGCTCCGCTCAGGAGGCGGAGCTCGCATACGAGCACGGCATGGTCAAGCTGCACGACCTGGCCGAGTACCGGCGCGGCCGCGAGGGCGGCCACGTTCTCACGACGGTCGGTCGCATCGTCTTCAACGACCGCGTCGAGCGAGCGCTGGCGGAAAGCCTCGAGGAGGATTGGGACCCGGCTACCTACGCCTTCGTCAACCAGCCGCTCAAGAAGCGCGACATGAACGAGGTGATCGGGGCGCTCGTGGACCTGCACGGCCCCCACGCCGTGGCGATGGTGCTCGACGCCTTCAAGGACCTCGGGTTCCACTTCGCCACCCAGGCGGGCATCACGATCTCCAAGAACGACGTCGTGATCCCTCCGAGCAAGGAGGCGATCCTCGACCGCTACGAGGGCGAGGTCGGCGGCATCCAGGATCAGTACGACTCCGGGTTGATCTCTCCCGAGGAGCGCCACGAGGCCGTGGTCGAGAAGTGGACGGCGGCCACCGACGAGGTCGGCAACGCGATGCAGGACAACCTGCACCACCTGAACCCGATCTTCATGATGGCCAACTCGGGAGCGCGCGGATCGTTCAAGCAGATCCGCCAGCTCGCCGGCATGCGCGGCCTCATGGCGAACCCGAAGGGCGAGATCATCGAGCGTCCGATCAAGGCCAACTTCATGGAGGGCCTGTCGGTGCTCGAGTACTTCATCTCCACGCACGGCGCGCGCAAGGGTCTTGCCGACACCGCGCTCAGGACGGCCGACTCCGGCTACCTCACGCGCCGGCTCGTCGACGTCTCCCAGGACGTGATCGTCCGCGTCGAGGACTGCGGCACGAAGCAGCACGTGGACATGCCGCTTCGCAAGGACGCCGGTGAGGTGAACGGCGACCTGGTGGGCCGCTACCTCCATGACGAGTTCAAGACCAAGCGCGGGCGCGCGCTGGTGGAGAAGGACGCGATGATCACGCCGGCGCATCTCGACGAGATCCTCGAGGCCTACGGCGATGAGGCGATCATGATCCCGGTGCGCTCCCCGCTCAAGTGCGAGGCCGACGCCGGCATCTGCCAGCGCTGCTACGGGCTAGCGATGGCCACCGGCAAGGAGGTGGCGGTCGGCGACGCCGTCGGCATCATCGCCGCCCAGTCGATCGGTGAGCCGGGCACCCAGCTCACGCTGCGCACCTTCCACACCGGCGGCGTGGCCGGCGCCGACATCACGCACGGGCTGCCGCGAGTGGTCGAGCTGTTCGAGGCGCGCAAGCCGAAGGGCCTCGCCCGGCTCGCCGAGCAGGACGGCACCGTCGCCATCGAGACCACCGAGAAGGCGCTGAAGGTCACGGTCACGGACGCCGGGGGCGAGGAGCATGCCTACTCGTTCCCGCGGCGCACGCGGCTGTTCGTCGAGCCGGAGCAGAAGATCAAGGCGGGCACGCAGATCAACGAGGGCTCGATCTACCCGCACGAGCTGCTCGAGATCCGCGGACGTACGGACACCGAGCTCTACCTGATCCGCGAGGTGCAGAAGGTCTACAAGTCGCAGGGCGTAGACATCAACGACAAGCACATCGAGGTCATCATCCGCCAGATGATGAAGAAGGTGCGCGTCGAGCAGAAGGGCGACTCGGACTTCCTTCCGGGCCAGCTCGTGGATCGTCAGGAGCTGCTCGCAGAGAACGCCCGCCTGAAGGGCGAGAAGCTCGACCAGGCCGAGTTCGTCGAGGTGATCCTCGGCATCACGAAGGCCTCGCTCGCGACCGACTCGTTCCTCTCGGCGGCCTCCTTCCAGGAGACGACGAAGGTGCTCACCGATGCCGCTCTCGAGGGCAAGACCGATCGACTGCTCGGCCTCAAGGAGAACGTGATCATCGGCAAGCTGATCCCGGCGGCCACCGGCCTGCGCCGCTACCGCCGGCTGGAGATCGAGCCGACCGAGGCGATCCCGCGGCCCACCGCTGAGGAGATCGGCCTGCTCGACGAGGGCGACCTCGCGGCCGAGCTCGGACTCTCCGGCGACGGCGATGTCGAGGGCTTCGGCTTCGGCGGCAACGGCGGCCGAGCCGAGGAGATCTCATTCGGCGAGGAGCTTGCGGATCTCGCTCCGCCGCCCGCTGCACCTGACTCAGAGGAGCGGTAGCTGTAGGGCGGGGTCCGGGGGCGGGAGCGCCTGGGCCTGCGCCTGCTGGCGCCCGGCTCGTTAGGGGCCTCAGACGGCCTCCGGTAAGTTGCGGCGTCGATGACCGTCTTCTACGTCCTGGGGGGAGCGCTCGCGCTGTGGGCCGTCGTCCTGTCGGCGTTAGGCATTGCCCGCCACAAGTTCCCGGGCGGCAAGGGCGGGGAGCGGGTGGTCGTCGCGATCTCCTCGATCCTCGTCGCGTGCGCAATCGTGTCGGCGATCGTGAGCGGCGTGGCGGAGGATGAGGAGGAAGCCGAGGCCGCCGCCGAGGCACCGGCACCGGAGGCAGTGGCCGGAGGTGAGCAGGTCGAGCTGAGCGCCGATCCGGGCGGCGACCTCGCCTTCGACGCCGATGCGCTCGAGGCGCCGGCCGGACCGGTCACGCTGACGATGGCGAATCCGGCGGCGATCGAGCACAACGTTGCCCTCGAGGGCGGCGGCGTGGCGGAGCAGGGCGAGACGGTGCCCCAAGACGGCACCTCGACGGTCAGCGCGGAGCTGGCCGCAGGCGAGTACGCCTTCTTCTGCTCGGTCCCCGGGCACCGCGAGGGCGGCATGGAGGGAACGCTGACCGTCGAATAACGCTCCGGCGCCTTCGGGTCACCCCGGACCGGGGGTCTCGGTCGGTCCTTCGCGATCGGCCCATGCGAGCAGGCGCTCGACGTGCTCGTCGGAGATGCCGGTCGCGGCCTCGGTCTGGATCAGCAGCGTCGGCGCGGCGCGCTCGCGGGCCCAGCGCTCGCAGCGCTCGTCCAGGTTGTCGTCGATCCAGGCTGCCGGGCGGTCGCCCGCGTACTCGTCGATCGCGTCGATCTTCCAGTGCGCCGAGCCGAACGTGGCCCGGCCGTCGAACGTGAGCACGGGGAGGTCGAGGTCGGGCAGCTCGAGCAGGTGCGGGAGGTACTCGTTCGCCTTCTCCTCCCAACCCGTGGCCCAGATCATCTCGAAGCGGTCGTGCAGGGCCTTTAGGCGGCGACCGGAGTCGCTTCCGATGCAGTGGCTGATGCCGTCGACGAAATGGAACCTTCCGGGTGGCGCTGTCTGGCGCGGGAAGCCGAACAGGCTGATCACGCCATCAACGTCGACGAAGAGGAGGGGCTTGCCATCGAGATCCCGTAGCTGAGCGGTCATCGATACTTCGAATAGCAGACCGGTCACCGCGAACGCGGCGGACGCCGCCACGGCGAAGCGTCCGCTAGCATCGAGCGGCATGCCGAGCATCAACCAATTGGTTCGCAAGGGCCGCAGGCGGCCGAAGAAGAAGGTCGCCACGCCTGGCCTCAAGTCGGGCCAGGGCCGCAAGCGCCGAACGGCGGCGCCTCAGCGCCGCGGCGTATGCACGCGCGTGTACACCTCGACTCCGAAGAAGCCGAACTCCGCGCTTCGCAAGGTCGCCCGCGTGCGATTGACCAACCAGATGGAGGTCACGGCCTACATCCCCGGCGAGGGTCACAACCTTCAGGAGCACTCGGTTGTGCTCGTGCGCGGCGGGCGCGTCAAGGACCTTCCAGGAGTTCGCTACAAGGTCGTGCGCGGCACGCTCGACACCGCAGGCGTGTCCGACCGCAAGAAGGCGCGGTCGCAGTACGGCGTCAAGGCCAGCTGAGGCGCCCATGCCTCGCCGCGCCTCACCGGGAGTCCGGCCGCTAGACCCGGACGCGATCCACGGTTCCCGCCTCGTCCAGCAGGTGATCAACAAGGTGATGCTCGACGGCAAGAAGTCGCTCGCCGAGCGGACGGTGTACGAGGCGCTCGACCTACTCTCGCGGCGCAGCGGCAAGGAGCCCGTCGAGTCGCTCGAGGCGTCCATCAAGAGCCTCACTCCGGCGTTGGAGGTTCGCTCGCGAAGGGTAGGCGGAGCGACCTACCAGGTGCCGGTCGAAGTACCGGCGCGCCGCGCCCGTACGCTGGCCGTGCGCTGGCTGATCGAGTTCTCCCGCGCCCGCCGCGAGAAGACGATGGCCGAGCGCCTCGCCGGCGAGCTCCTCGACGCCCAGTCCGAGCAGGGCAGCGCCTTCAAGCGCAAGGAGGACATCTACCGGATGGCCCAGGCGAACAAGGCGTTCGCCCATTACCGCTGGTAGAGGCGTGCCACTGCATCACGGCAATCGTGAGGTTGCCGGTCTCGAACTCGGCTGCGGGCATCTGCCCCCACCGCTTGGACTCCGGTAGGCCCAGCACGCCGCCGTAGAAGCTGGCCGCCGCATCGAAATCCCTAGTCGCGACCGTGATGAAGTCGGTGCCGGTGATCAGAGGCGTCAGAGACGCCATGGAGCTGCTCCTTCCCTGTGGCTTTCACTGAGCCGCCGCGAAGGCGCCGACGATCCCGAGGGCACCGATGATCTGCACCACCTGCAGCACCATGGGTCCGTGGGGGCGCTAACCACTTCGCCTGTGCGCGAGCACACCTGCGACGCCGGCCACGAGGGCCAGCGCTCCGCCGATCAGGGACAGCCAGAAGCCGCTCTTCGGCATCGCGGCCGCTCCCTCGAACCTGATGCCGATCGCGCCGGTCTCGTCGACGTCGGGCAGGTCGCCGATCAGCGCGATCGCCAGGACGGCCGCGCCCGCGGCCGCGAGAGCGGCGGCCGCGGGCAGGCTGCGGCCGATCCCGGCGCCCCACGCCATCACCGCCGCCAGCAGCGCTAAGAGGAGCAGCGCGTACGAGTGGCGTTCCGCGCCCGTGGGCTCGCACTGCTCCGCCAGGTCGCGCTCGGCCAGCTCGCACGGCAGCCCGGTCACCTCGATCGAGTAGACCGGCGAGAGCTCGGCCACGACGATGACGATCGAGGCCGCAAGACCCAGCGCGAGCACGCCGATCCCGAGCGCTCCGGGCCCCGTTAATCGCCCTTGGGAAGCGGAATCTCCCCTGCTACCCTTTCTACCCGGTTTCCGAGGCGCGGAGCGCCTCGCAGCAGGGTTGGTCGAGCGCGCATCCGCGTCTGTCTCGCCCGTCATCGCACCACAATGGAGACGCCTACTACATAGGACGCCCGGGTAGAACCCTCTGAAGGCTTGGGCCCGGTCTGGGCCTTTTTTTTGCTCGCATAACGAACGAATCGCATCGGAATGGCACGCACAGTTTCACTGGAAAAGACGCGCAACATCGGGATCATGGCGCACATCGACGCCGGCAAGACGACGACGACCGAGCGCATCCTCTATTACACCGGCCGCACGCACAAGATGGGTGAGGTCCACGAGGGCGCCGCAGTCATGGATTGGATGGAGCAGGAGCAGGAGCGCGGCATCACGATCACCTCCGCGGCCACCACCGCAGCGTGGCAGGACCACCGCATCAACATCATCGACACGCCGGGCCACGTGGACTTCACCGTCGAGGTCGAGCGGTCGCTGCGAGTGCTCGACGGCGCGATCGCGCTGTTCGACTCGGTCGCCGGCGTCGAGCCCCAGTCCGAGACGGTCTGGCGCCAGGCCGACAAGTACCGCGTGCCGCGCATCGCCTACATCAACAAGATGGACCGCGTCGGCGCCGACTTCGCCCAGGGCGTGCAGACGATGGTCGATCGGCTCGGCGCCCATCCGGTGCCGATCCAGCTTCCGATCGGGAGCGAGGCGGACTTCAAGGGCGTCATCGATCTCGTGAAGATGCGCGCGATCGTCTACAGCGACGACCTCGGGCAGGAGTGGGCCGAGGAGGACATCCCGGCCGAGCTCCGCGATGCGGCGCAGGCCGCGCGCACGGCGCTGATCGAGGCCGTGGCCGAGTACGACGACGAGCTCATGGAGGACTACCTCGAGGAGAAGCCAATCGAGGAGGAGCGCCTGAAGCACGACATCCGCCGCGCCACGCTCGACATCTCGATGACGCCGATCCTATGCGGCTCCTCGTTCAAGAACAAGGGCGTGCAACCGCTGCTCGACGCGGTGGTCGACTACCTGCCCAGCCCGCTCGACGTTCCGCCGGTCGCGGGGCTCGAGTCGGCGCCCAAGGGTGAGAACGGAGACCAGCCGCAGGCCACGCGCGCGACCTCGGACGGCGCGCCCTTCTCGGCGCTCGCGTTCAAGGTCATGTCGGATCCGTTCGTGGGCAAGCTCACCTACTTCCGCGTCTATTCGGGGTCGGCCCAGGCCGGCGCGCGCGTGCTCAATCCCACCACGGGCCGGACCGAGCGAATCGGCCGGATCCTGATGATGCACGCGAACCATCGCGAGGAGCAGGACGAGATCTACGCGGGCGACATCGCCGCGGGCGTCGGCCTCAAGCAGACCTCGACCGGCCACACCCTCTGCGCTCCCGACGCCCCGATCACGCTCGAGACGATCATCTTCCCGGCGCCCGTGGTGCACGTCTCGATCGAGCCGAAGACCAAGGCTGACCAGGAGAAGCTCGGCGTCGCGCTCGCGCGCCTCGCCGAGGAGGACCCGACCTTCCAGGTGCGAAGCGACGAGGAGACCGGACAGACCGTGATCTCCGGCATGGGCGAGCTCCACCTCGAGGTGATCGTCAGTCGGCTGCGGCGCGAGTTCCACGTCGAGGCGTCGGTGGGGCGGCCGCAGGTCGCCTACCGCGAGACCGTGCGCGGCCAGGCCCAGAAGGTCGAGGGCAAGTTCATCCGCCAGACGGGCGGCTCGGGGCAGTACGGCGTGGTCTACATCGACCTCGAGCCGGCACCCGGTGAGGGCTTCGACTTCGTCAACCGGATCAAGGGCGGCTCGGTGCCGTCCGAGTTCATCCCCGCGGTCGAGAAGGGCATCGAGGAGGCGCTCGATACGGGCGTGAAGGCCGGCTACCCGATGGTGGACGTGCGCGCGACGCTGACCGACGGCAAGTACCACGACACGGACTCGTCGGAGATCGCCTTCAAGATCGCCGGCTCGCTCGCCCTCAAGGAGGCCGCCAAGCGCGCGAAGCCAGTGCTGCTGGAGCCCGTAATGGCCGTGGAGGTCGTGGTCCCGCAGGAGTTCCTGGGCGACGTGATCGGCGACCTCTCGCGCCGCCGCGGCCACGTCGAGGGTCAGGAGCCGCGCGGCAACGCGCTGGCTGTGAAGTCGAGCGTGCCGCTCGCCGAGATGTTCGGCTACGCGACCGACCTGCGCTCGAACACGCAGGGTCGCGCCACCTACACGATGCAATTCGACCGCTACGCTGAGGTGCCCGGCGGCATCGCCGAGGACATCATCGAGCACCGCACCGGCGAGCCGGTCGGAGCCGGCGCATAACAAGTATGTTTTCGAGGTTCGCCTCCGTGCGAGCGCGAACCAGTGATCGAGGCCGCGGGGATGCCCCGCGGACCTTCTGAAAGGGGCGACAAGAAGTGGCGAAGGAGAAGTTCGAGCGCGACAAGCCGCACGTGAACGTGGGCACCATCGGTCACATCGACCACGGGAAGACCACCCTGACGGCGGCGATCACACAGGTGCTGTCTGCCCAGGGTGGAGAGGCCAAGTCATTCGACGAGATCGACAACGCTCCCGAGGAGCGCGAGCGCGGCATCACGATCGCGACGTCGCACGTCGAGTATCAGACCGAGAACCGCCACTACGCGCACGTCGACTGTCCCGGTCACGCCGACTACGTAAAGAACATGATCACCGGCGCGGCGCAGATGGACGGCGCGATCCTCGTGGTCTCCGCCGCGGACGGGCCGATGCCGCAGACGCGCGAGCACATCCTGCTCGCGCGCCAGGTCGGCGTGCCCTACATCGTCGTCTTCCTCAACAAGGCCGACATGGTCGACGACGAGGAGCTGCTCGAGCTGGTCGAGGTCGAGGTCCGCGACCTGCTGTCGGAGTACGACTTCCCGGGCGACGACATCCCGTTCGTGACCGGCTCGGCGCTCAAGGCGCTCGAGGGCGACGAGGACGCCAAGCAGAAGATCCGCGACCTCGCCGAGGCGCTCGACAGCTACATCCCCGAGCCCGAGCGCGA
>Ga0136616_10002105_pt1 | contig 10530 bp, 9 predicted proteins | sample AntDrymUQ2992106_2_FD_106648 | JGI IMG/M metagenome (GOLD analysis project Ga0136616, IMG submission 106648) | Polar desert sand microbial communities from Dry Valleys, Antarctica - metaG UQ299 (21.06) | ecosystem: Environmental > Terrestrial > Soil > Desert | place: Antarctica: Dry Valley... | reverse complement strand
GGGCCTGGCCAAGCCGGACCCGCGGATCTATGCGCTGACCTGCGAGCGGTTGGGCGTGCAGCCCGAGGAGATGGTGTTCCTCGACGACGTGGCGACCATCGTCGAGAGTGCCCGCGCCTTCGGCATCCAAGCCGTGCGTCATGAGAACACCCCGAACTCCATCGCCGCGATCGAGGCCATCCTCGCCGCACACATCTGATCACTCCCATTGCGAAACGATCCGACTGTGACGTCGTCAGAGCGACGTCACAGTCGGATCCTGCCGCCACCTCCGCCCAACGAGCCGGCTGTCACGTCGTCACAGCAAAGTCAGAGTCGGATCTTTCGGCTGGGTGGGACTGTCAGGCGCTGGGCACGGGGGTTTCCACAGCTCTTGACCCTGCTGGGTTGTCCACTGACGTCGAGCGAGCGGTGGGCACACGCCACCCGGCTTGGATTGAGTCGCGCGTATGACGATGACGACGCAAGCGCAGGCACCCGTTGCGAGGCCTGGGCGAGGTGGTCCAGCCCCGGGCGCAGCTATCCACGCAGCAAACCTTGCGGGGGTCTGGGCGCGACGAGACGCCTGCACGCGGTTCGGCGAGGCACGGGTGCGGGTCGAGCTCGCTGGCCGCCGGTGGCAGGCACCACTGGCACTCGTCATCGTGACCCATAACGGGCCAATCACCGACGAGCAGCGGATGTGGGTCGCTCTCCTGGGCGCCCCGCCAGGGGCGATGCTGCACGGACTCTCGGCAGCCGGGTACGACGGTTTACGCGGGTTGACTCCAAACGGGCTCTCCATCGTCATCCCAGGCGCGTCTCGCAACCCGCGCAGGTCTCAGCTCGAGCTGCCTGACGACTGGGGAGTTCGTTTGCGCTGGTCGACGGAGCTGAGTTCGCTGGACGTCAACGACATGGCTGTGCCACCACGCACGAGAATGCCTCGGAGCATTCTCGACGCGGCAAGTGAACGGGTCCCGGAGCGCCGTTCGCGAGTCATCGTGCTCGCAGCGATCCAACAGCGATGCACGCAGCCGGCGGCATTGTGGGAGGCACTCACCAGGCGGGGGCGATGTCGCAACCGCCGGCTCATCGTCGAGTCGATCCTCGATGCCGATGGTGGCATCGAGTCGCTGCCGGAGCGAGAGTTCGTGCTGCAGGTTCGCCGGTTGCGCCTGCCCGAGCCCTCCAGACAACGCGTCTTGCAACGTCGCGACGGGCGCTACTACCTCGACAATGACTGGCCCGACTGGGGCATCCGAGTCGAGATCCATGGCATCCCACATTCTGAGGTACGCAACTGGGACAGTGACCTGCTGCGGCAGAACGACATCACGATCGAGGGCGGCGGGCTGCTCGTCTTCTCGTCATACGCGATCCGTTGGCTCGGCCACAAGGTGGAGAAGCAGTTGATGGCGATGTTCCGGAGCCGCGGTTGGCGCTAGCGCCACCCAACGATCCGGCTGTCACGTCGTCAGAACAACGCCACAGTCGGATCGTGCCGCTACCTCCGCCCAAACGATCCGGCTGTCACGTCGTCAGAGCAATGCCACAGTCGGATCGTTTACGCAGCACTCACGGGGCTAGGCGCCGGCGCCTTCCTGCTTGACACCTGCCACGGCCGTGGGGTCGTCGATGCGGTACTTCGCCAACGCGTCCGACGCCTTCGACCGGTCAACCTCGTTGCGCTTCGCGAGCGCCTCCAGCGCCGCCACCACCACCGACTCGGCATCGACGCGGAAGAAGCGCCGCGCCGCCGCCCGGGTGTCAGCGAAGCCGAAGCCGTCAGTGCCGAGCGAGTGCCAGTCCGACGGCACCCACTGCGAGATCTGGTCAGGCACGGCGCGCATGTAGTCGGTGACCGCGAGCACCGGTCCGTCCGTCCGACCGAGCGTCGAGGTGATGTACGGCGTCCGCTGGTCTTCGTCAGGGTGCAGCAGGTTCCACGCGTCGATGGCCAACGCCTCGCGGGTGAGCTCGTTCCACGACGTCACCGACCAGACGTCGGCGCGGACCTGCCACTCCTCGGCCAGCATCCGCTGCGCCTCGAGCGCCCACGGTGCCGCCACTCCTGACGCCAACAGCTGGATACGCGGCCGTTCGTCGCCGTCGCCGGTTTCAGCAGGGTGCGCGAGGTGGATGCCCTTGAGCAAACCCTCGACGTCGACGCCCTCCGGCTCGGGCAGCTGGACCGTCGGCTCGTTGTAGACGGTCAGGTAGTAGAAGACGTCCTCGCCGTGCGGGTGCTCGTCGGTCGATCCATACATCCGCCCCAGGCCGGCCTGGACGATGTGCGCGATCTCGTAGGCGAACGCCGGGTCGTAGGCGACGCAGGCCGGGTTGGTGGCTGCCAGAAGTGGCGAGTGGCCGTCGGCGTGCTGCAGCCCCTCGCCGGTCAGCGTCGTACGGCCGGCCGTCGCACCGATCAGGAACCCACGTCCCAGCTGGTCGGCATACGCCCAGATCGAGTCGCCGGTGCGCTGGAAGCCAAACATCGAGTAGAAGATGTAGACGGGGATCATGTGCTCGCCGTGGGTGGCGTATGCCGTCCCGGCCGCGATGGTCGACCCCATCGCGCCGGCCTCGCTGATGCCCTCGTGCAGCATCTGGCCCTGCACCGACTCGCGGTAGGTGAGCAGCATGGCGCGGTCGACACTCTCGTAGCGCTGCCCGTGCGGGGAGTAGATCTTCGACGTCGGGAACATGGAGTCCATCCCGAAGGTGCGGTACTCGTCTGGCGCGATCGGCACGATCCGGTGGCCGATCTCCGGGTCCTTCATCAGGTCGCGCAGCAGCCGCACGAACGCCATCGTGGTGGCGATGGCCTGCTTGCCGGAGCCCTGCTTCAGCTCGGCGTACATCTCGTCGCCGGGCAGCTTGACCGGCTGAGCGTCGACGCGGCGCAGCGGCAGCGGACCGCCGAGCTGGCGGCGGCGCTCCATCATGTACTCGATCTCGGGGGAGTCGGCGCCCGGGTGGAAGAACGGCGCCACCTCGTCGCGGTCGATGTCCTCGTCGCTGATGGGCAGAAACAACCGGTCGCGGAACTTCTTGAGGTCGTCTTTGGTCAGCTTCTTCATCTGGTGGGTGGCGTTGCGGCCCTCGAGGGCGTCGATCGTCCAGCCCTTGATGGTCTTGGCCAAGATGACGGTCGGCTGCCCGACGTGGTCGGTCGCGGCCTTGAACGCGGCGTACACCTTGCGGTAGTCGTGCCCACCGCGGGGCAGCTTGCGCAGGACGTCGTCGGACACGTCCTCGACCATCGTGCGCAGCCGCGGGTCACTGCCGAAGAACTTGTCCCGGATGTAGGCGCCGCTCTCGACGGAGTACGTCTGGAACTGGCCGTCGGGTGTGGCGTTCATCTGGTTGACGAGCACACCGTCGACATCACGGGCGAGCAGCTCGTCCCATTCGCGGCCCCACACGACCTTGATGACGTTCCAGCCGGCGCCGCGGAACGTCGACTCGAGCTCCTGGATGATCTTGCCGTTGCCCCGCACCGGGCCGTCGAGCTGCTGCAGGTTGCAGTTGATGACGAACGTGAGGTTGTCGAGCTCCTCGCGGGCTGCGACACCGATCGCGCCGAGCGACTCGGGCTCACCCATCTCGCCGTCGCCGAGGAACGCCCACACGTGCTGGTCGCTGGTGTCCTTGATCTTGCGGTTGTGCAGGTAGCGGTTGAACCGCGCCTGGTAGATCGAGCTGATCGCCGTGAGTCCCATCGACACCGTCGGGAACTCCCAGAAGTCCGGCATGAGCCGGGGGTGCGGGTATGACGACAGACCCTTGCCCGGCCCGCGCGACGCCTCCTGGCGGAAGCCGTCGAGCTGTTCCTCGGTGAGCCGGCCCTCGAGGAAAGCCCGGGCGTAGATGCCGGGGGAGCCGTGGCCCTGGATGTAGATCTGGTCTCCGCCGCCGGCGTGGTCCTTGCCGCGGAAGAAGTGGTTGAAGCCCACCTCGTAGAGGCTTGCCGCCGACTGGTAGGTGGCGATGTGGCCGCCGACCTCGAGACCCTTGCGGTTCGCCCGCGACACCATCACTGCCGCGTTCCAGCGGATGAACGCACGGATGCGACGCTCGATCGCCTCATCCCCGGGGAACCGCGGCTCGCGCTCGGGAGTGATCGTGTTGATGTAGTCGGTGCTGCGCAGCGCCGGCACCCCGACGTTGTTCTCGCGTGCTCGCTCCAACAGCTTCAGCATCACGTAGCGCGCGCGAGTCCTCCCTCGCTCGTCGAGTAGAGCGTCGAGCGAGTCGAGCCATTCCTGCGTCTCTTCGGGGTCGATGTCAGGCAGCTGCGTCGGCAGACCCTCGTGGATCACCGGCGGACGGTCACTAGCGGCGGGCACGGGTGTCCCCTTCGTGTGTCAGGGCCGCAACGGGAGTCGCGGTCTCGGTCGTCATACGGTCCGGTCAGGGTGCTGCGCGTCCCGGGTCGCGGGCATGCCTACATCCTCCCACCTTCGGCGGGGAGGCTCACCTCTCGGCAAGCGTAGGCGGCAACCTTCGGCCAGACACACGTGTCAGGGTGCAGCGGACACCTTCGCGCTCACGCCACCCTGACAAGTCTGGTGCGTGGTGGATTTTCTCCACAGGACTTGCACATATGCCCGGTTCACGGTGGACTACCGTGCGTCGAGGCACATCGGTGTGATGCGCCCACAGCGAGGAGGACCGGGTGAGCGCGAGCGGCGCCGATGCGGGGCCGGCCAGCCGGTTCGGATTTCGACCGGGCATGGTCGTCCAAGAGCTCGGCTGGGACGAGGACATCGACGAAGAGCTCCGCGCCGGCATAGAGTCGGCGATCGAGGGTTCGCTCGTCGACGACAGGTACGGCGACGTGGTGGACGCCGTGGTGCTGTGGTGGCGCAACGACGACGGTGACCTGGTGGACGGGCTCGTCGACGTCCTGACCGACCTGGGCGACGGCGGGATGATCTGGCTCCTCACCCCGAAGGTCGGCCGCCCCAACTACGTCGACGCGAGCGACATCTCCGAGGCAGCGCCGACGGCCGGCCTCGCGACGACGACGAGTCTCGCCGCCGGTCCGGAATGGTCGGCGACCAAGCTGGTCTCGCCCAAGTCCGACCGCTCCAGCCGACGCTGACTCCGTGCGGCCAGTGGCGGCTGCCGCTCAGCACTGCCGCGCGTCCCTCCGCACCCCGCAGCCTGAGGAGAGCAAGGATGCTGACGATCGGCGAGCCTGCCCCGAGCTTCACCCTGCAGGACCAGCACGGCCAGCCCGTCAGCTTGTCCCACTTCGCCGGGAAGCTGAACGTCGTGCTCGTCTTCTACCCCTTCGCGTTCAGCCGGGTGTGCACGTCGGAGCTGTGCGAGATCCGTGACCACCGTGCCGCCCTCAGTGGCGAGACGGCGATCGTTCTCGCCGTCTCGTGTGACCACATGTTCTCGCTGCGCGCGTTCGCGGACCAAGACGGGCTCGACTTCCCGTTGCTGAGCGACTTCTGGCCGCACGGCCGCGTTTCTCGCGAGTACGGGATCTTCAACGAGGAGCTCGGCTGCTCGGGACGGGCCACGTTCATCGTCGATCGAGAGGGTCTCCTGCGGTGGCAGGTCGAGAACGAGATCCCGCAAGCACGCAACCTCGACGACTACCGGAGCATCCTCGCCGAGCTCGGTTGAGGCTCGTGGTGGGCCGCGGGGCCGGCCATGTTCGCAAGACAGTCACAGGCCGTGTTCTTAGGGGATGGTTTTTGTGAATCGGCTGACGTGTGAACACCCTCTCGTGTTCGATTGTCCCAAGGCACGGCCGCCAGCGAACCGAGACGTTGGCGGCCGTTGTCGCGTCTGCGACCGACTTGTCAGCGCGGCGCCAGCGTCTGTGTGACCAGTACACGCTGACAACTCGGTTAGGCTGGCGGCGGCGCTTGCGGGCGTATAGCTCAGCGGTAGAGCACCTCCCTTACAAGGAGGTGGTCGCAGGTTCGATCCCTGCTGCGCCCACCCGTGTTTGCCCAGGTCAAAGGCACAGTCGGCCTTCATCCCGAGGGTCCGTGCCACCCCAACATCGTGCCGAGTGTCGGTGCCGATCTCGGTGATGGCACAGGCGCCACCGCACACGCGAGCGGTCGCGCGAACGCGCTTCGGCGCCACTGTCAGTCGGGTATGCCGGGTAGCCCGAAGCTACTGGGCAGCTGCTCGTCGAGGAAGCGTGTGATGGCGCTGATCCGCTCCTCGAAGATGGTGAGGACGACGAGCCCGGTTGGGTATGGCTGCACCGAGTTCGCGATGGCGAGGTAGGTGCCGAAGGCGGGCTGGTTGTTGGCCCGCGTGTCGAGCAGCCGTATCGTGCGCGGGCCTCTCCCGAGAGCGCTTACCCGGAGGAAGGACGCTATCGCCGCGCGACCGTGGTACTCGTGCGGTGCCGGGGGCATGGCCAACCACGCGTCGTCGGTCAGTAAGGCGATGACACCGTCGATGTCGTCGGTGGTGAGTGCCTCGGCGAAGCGTCGGGCGAGCGCATGTTCGGAATGCGAGCCGGGGCTCGCGGCGGCGCGGCCGTCTGGCGTGGGGCGAAACCGGTCCAACGACGTTCGCGCGCGTTGCAGGATGCCCTTCGTCGCGGTAGCGCTCGTGTCGAGCAAGGCGGCGGCTTCCGCGGTGGAGTATCCGAGCACGTCACACAGGATCAGGGCTGCGGTCTGTCGCGGTGGGAGCCGCTGAAGGGCCGCGATGAATGCCAGCTCGACCGCCTCCCACTGTTGGTACCTCGCCGCTGGCCGGTCCTGATTATCGAGCTCGTCGAGCCAGGTGTCCGGATACGGCTGCAACCAGGTGATCTCGCCTCGTCGGGACGGTCGTGGAGGATCGAAGGGCGGGATCGGCTCAGGCGGCTTGCGACGCTTGCCGTCCCGGATGGCGTTGAGGCAGCGGTTGGTGGCGATGCGGTAGAGCCAGGTTCGGACCGATGAGCGGCCAGCGAAGCCATCCAGGCCGCGCCATGCTGCGATCAGGACCTCCTGCAGGGCGTCGTCGGCGTCGGTGACCGAGCCGAGCATGCGGTAGCAATGCAGGTGCAGCTCGCGGACGTACGGCGAGACGACCTCACCGAAGGCCTGTTCGTCGCCGGCAATGGCGGCGTCGAGGGTGAATGGGCGCACGGACACATTCTCTCCCGTGTGCCTGGACGCCGACCCCGAACCACGGCCAGATTTGCGTCCAGACCGTTCCGATCGCCTGGCGGATGGTGTCTCAACATGAGGGATCCACCACAACGAGGAGGACTGAGCTATGACCGAGAACAGCAGTACGGCGCTGCAGACCGCGATGGCCTACTACCGGGCCTGGACCAGCCATGACTTCGACCTGGCCATGACCTACGTCGCCGACGACATCGTGTGCCAGGCACCGGCGGGGCGGTTGGTCGGAGCACAGTCATTCCGTGAGTTCATGGGACCGTTCGCGCAGATCGTCACCCGCTCAGAGCTGATCGCCGCCTTCGGCGACGAGCAGGTCGCGGTGCTGATGTACGACACGTGCACGGTCCCGGTGCCCGATGCCCCAGGTGCGGAACGCCTGACCGTCGTCAACGGAAGGATCAGCCACGTGAGGATCATCTTCGACCGGCTGCCGTTCGCGGCCGCAAGGCAAGCCGCGGCCGGTGAGTGAGCCTGACCTGTAGGGACGGTCCATCATCGATTCTGTGCGCACGTCAGGTCGCTAACCGAAGGGCCGCGACGAGTCGAGCGAGGAGCTCGACCAGGGCGACGGGGGCGTCGCGCGACAGCCGTTGAGATCTGCTGCGGTACGCCGTCGACGAGAGGGGACAATGCCTCCCGTTGCCTAGCGCCGACCGGTGTCAGGCGCAGCAGTCCTGCGGAGTCCTCGACCCAACGCTGGCTCCGGCCGGGTACTGTGCCGGTTATGACCTTCGGCGGCCGTTCGACAGCAGGCACATTGGGACGGGGCGTCCTGGCCGGATTGGCCGGAACCGCGGTGATGACCGGCTTCCAGAAGCTCGTTGAGATGCCGCTCACCGGCCGTGACGACAGCTACGCCCCGGCGGACTTCGCCGAGCGGGTACTGCCCATCGATCCGAAGACCGACGAAGGACGTTGGCGGCTGAACTACGCGACCCACTTCGCATTGGGCACAATGTGGGGCTCTGCCTTCGGTTTGGCGGCGCATGCCGGCCTGCACGGCAAGCGAGCCGTCGCCGTGGTCTTCGGCACTGTCTACACCGCCGACGTGATCCTGAACACCGCGCTCGGTCTCTACCAGCCGTCGGCATGGACGCGTCAGGACTGGGCAATCGACGTCGGAGAGAAGTTGGTCCAGGCCGCCGCCACTGGAGCGGTGTTCGATCGGATCCTGGACCCGATACACCAGTCCTGACAGCCGATCTGTGCCACCGTTGGGTACACGATCCATGGAGCCAGGACGCCGAGTTGTCGAGGAAAGCGGTTAGCCCCACACGTTCCGTCCCCCGAGGTCACCGTCGCCACGCATTGGGTGCCCGTGGCGGACCAGCGTCTCAGCTGCCTGTCGGTGCAGCTGCGACTCGGCGACTCCGATTCGATCTGGCGGCTGCTGGTCGAGGCGTTGACCTCAGGAGAAGGCGCGGCCCTCGCCCTTTCAATGGGTGACCACCACGTCGGCCCCGACGACCTCCGGGCAGCCGCCGCGGCCGCCGCTCGGGCACACGCCGCCCGCAGCAGCGGCCGGGCAGTCCACTTCCCTGGCGTGTCCAACCTGGTCGGCACAATCTCGGTGCATCAGCTGCTCGCCGGGTCCTCGATCGACCGGGCCCGGGTGCTCGCTGTTGGTGACGCAGACCCCGAATGGTCGTGGTCACCCGTGATCACGTTCGTCCTCTCCACCCAGACGGCCGTTGGGGGGACGCTGGTCCCGTTCGAGACACCCCACCCCAGCCCCTGCTGCGTCGACCACCGCTGACCAGACTCGGGTCCTTTCACTGGAGCACATGCAGGCGGATACGCTGACGCAGATGACGACGCACACGTTGGCCGAGATCGTCGCCACCTTGGAGTCTCTCTACCCGAAACGATGGGCCGACGACGGTGATGCCATCGGACTCATCGTGGGCGACCCCGGCGCCCCCGTGACCAAGGTGCTGTTTGCGGTGGACCCTGTGCGAGCGGTCGTCGACGAGGCCGTCGAGCTGCGGGCGGACCTGCTCGTGGTCCACCACCCGCTCTTCTACCGGGCGGTCTCGTCGGTGGCGGCAGACAGTCCCAAGGGCAAGGTCGTGCACGACCTGATCACGCACGGGATCGGCCTGTATGTGGCCCACACCAACGCCGACTCGCCGCGTCACGGGGTGTCGGACTCGATCGCTGAGGCCCTCGGACTTCACGACGTCAAGCCGCTCGTGGCGGCCCCTGCTGACCCGCTCGACAAGGTCGTGACGTTCGTCCCACCAGGCGACGCCGTCGCGATGATCGATGCGCTGGCGGCAGCCGGAGCAGGGGCGATCGGCGACTACGACCGGTGTGCGTTCGTCAGCACCGGCGAGGGGACGTTTCGGCCCGGCGACGAGGCCGACCCGACGATCGGGACCCGCGGCAGGACAGAGGCGGTTGCCGAGAGCCGCGTCGAGATGGTGCTGGCGCGTGCACGTCGCGGGGCCGTCGTGAACGCGCTCCGGGCCGCACATCCCTACGAGGAGCCTGCGTTCGACGTCCTGGAGCTCGCGTCGTGGGAGGGGGACCGCGGGCACGGCCGGGTCGGTGAGCTGGCGGAGCCCGTGGCTCTGGGCACGTTCGTCGACATCGTGGTGGAGGCGCTGCCCCAGACAGCGGTCGGCGCGCGGGTGGCCGGCGACCTCAGCCGCGACGTACGCCGGGTGACTCTGGCCGGTGGCGCCGGGGACTTCCTGCTCGACGCTGCGCGAGCCTCCGGAGCCGACGTCTACGTCACCTCGGATCTGCGGCACCACCCGGCCTCGGAGTTCCGTGAGCACGACGGTCCGGCGCTGGTCGACGTACCCCACTGGGCGGCGGAGTGGATGTGGCTGCCCGTGCTCGAACGCGAGCTGTGCCACCGCCTCGCCGCCGCCGGAACGACAGTTGAGACAGCGGTGTCGCGGATCTGCACCGATCCGTGGAACCATCGGGTCGCCAGCCGGCGCGAGACTTGAGCGACGCCCGGACAATGGACACCCCACACACCGATGCAAGGAGCCGACGCTGAAAGCCGATCCGTTCGCCCAACTGAAGCTGCTGGACCTGCAGGCGGTGGACGCGCAGCTCAGCCAGCTGGACCACCGGCTCGAGACCCTGCCGGAGGCGGTCGCCCTCGCGGAACTGGTGGAGCGCCGCGAGGACGTCCAGACGGCCTCAGGGCGCGCCATGACCGAGATGGCCGACCTGAGCCGTGAGCAGCGCAAGGCTGACGCCGACGTCGAACAGGTCAAGAGCAGGCGGCAGCGAAACCAGGACCGGCTCGACGGGGGACTTGTCTCCGACCCCAAGCAGCTGCAGGCGATGCAGCAGGAGACACAGAAGCTCGAGCGGAGGATCAGCGACCTGGAGGACGCCGAGCTCGAGGTGATGGAGCGTCTCGAGC
>Ga0136616_10002104_pt1 | contig 10532 bp, 10 predicted proteins | sample AntDrymUQ2992106_2_FD_106648 | JGI IMG/M metagenome (GOLD analysis project Ga0136616, IMG submission 106648) | Polar desert sand microbial communities from Dry Valleys, Antarctica - metaG UQ299 (21.06) | ecosystem: Environmental > Terrestrial > Soil > Desert | place: Antarctica: Dry Valley... | reverse complement strand
GACCTGGTCGAGATCAACGAGGCGTTCGCCTCCGTCGTCGCGGCCTGGCGCCGCGAGCTCGATCCGGATATGGATCGCGTCAACGTGAACGGCGGCGCGATCGCGCTCGGCCATCCACTGGGCTCGACCGGCGCGCGCCTGCTCACGACGCTGCTGCACGAGCTCGAGCGCTCGGACAAGGAGGTTGGCCTCGTCACGATGTGCTGCGGTGGTGGCTTGGGCACTGGAACGCTCATCCAGCGCATTTGAGAAGCCTGCAAACCGTCGCTGCTCGGCGCAGGGAGCGAAGCGACCGGTCGGTGCCGAAGGCCTCCGGGGGGTTCGCTTTGGCCCACCAAAGCTTCACCCCTGCGTCCTTGATCAGCTTGGTTTTCGGCTTCTCTCCGGGCCCGTCTAATGAGGATTCCGACGGCTCGGTTAGGGTCGCGGCGTCTCGGACTCGACGGAGGGAAACGATGGTGAATCGCATGGGTTGGATGGTTGTGCTCGTGGTGGCGGGGCTCGTCGTCGCGGGCTGCGGCGGCGGTGACGAGGCCTCGACGGAGGCCGCCGGTGCGCCGACGCTGAGGGACTGGGTGACGCAAGCCGATGAGATCTGCGTAGCGGGCGATCAGGAGATCGACCAGGTCGCGCAGGAGACCTTCTCCGAGGGGCAGCCGAGCGCGGAGGAGGAGAAGCAGTTCGTCACCGAGACCGTGCTGCCGAACGTCGAGGCGCAGGTCGAGGACGTGACGGCGCTGCCGCGACCCGAGGGCGCCGACGGTGACCGAGTGACGGAGTTCGTCGAGATCGCGCAGGAGGAATACGACGCGTTCGCCGAGGATCCGTCCGTCGCCGAAGGTCAAGGCGATCCGTTCGCCGAGTCGGCCGAGCAGGGCCAGGAGCTCGGCCTGCAGGAGTGCGCGACCTGACGTGAGACGCGGGAGCGAGCCGCGGCGTCGGCGGCCGCGCCGCGGCGAAGCTCCGGTTAAGGCTGTTTTGCGGGCGGATTCCGTCCGGTAGAACTTGCGGATGCCCGTGAGGTCGACCGACACCCCGCTCCCGCAACGATATCGGACGATCCGGCGCATCGGCCGCGGCGGCATGGCCACCGTCTTCCTCGCCGAGGACTCGCGCCTCGGCCGGAGCGTTGCCGTCAAGCGCCTGCACGCCGACAGTCCCCAGGACGTCGCCCGAAGGTTCGAGCGCGAGGCACGTGTGGGCGCTTCGCTGAACCACCCGAACATCGTCACCGTCTACGACACCGCCATCGACGACGAGGGCGTCCTGATCGTCATGGAGTACGTGGACGGGGAGTCACTCTCGCAGGCACTCGCACGCGGCCGGCTGGAGACCGGCCGAGCGGTCGAGGTGATCCAGGCGGTGGCGGCCGGTCTCGACCACGCCCATGCGAGCGGCGTCGTGCACCGAGACGTCAAGCCGGCGAACGTCCTGCTCGCCAACTCGGGCTCGGTGAAGCTCGTCGACCTCGGGATCGCGAGCGCCACCGAGGGCACGCGGCTGACGGCCTCGGGCACCGTGCTCGGCACCCCCTCCTATATGGCGCCGGAGCAGCTCGAGGGTCGCGCGACCGGTCCGCCCGCCGACGTCTACGCGCTCGCCGCGGTGGCCTTCGAGGCACTGAGTGGGGACAAGGCCCGCCCGGGCAATACGCCGCTCGAGATCGCACATCAGGTGGTCTCGCAGCCGCCGCCGGACATTCGACAGGCCTGGCCAGAGGCGCCGCGGGAGGTCGCCGACGTGCTGGCACGCGGCATGGCGCGCGACCAGCGCGAGCGGCCGCGGTCGGCTGGCGTCCTCGCGACCGAGCTGTGCAAGTCGCTGGAGCCGGGTAAGGGCGCCGATCCGACGATGAGAATGGCGGCCATGCGCCCGACGGCGCCGCGTGCGCGACCGACGCCGGCACCCCCCGCGCGATCGGCGCAGCGCGTGCGCCCGGCGCCGGCGCCGGCGCCGCGACCGCCACGGACGCCGCCGCCCGCGCGCCCGCAACCGGCGAGCCGGGGCGGGGGGCGCAGCCTGCGGCCGTGGCTCGTGGGAGCCGCGGCACTTGCCGCGCTGGTGGCCGTCGCGGTGATTCTCAGCTCGGGCGGCGGGGACGGAGGAAACCGCGACGAGCGAGCGTCCGACAGGGCCGCCGAGCGAGCCGCCGGAGGCTCCGGCCAGGCCACCGAGACCCCGCCGGGCGAGCAGCCGCCGGCACCGGCTGAGCCGACCGAGCCAGAGCCGACCGCGCCTGCGCCCGAGGAACCCGGAGGCGAGGCGGACGTTCCGGCCTCGACCGGCAACGATCCTGCGCGCGGCACCCGCCTCAACGACCGTGGCAAGGCGCTCCTCGACAGCGGTCAGCCGGAGGAGGCCGTTCCCGTGCTCGAGCGCTCGGTGGCATCGTTCCCCGAGGACAGCGACGACATCAACTACGCCTACGCGCTCTTCAACCTCGGCAACGCCCTGCGGCTCTCCGGACGGCCGGACGAGGCCATACCGGTCCTCGAGCGAAGGCTCGAGTTCCCGGACCAGCAGGACGCGGTGGCGCGCGAGCTCGATCTCGCCCGAGGCGACGCAGGCGTCGAGTAGTCGGCGCCATCGGCGCGCTCGCGATGAACGGGAGGCGGTCGTATTCGTCGCTCGTGATCGCGCTCGCGACCGTCGCGACCGCCGTCACAGCCGGCTGCGGAGACGACGACGCCGCCGTGACGGCCGGCGTCACGCGGCCCCAGTACGTGGCGCAGGCGGACCGCATCTGCGCCGAGGGCGATCGCCGGCTGGCGAAGGAGGCCAGGGTTGCCCTGCGCCGGTCCGGCTCGCGACCGCCCGATGCCGAGCTCGAGCGCTTCGCCGATGAGCGGGCGATCCCGATACTCACGGAGCGGCTCGCCGACCTACGGGCGCTCGAGCAGCCGGCGAGCGACGAGGCCGAGCTGGCCGAGGCCTACGCCGCGGCCGAGCGCTCGCTCGACCGGCTTCGACGAGATCCGGCGCTGCTCGAGCGAGCGGAGGCGGTGTTCCGGCCGGCCAGCCGCCGCGCCGCTGCGTACGGTTTCACCGAGTGCGCGGGCCGGGGGTCGGCGGTCGAGTCGCTGGCCGAGGAGGGCGGCTGAGCTCGCCACGTTCCGGCGGCGACGCTGCGCGAGCTTGGAGCACTAAGATCCGGCCGCCGCGATGGACCTGACCCTCTCTCCAGCCGAGCAGTCCTTTCGCGACGAGCTGCGCGGATGGCTCGGCGACAACCATCCCGGGCCGGAGCCCGAGGGCGATGAGGCCGCCTTCGCGTTTCGGATCGACTGGCAGCGACGCGTGTACGACGACGGTTGGGCCGGCGTCTCGTGGCCGAAGGAGTTCGGCGGTCGCGGGGCGACGCTCGTGGAGCAGGCGATCTTCAACGAGGAGATGACGCGCTCGAAGGCGCCATCGATGGCGAACGTGCTGGCGCTTGCGATGGGCGGCCCCACGGTGATCGCCCACGGCAGCGACGAGCAGAAGGAGCGCTACCTGCCGCCGATCCTCTCGGCCGAGGAGATCTGGTGCCAGGGCTTCTCTGAGCCTGACTCGGGATCGGATCTGGCGTCGCTGAAGACGCGCGCGGTCAAGTCGAACGGCGGTTGGGCCGTGACCGGCCAGAAGGTCTGGACCACCTTCGCGCACCACGCGAAGTGGTGCATGCTGGTGGCGCGCACCGACCAGGACGCCCCGAAACACAAGGGTCTCACCTACTTCCTGATGGACATGGAGCAGGACGGCGTGCAGGTGCGCCCGCTCGTCCAGATCACCGGCGAGCCGGAGTTCAACGAGCTCTTTCTCGAGGAGGCGCAGATCCCCGACGAGAACGTGATCGGCGGCGTCGGGAACGGGTGGGGGGTGGCGATCACGACGCTGATGCACGAGCGCGCGACGCTCGCCTTCGGCCTGCAGGTGCAGGTGAAGATCGCGCTCGGCCAGCTGATGGAGCTGGTGCGGGAGCACGGACTGGAGGACGACCCGATCACCCGCCAGCGGATCGGCCAGCTCTACATCGAGGCCGAGGTGCTGCGCCTGAACGCCTACCGCGGGCTCACCCAGATCATGAAGTCGGGCGTGCCCGGGCCCGAGGGATCGCTGGGCAAGTGGCACTGGTCGGAGGTCGCCCAGTCGCTCACCGAGGCGGCCATGGACGTCCGCGGGCCGGAGGCGCCGCTCGCCTCGCCCGAGCCGGGCGCCGAGTGGGCGTACCGCTTCCTGCGAGCTCGCGCGAACTCGATCGAGGGTGGCACCACCGAGATCCTCAAGAACATCGTGGCCGAGCGCGTGCTCGGCCTGCCGCGCCTGCGATGAACTTCGACTTCAACGACGACCAGCAGGCCATCAAGGCCACCGCGCACGAGTTCCTCGCCGACCGGTTCAAGCTCGAGCGCGTGCGCCAGCTCGCCGAGGCCGGCAGCTACGACGACGGGCTCTGGAGCCAGATGGCCGAGCTCGGGTGGGCGGGCATCTTCGTCGACGAGGAGCACGGCGGCCAGGGGCTCGGACTGGTCGAGCTGGTGATCCTCATGGAGGAGATGGGCTACGCGCTGGCGCCGTCGCCCTTCCTCTCGAACGCCGCCGCCGGGCTCGTGATCCAGCACGCGGGCAGCCCCGAGCAGCGCGCGCGCTGGCTGCCGGGCATCGCGTCGGGCGAAGAGCTCGGAGCCGTCGGCGTCGTGCGGGACGGCGCGGCGCTCGTGCCCGACGCCGGCTCGGCGGCCGTGGTGGTCCTGCTCGACGGGAACGCGGCGAGCGTCCACGAGCGTCCCGACGGCGTCGAGGCGGTCGCGACGATCGACTCCACGCGCCCGCTCTACCGCGTTCGGGGCGCGGACGGCGGCGAGCCGCTTGACGGCGACGCCGGACCGGGCGTCGATCGCGTCGAGGTGGCGCTCGCGGCCGAGCTGACCGGGGTCGGACAGCGGGCGATGGAGATGGCCGTGGAGTACGCGCGCGAGCGCAAGCAGTTCGATCGGCCGATCGGCGCCTACCAGGCGATCTCGCATCGGTGCGCGCAGATGCTGCTCGAGATCGAGGGCGCGCGGTCGGCTGCCTACTACGCGGGCTGGACGGCGGACCACGAGCCCGAGGCCCTGGCGCTCGCGGCCTCGATGGCAAAGGCGTACGCCGCCGACGCCGGCTGGCGCGTGACGGCCTCTGCGCTGCAGGTCCACGGTGGAATCGGCTTCACATGGGAGCACGACCTCCACTTCTTCCTGAAGCGCGCTCGAGCGAACGGCTACCTGCTGGGCTCGGCGCGCGAGCACCGAGATCGCGTGGCGCGGCTGGCGGGGGTCGCCCAGGCGGCGTCTGCCTGAGCGCCGCCGGCACCGCAGCGGTCACAGGCTGGCGACCTTCGGCGGCTACGCGAGGCGCGCGCCGACGAACTGCGTGACGCCGGTGAGCCGCTGGCGGACATCGCCGAAGCCGCGCTCCTCGAGCGCGTCGACGATCTCGCGGCGCTCGAACATCCGCATGCCGCTGCGTGCCTCGAGCAGCGACTCCCAGGATCGCAGCGCGGTCGAGCGACCGCGCACGGAGGTGAGGATCGCCACCCGCCCGCCGTCGCCCAGCACCGCCGCGATCCGGTCAAGCGCCCGGAACGGATCGGCGAAGAGGTGCAGGGCGGCGAAGCAGCAGACGGCGTCGAAGCTGCCGTCGGCGAACGGCAGCTCCTGCGCGTCGCCCCGAACGTAGGCGACCTGCTCGAAGCCGGCGTTGGCGGTCTGCGCCGTCGCCCGCGCGAGCATCGTCTCCGACACGTCGATTCCCACCGCGAGCCCATCGCGACCGACCGCACGCGCGAAGTCGCGCGTGAAGGCGCCCGTGCCGCAGGCGAGGTCCAGAACGGTGTCGCCTGGCGTCAGCCCGAGCAGCAGGCGCGCGATCCGGCGCTCGTCGGCCATTCCGGGCCCGAGCGCTCCTTTGGCGACGCGCCCGAGCGCCGGCCGCCACCAGCGCTCGTAGATGCGCGGCACGATGCCCGAGAGCATCAGGTCCTGTGCCGGCCCGGTCGAGCGCGCCGGGCCGGGGCCGATCAGGTCAAGGTAGCCCCGGTGCGATGCTGCCTCCGGCGCTCCGGGCTCAAGCAGCGCGCGCGTTCGATCGAGCGCGGACGGGCGGCCCGCGGCTCTAGCGGCCACGGCCGGTCACGAGCCTGGACGCCGTGAGCGTCACCGGCCGGGCTCGGGTCGCTGCGCCTCCTCCGCGTCGCGCAGGCTCGGCAGGGGCCGCTCGCCGGTCGCGCCGCCGCCGCGGCGCTCGCCCTCGAAGGCGATCCGCTCCAGCCTCGCGATTTCGCGCTCGCCATCCACGCGCGCCGGATGGTCCGGCGGAAGTGCGTCGATCAGGTTGCGGATGCGGTTGCGGATCTGGAGAGCGAAATGGGGGGTCGAGGCGCCCATCAGCCGGCGCACATCCTCGACCGTCGGCTCGCGCTCGGTGCGCTCCGGGACCTCGAACTCGCTCACGCGAAGAACGCTACTGGGTGCCGTCGGCGGCGCCGGGATCGGGCACGTCGCCGCCTCCGCCACCGGGAGAGGCACCGCCGCCGTCCAGCGCGCCGCCGCCACCTCCGCCCCCATCCGGGGCGCTGCCGCCACCGCTGTCGGTCGCGCCGCCACCGCCACCGCCACCGCCACCGCTGTCGACGCCGGGAATCCCTCCGGAATCCGTGCCGGTGGCCCCCTCCTCGATCTGGACCGGCACCAGCTCGGTCACCTCGTCGATCCGGCTCTGCTGGGCCACCGAGATCGTGTCCTGGTCGCCGAGAAGGAACACGCGGTTGAACACGCCGCTGTTCGGGTTGTCCTCGTAGCCGGGCTGCACGTCGAGGAAGTACTGCTCGAGCGGGTCGGGCAGTACCTCGGGATCGTCGGTCAAGAGCAGCGGCGCGAAGGTGCCCTTCGTCGCGAGCGCGGCCGCGGGGGCGGCGTCGAGTGGACGCGAGGTGGAGGCGAGGGTGTAGTTGTGCCCCGGAGTGACGAGGCCCCAGCCGAAGTCGGGGCCCTGAAAGCGGGCGAACTCGATCGCGTTCTCGACCGGCGTCGGCCCTTCGATCCGCTCGACGCTTCCGAGCTCTCCGAGCTCGTCCTCCACGTCCTCACTGATCACCGAGTCGGGGCCGAGCACGTAGATGCTCGGATCTTCGTGCTCGTTCAGCGCGTCGCGCGTGGCCTCGGGCAGCGCATCGCGCTCGGTGAAGAGCACGGCGTCGCCCGAGCGCGCGGCCCACGCGCCTGCGGGCATCGCCCACTCCGGGCGCTCGCCGGAGGCGACGACCACGGCGCCGGAGCGTGCGCCCTCGGCGGACGAGGAGAACCGGTCGATCGCGGCCGCCAGGTCGTAGGGGTCGGTGCCCGCCACGAGCGAGCTGCGGCGGCCCTCGGGCTCGGCCACCTGATCGCTGATCCGGATGACCTGGGCGTCGTCGGCGAGCTCGGCGCCGGACGGATCGAGCCGGCCGAGCGCGGCGGCCGTGATGGGCGGCAGCTCGTCGCCGTCGCTTACGAGCAGCGGAGCCCCGATCTTGCCCGCCATCAGCACCGACGCCGCCACGGCGCCCTGCCAGTCCTCGGCGTCCACGAGCACGACCGCCTCAGGTCGCGTGGAGTCGCTGGTTGCGGGGAAGACGGCCGTGGCCACGCCGGCCGCGTCGGCGGCCGCATCCTCGCCGGCGAAGCGCACCGTGTTCTTGGTCGCGGTCGAGGGGAAGGTGGGGGCGCCGGGTTGGCTCTCGGCGTCTTCCTCGGTCTCGATCACCAGCTGCGGCGAGTCGGAGGCCGGGGCGTCCTCGTCGCTGAGGCCGCATCCGCTCGCGAGCACGGTCCCCGAGCACAGGATCGCTGCGGTCGCGGCCAGTCGGAGCACGGGGCGGCACCATACCGGCGGCGCCTAAGCGCGCGCTTTAGGCGCTATGCTTTCGGTTCGTTGACTGACTAGTCAATCGTCAAGTTGGCGCGCATCGGTGCGCACCGGCCGACCGCCGAACGGAGACGCCCACAGTGGACTTTCGCCTGACCGACGAGCAGCTCGAGTTCCAGCGCTACTGCCGCCGCTTCGCGACCGACGTGATCCGCCCGGTCGCCGACAAGCACGACCGCGACCAGAGCGTTCCGTGGGAGGTACTCAAGGCCGCGCGTGAATGGGATCTCCACGGCCTCGAGTACATCCAGAAGGTCGCCTCCGACGCCGACGGCCTGTTCGGCGTGATCTACGCCGAGGAGCTTCACTGGGGCTGCGCCGGGATCGCACTCGCGATATCGGCGTCATCGCTCGCCGCTGCCGGCATCGCCTCCTCGGGCACGCCCGAGCAGATCGGACAGTGGGTCCCCGAGTGCTTCGGAACTGGCGACGAGATCAAGCTCGGCGCCTACGCCGTGACCGAGGCCGGGGCCGGCTCGGACGTCAAGTCGCTGCGCACCACCGCCAAGCTCGACGGTGACGAATGGGTCCTCAACGGCACGAAGGTGTTCATCTCGAACGGCGGCATCGCCGACGTCACGGTCGTCGTGGCCACCGTCGACCCCGAGCTCGGGCACCGCGGACAGGCGTCGTTCGTCGTGCCGAAGGACACGCCCGGGTTCTCGCAGGGCAAGAAGGAGGACAAGATCGGCATCCGCGCGTCGCAGACCGCGGAGGTCGTGCTGGAGGACTGCCGCATTCCGGCGGAGTACCTGCTCGGCGGGATGGACAAGCTGAGCAACAAGCTCGAGCGCGCGCGATCGGGCCAGTCGTCGGGGCGTGCGTCGAACGCGCTGGCGACCTTCGAGATGACGCGCCCGCTCGTCGGCGCGTCAGCGCTCGGCATCGCGCAGGCCGCCTACGAGTGGACGCTCGGCTACCTCGAGGAGCGCGAGGACGGCGGCGTGCCGCTGATGGAGCAGCAGCGCGTCCAGCAGGTGCTAGCGGACGTGGCCACGGAGATCGAGGCGTCGCGCCTGCTCGTCTGGCGAGCCGCCTGGATGGGTCGCAACGGCATGGCGATGACGGGCGGTCAAGGCTCGATGTCGAAGCTCAAGGCCGGTGACGTGACGATGTGGGCCACCACGGCGCTGATGGATCTCGTCGGCCCATACGCACAGACCACCGACTGCCCGCTCGAGAAGTTCTTCCGCGACGCGAAGATCTACCAGCTCTTCGAGGGCACGGCCCAGGTGCAGCGGCTCGTGATCTCGAGGATGCAGCGCCAGGATTACCTCGGACGGCTCAAGGAGGCCGCCGAGGTGCTCGAGCAGCCGCCCGGCGGGGCGACCGGAGACAAGGCGGACGAGCCCCAGAAGGCGGTCGCCGCCGCCTGACCGCGCAGTACCCGCGGCCCTCGCCGGGGGAAGAGGCCGCCTTCGCGGCCTACCGGCCGGCGAAGCGGAGGCCCGCCAGCTCTTATCCTGAGGCGTGATGCTCGCGCCTCTCGCCCACGTCGGCAGTGGCACCTACGAGCCGCTTCAGCTCGTCGTGCCCATCCTCGCGGGCGTCGCCTACGCCGTGCGGGTCCGCACGCTCCAGCGCCAGGGGCGGTCAGTGGCGGCACTTCGCCAGCTGTCCTTCGCCGTCGGACTCGCGCTCGTGCTCCTATCGCTCGTCTCGCCGGTGGCGCATCTCGGCGAGGAGCTGCTCCTGGCGCACATGGCGCAGCACCTCGCCATGGCCGATGTGGGCGCGCTCTTGATCGTGCTCGGGCTCACCGGCCCGGTCCTGCAACCGGTGCTTGGCATCCGCGTCGTCGAGCGCCTGCGGATGCTCGCCCACCCGGCCCTCGCGCTGCCGCTATGGGCGGCGAACCTCTACGTCTGGCACCTGCCCGTGCTTTACCAGGCGGCGCTCGCGAACGAGCTCGTGCACACGCTTCAGCACGCCGCCTTCGTCGCCTTTGGGATCAACATGTGGCTCGCGCTCTTCGGTCCGCTGCCCGTGCCCGAGTGGTTCGGAAACGGAGCGAAGCTCGTCTACATCGTGGCCGTGCGGCTGGCCGGCGCGTTGCTCGCCAACGTGCTGGTCTGGTCGGAGGTCGTGCTGTATCCAGCCTACGCGCCGGGCGAGGCGCTCTACGGCATCTCACCGCTGCAAGATCAGGGCACCGCGGGCGTGATCATGATGGTCGAGGGCAGCGTCGTCACGGTCGTCCTGCTCGGCTGGCTGTTCCTCAAGGCGGCGCGTGAGGTCGAGGAGCGCCAGCGCCTGCTCGAGCTGGCGCGCCGCCACGGCCTCGATTTGAGCGAGGCACGCGCGGCACGCGCCGTCGGCGCCGGACGCGGCGCCGAGCTTCGCCGCCGGCTGGAGCGCGCCGCGGCGGCGCCCGACGGTGCCACGCGCGAAACGGCGCGAACGGCGTGAGGCGAGCGCTGGCGCTGGGTCTCGCGGTCGCGGCGGTGCTCGCGGGCTGCGGCAGTGAGTCCGGCCTCCAACCGGGTCCGGGTGCGGACGCGCCGGGCGACTCGCGCGGCGGCCCGGCGCCGGGCCAGAGCGCCGACGAGCGCGTGGTCAGGGCCTGGAACCAGGCGGTCAACCTCGGCGATTACGAGAGTGCCGCCGAT
>Ga0136616_10002103_pt1 | contig 10532 bp, 8 predicted proteins | sample AntDrymUQ2992106_2_FD_106648 | JGI IMG/M metagenome (GOLD analysis project Ga0136616, IMG submission 106648) | Polar desert sand microbial communities from Dry Valleys, Antarctica - metaG UQ299 (21.06) | ecosystem: Environmental > Terrestrial > Soil > Desert | place: Antarctica: Dry Valley... | reverse complement strand
GCGACGCCGTCCACCAGCGCGTGGTGCGTCTTGGAGATCAGCGCGAAGCGGTTGCGCTCGAGCCCCTGCACGAGCCACGTCTCCCACAGCGGCTTCGAGCGGTCCAGCCGCTGCGAGTGCACGCGTGCGGCGAGCGCGCGCAGCTGCTCCTCGGAGCCCGGCCCCGGCAGCGCGGTGTGGCGCACGTGGTAGGCGAGGTTGAAGCCCGGGTCGTCCACCCACAGCGGCCGGCCCGACTCCAGCGGCGGGAACGCGAGCTTCTGGCGGTAACGCGGCACCAGGTGCAGCCGGCTGCGGATCTGCGTGCTGAAGTCCTCGTACTCCGGCGGCGGACCCTCGAAGATCAGGACCGCGCCGACGTGCATGTGGGCGCTCTCGCCCTCCTGGGCCAGGAACGAGGCGTCCACCGCGGTCAGTCGATCTCCGTGTGCCTGCGCCATCGTCGCTCCCTCGCCGTTCTGCTGCTCCTCACGAGGAGCCTATAGCGTCCCCGGCGCCGCTCGTGAACGCCGAGATCCGGGAACTGACACCGGGCGAGGACGTCCTCGCCGCGGCCGCGCTGCTCGAGCTGCGGCCGCGCTTCGGCGCCCCTGCGACGTTCACCGCGCGCGCCCGCCGCACAGCGCGCCGAGCCGCGGCCGAGGCTACGGAGCCCTGCTCTTGCGCTGGCCTGGCTGAGCAGGCAGGCCCGCCGCGACGGCACCTCGACTCCGGCGTCGGCCCCCCACGACCTCAGGTCTCGATCCCCGAGACGACAGTGGCGACTCCTCAGCGTCGGCGCAGCCACTCGGCGAGCAGCGGGTCGACGAGCCGCGTCCGTCGGGGCTGCCGCAGCAGATGCCCCTGGTCGGCGAGGCGATCCGCTGCGGCGTCCAAGGTGCCGCGGGCGACGCGGTGCGCGGCGGCGAGCGCTCGGCTGGTCGGCGCGATTCCGTCGGCGACCGCGGCGAGCAACACGCGCTCGGCGGAGCCGAGTTGGCCCCAGAGCGCCTGGTGCACGGGCTCCGTCCGTTCGAGCGCGTCCTCTATCACCGTGGCCGCCAACTCGGGCGTCGCGGCGGCGCCGCCCGCCACGCGGTCGGCCAGCAGGTACGCGAGCAGCATCGTCCGCTGGGGGTGGCCGGCGCCGAGAACCACGAGCTCGCCGAGCGCCTCGCCGGCGTCCAGGCCCTCGGCTGCGAAGCGGTCGGCCAGATCTCGCGCGGTCTCTTCGTCGGGGAGGGGCCCGAGGGAGAGTGGGTCCGCCTGCCCGAACAGGGGACGCTCGCGCAGATCGAAGAGCTCGCGCATCATCGACGGCTCCGAGCCGGCGTAGACGTACGCGGCCGCGTCGGCGTGGTACTGGATGTGCGAGCGAAGCAGCCCGTCGAGGTCTTTGCGCGCGACGAGCAGATCTTGGAACTCGTCGAACACGATGAGTGTCGGTATCCGGTCCTCCTCCCACAGCGTGCGCGGCAGGTCGAGCAGTCGGTTCACCACCGTCTCGGCGGTGGCGGTGTCGCGGTCTCGCGGACGCAAGGACAGCGATACGGCCGGGCCTCCGGCGCCGAGTGTCACACCGAGCCGCGCGAGCAGTCCCGAGAGGTGGGAGCGCATCCATGGCGTGTCCAGCCTTGCGTAGGCGTCGGCAAGCCGGCGCGCGACGTCGGTGAGGTCGGCGACCCGTGAGAAATCGACGTGCGCCGTCCGCCAGCCCGTTTCCCGTAGTCTCGCGGCATGGGCGACAAGGACGCTCGTCTTTCCGTAGCGCCGCGGAGCGACCAGACGTATGCTCACCCGGTCGCCCGCGCGCCGTGCGAGGACATCCAGTTCGCGTTGGCGGTCGATCAGCAGATCGGGGGGAACCGGGCCCTCGAACGGGAACGGTGTGCCCTGGCGCTCGTCTGGTCTCATGAGGCTGGACCACATGGTACCGATCTGTCAGACCGCAGAGGCTCTCATAGGAGTGCGCTCAGCAGCCCGATCGCCACGGCGGCCACGAGCACGCCGGTGAGCACGGGCTCGTAGGAGCCGCTGCGGGCGAGGCGGGCGAAGAGCCGACCGCCGAGCAGACTGCCCAGCGCGACGAGCGGCACCAGCGCGGCCAGCACCTCGGCGTCGGGCACCGCGCCCGAGGTGCGGGTCACCCACAGTGCGGCGACGCTGACCGCGCTCAGCCCGAGGAAGCAGACGGTGATCGTGTCGCGCACGCGGACCGGCTCGGCGCCTCGGCCCATGAGGTGCAGCAGCAGCGGCGGACCGCTCGTGTTGGTCGACGTGCTGAGCGCACCCGCCGCGAAGCCGGCCGCCGGGGCCGACCACGCGGGGCGCCCGCCGTCCGCGCCGCGGCGCGCGGCGAGCCGGCGGACGAGCAGCGTCGCGATCACGCCCGCGGTGACCGCCAGCTGCAGCGTCACCGCGTCGAGCGAGCGCAGGACGGCGACGCCCGCGAGCGCGCCCGGCAGCGCCGAGGCCACCATGATCGCCGCGTCGCGAACGAGCGGCCGCGGCCTGCGCCGCTCCGCCGCGAGCATCAGCAGGCTGACCTCGGTGCCGAGCACCAGCAGCGTGCCGATCGCCTCCTGCGGCGGCAGCGCGGCGAACACGAGCGGAGCGGCCACCAGCGCGAAGCCGAACCCCGTGGCCGACTGCAGCGCCGCGCCGAGCGCGACCGCCACCCCGGCGACAACCAGCAGCGTGCTCACGCCGCCACCCTAGGATGGAAGGCGCAGGCGGACGACTCCGACGGGGGATCGCATGGCGTGGGACTTCTCGACCGAGCCCGAGTTCCAGGTGCAACTGGACTGGATGCGCGCGTTCGTGCGCGAGGAGGTCTGGCCGATCGAGACGATCTTCTCCGACCTCGACGACGCCGCCTTCCGGCGGCTGGTCACGCCCCTGCAGGAGCAGGTCCGCGAGCGCGGGCTGTGGGCGGCCCACCTGCCGCCCGACCTCGGCGGCCAGGGCTTCGGCCAGGTCAAGCTCGGCCTGATGCACGAGATCCTCGGCACCAGCCCGTACGCGCCGGTGGTGTTCGGCAACGCGGCGCCGGACTCGGGCAACTCGGAGATCCTGGCGCTGGCCGGCACGGAGGACCAGAAGCAGCAGTGGCTGCACCCGCTGCTGGCCGGCGACCTCAAGTCGGCGTTCTCGATGACCGAGCCCGACACCGCCGGCTCGGACCCGACGCTGCTCGAGACCACCGCCGTGCGCGAGGGCGACGACTGGGTCATCAACGGCCGCAAGTGGTTCTCCTCGAACGCCTCCGTGGCCGACTTCCTGATCGTCATGGCGGTCACCGATCCCGAGGCGCACAAGTACCAGCGCGCCTCGATGCTGATCGTGCCCGTCGAGACGCCGGGCGTGCGGATCCTGCGCGACATCCCGACGATGGAGCACCCCTACGAGCACTACGGCCGCTACGGCGGGCACTCGGAGATCGCCTACGAGGACGTGCGCGTGGGAGCCGACGCGCTGCTCGGGGCGCGCGGAGCCGGCTTCCTGATCGCCCAGCAGCGGCTCGGCCCCGGGCGCATCCACCACTGCATGCGCTGGCTGGGGGTCTCGCGGCGCGCGTTCGACATGCTGTGCGAGCGGGCCGTCTCGCGCCACTCGCACGGCTCCGTGCTCGCCGAGAAGCAGACCGTGCAGAACTGGGTCGCCGACTCGGCGGCGCAGATGCACGCGGCCCGGCTGATGACGCTGCACGCCGCGTGGAAGATGGACACCGAGGGCGCCTCGACCGCGCGGCAGGAGATCGCGCTGATCAAGTTCTACGGCGCCGCCGTGCTGCACGACGTGGTCGACCGCGCGCTGCAGGTCCACGGCGCGCTCGGCTACTCCACCGACCTGCCGCTGGAGGCGATGTACCGGTTCGCGCGCGCGGCGCGCATCTACGACGGCCCCGACGAGGTGCACCGCCAGAGCGTCGCGCGCCAGATCCTGCGCGGGTACGAGGCGCCGGCGGGCGGCGTGCCGTCGGAGCACCTCCCCACCCGCCGCGAGGCGGCGCGCGAGCGCTTCGCCGATCTGCTCGAGGCGGTGACCTCCAACGACTAGACCAGGTCTCGTCGTCGCCATGATCGCCCTCCCCGCCGTCGTCGTGGTCGGGCTCGTGCTCGCGCTCGGAGCCGGCGGGAGCGAGGAGCGCGGGGCGGCGCCGGCCGCCGCCGCCGAGCGCGCCGACCGCTTCGACTCCGCGCGCGCGTGGCGGCACCTGCGCCACCAGGTCGGCCTCGGCCCGCGCCCCGCGGGCTCGCCGGCCTCGGCGCGGCTGGCCGCCTACCTGCGCGCGCGGCTCCCGCGCGGGCGCTACGAGGCCGTTACCGGTCATCCGGGCCTGCGCAACGTCGTCGGCCGCATCCCGGGGCGCAAGCCGGCCGTGGTGGTGGGGGCGCACTACGACACGAAGGACCTCCCCGGCTTCGTCGGCGCCAACGACGGCGCGGGCGGGACGGCGGCCGTGCTGGAGCTGGCGCGCGCCCTGCGCCGGCTCGAGCGGCCCCGCGGCGCTCCGGAGCTGCGCTTCGTCTTCTTCGACGGCGAGGAGGCGACCGACGACGCACGCTTCTACGAGACCGGGCTGCGCGGCTCGAAGGCCTACGCCGCCCGCCACGCGGATGAGCTGCGAGCGGTCGTGGTGTTGGACTTCATCGCTGAGAAGGGGGAGATGCAGATCCCTTACGAGCCGGGCTCGGACGCCCGCCTGTGGGCGCGCCTGCGCGCCGCGGCGCAGCGCGTCGGTTCGGGCGCCGCCTTCCCGGACGCCGAGAGCGGCGAGGTCACCGACGACCACACGCCGTTCATGCGCCGCGGGATCCCGGCGATCGACCTGATCGACTTCACCTTCCCCTGCTGGCATCGGACCTGCGACGACCTCTCGGCGGTCTCCGAGCGCTCGCTGGACCTCTCCGGTGAAGCGGTGTTAGAGCTGCTGCGGACCTGGAGGTAGGCCTCCTACACTGCTCTGCATGGCCGTGGAGAAGCTCCTGCTCGCCGCTCCCCGCGGCTACTGCGCCGGCGTGGACCGCGCCGTGCAGACGGTCGAGCGCGCGCTCGAGCTGTACGGCGCGCCCGTGTACGTGCGCAAGGAGATCGTCCACAACAAGCACGTCGTGGCCCAGCTGCGCGAGCGCGGGGCGGTGTTCGTCGACGAGCTCGACGAGACGATCCCCGAGGGCGCCGTCACGGTCTTCTCCGCTCACGGCGTCTCGCCCGCGGTGCACGCCGACGCGCAGGAGCGCGGGCTGCAGACGATCGACGCGACGTGCCCGCTGGTGACCAAGGTCCACCGCGAGGCGGTCAAGTTCGCCGGCGAGGGCTACACGATCGTGCTGATCGGCCACGCCGGGCACGAGGAGGTCGAGGGAACGATGGGGGAGGCCCCCCAGCACATCGTGTTGGTGGAGACCGAGGCCGACGTCGACGCGCTCGAGGTGGCCGATCCCGGGAAGGTCGCCTACATCTCGCAGACCACGCTGTCCGTCGACGAGACGAGCGTGATCATCGCCCGGCTGCGCGAGAAGTTCCCCGGCATCACCGGTCCGCGCACGGACGACATCTGCTACGCGACCACCAATCGCCAGCTGGCCGTCAAGCAGATGGCCGCGGAGTGCGACCTGGTGCTCGTGATCGGCTCCCAGAACTCCTCCAACTCGCGCCGGCTCGTCGACGTGGCGCGCGACTACGGCGCCGACGCGCACCTGATCGACAACGAGGCGCAGGTGCGCGACGAGTGGCTCGAGGGCGCGCGCGTGGTCGGGGTCAGCTCCGGCGCCAGCGCGCCGGAGGAGCTGGTCACGAGCCTGGTCGACTTCTTCCGCGCGCGCGGCTGCGAGGACGTCGACGAGTTCGAGGTCCTGCGCGAGGACGTGCGGTTCATGCTCCCGAAGAGCATCCGGCAGGCGATGGCCGCCGGCACCGCCTGACCCACAGGGGCGGGGTCAGATCTTGCATTCCTGCACCGGGAAGTGGTGTGCTTGATCGCAAGATCTGACCCCAGGGTGGTGGTGGCGCTGGCGGCGCTGATGCTGGGCTCGCTGCTGCTGCGCACGGGGGCACTGGACTCCAGCTACTGGATCGACGAGGGGATCAGCATCGGGATCGCCTCGCGCGACCTGCTCGACATCCCGCGCACACTCGGCCAGGACGGCTCGCCGCCGCTGTACTACCTGCTGCTGCACGGGTGGATGGCGCTCGTCGGGACCGGCGAGGCGGCCACGCGGGCGCTGTCGCTGCTCTTCGCCCTCGCCGCGGTGCCGGTCGCCTGGTGGGCCGGCTCCGCGCTGTTCGAGCGCCGGGTCGGCGTGCTGGCCGCCGCCGGCGCCGCCGGCTCCCCGTTCCTCACGTACTACGCGCAGGAGACGCGCATGTACTCGCTCGTGGTGATCCTCTCGCTGCTGGCCTGCGCGAGCTTCGTGCTCGCGTTCCTGCACGGCCGCCGCGTGCACCTCGTGCTGCTCGGCCTGTGGATGACGCTGCTGCTCTACACGCATTCGTGGGCGGTGTACCTGGCGGCGGGGCTGGCGGTCGCGTGGCTGGTGCTGTGGCGGGAGGGGAGGGTCGCCGGCCGCGACGGGGCGTGGCTGGGGGCGGGGGTGCTGGCGCTCTATGCCCCGTGGCTGCCGAGCCTGCTCTACCAGGCCACGCACACCGGTGCGCCCTGGGCGGAGCGTCCGTCCCCGCTGCAGCTGCTCGAGGTCCCCGGCGACCTGTTCGGCGAGCTCGCGGTGCCGCTGCTCGCGGTCGCCGTGATCGCCGCCGTCGCTCGCGGACGCGTGCGTGACGACGTCGTGCGCGTGCTGGCCACGATCGCCGTCGCCGCGGCGGTGCTCGCCTGGCTCAGCTCGCAGGTCCAGCCCGCGTGGGCGGGGCGCTACCTGGCGGTGCTGTTCGGGCCGCTGCTGCTCGTGCTGGCGGCGACCGTGGCGCGCGGCGCCCGCGTGACGGCGGTCGCGCTCGTGGCCGTCGCGGCGGTCTGGGTCCTCAGCAGCCCGCTGGCGCCGAAGAGCAACGTGCGCCACGTGGCCGCCGACGTCACCCCGTCGATCCGCGCGGGCGACGTCGTCGTCTCCACCCAGCCCGAGCAGGTGCCCGTCCTGCACCGCTACCTGCCCGACGGCGTCATCTACGTCACGCCGCTGGGCATCGTCTTCGACGAGAGCGTGACCGACTGGCGCGACGGCATGGAGCGGCTGCGCGCCGGCCGCGCCGGCCGCGACCTGCTGCCGCTGCTGGACCGCCTCGGCCCCGGCCGCCGCGTGCTGCTCGTCACGCCGGTCTCCGGCCGCCGGCGCTCGCAGGCGCCGTGGAAGCGGACCGTCCGCGTCCGCACCCGCGAGTGGCGGCGCGTCCTGCGCGCCGATCCCCGGCTGCGCCCGATCGGCCAGGCGCCCAGGTCCACGTTCCCGCACCGCCGCAGCACCGTGCGCGCGGAGATCTTCGAGGTCCGCTAGCGCGCGAGCCAGGCGCGGATCTCCTCGCCGTGCTCGTCGAGCCGCGGGGGCGGGTGGCGGATCGGCGGGCGCTCGCCGTCCACGCGCAACGGCGGGCGGATGAGCGGGAGGCCGTCGTGCTCCTCCGTCGGCTCCGTCCCGAGCGCCTCGGCGAGCGCGAACGCCTCGTCGACCCCGTTGATCGGCCCGGCGGGGACGGAGGCGGCGCGCAGCACGCCCAGCCAGTGCTCGGCCGGCTCGCGCGCGAACACCTCGCCGAGCCGCTCGGCGAGCGCGTCGGCGTGCTCGATCCGCTCCGTGTTGGTGGCGAAGCGCTCGTCGGCGGCCAGCTCGCCCAGGCCGAGCGCCTCGCACAGCCGAGCGAACATGCGGTCGTTGCCGACCGCGACGGCGAACGGACGGTCGGCGGCGTCGTAGGTCTCGTACGGGACGATGCTCGGGTGGCGGTTGCCGCGCCGCGTCCCCGCCACGCCGGCCGAGACCCACGCTGAGCCCTGGTTGAGCAGCGTGGTCAGCGCCGAGTCCAGCAGCGAGACCTCGACGTGGCGCCCGCGCCCGCTCGCCGCCCGCTCGAGCAGCGCCGCCTGGATGCCGTTGGCGGCCAGCAGCCCGCAGACGAGGTCGACGACCGCGGTGCCGACCTTCAGCGGCGGCCCGTCCGCCTCGCCGGTGAGGTGCATCAGCCCGCCCATCGCCTGCAGCAGGAAGTCGTAGCCGGGCAGCGCGCGCCCGGCCTCGCTGGTCCCGAACGCGGTCACCGAGCACGACACGAGCCCGGGGTTGCCCGCCGCCCGCAGCGCGTCGCCGTCGAGCCCCCAGCCCGCCATCAGGCCGGGGCGGAAGGAGTCCACGAGCACGTCGGCGCGCGCCGCGAGCCGGATCGCCAGCTCGCGGTCGCCCGCCTCGGAGAGGTCGAGCGCCACGGAGCGCTTGTTGCGGTTGAGCCCGAGGTAGTAGGTGCTCGTCCGGTCGCGCCACGGCGGTCCCCACGCTCGCGTGTCGTCTCCCGTCCCGGGCCGCTCGACCTTGACCACATCCGCGCCGAGGTCGCCCAGCAGCATCGTCGCGAACGGGCCCGCCAGCACGCGCGAGAAGTCCGCGACCAGAAGGCCGTCCAGGGGCGTCATCCGCGCCACCCTAGCCGCGGCGAGCCGGCGGCGTGCGGCGTCTAGGGTGAGCCGCCGTGCGGACCCTCGTCGTCTCCGACCTGCACCTCGGCGCCACCGAGCGCACCGACCTCCTGCGCCGGCCGGAGCTGCGTGCGCCGCTGCTCGAGGCGGTCCGCGACGTCGACCGGCTCGTGATCCTCGGCGACGGGATCGAGCTGCGCGACCGGCCCCGGCGCGCCGCCGCCGAGCTGGCCGCGCCGCTGTTCGCCGAGCTGGGCGCGGCGCTCGGCTCCGACGGCGAGCTGGTGCTGACGGCCGGCAACCACGATCACGGGCTCGTGGCCGGCTGGATCGACGGCCGCCTGGAGACGGAGCCGTCCGGCTTCCTCGGGCTCGAGCAGCGCATCGCGCCGGAGGACGCCGGCCCGCTGGCCGCGACGCTGGCCCGCCACGCGCAACCCGCCCGCACCAGCCTGGTCTATCCGGGCGTGTGGCTGCGCGACGACGTCTACGCGATCCACGGGCACTACTCCGACCTGCACACCACCGTGCCGACCTTCGAGCGGCTGGCCACCGGCGCGATGGCGCGCTGGGTCGTGCGGCTGCCGGAGGGCGACCTCACGCCGGACGACTACGAGGCGGTGATCGCCCCGCTGTACGCCTGGATGAGCGCGCTGACCCAGCGCTCGGACCGCGCGGTGCTGTCGGCCGGCTCGGGCGCCTCCGCCCGTGTCTGGGTGGCGCTCGGCGGCAGCGGCCGCCGCCGGCGCCCACTGCGCGCCGCGACCTTGGGCGCCGGCTACGCCGCCGCCGTCACCGCGCTCAACGCGATCGGGCTCGGGCCGATCGACCGCGACCTCTCCGGCAGCGCGCTGCGCCGCGGCGGCCTGCGTGGGATGGCAGAGGTGCTGCGCCGGCTCGGCATCCGGGCGCCGTACGTGGTCTCGGGCCACTCGCACCGCTCCGGCCCGTGGCGCGGGGACGACGCCGCGGAGTGGCGGACGGCGGCCGGCACGCAGCTCCTCAACACGGGCTCGTGGGTCTACCAGCGCCACTTCCTGTCCGAGCGGCCCAACGCCTCGCCCTACTGGCCGGGCACCGCCGTCCTGCTCGAGGACCGGGCGCCGCCGCGGCTCATCCGCCTGCTGGGGGAGCGGGGCCACCGGGAGCTGGCGCCGCCACCCCCGGCGTGAAGCAGGTCATGTGGCAGGTCAGGCCGGCGCCGACCTCGAGCGCCAGCACGCCCGCGGTGTGGTGCGCGTGCTCGACGAGCGGGTGGCAGCCGGGTGCCTCGATCGCGACGGCTCGCCCGTCGACGGTCAGCTCCCCGCGCCCCTCGAGCACCGCCCACGCCGCGCCCGCCGCGTACGGGCCGGAGTAGGCGCCCGGCTGGTCCTCGGTCTGGGCGGGGAGCAGCACCCCCGGCTCGTCCTCGGGGCGCAGCGGCGGCCCCAGCTCCCGCTCGACGCCGAGCAGCGCCTGGACCTCGCGCTCGGTCTCCTGGTAGGCGCCCTCGCCGTAGTGCATCGAGTACAGCGCCCCGGCGGCGTCCCACAGGTAGCGGCCGGGCCAGCCCTCGTTGCCGTACAGGTCCCAGACCTCGAGCTGTGTGTCGATCACGACCGGGTACTCGATCCCGAGGCGCTCGACGGCCCTGGCCACCTCGTCGTCCTCGCGCGAGGGCGGGAAGGCGCCGGTGTGGACGCCGATCACGCGCAGGCCCGCCTCCGCGTAGCGCGCGTGCCAGGCCTTCAGGTAGGGCAGCGTGCGCAGCGAGTTGACGCGGCAGAAGTCCCAGAACTCGACGAGCACCGGCCGCCCGCGCTGCTTGTCCATCCGCAGCGGCGCCACATTGAGCCAGGTCAGCCCGCCCGGGAACGGGGGCGCCGGGATGCTGGCGAATGGCGCGCGCACTGCCCTTTGAACGTAGCAGCGGCGAAACTTCCGCCTTCCGTGTGGTATCTCCGCATGACGCCTACCGAAGACTCCT
>Ga0136616_10002101_pt1 | contig 10540 bp, 11 predicted proteins | sample AntDrymUQ2992106_2_FD_106648 | JGI IMG/M metagenome (GOLD analysis project Ga0136616, IMG submission 106648) | Polar desert sand microbial communities from Dry Valleys, Antarctica - metaG UQ299 (21.06) | ecosystem: Environmental > Terrestrial > Soil > Desert | place: Antarctica: Dry Valley... | reverse complement strand
CGACGTGGCAGGATGAGCGCGTACGAGCCAACGAGCTCGCGCGCTCCGGGATCGGTGAAAGCCCGAACCGGCGGTGACAGTCCGCGACCCGGACGGCGCCCCGCGACCAGCGGAGCCGGACGGTGGAGCCGGTGGAACTCCGGCACCGACGGTGACAGTCCGGATGGGAGGCGGCGCGCGGCCCGTCGCCGACGGCATGCCTGGCCGGGTCGGCCCAGCCAGCCAGCGCCGCGCCGACGTGCCCTGCCTCTCCCACGCCCGGTGTTCGCGGCCCATGGCGTCCGGATGGACCAGAGCGGCAGGAGACCGGCATGGCCAGCGCGGCGGAGGTGGCGGCAATGCGCCGCGCCGTCGAGCTGGCCGCGCGCGGCGCTCCCACCACCCGGCCCAATCCCACCGTGGGAGCGGTAGTCCTCGACGCGAAGGAACGTCCTGTCGGCGAGGGCTGGCACGAGCGACCCGGTCGCCCACACGCCGAGGTTGTCGCCCTCGACGCGGCCGGTGATCGCGCCCGCGGGGGCACCGTCGTGGTCACCCTGGAACCGTGCGCCCACACCGGCCGCACCGGCCCCTGCACCGAAGCGCTGCTGGCAGCCGGCGTACGCCGGGTCGTCTACGCCGTCGCCGACCCCACGGCGGAGGCGGCCGGCGGCGCTGACCGGCTGCGCGCGGCGGGCGTCGACGCCGAGGCGGGGGTGCTCGCTGACGAGGCCGAGTGGGTCAATGCCCGCTGGCTCACCGCCGCCCGTCTGGGGCGCCCGTACGTCGTGTGGAAGTACGCGGCGACCCTGGACGGCAAGGTGGCCGCGGCCGACGGCAGCAGCCGCTGGATCACCGGCGCACCCGCGCGCGCCGACGCGCACGAGCTTCGCGCAACCAGCGACTGCGTCATGGTCGGCGTCGGCACGGTGCTGGCCGACGACCCGCAGCTGACCGTCCGCACCGACGACGCCTCCGGCGTTTCGCCCAACGGCGCTGGAACTGCCGGACGGCAGCCGCTGCGCGTGGTGGTGGACAGCACCGGCCGTACTCCGCCTACCGCGCGGGTGTGCGACGCGGCAGCCGAGACGTGGATCGCGACGGTGGTGGAGGTCGGCGCCGGTCCGGACGGTCGGGTGGACCTCGCCGCGCTGCTGCGCCGACTGTACGACCGCGGCGTGCAGTCGGTGCTGCTCGAGGGCGGGCCGAGGCTCGCCGGGTCGTTTCTCACCGCCGGGCTGGCCGACCGGGTTATCGGGTACGTCGCCCCGGCGCTGCTCGGCGACGGCGGCAGGTCCGCGCTGGCCGGGGCCGGTGCGGGAAGCATCGGCGACGTCTGGCGGCTGGAGCTTGAGGATGTCGTCCGCATCGGCAACGACCTGCGGCTCACCGCCCGTCCGGTCACAAAGGAGGCCTGAGATGTTCACCGGCATCGTCGAGGCGCTGGGTGAGGTCGTCAGCCTGGACCGCGGCAAGGACTCGGCGCGGCTGCGGCTGCGTGCCCCCGGAGTCACCGCCGGCACCGCCCCCGGGGACTCGCTCGCGGTCGATGGCGTCTGCCTCACCGTGGTCGATACCGACGACACCGGGGAGGTCACCGCCGACGTCATGCGGGAGACCCTCGACCGCTCCAGCCTCGGCTCGTTGAGCGCGGGCAGCTGGGTCAACCTGGAGCGTCCGGTGCCCGTCGACGGGCGACTCGGCGGTCACGTCGTCCAGGGCCACGTCGACGGCGTCGGCCGGATCGGCGATCGCACCCCCGGCGACCGCTGGGAGCTCGTGCAGGTCGAACTCCCGGAGGGCCTCGCGCGCTATGTCGTGGAGAAGGGGTCAGTCACCATCGACGGCGTCTCGTTGACCGTCGTCTCGGTCGACGACACCCACCTCACGGTGTCGCTCGTCCCCACGACCCTGGAGCGCACCACGCTCGGACGGAAGAGCAAAGGCGACGCAGTGAACGTGGAGGTCGACGTGCTGGCGAAGTACGTCGAGCGGCTGCTGCAATGGCGCAACCCGTGACGGCCGCCGAGTCTGCAGTCGAGCGCCCGCTCGACTCGATCCAGCGCGCCGTCGCGGACATCGCCGCCGGCCGCCCGGTCATCGTCGTCGACGATGCCGACCGGGAGAACGAGGGCGATCTCGTCTTCGCCGCCGCCAAGGCCACGCCGCAACTGCTGGCGTTCACCATCCGGCACACCAGCGGGGTCGTCTGCGTACCGATGGAGGGACGCGAACTCGACCGGCTCGAGCTGCCGCCGATGACGAGGGTCAACGAGGACCGGCGCGGTACGGCGTACACCGTGTCGGTCGACGCCCGCGACAAGGTGAGCACCGGGATCTCCGCGGCGGACCGGGCGCGCACCATCAAGGTGTTGGTGGATTCCGCGACCGAGCCGTACGAGCTGACTCGACCCGGACACGTGTTCCCGCTGCGTGCGGCGGAGGGTGGCGTGCTGCGGCGGCCGGGCCACACCGAGGCCGCGGTCGACCTGGCCCGGCTGGCCGGACTGACCCCCGCCGGGGTCATCTGCGAAATTGTCAACGACGACGGGTCGATGGCCCGGCTGCCGGACCTGCGCCGTTTCGCCGACGCACACGGGCTCGCCGTCATCTCCATCGCCGATCTCATCGCCCACCGGCGGCGCACCGAACGGACGGTCACCCGGATCGTGGAGACGGGGCTGCCCACCCGCTATGGGCGTTGGCGGGCGTACGGCTACCGCGGCATCCTCGACGGCGCCGAGCACGTCGCGTTGGTGTACGGCGACATCGGTGACGGCGAGAACGTGCTGGTTCGGGTGCACTCCGAGTGCCTCACCGGGGACGTCTTCGGCTCGCTGCGCTGCGACTGCGGTCCGCAGCTCGACGTGGCGCTGTCCGCGATCGCAGGCGAGAGCCGCGGCGTCATCCTCTACGTCCGCGGGCACGAGGGTCGCGGCATCGGCCTGCTGCACAAGCTGCAGGCCTACCAGCTGCAGGACGACGGTGCGGACACCGTCGACGCCAACCTCGCGCTCGGGCTGCCCGCCGACGCGCGCGACTACGGAACCGGTGCGCAGATCCTCGTCGACCTCGGCGTACGCAGCATGCGACTGCTCACCAACAACCCGGCCAAGCGGGCCGGGCTCGAGGGGTTCGGGCTGCGCGTCGTCGGGCGGGTGCCGCTTCCCGTCACGCCGACGCCGGACAACCTGCGCTACCTGCGGACGAAGCGCGACCGCATGGGGCACGACATCCCTGGACTCGACCCAGCGGAGCGCCCGGAAGGCAGCCCGACATGAGCGGCAGGGGCGCGCCGGAGCTGCGGGTGGACGGCGCTGCACGGCTGCGGGTCGGGGTCGTCGCCGCCCGCTGGCACGAGGAGGTCATGACGGGTCTGCTCGACGGTGCGCAGCGGGCGCTGGGTGAGTGCGGGGTTGACGTGCCGACCGTCGTTCGCGTCCCCGGCGCCTTTGAGCTGCCGGTTGCCGCCCGCGCGCTCGCCGACGCGGGCTACGACGCGGTGGTCGCGCTCGGCGTCGTCATCCGCGGCGGCACGCCACACTTCGACTACATCTGCCAAGCCGCCACTGCGGGGCTGTCCGACGTCGCCGTGCGCACCGGCGTGCCGATCGGCTTCGGCGTACTGACCTGCGACACCGACGAGCAGGCGCACGAGCGCAGCGGGCTGCCGGGGTCCAAGGAGGACAAGGGACACGAGGCGGCGCTCGCCGCGGTGGCGACAGCGCTGGCGCTGCGCGAGGTGAGCGCGTCGTGAAGATCCTGTCATGAAGACCTTCGACGAGCTGTACGCCGAGCTCGCGGCAAAGGCACGAGAACGGCCGGCCGGTTCGAGGACGGTGGCAGCGCTGGACGCCGGCGTCCACGAGATCGGCAAGAAGGTCATCGAGGAGGCGGCGGAGGCGTGGATGGCTGCCGAGCACGAGTCGCGGGAGCGGACCGCCGAGGAGATCTCCCAACTGCTGTACCACGTGCAGGTGCTGATGCTGGCCCGCGAGCTCACCCTCGACGACGTCTACGCTCGACTCTGACGCACACGGAACAACAACAACAACAATCAAGGTAGGGCGGGGGAGAGGACGTAGTCGTGCTGCGTGTCGCGGTGCCCAACAAGGGGACGCTCGCCGAACCGGCCGGCGCGATGCTGCGCGAGGCCGGCTACCGGGAGCGGGCGGACTCCCGCGAGCTGGTGCTGCTCGACCCCGGCAACGACGTGGAGTTCTTCTTCCTGCGTCCGCGCGACATCGCCGTCTACGTCGGTTCCGGGCGGCTCGACGTCGGCGTCACCGGCCGCGACCTGTTGCGTGACTCCGGCACCGCCGCGGAGGAGATCCTCGAACTCGGCTTCGGCGCCTCGACGCTGCGCTACGCGGCCCGGCCGGGCACCGCCACGTCGGTGCGCGACTTCGCCGGCCTACGCGTTGCCACCTCCTACGCCGGTGTCGTCGGCAAGCACCTCGCGGACGCCGGTGTCGAGGCGGAGGTGACCAGGTTGGACGGTGCGGTGGAGACCGCCGTGCGTCTCGGTGTCGCCGATGTGGTGGCCGATGTCGTGGCGACCGGAACCACCTTGCGGCAGGCCGGGCTGGAGATCGTGGGGGAACCGATCCTGCACTCGGAGGCGGTGCTGGTCCGCCGTGCGGGGGAGCCGGAGACTCCGCAGGTGCAGCAGCTGGTCCGTCGCCTCCGCGGCGTACTGGTCGCTCGCCGGTATGTGGTCATGGACTACGACGTGCGCGCCGAGCAGCTCGACGCCGCCTGCCTCGTCACGCCGGGCATCGAGTCGCCCACCATCTCGCCGCTGCAGCATGAGGGGTGGTACGCCGTCCGCGCGATGGTGCTGCGCAAGGACACCAACCGGGTCATGGACGAGCTGTGGGAGCTGGGCGCCCGCGGCATCCTCGTCACCGACATCCACGCCTGTCGGTTGTAGGCGGAGTCGCTGTGTCTGCGCGGGACGAGCGGCCGATGTCGTCGCCACCTGTGCCCCCGTTGCCGGTCACCTGGCGGCCGCGTCGCACCAGGGTGGTTGCGTACGCCGTCGCCGCCGCCGTACTGGTGAGCGTTGTCGTCGTGGCGCTGGCGCTGCCCTCGTCCGGTGTCCGCCCGTTCAGTGTGGTCGACCGGGTGGGCATGATCCTCGTCGGCGTCGCCATTGCGTGCGTCTTGGGCGTGATGGCACGGCCCCGCATCACCGCTGAGGAGCGCGGCTTGACGGTGGTCAACCTGGTGCGTACTCATCAGTTGGAGTGGGCCCAGGTGGTCGACGTCCACCTCGATGACGGTGAGCCGTGGCTGGTGCTCGACACCTCCGACGGCGAGACGCTGCCGGCAATGGGCGTGCAGGCGTCGGGCGGCGCCCGGGCCCGGCAGGCGACCGCGGAGCTCGCCGCGCTCGTCACCGCCCAGACGCGCACCGAGCGCAACGACTGACTCGCCGGCTCCCGGGAGGTACCGTCGGGCGGTGGCTGCGGACACGCACACAGCGCCGAAGATGCCGAAGACGCCGGAGACACCGGCGCGTTTGGCTGCCCGCTTGGAGCTGCACGGCTACCTTGCCGACGAGGGCACGGCGACCGCGGCGTACCTCGCACTTCGCATGAGCCGGCCGCTGTTCCTCGAAGGCGACGCGGGCGTCGGCAAGACGTCACTCGCGACCGCGCTGGCTGCCGTACTCGACGCACCGCTGATCCGGCTCCAGTGCTACGAGGGACTCGACGCCGCGCAAGCCCTGTACGACTGGGACTTCCCGCGCCAGCTGCTGCACCTGCGAGCCGCCGAAGCGGTCGGCGTCCGCGATGTCGATGCTCTCGAAGCGGAGCTGTACGACGAGCGCTTCCTGCTCGCGCGCCCGCTGCTGCAGGCGCTGCAGACGAGCCCCAGCGTGCTGCTGGTCGATGAGGTCGACCGGGCCGACGACGAGTTCGAGGCGTTCCTGCTCGAGGTGTTGAGCGACTACGCGATCACGGTGCCTGAGCTCGGCACCATCCGGGCGGCCCAGCCGCCCGCCGTCGTGGTGACGTCCAACCGCACCCGCGAAGTGCACGACGCGCTCAAGCGGCGCTGCCTCTACCACTGGCTGGAGCACCCGACGTTCGAGCGGGAGATGGCCATCATCCGTCGGCGGCTGCCGGAGGCCACCGAGTCACTCGCGGCAGGCGTCGCCCGCGCGGCGCAGGCTTTGCGCGACCAGGACCTGCTCAAGCCGCCGGGTGTCGCCGAAACGCTGGACTGGGCCGAAGCGCTGGTCACCTTGGGCGCTCGGGACTTCGACATCGACGTGGCGGCGAGCACCCTCGGTGCGGTGCTGAAGTACCGCGAAGACACCGCCCGAATTCATGAGCTCGGCGTCGCGGCGCTGTTCGCCGCGGCCGCCGGACCCTGACATGGCCTGCCGCCGCGGAGCGACGTGACCTCGCCGACGGGCGACGTCACCGCGACGATGGTCGGCTTCGCGCGCACGGTGCGGGCGGCCGGCGTCGCAGCCAGCCCGGACCGCGTGCAGGCCATGGTGGTCGCCCTCGACCAGGTCGACGTGCTGTGCCGTGACGCCGTCTACTGGGCCGGTCGGGTCACGCTGTGCGCAAGCTACGACGACCTCGCGCGCTACGACCGGGCGTTCGCGGCGTACTTCGCCGGCATACGGCCGACTCGGCTGCGCCCGAGCTTTCCGTCGCTGTCCCCCGCGGCGGAATGGCGGCCAGCCGCGGTGGCGCGTCCTTCGTACGACCACCGCGCCGCCGAGGACGCCGACCACGCCGCAGCCGCGGCCACCGCGAGCGAGCTCGAAGTGTTGCGCCAGCGCGACATCGCGCTGCTCGACGCCGCCGAACGGAAGCAGCTGCACCGCCTCCTGGCGCTGCTGGACACACCCGCGCCCGCGCGGCCTTCGCGCCGGCACCAGCCGGGCCAGCATGGGTCTGTCGACGTCCACCGCACGGTGCGCACGACGCTGTGTCACGGCGGCGAGACCCCGCGGCTGTTGCGCCGCCGCCGTCGGGTACGCCCTCGCCGCGTGGTGCTGCTGGTCGACGTGAGCGGGTCGATGGCGCCGTACGCCGACGCGCTGCTGCGCTTTGCTCATGCGGCCGTACGCCGACGTCGCGCCACCGAAGTGTTCACCATCGGTACCCGGCTCACCCGGGTCACCCGCGAGCTGCGGCAGCGGGATCCCGACGCGGCGCTGCGTGCAGTCGCAGGCGCCGTACCGGACTGGAGCGGGGGAACCCGGCTCGGTGAGCTGGTCAAGGCGTTCCTCACGCGTTGGGGCCGGCGCGGCATGGCCCGCGGCGCGATCGTCGTGGTCGCCTCCGACGGCTGGGAGCGGGGTGACCCGACGCTGCTGGGGGAGCAGCTGGCGCAGCTGCGGCTGCTCGCCCATCGTGTGGTGTGGGTCAACCCGCACCGGGCGCGGCCCGGCTACCAGCCGCTGACGGCGGGGATGGCCGCGGCCCTGCCGTACGTCGACGACTTCGTCGACGGGCACAGCCTCGACGCGCTGGAACGTCTCGCCGCCCTGGTGTCCGTCGCGGGCAGTTCGGGGGGTCGACGTGCGTGACCTGCTCGACGACCTCCTCCACTGGCATGTCCGTCCCGCGGGCAACGGTGGTGGCACGAGCGGGCTGGCCACCGTCGTACGCACCTGGCGCAGCGCCCCCCGCCAGCCGGGTGCCTCGATGGCGGTGTCGCCGAGCGGGGAGGTGATCGGCAGCGTGTCGGGCGGGTGCGTGGAGGGGGCGGTGTACGACGTGGCGCGCGAGGTCGTCGCGAGCGGGCGCCCCGTCATGGTGAGGTACGGCGTCAGCGACGACGACGCGTTCGCCGTCGGGCTGACCTGCGGCGGCGTCCTCGACGTCTTCGTCGAGCCCCTCGACGTCGAGCGCTTCCCGCAGCTGCCGGAGGTCGCCGCGTCGGTCGCCGGGGGTGAGGCGGTCGCGGTGGCCACGGTCGTCAGCGGGCCGGGCGAGGTCGGTGCGAAGCTGGTCGTTCGGGCGGACCGGGTGTCCGGCGGGCTGGGCTCGCGGCGGCTCGACGATGCGGTGACCGACGACGTGCGGGGACTGCTCGAGCAGGGCACCACCACCATCGCCCACTACGGACCCGAGGGGGAGCGACGCGGCGACGAGCTGGCCGTCTTCGTGGAGTCGTTCGCGCCCCCACCGCGGATGATCGTCTTCGGTGCGATCGACTTTGCGGCGGCGGTCGCCCGGGTGGGCAAGTTCCTCGGCTACCGGGTCACCGTGTGCGATGCCCGGCCGGTGTTCGCAACCGAGCGGCGCTTCCCGGAGGCCGACGAGGTCGTCGTCGACTGGCCGCACCGCTACCTGGCCGTGACCGAGGTGGACGCGCGCACCGTCATCTGCGTGCTGACCCACGACCCGAAGTTCGACGAGCCGGTCCTGCGGGTCGCGCTGCGCACGCCGGCGGCGTACGTCGGCGCGATGGGTAGCCGGCGTACGCACGCTGACCGGTTGCGCCGGCTCCGGGAGGCGGGCATGACCGACGCGGAGCTCGCCCGGCTGAGCTCTCCGATCGGGCTGGACATCGGGGCGCGTACCCCCGAGGAGACGGCGGTGTCCATTGCCGCGGAGATCGTGGCAAGCCACTGGGGCGGTTCCGGACGCCGGTTGACCGCGACCGAGGGACCGATCCACCACCCGTGAGCGCCGACTCGACTGTCGCGCGGCGGGAGGGGGGACGCCGAAAAGGCCGGGTGGCCGGGCTGCTGCTCGCCGCCGGCGCCGGCACCCGGCTCGGTCAACCCAAGGCGTTGGTCGATGTCGGCGGGCAGCGACTGGTGGATCGCGGGGTGCAATTGCTGCGGGCCGGTGGGTGCGAGCCGGTGCTCGTCGTACTCGGCGCAGCGACCACCGCGGTGCCCGGCGCCCGGGTCGTCCACAACCCGGACTGGGCGAGCGGCATGGGCTCGTCCCTGCGCCGCGGCCTGGCCGCGCTGCCGCCGCAGCCGAACGCCGTCGTGGTCGCGCTGGTGGACCAGCCACGGGTGCACCCGGAGGCGATCCGCCGGTTGGTCGCCGCCCACCACGCCGGTGCGGTGGCGGCGGTGGCGACGTACGCCGGCGAGCCGCGCAACCCGGTCCTGCTCGCCCGACCGGTGTGGGCGGACGCCGCCGCAGCGGCCACCGGCGACCTCGGCGCCCGCGCACTCCTGCGTACGCGCCCTGAGCTGGTGACCCCTGTCCCCTGCGACGACGTCGGCGCCCCCGACGACGTGGACACCCCCGCGGACCTGGACCGCCTCCGCGCCAGCTACTTCTCCTAGGGCACCGCAGCAGCGAGCGCGTGGACGGCGTCGGTGAAGACTGCAGCCGGCGGGCTCACCAGGCCGGCGCCCACCTGACCGGTGCCGGCGATCTTGCCGGCGATCCCGGTGTTGATGACCGGGAGGATCCCGGTCCGCACCACCTTGGTCACGTCGATCCCGGTCGGAGTCCCGCGGAAGCCGAGGATCGGCACCTGGTACGCCGGGTGCTCGGCGAGCGTGATGTCGTACATGGACCGGGTGGCGGTGAGCGCGTCACCCACCTGACCGCCGACAAACCGCACAATCGCCGGCGCGGCCGCCATGGCGAAGCCGCCGATGCCGGTGGTCTCCGTGATGGTGGAGTCGCCGATGTCGGGGTTGGCGTCCTCCGGCCCGTAGGAGCCGAGGTAGAGCCCGTCGGGCACCTCCGCCGGCGCGGTGAACCACCGGTCGCCGGTGCCGGACACCTGCACACCGAAGTCGGTGCCGTTGCGCGCCATCGCCACGACCATCGTCGAACCGGGTACGTCGCGCGCCGCGTCACCCGCGAGCTTGGCCGCCGGCATGACCAGGTTGAGGAAGAAGTGGTCGTTGCCGGCGATGAACCGCAGCACGTCGACCAGCTCCGCGGTGGGGCCGTCGACCGCAGCCAGGTCGGCGGCGAACTCCCGCAGGAACAGTGAGGTGCCGGCGCGGTTGCGGTTGTGCCCCTCGTCGCCCATGTGCAGCGCCTGGCTGACGAGCGCCTTGAGGTCGAGTGGGCCGTGGGCGCGGACCGCCCGCTGCAGCAGCGGCCCGAGCACCGCAGACATCCAGTGCAGCCGCTCGATCACCTCCGGCCCGTACGCGCCGTAGCGCAGCACCTTGCCGAGACCTTCATTGAGCGAGCAGTACGCCGTGCCGCCCCCTTCCGCGGTGTCGGCGACCTCGAAGACCCACATCGACGGGCTGAGCACCCCCGCCATGGGGCCGACCGCACCGCGGTGGTGACACGGCTCGAGGGTCACTCCAGCAGCTGCGGTGAGCTGGCGCTCGGCGTCCGCCGGGCTGTCCGCGAGCCCTTCGAGCAGCGCGGCACCCATCAGGGCACCCCGCATCGGCCCGGAGGCTCGGTCCCACGTCAGCGGCGGCCCGGCGTGCAGGAACTCCCCGGGCGCGAGCCCCAGCGCGGCGCTCGCCGGGCGTACGTCGACCAGGTGCGGGGCGACGGCCAGCAGCCGGCCCGCCGCGGTGGCGTTCGCCGCCTCCCGGCGGGGGTCACCCGCGATGCGGGCCAGCGCCTGCTCGGTGCCGGGT
>Ga0136616_10002092_pt1 | contig 10559 bp, 13 predicted proteins | sample AntDrymUQ2992106_2_FD_106648 | JGI IMG/M metagenome (GOLD analysis project Ga0136616, IMG submission 106648) | Polar desert sand microbial communities from Dry Valleys, Antarctica - metaG UQ299 (21.06) | ecosystem: Environmental > Terrestrial > Soil > Desert | place: Antarctica: Dry Valley... | reverse complement strand
CCAAAATGCTGACCTGTAAGACCTGCAAGAAAGACCTTCCCGAGACTGACTTCTATCGCTGGAAGAGAGCGCCGTATCGATGGATTTACTATTGTAAATCTTGTGATTTCGTGAGACAACGAGCGCGAGCGAAGCCATCAGACATAACCCCGGAGATGCGCGAGGCGTTGCTCGCCCGCTACCACGAAGTAAAAGCCCGAAAGGCGCAGATAAGCTGCTCTGTAGCGGGCTGTAACGCTCCGTACTTCGCTGCTGGCCTCTGCACGGCCCACTACTTCCGGAAGCGCGCACAAGCCCTCTGAGGCTCACTACAGGTTTGGTTTGTGAACCAGCTACCAGACTGCGGGAATGAGACGCTTGGTTACCCGGACCCTGTATTCGGCATACGCAGAGTCTCCAGAGAGCACCCGCTCCTCGGCAATGATGCGAGAGATCTGGAGAACCCATACGACCGTTAGCACGGCCACGTTGAGCACCGAGAAATTCAGCACAAGGAAGCCAAGCTCCGAAACGAGGTACGCAGCGTAAGCCGGATGCCGCACCACCCCGTAAGGACCAGATGTGACAAGACCCCGGTCGGCGGCGACGATTCCGAAGCTCTTCCCGAGGCACAACAACGCCACCAGCGACAGAACGATGCCGCTCCCCTGTAGTGCAAATCCGATCAGAGAAAGGGAGATCTTGCTTCCCCCGGGCTGCAACAGAAAGGGACCGAAGGACGCCCCGATTGCCGCCAGCCAATGCCCGGGACGCGCGTCCACTCGTCTCGCCGGGCGCCGGACGATAAAGAGCCACGCAATGATCGAGATCTGGAGCAGGAACAGAATGCTTCCAGAGCCTCCACCTGCGACAATCGCCTTGAGATGAACGAAGCACGCAACTACCCACAGGAGGGCGGCGGCGGAGCTCCCTGCGCGACGCACGAGGTCGCCCGAGCGCGGCTCAAGAGCCATAGAACGTAGTCCCATCAGTAGGCCGTAAACAGATTCTGGACGATCCGAACGACTCCAGGACCGATGATGACAACGAAAAGAGAGGGCATCACGCAGAGAATGAGCGGAAATATCATCTTGACGGGAAGCTTCATCGCCTTCTCTTCGGCACGCTGACGCCGGCGGACGCGCAGCTGAGCCGCTTGAGCGCGTAACACACGGGAAACGCTGATTCCGAACTGGTCCGCCTGGATCATGGCGAGGACGAAAGACTTCAGTTCCTCGACATCGGTGCGCTCGTCTAGATTGCGGAAAGCCTGGGCCCGGGCAACGCCGAGTTGCATTTCCTGCATCACTCGAGCCAACTCATCGGACAGCGTTCCTTTGATATTGGTGATGCATTGCCCCACGGCCGCGTCGAAACCGAGCCCTGCCTCGACGCTGATCGTAAGCAGATCCATGATGTCGGGCAGATCCCGACGGATGTTTTCCTGCCTGCGAGACGCTCGTGCCGAAAGCAGTGAGTGAGGACCGAACCACCCCACATAGAAGACCAGGCCGACGCCGGCCAATGCCAGCTTATCCAGTGTCCCGCTCAGCACGGATATCGTCAGATAGAGAGCGGGCAGGAGAACACCCACGAGAACTCTGACTGCCACTATGCGCTCGGCATTCCACCCTGTGGGAGAACCGGCGAGCAGGAGTTTGTGGTTGAACCTGTTGAGCATGTCTTCGTTGGTGAATCGTTTGACGATGGTGCCGAAGCCGTTGATTGCAGGAAGAACTAACCGCTGTGTCAGAGACCGATTCAACTCATCCTGCTTAAGATCGATCACAAAGTCGACTGACCCTAGCTGCGTCTCGAGAACGCTTGCGGCCCTGCGGCGTTGATGGCGGGTGGCGACCACCAGCGCGGTGAACAAACCCACGGCCAGGAAGGTCGAGGTCAGCGCCAGAGCCAGATACGAATCAGACATCAATTCTCACGACCTTTCTCATCCAGATGATTCCCAGGGCCATCAGGGAGCCTCCGACCGCCAACATGACGAGACCCATCTTCGTGGTCCATAAGAGGCTGAGGTACTCGGGGTTGACGAGCATCATGTAGCCCGCTACGGCGAACGGCAAGCCACACAGCAGATACATCGATAGGCGGCCCTCTGCGGACAGTGCCTTGACCTGCCCACGGACAGCCTCACGTTCGCGGAGCGTGGCTGCGACGGTGTCGAGAATCTCAGCGAGGTTTCCTCCGACCTCACGCTGAATCTTCACCGCGACGATGGCCCATTTGAAATCGTCCGAATTGATGCGAAGAGCCATTGCATCGAGCGCGTCGTTGAGCTCGCGGCCGAGCCGCAACTCCGCAAGGAGACGCCGATACTCCTCTGCGCTCGGCTCACCGATCTCCTGTGCTACGAGGTCGAGAGCCTGTAGGAAGCTGTGTCCCGCACGGAGTGAGCTTGCGAGAATCGACAGAACGTCGGGCAGTTGGGCATGCATGCGCTTTGATCGCCGACCTGCCTTGAAACTAAGCACGACGAGCGGAAGCACGCCGCCGAGGGTCCCAAGTATCATGCCGATCCAAAGGCTGCCGAACAGCAAGGAGCCTACGAAGTAGCCGGCAAGAACCAAGAGAACGCTTCCCGCCACGAATTCACCGGTGCGAAGAGACGCTCCCGCGCGATCCAGCTTTATGCGAAGCGTGGCAGAGAAGCCCCGCTGTTGGGCGATTTCCTCAGCGCGTACGACGAGTGACTCGGGAATGAGTGAAGCCAGGCTTCTCTCCTTTGTAGTGCCCGCCAAAACCTCTGTGTTCCCTACCGCTGCCAGGCGCGCCAGCCGGCGTTCACGAGCGGACCGGTTACGCCCACCGAGAATCAGGTAAGCAAAACAGAAGACGGCCCCGAAGGTCAGTGTCAGCGCGAGGAAGAGGGTCCAGGTCGCCCCGAAATCCACTGGAGCGGAAGAGCGCGTATCGGTCGGTTCCGGTGGGGCGGCCACGACGTCCGACGGGAGGTCGAGAGAAACGACGTCGGTGCCGTTCAACGTCGAGACCCCGATTTCGATCTCACTTCCTTCTCCGGCTTCCGTGGCGTAGGTCACCAGGTACTGCTGCGACAGCGCAGAAGCGATGTCTTGATAGACAGTGGGGAGATCCGCTGAAGCGGCGGATGAGTAGGTGCCGCCGCTGGAACCTGCAAGCGAACGAAGCGCGACGCGGTCTGTCTCGGGTGTGTCAAGCGCAATCGAGTGAATCGCCGTGTCCTCCGCTGAGGCCGCCGACGTCATCTGAGACAATGTGGCCGTGCTTGCGGTGTCCCCCCCATCCGACAACAGCACGATGTTGCGCTGGCCGTTACCCGAGAACAGTCTGAGCGCGGTTGCGACGCCGTCGTATAGCGCAGTCTCTCCGGTCGGCTCCAGCGACTCGAGAGAGTCCAGGACCGCACCCCGGTCCAGCGTCAGCCGCTGCTCGATTCGAGAGGTGTTGGAAAAGGAGACGACACCGATCCGAGCAGCGCCCGGCAGCTTGGCGACGAAAGACTTGGCAGCCTGGGTCGCAGACTCGAGAGCATCCTTGATGGACCCCGAGGTATCAACCACCAACACTACGTCGACGCCAGTGCTCGACTCCTCCAGCGGAGTGACCTCGACTCCTGAGATGGTGGCACCGTTCTCCACCACCGTCAGATCTTGAGCACCCGCGCCACCAGTCACCGAAACGGTCACCCCAATCTCGGGATAGTCGCTTGCGTCGACATCACGGATGCTCACCGGCTCGGCTGCCCGCACCGTGACAGGCGCAAGCAGAGCGCCCAGCAGCATGCTCACTCCGATGAGGTGGGCTACGCGGACCATGCTTGCACTCCTTGGGGCATGAACGCCGCCGCGGGGACGCTGATGCCGGCATCAGCAAGCTTCTCGAGGCACTTGGGTCGAATCCCCGTCGGCTTCAATTCGCCAAGGAACCGGCCCTGAGGGCTGATTCCCGCGTGGAAGTCGAACTTGTAGATGTCTTGGAGGGTGATGACGTCTTCCTCCATAGTCAGTACCTCGGTTATATGCGTAATGCGGCGTGAGCCGTCTTTGAGCCTGCCCTGATGGACGATGATGTCGACGGCTGAGCTGATCTGTTCGCGTACGGCCTTGACGGTGAGTTCCGTCCCGGCCATAAGCACCATGGTCTCGAGCCGGCCAAGCACATCCCTCGGAGTGTTGGCGTGCACCGTCGAGATCGAGCCGTCGTGGCCGGTGTTCATGGCTTGAAGCATGTCGAGCGCCTCACCGCCGCGCACCTCACCGATAACGATGCGGTTGGGCCGCATACGCAGTGCATTGCGGACGAGATCGCGAATGGTTACCTCTCCCGATCCCTCGATGTTGGAGGGCCTCGACTCGAGCCGCACGATGTGAGGCTGCTGAAGTCTGAGCTCGGCCGCGTCCTCGATCGTAATGATGCGCTCGTTGGAGGGTATGAAAGACGACAGCACGTTGAGCGTGGTGGTTTTTCCGGCCCCCGTACCACCAGAGACGATCACGTTCATTCGCCCGGAAACGCAAGCCTCCATGAACTCGGCCGCCGCAGCGTTCCAGGTTCCGAAGCCAATCAGTTCCTCGACCCGGTAGGCTTCGGCTGCGAACTTGCGGATCGTGAGGGCGGGGCCGTCAAGCGCCAGCGGGGGAATGATGGCGTTCACGCGTGAGCCGTCGGCGAGGCGAGCGTCGACGTAGGGTGAGGCTTCGTCGATGCGGCGGCCCACCTTTGCCACAATCTTCTCGATCGTCCGGCGCAGTTGCTGCTCGTCGAAGAATTGGTCGTCGGTTTTGTATAGCTTTCCCTCTCGCTCGACGTAGATCGAGTGCGGACCGTTGACCATGATCTCGGTGATGCTCTCGTCCTTGATTAGGGCCTCCAGAGGCCCTAGCCCGAGCACACCGTCGGTGATATCGGTGAGGATGATGCTCTTCTCGCGCGCCGTGAGCGGTGTGGCGTCTGCCTCGAGCAGTTCGCTGAGGCGACGGTGCACCAACTCGCGCATCTCACGTTCCGATACCGTCGAGTCATAGAGGCTCGGACCAAGCGCCTCGATCATCTGATGCTGAATCCGAGCGCGCACCTCTGCCACGCGGTCTGGGCGCTCGGTCTGGGCGAGTCGCTCTGCAAGTGACATCGTGTCCTCCTAGCCTCGGCGGAAACGGTGCCGCTTGGCTCCGTGCCGCTTGGTCGCGAACTCGCCAAAGAGCTGCTCGGCGAACGAACTGATGCTGCGCGCCACGTCCGACCTTGGTTCCGCCAACAACACAGGCCTGCCGTTGTTGAGCGACGCCGGCACCAGGCGGCTGGAGGGTACGAGCGCATCCACCTTGATCTTGAGTACCTTTTCGACATCGGATGCCTCGATGCCGACCTTGCTGTCTGCGCGGTTCAGCACGATGCGGAACTTCTCGTGCGGCACGCCGATCGATGACAGCGTCTCGAGCGCTTTCGCAAGATGCTTCACTCCGACGACGTCGAGCTGGGTAATCAAACAAATCAGGTCAGAGGATTCGAGGGCCACCAAGCACATGTCCGAGTAATCCGGCGACATGTCCAAGATGACGTGACCGAAGATCTCCCGCAATGACTGCAATGAGCTCGAGACTGAGTCGCTCGCAGGCTGGTGAGTAGTTGGATCGGGCGCCGATCCGAACCCGACCAGGTTGTTACCCAGATGAGAACCGATCTTGTGGATGGCCTCGCGATCGGCATCCGAGCCGAGTGCAAGCAGGTCTTGAAACGAGCGCTGCGGCTCCATGCCGAAGTAGCTGAAGACATCGCCCATACCGAGCTCGAGGTCGACCAGCGCGACCTCGTGATCGAGCATCTGAGATGCTGCAACCGCGAGGTTGCTGGCGAGAAAGGTCTTGCCGGCTCCGCCTTTCGACGAGAAAACCGAGATCACTCTTCCACACTGCGCCTCGTGGCCGTTGGTCGCAGAACGGACCGTGTTCGACCATGCCATGGCCTGCTGGAGTGAAGAACGCAGACTGTGGCTCTGATCTGAGAGGTCGACCACGTCTCGAACTCCTGCCCGCATGGCATCCTGCATGCTTCCGTTCAGGGGGCTGGTTCGTACCAGAACCGTCGCAGTCGCGGGGGCCGATGTATTGACCGTGCGTGCGATCTCGAGAGCCCGGTGGTGGTCCACCTCGGGGGAGATAACGACCAGCTCTGTGGGCCCTCGCAGCTCCCTGAAGCGAGGCCCGAAGCTCTCCGCGGACTGCACCCAGTTGATGTCCTCGGGGCGCGCCCGCAGTGCCTCGGTCACTTCTCGATAGAAGGCGGGTGATGAGCCAACACTGATGACCTTCATCTAGTTGACTCCCAACTGCTCGCCGAACGAGTCGAACGTGATCGGCTCGAGTGCCTTGCCGTCCTCGCCCGGCGGAATGACCGAGAAGTAGATCTTTCCGAGATCCTGGCCGAAGACCAGCTTCTGCACTTCCTCGGGGTCGAGAGCCAACGTGACGTTGTTGCCTGTTCCCGACTGAGTCGTAGCCGTGCCCGTGGTCGTGCCCTCCGCCGCGCGCGAGACCCGGAGGACCTGCGCCTCGGAGCTGATGAGAACGGTGTGCTTCTCGTTTTGGAAGGTCGCGTGGATGGCTACATGATCACCGGTGTTCAGCACGTTTCCACCGATGACGCGCTGAGACTCGAGCGCGACAGTCATGCCTTGCATGCCCTTAGGGATGCTCAGCACGCCCCCGGGTAGATCCTGACTACCCGCGAGGCGGGTCGAACTGACCTGCTCGCCCGCCAGTATTGGCGATCCGGTCTCCTCACCCTTGAGCTCGTCCAATTCTGTGACGGCGTTCGAGACCACCAGATCGGCCGGCACCTGCTGGATCTCAAGTGCGCCGCCCGATAGCAAGCCGTCGAGCTCGGTACCTGCCGGGATATCTTGGGACACCACGACGACACCGACGGTGTCGGTGGAGGTCTCAGCGTTCTCTTGAAGCCCCCGTGCGTATAGGAACACTGACAAGGTTGCCGTCGCCGCGAACACCACAGCGAGTGCGATGACGGTTAGTCGTGAACTCATTTCTTGTTTCTCCTTCCCGCTGGTTTGGTATTAGCGATCTACTCGAGTTGCGTTGGTGAAGTCAGCCGTCGAGACGTACTGCGCTGTATCCGAAGTCGATTCCCCCGCCCGGATTCGACCCCCCGAACTGGAAGCCCACCCACCTGGTGACGAGACACTTTGCGTTGTGATCCGAGACCCGCTCGGGTGGTTCACAGGCTCCAGGGATACCGAGGGTCCCGGGTTGCACGTAATCGAGACGGATGCGCACCCTCACCTTGTTTCGGTTGCCGAAGTCGAGCCACGTGATGACGTTGGTCGAGGCGTCGTAAGACCAGTCGGTCCCCTCGGTGCCGGGCAACACGGGCGGCTCGAGAACGGCCAGGCCTCCGTTCAGGGCCTCGCAGTTTGAGACCATCATGCTGATGTCGAACGTAGGTGCCCCGGTGGTGAACTCGTGGGTCAGCGGGGAGTTGCCACATTCAAGGCGCTCGTCCGGCGTGCCTGGTGTGCCGATCGCCTCTTCCTGGTCACCGTCGTAGACGGCGACAAGCTCGAGCGACGCGTAGCCGATGATGTTGGACTTATCCGGGGTAGTCGGCGGAGGCCCCGGCAACTGAGTGGACTGGTCGTTAACGGGAAAGATCAAGGTTTCGCCCACCTCGCCCCTCAGTGTCGACCACACCGAGTTTGCGTGCCCGGAATCCGCGCACACATAGGTCGGATCCGGGTAATTGAGGGACAGCAGATCGGGGTATCCACTCTCGATCCAGCCGCTGCGGCTGGAGGCTCCCGCACTCGAACAGTTCTCGCCCGCCGGCACGTCCCACTGATCGAGGTTCAAGAAGCCCCACTGAGCATTGCCGAGTTCGTCCAGCTGGTTGTCGTTCCAAAAGGCACAGGTTTCGCCCTCGGCGACATCGGGGACCTGCAGTTGCCCTGGAGCTGCTGCATTTGAAGCATGATCGGAACGACGTTGTTACTGGCGCCCGAGGAACCCCACATGGCGGTTGCCTCGGCCTCCACGGGACTGCTGTCGGCGAGGCCCAGCGCGGGGGCGAAGGTCAGGTCCGGGGAAACTTGGTACTTGACCCGTAGCTTTCCTGCGGGACCAGGGCAGACACCCTCGACCACGGCGAAATCTAGGCGTGTGAGGGTGGGGTCGTCGTTGATGTTGGCGGCCGCCAGCGCGTCGGCTTCATCGACCGGCACTCCCGGCACGCCGGCACAGGATTGAGCGGCGCCCAAGGCCGCTGCATCCGCACCGTTGACCATTTCTCTGCGAGCCAGCAACAGTCCACCGACGTCGACGACGAGCATCAGCATGCCCATGAAGACGGTCAAGCAGAGAACTACGATGACAATTGTGGCTCCTGATTCGTCCGTCGATCGCATGCGCGTTACTCGCACCTGAATACCCCTCTCATCTCACGAGTGAAGGTCACCGCGGGAGCCAGCACGAACTCGACCTCGAAGTTTTGGTTCCACGACACGATCACTCGCTGCCCGACCGTCGCGTCATCGCAAAGGAGGTTCGCAGTGGGCGTGTTGTCGACCGAGTAAGGCCCTGCGGCGTCGTTTACCGCTGCGACGATCTCGTCGGGAGCCCTAACAGCGGCGGCCCTGGCTCCCTCTCGCGCCGCGGACTCCATCACCTCGAGTTCGCTGTAGACACGCCCAAAGGCAATGATTCCGAAAACGATGACCAACAGAAGGCTGACGACGAGGGCGAATTCAACCGCCGCTGCGCCGCGTTCACAATGGTGGTGTTTGATGAATCTGCTGGGGAGGTCTTTCACATGCTCTCGGTTCGGATTAGTGAAGGGGTCAAGGGTCAAGCCGGAACTGTCGTGAGTCGAAGAAGGATGTGTGGGCCCCCGCGGTTCGGAGGCCCACACGGCGAATCGATCGCTTAGAGGGCTGCCGTTACTGCGTTGAAGGCGGCGAGGATCTGCTGGCCCAGAAGCTGGACGGCGACGACGATGACTGCCGCGATCAGGGCCACGAAGAGGCCGTACTCAGCGGCCGTGGCACCGTTCTCGTTCTGCATCTCCGCCAGGCGGTTCTGCAGCTTGAAATAGAGCTCCATCATGATGTGGTTCACCTCCTCTTCTGGTCTGTGCGATGCATGGCTGGATCGGTGGAAGTCAGATAGCAGCGACGAAGTTGATGAAGATGTTGTTGAGGTTGATCCCGATGACCTGAACGGCTGCGGAGATGACCGCCGCAATCGCGGCCAAAAAGAGCGCGTACTCTGCCGCCGTTGCGCCCTGCTCGTTGGAGGTCCGATAGAGGCGGGCCTGCAGACTGAGCAACAACCGAGACATCCTTCACCGCTTTCTTCCGTCGGATGGTTCTGCGACCGCGCTTTGTGGTCGAACGCTCACCGAAAGCTAGAGGGAGTTGCCACGGACCACACCCTGCAGGTGCCGTAGTTTTGGACGCGGAAGGATGATGCCCGTCCCTGTGGGAGCTCTACGTAATCCGAGCGGACGGGGATCCGGGCAAAACCCTATAAACCAGGCTTCGGCATATATCCGCTTCGGAGCTATCCGCCCGCATGGGCCAGTTAGGCCGCATGGCATCCCCCGTGGGGTCTAGTTCCAGAAACTGGAAACCACTCGGGGGGCGCCCGGTTGGTAGTCAGGCCGACCGAGTGCTCATCGCGAAGGCGGTCGTATTTCTTGCACGTCGCTTTCCAGCTTTCCTGTTGCATTGCCCCTGGACCCAGAAGTCGACGTGCCCAAGGCGGATGGCGACGGCAATTAGCGTCGGGCTCCACTACGTCAACTCCGCCATCTGTCAGTGGAACACCGCTTGCCCCTTCGACTCTCGCCCCGTCAACCTGATCGGTCGGGCTGGTCCGAGCCGTCGGTCTCGATGACCATGAATGCCGCACCGGCGGGGTCGGCGATGCTGGCCATCCGTCCATAGGGCGTGTCGAGGTCCTGCTGGAGGACAGCACCACCGTGCTGTTCGGCGGCGCTCATCGCCGCAAGCGTGTCGGCGACGCCGAAATACACGATTCAGTGCGGCGGCGCGCCCTTGGCACCGAGCATCCCTCCTAAGCCGCCAGGCGGCACCTTCTCCTCGGGCAGGGCGAAAGTCGCATAGTCCGGTCCGGCATCGGGAGCGGCTCCATGCGGTGGCCGAACACAGCCGCGTAGAACGCTCGAGCGGTATCAGGATCGGGCGACCGGAGGTCGTCCCACGTGAGCCCACCCGGTTCGTTCACGATCCCTGCGCCGATGTGTCGCCCGCCTGCCACACGCCGAACGCCGCGCCGGTCGGGTCGGCGGCGATGCCCATCCGGCCGAGCCCGCCCACGTCGCCCGGTGCCAGCAGCACCGTCCCGCGGTGGTCTGCAATGCTGGCCGCGGTGGCGTCGACATCGTCACTCGCGAAGTACAGAGTCCGACCTGCTGCGGCCGATCCCGGCCGCGGCGCCGCCGCCGACCTCGGCAATGCCCCCGCGGTAGCCGCCGTACTCGTCGCCGGCGTCCTGGAACTCCCAGGTGAGGACCGCGCCGTAGAACGCGATGGCAGTGTCGAGGCGGGGACGGTG
>Ga0136616_10002090_pt1 | contig 10566 bp, 5 predicted proteins | sample AntDrymUQ2992106_2_FD_106648 | JGI IMG/M metagenome (GOLD analysis project Ga0136616, IMG submission 106648) | Polar desert sand microbial communities from Dry Valleys, Antarctica - metaG UQ299 (21.06) | ecosystem: Environmental > Terrestrial > Soil > Desert | place: Antarctica: Dry Valley... | reverse complement strand
GGCCATGACTCCTCCGAACGTGACGAGGCGTATGGGTGTCCAGTCCCGGGTGCGTCCCTATCCCTCGCGCCCGCGGGGGACCAATCGGCGCACGACGGTCGCGCTCAGCGCCGCGGCAGTGGCGGCAAGCGCCGCCATGATGGCCGCGTCATACGACTCCGGACCGTAGGTGAAGTCCTTCAGGTCAGGGTCCGTCTCGAGGAGCCGTGCGCGGAAGTCACCCGTGAGCTCGGCTCCCGGGAAGGTGGCCTTGACCCCCTCGAGCGTGCCGGGGTCGAAGTCCTCTGAGTAGTCGGCGGTGTTGCCGTCGACGAAGTAGATCTGGAGGTCGTCCGGACCGACACCCTTGGCGATCAGCGCCGGGATGATCTTCGTCGTCTCGTTGAACGCGATCAGCACGATGGCGTCCGGGTTGGTCGCAGCGACCTCGTTGACCTCTGCGGTGTAGTTCGACGCGTCGGCGGAGTAGAGGGTCTTGGTCGCGACCGTCGAGCCGCCGCCCTTGATGCCCTTCTCGACCTGGTCGGCAAGCGCCTCGCCGTAGGAGTCCTGGCGGGCCAGGATGGCGACGTTCTTCTTACCGTCGTCCACGACCATGTTGGCCATGACGGCGCCCTGCAGCACGTCTGACGGGGCGGTGCGGAAGTACAGGCCCTTGTCGTCGTAGGTGTCGAACGCCGTCGACGTGTTTGCCGGCGAGAAGTGGACGACGCCAGCGTTGATGATCTTGTCGATGACGCTGAGCGAGACGCTCGACGACGCCGCACCCACGATCACGTCGGCGTCCTTGCTGAGCAACTTGTCGACCGACTGCGGCGCGATGTTCGGCGTGCCGTCGCCCGAGTCGGTCTCGATGTGGGTCACCGGCTCGCCGTTGACACCGCCGGCCGCATTGATGTCCTCGATGGCTGTGTTGACGCCGGCGAACTCCGGCGGGCCGAGGAACGCGAGGTCACCCGTGGTCGGCAACAGTGATCCCACGACCAGTGTCCCGTCACCGGTCCCTTTCGGTGGCGCGCTCGATGAGGAGGTGCCTGTGTCTGTCGGCTTGTCAGCCGGACTGTCCGACGGCGTGTCAGCCGGTTCGGTGGTGCCGTCTTCTTGGGCGCACGAGCTGAGGACCAGTGCAGCCGTAGCTGCGAGGACCGCGAAGCGCGTGGCACGCGTTGGGCGGATCAATTGCGCCTCCGTGTGGTTGTGGCGAGCCGAGACTCGGCGACTCTACGTGTGGGTGCAACCTAGCGCGGAATGCCCCGTCAGTCCCCGCAACGCTCAGGTCCTGCCATACGTCGTTGTCATTTCGTGACATCGGGCAGTGGCTCACCACGCCCTCGGCTACCTGCCGCACCGAGAAGCGCAGATCCATTGCCGTCTTCTGGATCCAGCGGAGCGCAGGGGCCTCGCTCACTCCGAGAGCTTCCTGGCGCGTGATCGGCGAGATCGGTCACCTCCGCCTCTTCCGTGAGAACACCCGGGTCCTGACGTGTCCTGCGGTGTGCTCACGGAGGAGCCTTATCGGCCCTGCATATAGGGTGGCTCGGTAGCCGCGGCCCGCTGGTGACGGCCGGTACAGACATGCTCACGCCCTGATAGTCCAACCGGCAGAGACAATGGTCTCAAACACCATCCAGTGTGGGTTCGAATCCCACTCAGGGCACCGCAGACCCCGTTCCGGCATCGCTGGTGGAGCCGCGGCCGACCCTGCTGCCTGTGGCACGTCAGGACTCCGAGCACGCTCTCGACGCCCACGTCGCACCGAAGAGCTGGGGCTAGCTAGGGGGGGTTGGCCCGTCAGTCGTCGTTCTTGCGCGGCTCCACGAGCGGGTGATCCACCGGCCGATAGCGTGCCTCGGGGTCCTCGTGGTCCTTACGCTCGAAAAGCTCGCGGTCAGCCTCTTCGAGGCTCTCCTGGCGGTCGTCGTAGCCACCATCTGCGTGCTCCGCCTGCTCTTCGACCGCAACAGTTTCCTGATCGTCGTTCTCCGAACCTGGGGCGCCAGAGCTGGCGGCGTACTGGATCGGCTCGTTCGCTGAGCTCGTCATGCCGAGGGGGTACCCATCCCACATAGGAGGAAACGCGCGACACACCAGCTCGGCGTCACGGGCGACCGAACACCCAAGGACGCAGGCCGGCATTGACCGCTACCGCCCCGAAGGCAAGAACGAGCGACCCGCAGACAACCGAGGCGCGGCTCCAGGGCATCGCGTTGCCGCGCCACGGCGGTGCGACGCCGACGCCGCACGGACAGGTGGTCAGCACGTACCCAGGCGCTTGGGAGCACGGTAGAGCCCGAGCTTCTGCTTGAGCCGTAGCACCCGGTCGACGGACGCGTTGAGCCGGGACTCGCTGATCCGTCCGTCACGCACAGCCTGGACGATGGCGACCACCGCCTCCCGCGGCTGCGGGGGCATCAGCAACAGGTCGACCCCCGACTGGATGGCCTGGACAGCGATCGAGCGCGAGCTCCCCCACGACGTGATGCCGCCCATGTTGAGCGCATCTGTGACGATCACGCCCTCGAAGCCAAGGCGTTGGCGCAGCAGCTGCTGTGTCAGCAGAGGTGAGATCGTGGCAGGTCGACCGGCGGGGTCGATCGCCGGGAGCGCAAGGTGCCCGACCATGATCAGGTCGACATCGCTGTCGACGGCACTGGCGAACGGCGGCAGGTCTGTCGAGCGCCAGCGCGCGAGCGACTCGTGGATGGTGGCGGTACTGAGATGGCTGTCCGTGCTCGTGGAGCCGTGTCCAGGGAAGTGCTTGGCGGCGGCCGCGACACCGCCCTCGTGGTACCCGCACACCTGCGCGCCCACGAGGCGGGAGACCACGGTGGGGTCGGAGGAGAACGACCGTGATCCGATCACCCCACCCGACCCGACGGTGTTGACGTCGGCGACCGGTGCCAGGTCGACGTTGACCCCCACGTCCACAAGGGACCGCCCGGTGCTGCGGGCTGTCCGTCGCGCCCAGGCAGCGTCTGCGCCGAACTCCGAGCCGGCGGGTACGTCGCTCGTGCCTGGCAGTCGGGTGACCGGTCCACCTTCTTGGTCGGTCAGGATCAGCAGCGGCTGACCCGCGGCCCGCGACGCGCGTTGCGCGGCCATCGACATGGCCCGAACCTGGCTGCTGCTCGCGACGTTCGGCGCGAAGTAGATGAGACCACCCGGATGGAGCGAGTCGATCAGGCGGGCGGGCGCCGTCGTACCGGAGAATCCCACGACGAGAAGCTGGCGGGCCCGGTCACGCAAGGTCATCGCCTGCACGCGGGCATCCAGTGGATCGATCTGCGGTTCGGGCCTCGATGTCGGTATGACGGAGTCAGGGGCGGTCGGCCGGGTAGCCGACGACGTGGTCCCGCTGTCGACGGGAACAGGTGACACGGTGCGCGGCTGTTCGGACGAGACACGCGACTGAGTCCTCGACCGCGTCGGCGAGGACGAGGTGTCAGGCGTCGCCGCCTGCTCCTGCGGTGACCCAGCACACGAAGCGCTGAGCGCGACCACAAGCGCAACCGCGGAGACGACACACGCCCGATCCCGATGCATCAGCCGAGTTTAGGCTGCAGCTCGACGGGCCCGGTCTCGTCAGGGACCGCATGGGCTCATGGGTTGCGCTGGGTGCGGTAGGCGGGGGCGACACCTTTCACCGCGTCGCCCATCCGATGGATGCGCAGCGCATTGGTGGATCCGGGGATACCTGGGGGCGAGCCGGCAACGATCACTACCTCGTCGCCCTCCTCGCATCGCCCGATCTCCAGCAAGGCCTTGTCGACCTGCATCACCATCTCGTCGGTGTGGTCGACTGTCTCACCGAGGAACGTCTCGACCCCCCACGTCAGTGCCAGCTGCGAGCGCACCACGGGCTCCGGTGTGAACGTCAGGACAGGTACCGCGGACCGGTACCGCGACAACCTGCGCGCTGTGTCGCCGGACTGACTGAAGGCCACCAGGAACTTCGCGTTGATCCGCTCGGCGACCTCGGCCGCCACCTTCGCGATGATGCCACCGCGCGTGCGCGGCTCCCAGTGGATGGCCGACATCCGCGACAGCCAGTGGTCCTCGGTGGACCCGATGATCCTTGCCATCGTCTCGACTGTCTCGATGGGGTAGTCACCCACACTGGTCTCACCTGACAACATCACCGCGTCGGCGCCGTCGAGGACGGCGTTGGCGACGTCAGATGCCTCTGCACGGGTCGGGCGAGGTGCCGAGATCATCGACTCGAGCATCTGGGTGGCGACGACAACCGGCTTCGCGTTGCGACGGGCGACCTCCACCACCCGTTTCTGGAGGAAGGGCACGTCCTCGAGCGGCATCTCGACCCCAAGATCGCCCCGCGCGACCATCACGCCGTCGAAAGCGTGGATGATCTCGTCGATGTGGTCGATCGCCTGTGGCTTCTCGATCTTCGCGATGACCGGGATCCATTCCTGCTCCTCGTCCATCACCCGCCGGACGGCGACCGCGTCCTCGGCGGACCGCACGAACGACAGGGCGATCATGTCGGCACGCAGGTGAAGCGCCCACCGCAGGTCGGCGATGTCCTTCGCGCTCATCGCGGGCACGCTGACTGCGACGCCGGGGAGGTTGATGCCCTTGTTGTTGCTCAGCTTCCCGCCCACCTCGACCGTGCAGGTGACGTCGGTGTCGGTGACCGCTGTCACCCGCATCCGCACCTGACCGTCATCGATGAGGATCTGGTCACCGGGGGCGACGTCTACAGGGAGTCCAAGGTACGTCGTCGAGCACATGTGCCGGGTTCCCGCGACGTCGCGGGTCGTGAGGGTGAACTCATCGCCCTTCGCCACCCGCACCGGCCCTTCGGGAAACCGGCCGAGGCGGATCTTGGGGCCCTGCAGGTCGACGAGGACTCCGACGGCGTGGCCACTCTCGTCGGAGGCCCTGCGCACCATTCGGTACATACCCTCGTGTTCGGCATGGCTCCCGTGGCTCAGGTTGAGACGGGCGACGTTCATCCCCGCGTCGACGAGCTGGCGGATCTTCTCAGGGTTGGACGTGGCAGGCCCGAGGGTGCACACGATCTTCGCTCTTGGCACGGCGACGAGCCTACTCAGACGACGAGCTGTCGGACGGTCGGCCCGATCGGGGTCGGCAGGGTGGTCGACCCGGACAGGTAGGTGTCGACCCCCGCGGCTGCGGATCTGCCCTCCGCTATCGCCCACACGATCAGGGATTGCCCGCGCCCGGCGTCGCCGGCGACGAAGACGCCCGGCTTCGAGGTCATGTAGACGTCGTCGCGCGCCACGTTGCCGCGCTCGTCGAGCTCGAGCTCGAGCTGGGCGACGACGGTGTCACACTCCGGACCAGTGAAGCCGAGGGCGAGCAGCACGAGCTGAGCGGACAGCTCCCGCTCGCTGCCGTCGACGGGCTGGAAGCGCCCGTCGACCACCTCCACCTCGGACAGCCGAAGCTGGTGCACCTGACCGGAGTCGTCGGCCACGAACCCGGTCGTCTGCACGGCGTACACCCGCTCGCCACCCTCCTCGTGCGCGGAGGAGACGCGATAGATCATCGGGTACGTCGGCCACGGGTGTGCGTCGGCTCGCTCGTCAGCGGGGCGCGGCAGAATCTCCAGCTGGGTCACCGAGGCGGCGCCTTGGCGGTGGGCCGTCCCGACGCAGTCGGCTCCGGTGTCTCCGCCGCCGATGACCACCACCTGCTTACCCGCGGCGGTGATCTGGTCGTCCACCTGGATGCCCTGCGCAGCCTTGTTGGCCTGCGGCAGATACTCCATGGCCTGATGGATGCCGGCGTGTTGGCGCCCGGTGACGGGGAGGTCGCGCGCGACCGTGGCGCCGGTGGCCAGCACGACCGCGTCGAAGCGCTCCTGCAGCTCGGCGCCGGTGACGTCGATGCCGACGTGGACACCGGTGCGGAACACGGTGCCCTCCTGGCGCATCTGGTCCAGCCGCCGGTCGACCTGCCGCTTCTCCATCTTGAACTCGGGGATTCCGTAGCGCATCAGCCCACCGATCTTGTCCGCGCGCTCGTAGACCGCCACCGTGTGGCCGGCGCGTGTCAGCTGCTGCGCGGCGGCCAGACCCGCCGGCCCGGAGCCGACGACGGCGACGGTCTTGCCGGTCAGCCAGTCGATCGGTTGCGGATGGATGAGTCGCTCGTCCCACGCCTTGTCGACGATGGCGACCTCGACGTTCTTGATCGTGACCGGATCCTGGTTGATACCGAGCACGCACGATGTCTCGCACGGAGCCGGGCACAAGCGCCCGGTGAACTCCGGGAAGTTGTTCGTCGCATGCAGGCGCTCGATCGCGCCCCCCAGTCGTCGCGGTAGACGAGGTCGTTCCACTCGGGGATCAGGTTGCCGAGGGGACACCCCTGGTGGCAGAACGGGATGCCACAGTCCATGCAGCGACCCGCCTGTCTGCCGATGATCGGCAGCAACGTGCGCCCGACGTCGTCCGGGTAGACCTCCTTCCAGTCGTGCACGCGCTCGTCAGCGGGACGTCGCACGGCGCCCTCGCTCTGCGTCGTCAGGAACCCACGAGGGTCAGCCATCGAGTGCTCCCATCATCGTGGCGGTGGTCTCGTCCTCGCTGAGGCCGTCCCGCTCGGCAGCTGCCTTCGCCTCCATGACCCGGCGGTAGTCACGCGGCATCACCTCGGTGAACCGGTGGCGTGCCGACTGCCACCCGACCACGAGCGCCTGGGCCACCGTCGAACCCGTCTCCTCCGCGTGCCGCTGCACCATCCGTCGTACGTCGGCGGCAGCCTGGTCCGTCAGCTGCCCGAGCTCGACGAGCTCGAGGTTCACGCGGCCCTCGTCGAGGTCGAGAACGTAGGCCACACCACCGCTCATGCCGGCCGCGAGGTTGCGGCCGGTGGGGCCGAGTATGACGACCTCCCCCCCGGTCATGTACTCGCAGCCGTGGTCGCCCACGCCCTCGACGACGAGGGAGGCGCCGGAGTTGCGGACGGCGAAGCGCTCGCCGACCTGCCCCCGGATGAACACCTCTCCGCTCGTGGCGCCGTAGCCGATCACGTTGCCGGCGATGATGTGGTCCGCAGCGACAAAGGTCGCGGCAAGGTCCGGTCGTACGACGATTCGCCCTCCGGACAGGCCTTTGGCGACGTAGTCGTTCGCGTCACCCTCGAGACGCAGCGTGATGCCACGCGGCAGGAAGGCGCCGAACGACTGGCCCGCCGAACCGACGAACGTCAGGTCGATCAGCTCGTCAGCAAGCCCCGTGGGGTGGGCCAGCGTGACCCGGTGACCGAGCATGGTGCCGACTGTGCGGTTGACGTTGCGGACGGCGAGCCGTGCCCGCACCGGTTCACCGGCGTTGATCGCCGGCTGGCACAGCGCGATCAGCTCGTTGTCCAGAGCCTTGGCAAGACCATGGTCCTGCGCCACGGTCTGGTGCCGTGCCGCGCCCTCGGGTAGCTGGGGCACGTACAGCACCGGAGCGAGGTCGAGACCTGACGCCTTCCAGTGGTCGACCGCTGCCCCGGTGTCGAGCGCCTCTGCGTGGCCGATGGCCTCGTCGAGACTCCGGAAGCCGAGCTCGGCGAGCAGCTCCCTGACCTCGTGGGCGATGAACTCGAAGAAGGTGACGACGAACTCGGCCTTGCCGTCGTAGCGCGCCCGCAGGACAGGGTTCTGCGTCGCGATGCCGACCGGGCAGGTGTCGAGATGACACACCCGCATCATGATGCAGCCCGACACCACCAGGGGCGCTGTCGCGAAGCCGAACTCCTCTGCTCCCAGCAGCGCCGCGACGACCACGTCACGGCCGGTCTTCAGCTGCCCGTCGCACTGCACCACGATGCGGTCGCGGAGCCCGTTGAGCAGCAGCGTCTGCTGCGTCTCCGCGAGTCCGAGCTCCCACGGCCCCCCGGCATGCTTGAGCGACGTGAGCGGCGCGGCGCCGGTGCCACCGTCGTGGCCGGAGATGAGCACGACATCGGCGTGTGCCTTCGAGACCCCGGCCGCCACCGTGCCGACCCCGATCTCCGACACCAGCTTCACATGGATGCGCGCCGCCGGGTTGGCGTTCTTGAGGTCGTGGATGAGCTGCGCCAGGTCCTCGATGGAGTAGATGTCGTGGTGCGGCGGTGGCGAGATCAGACCGACACCGGGCGTCGAGTGCCGGGTCTTCGCCACCCACGGGTAGACCTTGGCCCCAGGCAGCTGCCCGCCCTCGCCGGGCTTGGCGCCTTGCGCCATCTTGATCTGGATGTCGTCGGCGTTTGTGAGGTACTCGCTCGTGACCCCGAACCGTCCCGACGCCACCTGCTTGATGGCGCTACGACGCTCGGGGTCGTGGAGGCGGTCGGCGTCCTCGCCACCCTCACCGGTGTTGGACTTGCCGCCCAGCCGGTTCATCGCGATCGCGAGTGTCTCGTGCGCCTCCTGGCTGATCGAGCCGTAGGACATCGCCCCGGTTGAGAAGCGCCTGACGATCTCCGTGATCGGCTCGACCTCCTCGATCGGCACGGGTTGCCGACCCTCGGCGAAGCCGAAGAGTCCCCGCAGCGTCATCAGCCGCTGAGACTGGTCGTCGACAAGCTTCGTGTACTGCTTGAACACGTCGTAACGCCCGGACCGGGTCGAGTGCTGCAGCCGGAAGACGGTGTCGGGGTCGAAGAGATGGGGCTCTCCCTCGCGACGCCACTGGTACTCGCCGCCGATGCTGAGCTTGCGATGGGCCGGTGGGATGCCGGTTGCGGGATAGGCGCCACGGTGCCGCATCGACACCTCCGCGGCCAGCACGTCGAGGCCGACACCACCCAGCGTGGAGGTGGTGCCGGTGAAGTAGCGGTCGACGACGTCGCCCGCGAGCCCGACAGCCTCGAAGATCTGGGCGCCGGTGTACGACGCCACCGTCGAGACTCCCATCTTGCTCATCACCTTGAGCACCCCCTTGCCGAGCGCCTTGACGAGGTTGCGTAGCGCCTGCTCGGGCTCGATGCCGGTCAGGTAGACCCGCGACCTGGCGAGGTCCTCGACGGACTCCATCGCCAGGTAGGGGTTGACGGCGGCGGCGCCGTAGCCGATCAGCAGCGCGACGTGGTGGACCTCCCGCACGTCGCCCGCCTCGAGGACCAGACCGACCTGCGTCCGGGTCTTCTCGCGGACGAGATGGTGGTGGACGGCGCCGGTGAGCAGCAGCGAAGGAATCGGTGCGACGTCGGCGGTGGCGTGCCGGTCCGAGAGCACGATGACGCGCGCACCCTCGGCGATCGCCTCCGACACCTCCTGGCAGATCGCGTCGAGCCGTCGCCCCAGCGCCGCACCGCCGCCCTCGACGTCGTACAGGCCGTGCACGACGTGGGTCGAGTAGCCGGGCAGGTCGCCGTCGCGGTTGACGTGGATGATCTTCGCCAGGTCGTCGTTGTCGATGACGGGGAACGGCACGACCACCTGACGGCACGACGCCGGCCCCGGCTCGAGCAGGTTCCCCTCAGGACCGATCGTCCCGGCCAGTGAGGTCACCAGCTCCTCCCGGATCGCGTCGAGCGGCGGGTTCGTCACCTGCGCGAACAGCTGGCTGAAGTAGTCGAACAGCAGCCGCGAGCGCGAGGAGAGCGCGGCGATCGGGCTGTCGGTGCCCATCGAGCCGATCGGCTCGGCTGCGGTGCGCGCCATCGGCACGAGGAGCACCCTGAGCTCCTCCTCGGTGTAGCCGAACACCTGTTGACGCCTTGTCACAGAGCGATGCGTGTGGACGATGTGCTCTCGGCTCGGCAGGTCGTCGAGCTGCATCAGACCGGCATGCAGCCACTCGTCGTACGGCGCCTCGGCAGCCAAGGTGTCCTTGATCTCGTCGTCCTCGACGATCCGCAGCTCGTCGAGGTCGACGAGGAACATTCGCCCTGGCTGCAGCCGGCCCTTGCGCACGATCGTGCTCGGGTCGAGGTCGAGGACACCCACCTCGGAGGCGAGCACCACCAGTCCGTCGCCGGTGACCCAGTAGCGCGAGGGCCGCAGACCGTTGCGGTCGAGGACCGCACCAATCTGGCTGCCGTCTGTGAAGACGACACAGGCCGGCCCGTCCCAGGGCTCCATCACGGTGGAGTGGAACTCGTAGAAGGCTCGTCTGGCAGGACTCATCTCGGTCGCGTTCTCCCAGGCCTCCGGGATCATCATCAGCACCGAGTGCGGGAGCGACCGGCCGCCGAGGTGGAGCAGCTCGAGCACCTCGTCGAACGACGCCGAGTCTGATGCGTCCGCGCTGCAGATCGGGAAGACCCTGGTGAGCCCCTCGGTGCCCGCCCTGTCGAAGAGGGCGCTGCTCAACATCTCCTCACGTGCCCGCATCCAGTTGCGGTTGCCTTTGACCGTGTTGATCTCGCCGTTGTGCGCGACGAAGCGGTACGGGTGGGCAAGTGGCCAGGACGGGAACGTGTTCGTCGAGAACCGGGAGTGGACGACGGCAAGAGCCGACTCCACGCGCGGATCCGTCAGGTCGGGGAAGAACGCGGCGAGCTGGGCAGGGGTCAGCATCCCCTTGTAGCACAGCGTGCGAGCGGACAAGGACGGGAAGTAGACATCGGTGTCGTGCTCCGCCCTCTTGCGCAGGCAGTAGG
>Ga0136616_10002089_pt1 | contig 10567 bp, 8 predicted proteins | sample AntDrymUQ2992106_2_FD_106648 | JGI IMG/M metagenome (GOLD analysis project Ga0136616, IMG submission 106648) | Polar desert sand microbial communities from Dry Valleys, Antarctica - metaG UQ299 (21.06) | ecosystem: Environmental > Terrestrial > Soil > Desert | place: Antarctica: Dry Valley... | reverse complement strand
GGCGGCGGCCATGAGGTCGGCCTCCTCGAACCACGTCGGCGCCAACCGCGCCCGCACAGCACGTCGGACGCGCACGACCTCAGCGGCGCGAGTGCCGGTGGCAGCCAACGTGTCGAGGCTCGCCGGGCGCAGCTCGGACAGCTCGCGGTAGGAGTTGACCAAGGCCTCCTCGGTGGACGGGTGCTCCCGCACGGGCGCGAAGATGCCGGGATCCGCGGCCAGCACCCGCCGGACGGCGGCGGCGATCACCGCCGTCGATACCGGCCGGCGTCCCCCCGCGGCCAGGCGCGGCGCCCCGAGCAGCTCGGCGAGGCGGTAGACGGTGAGCAGGTTGAGCCCGGCGATACCGACGCCACGGTTGGTGATCGACCCCAGCTCGCCGCTGGCCAGCAGCCGGCGAGTCGACACACCGACGTAGTTGCTTGGCACGACGACCGTCACCGGCTGCAGCGGGTCGTCGGCCTTGGCGGCGACGATCCGGTCGCGCAACAAGCACAGCGCCGGTCGGCCGTACGGCGTGGTGTGCAGCGTGATCTTCCCCATGGCCGCCGATCCTATGGGGGCCCTGTGACACCTCGGCGGGCTGGCTCCCGTTCCCCGCCGCTTACAAGCCGTACGAATCACGCCGGCTGCGCTGAGAAGGCGTTAATCGCCGGGGAGGCCGTCGCCTTCGAGTCATGGTCGATCGGACGTGGATCGCGATGACGTAGTGACCAGCCCCCACGCCTTCTCGTAGCGACCTCTAAAGGAGCGGGCGTGGCAGCCATTCCCACCGCCGTCAAGCGCACGGTCATCGGACGTGCGCGGGCGAGTCGTGAGCTCAAGCACCAGCTGCTACCCAAGTGGATGGCGCTGCCGGTGTTCTCGTCGGACCCGATGTCCTCGGTGGCCTACGCCACCCAGGAGATGATGCTGGTCCTGGCGCTGGCGGGGCCGGCGCCTTCTCGCTCGTCTGCCCGCTGGCGGTGGCCGTTGCGCTGCTGCTCGTCACGGTGATCGTCAGCTACCGCCAGACCGTGCGCGCGTACCCCCACGGGGGCGGCGCCTACATCGTGGCCCGCGAGAACCTCGGCGACCTGCCCGGACTGACGGCCGCGAGCGCCCTGCTGATCGACTATGTCCTGACGGTGTCGGTGTCGATCGCGGCCGGTGTCGCCGCCATCACGTCCGCCGCGCCGGGGGTGGCCGAGTACGGGCTGCTGATGGCGCTGGGCTTCGTGGCACTGGTCACGATCGCCAACCTGCGAGGCGTCAAGGAGGCTGGACTCCTGTTCGCCCTGCCGACCTACGCGTTCGTGGTCACGATGTACGTGCTCGTGGTCTCCGGGCTCGTCCAATGCCTCGGCGGCTGCCCACAGGCCCCGACGGCCGGCACGGAGCTGGAGGTCGAAAGCACGCTCACGCTGTTTGTGATCCTGCGTGCCTTCTCCTCGGGCGCGACGGCGCTGACCGGCGTCGAGGCCATCACCAACGGTGTGCCGGCGTTTCGCTACCCCCAGAGTCGCAACGCTGCCACGACTCTCGGAATCATGGGCTGCATCGCGGTGACGCTGTTCTTGGGCATCAGCTACCTGGCGACGGCCACCAACGTCGTGGCGTTTGAAGGCATGCCCCGGACGGTCACGGCCCAGATAGCCCTCGCCGTGTTCGGCAGCGGCTTCGGGTTCTACGCGGTGCAGGTGGTCACCGCGTTGATCCTGATCCTGGCGGCGAACACCGCGTATGCCGACTTCCCGCGACTGTCGTCGGTCCTAACGGGCGACCGATTCCTGCCGCGACAGTTCGCCGCGCTGGGCGATCGGCTGGTGTTCAGCAACGGCGCACTCGTGCTCGCCGTGGCGGCGTCGCTGCTGCTGATCGTCTTCGACGCCGACGTGACCCAGCTCATCCAGCTGTACGTCGTCGGGGTGTTCACCTCCTTCACCCTGTCCCAGGCCGGCATGGTCCGCCACTGGCTGAAGACCCGGGAGCGCAACTGGCGGCGCTCGATGGTCGTCAACGGCATCGGCTCGGCCGTCACCGGCGTCGTGCTGGTGGTGGTCGCCACCACCAAGTTCATCGGGGGCGCGTGGATCGTGATCGTCGCGATCCCCCTCGTGGTGCTGCTCATGTACCGCATCCACCGTCACTACCAACAGGTCAGTCTCGAGCTGCGCGCCGGCGTGGCCGAGCCGGAACTCGGCCGCCCGAACCACGCGGTCGTGCTCCTTGACCGCGTCGACGAGTCCGTGGCTGGAGCTGTCTCGTATATGCACGCGATCGCACCCGCGTCAATGCAGGCGTTCGCGGTGCTGCCTGACAATGACGTTGAGGCCCGCTGGGCCGAGCTGACGCGCGACGTGCCGCTGCGGATCCTTCGGGGGACGAACAGTCGCGATGTCCTCGACGCGGTCCGGGAGGCCCTGTCACAAGAGCGGGACAAACACCCAGGCGCCTTCACGACAGCGATCGTCGCCGAGACCCGCTCGCAGTCGTGGGTAGAGCTGCTGCGCCACCACCGCCTTGCCCTGCGGCTGAAGGCGGGGCTACTGGCCGAGCGCGACCTCGTCGTGACCAACATCCTCGCGCCCAGCGGCCCGGGGCCGTACACCGTGGAGGAGCCGGTCGAGCACCACGTCGTCGTGCTCCGGTGTACACAATGCCACCATGCGTGCGCTGGCCTACGCCGAGCGGCTGGCCCCCACGTCGTTGCGCGCGCTATCGATCAACCTGAGCACAGAAAACTCGTCGCGGATCCTTTACGAATGGGCCGACTGGGACCTGCGGATCCCGCTGGAGCTGCTCGACAGCCCCTTCCGCAGCATCGAGGACTCCGTGCGCGCCTACGTGCGTGACTTCGCCCCAGACGGCCGCCGCGTCGTCGTCACCGCCGTGCTGCCCGAGTTCATCGTGCCGCACTGGTACCACCGGCCCCTGCACAACCAGACCGCGCTGCTCGTCAAGGGTGCGCTGCTGTTCGAGCGCGGGGTGGTCGTGACCAGCGTGCCTTACCCCCTCCATGGCACCGTAGCCGCACAGGACGCTGCCCCACCACCCCGGCGCGGCCACTCCCGACGCTAGGGGTGGTGAAGGGGAGCTGAATGGACCAAGCGGCTCCCGGGTGCGTACCGGCGCGTTTCGCCTAGGCTACGGTCCGTGGCGGCGCGCGCGGATCACGTCAACCCGCTCGGCTGGGCAATCCTGCTGCTTGCCGCCACCCTCCCGGCGGCCGCGGGCCAGACGACGACCGGCGCCGCCGGCGAGGGCCTGAGCGCCGGCGCGGCGATCCTGCTCGGCCTCGTCGAAGGCCTCACCGAGTGGCTGCCAATCAGTTCCACGGGTCACCTCACGGTCACCCAAAAGCTGCTCGGCATCGACGGCGACGCCGCGGACAGCTATGCGATCGCGATTCAAGCTGGGGCGATCCTGGCGGTGCTTGGCCTCTACCGCCAGCGCTTCGCGGCGATGCTGCGCGGCGTGCGGGGCGACGACCCCGCCGGCAGGCGCACGCTGGTCGCGGTCATGGTCGCGTGCCTGCCCGCGGCGATCGTCGGCCTCGTGCTGTCCGACGTCATCAAGCAGCGCCTGTTCGGCCCCTGGCCCGTCGTCGTGGCCTGGTTCGTCGGCGGCGTCGCGATCCTGGCAGTGGCGCGGCACCGCCGCGGCCTCGCCCCGGAGGCTGGCGCCCCGCTCACGGCGCTGGGGTGGCGTGGCGCCCTCATCATCGGGCTCGCCCAGACCCTGGCGCTGTGGCCGGGCGTGAGCCGCAGCCTGGTGACGATCCTCGCCGCCACCGCGATCGGCTTGACCGTTCCCGCCGCGGTCGAATTCAGCTTCCTGCTCGGTTTCGTGACGCTGGGCGGGGCGACCCTGTACGAAACCCTGCTGTCGGGTGACGAGATGGTCGCCGCGTTCGGCGTGGCCACGCCCCTGCTCGGCCTCGCCGTCGCCTTCGTCGCCGCGGTGGCGGCGATGCGCTGGATGGTCAGCTACCTCAGCCGCCGAGGCCTCGGGATCTTCGGTTGGTACCGGATCGGCATCGCCACGGTCGTGGCAGGACTGCTGATCACCGGCGTGCTGTAGATCCCGGCCGACCATGTGACCCGACCGCGCCAACACACCAGAGACCTCGTCATCACCGGCGCGCGCTGCGCCAAGGTGGCGGATGCGCTCGAGGGAGAAGGACACTAGGCGCATGGCCCGTGGCCGACTGCGCATCTACCTGGGCGCCGCACCTGGCGTCGGCAAGACCTACGCCATGCTCAACGAGGGCTGGCGACGCCACACACGCGGTACCGACGTCGTGGTCGGCTTCCTGGAGACCCACGGGCGCAAGCTGACGGCCGAGCAGTTGCGCGACCTCGAGGTCCTCGCGCGCAGGCGGCTGACGCACCACGAGGCGCTGTTCGAGGAGATGGACGTCGACGCGATCCTCGCCCGCGCCCCGCAGGTCGCCCTCGTCGACGAGCTGGCCCACAGCAACGTCCAGGGCGCGCGCAACGCCAACCGCTGGCAGGACGTCGAGGAGTTGCTCGAAGCCGGCATCGACGTGGTCTCGACCCTGAACATCCAGCACCTGGAGTCGCTGAACGACGTGGTCGAGCGGATCACCGGCGTTAAGCAGCATGAGACGATCCCCGACGCGGTGGTACGTGCCGCCGAGCAGGTCGAGCTGGTCGACATGACGCCCGAGGCGGTGCGGCGGCGGATGGCGCACGGCAACATCTACGCCCCGGAGAAGGTCGACGCCTCGCTGGCGAACTATTTCCGCCCCGGCAACCTCGGTGCACTGCGAGAGCTTGCCCTGCTGTGGGTCGCCGACCGTGTCGACGCCGCGCTGCACGACTACATGGCCGCCCACGGCATCGCCGAGCCCTGGGAGACCCGCGAGCGGGTCATGGTCGCGCTGACCGGCGGGCCCGGCAGGGAGGACCTCATCCGCCGTGCGGCCCGCATGGCGACCCGGACCAAGAGCGAGCTGCTCGGTGTGCACGTGCGCCCCCATGGGCTCGCCGCCACGGAGCCGGCCTTCCTCGACCGGCACCGCACGCTGCTCGAACAGCTCGGTGGCGAGTTCCGCGAGGTCGTCGGCGACGACGTGGCCAGGGCGCTGTTCGCGGTCGCGCGCGCCGAGCACGTCACCCAGCTGGTGCTCGGTACCAGCCGCCGCAGCCGCTGGACAGAGTTCCTGCGTGGCTCGGTGGTCAACAGCGTGATCCGCGGCTCGGGCAGCATCGACGTGCACGTCATCTCCACGCCGACCGACGACGCGCCCAAGCCGAGTCTGCCGCGCCGCCGGCTGGCGGCCGTCTCACCTCGGCGTCGCACAGCTGGCTTCCTGCTCGCAGCCGTTGGCCTGCCGCTGCTCAGCGTTGTCTTGATCGGCCTGCCAGACGAGATCGCGCTGTCCAGCGTCCTGCTGCTCTACCTATCGTTGACGGTCGGCATTGCCGCAGTCGGAGCGCTGCTGCCGGGCCTCATCAGTGCCGTCGGCGCCTCGCTGCTCGGCAACTACTACTTCACCCCGCCGCTGCACACCTGGACCATAGACGCGCCGGAGAACGTCCTTGCGCTGATCGTCTTCGTCGTCGTCGCCGCCGTGGTCTCGACCCTTGTTGATCTCGCTGCTCGCCGTGACGCCGAGGCCACCCGCGCCAGCACCGAGTCCGCGGCCCTCGCCCGGCTGGCCGGCACCCTGCTCGACAGCCCTGACCCACTTCCCCGCCTCGTGCAGGACCTGCGCACCACCTTCCAACTGGACGCCGCCGCCATCCTGCGTCACCACGACGACGGAACCTGGTCGGTCGAAGCCGCCGCCGGTACACCCGTTCCCGCCGCTCCCACCGACGGCAGCGACGCGCTGGAGCTGTCGGCCGACACCACGCTGGTGGTCGACGGCCCACGGACGCCAGCCGACGACCGGCGCGTCCTGGCCGCCTTCGCCGCGCAGCTCGCCGTCGCGGTTTCCAACCGCAGCCTGCAGGCCGAGGCCGCCTCGGCGAGTCACCTGGCGGAGGGAAACCGGCTGCGCACGGCCCTGCTCGCCGCAGTCTCCCACGACCTGCGCACGCCGCTGGCATCGATCAAGGCATCGGCGACGAGCCTGCCGCAGACCGACGTCGACTGGACACCTGACGCGACCAGAGAGTTCGTCGAGGCCATCGTCGTCGACGCCGACCGGCTCAACACCCTCGTCGGCAACCTGCTGGACATGAGCCGCCTGCAGACCGACACGGTCGCCCCCACCAGTCGCCCGGTCGGGCTCGAGGAGGTGCGTCCCGGCGGCGCTGACTGGCCTGAACCATCCCGACCGCCGGGTCGACGTGGACGTGCCAGAGTCGCTGCCACGAGTCATGGCCGACCCGGCGCTGCTCGAACGCGTCGTCGCCAATCTCGTTGACAACGCGCTGGCCTGGTCGCCGCCCGACCAGCCGGTTCGGGTCTGCGGCGGCGCGGTGAACCAACGGGTCGACCTGCGCCATCGTCGACCGCGGCCCCGGCGTCGGGCGGGATGACCGCGAGCGCATCTTCCAGCCGTTCCAGCGACTCGGCGACGCCGCCAACGGCACCGGCGTCGGCTTGGGCCTGGCGGTCGCACGCGGCTTCACCGAGGCGATGCACGGGCAACTGACTGTGGAGGACACCCCCCGGCGGCGGCACCACCATGGTCATCAGTTTGCAGGCGGTCAGCGGATGACCGCGGCCGCCATCCCGACCCGCGTGCTCGTCGTCGACGACGAACCGCAGATCCGCCGCGCGCTCGACGTCAACCTGCGCATCCGCGGCTACGGCGTCGACCTCGCCGGGACGGGAGAAGACGCGCTACGGCTCGCCGCCAGCCTCCACCCCGACGTCGTCATCCTCGACCTTGGTCTGCCCGGCATCGACGGTGTCGAGGTCATTCACGGGCTGCGGGCCTGGACCGACGTTCCGATCATCGTCCTGTCGGTCCGGGAGGCCGAGGCCGAGAAGGTCGCCGCGCTGGACGCCGGCGCCGACGACTACGTGACCAAACCGTTCGGCATGGCCGAGCTGCTGGCGCGCGTCCGCGCCGCCGTTCGCCGCAACGCGGCCACCGACCCCGAGGAACCCGTCGTCGAGACCGCCGCCTTCCGCGTCGACCTCGCCGCAAAACGGGTCACGACCGCCGACGGCGGATCCGCCTCACGCCGACCGAATGGCAGATCGTCGAAGTGCTCGTCAGAAACGAAGGCCGGCTGGTTGCCCAACGCCAGCTGCTGCGGGAAGTCTGGGGCCCCCAGTACGAGCACGAAACCAACTACCTGCGCGTCCACCTCGCCCACATCCGCCGCAAGCTCGAGCCGATCCCCGCCCAGCCCCGCTACTTCCGCACCGAGCCCGGCATGGGCTACCGCTTCACCCGGGAGGCAGACGATTGAGCGATGGGCGGAGCGCAGACCACGTCATCGACTACATCCGCGACGACTTCGCCGACGACGAAGACCGCTACGACGTGCTCATCGAGGCGGGCAAAATCAAGCCTGCCATCGACCGGACTTATCCCCTCTGCGACCTCCCACGGCCATCCGCTACGTGGTGGAAGGCCACGCCCGAGGCAAGATCGTCATCACGATCTGAGCACGCCAAACGGTCACCGGCCAAGCGCGGTGGCCCGCACAGAAATATGCGGGGTCCCCGCATGACCTGGCATCCACGGCAGCTGGCCCAGCAGACCGGACGCACCTTCGTCGTGACCGGCGCCAACAGCGGCATCGGCCTGGAAGCGGCCCGCGACCCCGTGGGACGCGGCGGCCACGTCGTGTTGGCGGTGCGGGACACCGCCAAGGGCGAGAAGGCCGCGGCGAGCCTCGCGGGGCCCGGCTCGACGAGCGTCGTGCAGCTCGACCTGGCCGACCTCGACAAGGTCACGGGCTGCGCCACGACACTGCTCGACCGCCACGACAACTTCGCCGCCCTGGTCTGCAACGCCGGCGTCATGGGCGGGCCGTTGCTGCTCACCCCGCAGGGCTTCGAGCGGCAGATGGCCACCAACCACCTGGGTCACGCCGCGCTGGTCGCGGCATTGTGGCCGCTGCTGCACGCGAGCGCCTCGCGCGTCATCCTGGTGTCGAGCGGCGAGGCACGCGACGGGCAGCTGTCGCCGCAGACGACCCGGGAGCAGCTACTCAACCCAACGCCGTACGACGGTCAGCAGGTCTACCGGAACACCAAGCAGGCCAACCTGCTGTTCGCGCAGGAGCTGCACCGCCGCTGCGGCAAGGCCGGTTCGCCGGTCAGTGCCGTCGCCGTGCACCCAGGCGCCGCCGCGACCAATCTGTTCGCCCGCCAGCTCGAGCGAGCCGGTCGCGACCGGCTGGCCGCTGTCAGCAAGGTCGTCACCAGGGTGCTGCTCGCATCGGCCGCCGCCGGCGCGCTGCCCACGCTGCGGGCGCTCGACCACAGCACGCCGAGCGGCGCCTTCGTTGCCCCCTCCGGGTTCGCCCATCTCCGCGGGCGGCCGGAACTGCTCGACGTCTACGCCTCCGCCAAGGACCCGGCGACGGCCGCGCGCCTGTGGGAGCTCACCGAACAGGTGCTTGGCAGGCCGCTGCCGGTCTGACCGTGGTCGACACCGCCCTCGACGGCGTGGCCACGCTGGTCGGCCTCGTCGGGGGGTGCCGCCCGCGCTGCCCGGCACGCTACTGATCCCGGCAGCCGGGATCGCGTGGGCGGTGCTCGTCGCGGAGAACCGCACCTGGCCTGGGTCGTGGGTCGGCGTCATGGCCGTGCTCTTCGAAAACCCAATAGCCGTAGTTGATATCCGTTATCATTTCTCTTAGTGTTAGTGGACCCACTGTCCGAGGAGTTCCACCGTGCGCCGCTGGCTTCCGCCGCTCGTTCTGCTGTCATTGCTCGGCGCCGCATGTGGCAGCGGCGATGCGACAGCGAACTCCGCTGCCAGAGCTCCGGCCGGCGTCGAGGACACCGGTGGCGGCGACCTGCAGGCTGTCGTCGCGGTGTACCCGCTGGCCTGGGTTGCCGCGCAGGTTGCTCCCGCGAGCCAGGTGAACCTGCTCAACCAGGGCTCGCAGGAGGCGCACGACCTCGACATCAGCCCGCCACAGCGAGCCGCGATCGAGACAGCCGACGTGGTGTTGTATACGGGTGATATCGACTACCAGCCGCAAGTGGAGGAGGCGATCCCCGCCACGCAGGGGCAGGTTGTGAATGCCGCCGAGGTGGCCGGCGAGGACGCCCTGCTGGCTGGGTCGGCCGACGCCCATGCCCACGAGAACGAGGATGGCGCCCACGCCGATGAGGAGGGCGAGGCACACAGCGACGAAGCAGGCAACGTCGATCCGCACCTGTGGTTCGACCCAGCAATCATGGCCGAGGTCGCCGCCGCTGCCGGCGAGGCGTTCGCAGCCGCCGACCCTGACAACGCCGAGACCTACCGACAGAACGCCGCAGCCGTCAGCGACGAGATGGCGGCGTTGGGCGAGGACCTGGACGCGCTACTGGGCGGGGACTGCCGCTTCGACGAGGCCATCGTCAGCCACGCCGCCTACGCCTACTTGCTCGAGGCCCACGACAAGACCCAGCACGCCGTGACCAACGTCAGCGCCGAGGGTGATGCCGCGGCGGGCGAGCTCGCCGAGATCGTGGGCGAGATCGAGGAGGAGGGCTTCACCCACATCCTCGCCGAACCGGTCGAGGGACGCGAAGGCGCCGAGGCGGTGGCGACGGAGGCAGGCGTGGAGTTACTCGAGATCTCCCCGCTCGACGCGGTCACCGACGACCAGGCCGCTGCTGGGCTACCCGACCTGGTCCGCGCGCAGGCCGAGGCGTTCTCGACCGCGCTCGGGTGCGCATGACGGCGATGGCGGACCCAAGCGCCCTGGAGTTCGACCAGGTCACCTTCGGCTACGGTCGCCTGCCCGTCCTACGGGAGGCGTCCCTGCGGATCGCCGAAGGCGAGTTCGTCGCCGTGGTCGGTCCCAACGGATCGGGCAAGACTACGCTCATGCGCCTGGGCCTCGGCTTGCTGCAACCCTCCCACGGCGTCGTGCGGCTGTTCGGCGCGGACGTCAGCCGTTTTCGTGACCGCTGGCGGCTCGGCTACGTGCCCCAGCGTGCCAGCGCCGCCACCTCCCTGCCGGTCAGCGTCGCAGAGGTGGTGCGCACCGGACTGGCGGGCCAGCTCCGTCCAGGTCGGCGCGGCACGCGCCGGCACCGCGAGCGGCTCGAGCACGTGCTGGATCTCATGGGTCTAGCCGCGGTGCGGCGCCAGCGGCTGAGTGAGCTCTCAGGCGGCCAGCAGCAGCGTGCACTCATCGCCCGCGCCCTGGTGACCGGACCGCGACTGCTTGTGCTCGACGAGCCAACCACCGGCGTGGACGCCGAGGCCCGCGCGATCCTGCGCGAGTCCCTGGAGCACCTCGTCACGGTCGAGGGCATCGCCGTCGTCTACGTCAGCCACGACCCCGAGGGCTTCGCCGGCATCGCCGACCGAGTCGTCGAGGTCCGCGCCGGCCGTCTGGTCCGGGTTGATCCCCAAGCCCCCGCACCCACCAGCCAGAGCGTGTGATGGAGATCCTGCAGTTCGGGTTCATGCAACGCGCGCTCG
>Ga0136616_10002087_pt1 | contig 10570 bp, 10 predicted proteins | sample AntDrymUQ2992106_2_FD_106648 | JGI IMG/M metagenome (GOLD analysis project Ga0136616, IMG submission 106648) | Polar desert sand microbial communities from Dry Valleys, Antarctica - metaG UQ299 (21.06) | ecosystem: Environmental > Terrestrial > Soil > Desert | place: Antarctica: Dry Valley... | reverse complement strand
GCCGCCGGGGCGATCTCGGAGATCCTCCCGACCTTCGCCCGCAAGCCGATCTTCAGCCATCGGGCGGTCGCCACGTCGTTCGTGGCGATCGGCTTGATCGGGCCGCTCGCCTGGATGCAGAGCATGTACGAGGCGCCGCTCGCCGAGGGCCTGACGATCATCGCGATGGGCTTCGCGCTGGCGCTCGCGGTGCCGATCGGCGTCCTCGTCTTCACCTGGATCGCGACGATCTGGGAAGGGGCCCTGGAGCTGCGGGCGCCCTCCCTGTACGCCCTGGTCGCGATCTCGACCATGGTCTTCGGCCTCGCCGGCGAGCTTGCCTACTCGGTGATCCCCGTGGGCTGGGCGCTCGACAACACCACCGCGAGCCAGGCCGACACTCTCTACGTGCTCGTCGGCGCCGGTGTGATCGGCGGCTTCGCCGCGCTCCACTACTGGTTTCCGAAGCTCTGCGGCCGGCTGCTCGGCGAGGGGATCGGCAAGGCCGCGCTGGGCCTGATGCTCGTCGGCATCCACCTCTATGCGATCCCGATGATCTTCGCCGGCCTCGACGGCCAGGCGGTCAACGTGTTCGAGTACTTCGACGACTCCGGCCTCGACGGCTACAACCTGGTCGCCTCGTTCGGCGCCTTCATCCTCGCCCTGGGGATCCTGCTCGAGCTCGGCAACACGGCCTACAGCTGGAACAACGGCCTCTCGGCCCGCGGCCACGACCCGTGGGGCGGCTCGACGCTCGAGTGGTACGCGCTCTCGCCGCCGCCGCCGCACAACTTCGACGCCGTGCCCGATGTCCGCAGCAGCGAGCCGCTGCGCGACATCAGGGAGGCGGTGGTGCGAAACGCGGAGGCCTTTGTTGCCCCCACGGGGCTCGAGCGGATCGAGGCCCCGGCCGCCGATCCGGAGCCCGTCGCGGCCTCGGATGCCGGCGATCGAGCGCCCGGCTCGGACCCGGACGACCCCGGTAACGCCCCTGTAGCCTGACCGCAATGACCGACGTCGCCGAGCGTGGCGATGCGAGCGACCTCGCTCGCTTTCGCCGACTAGTCACCTGGACGATCGCCGCGACCTCGGTGCTGATCCTGATCGGGGGAATCGTCCGGGTCAGCGACTCCGGGCTCGGCTGCGGAGCCGCCGGCAGCGGCACCCAGGGCTGGCCGCTGTGCGAGGGCGGAGTGGTCCCGGCGGCGACCTCTGAGTCGATCATCGAGTTCAGCCACCGGATCGCCGCCGGGATCGTCGCGCTGCTGATCGTGGCGATGGTCTGGCAGGCGGCGCGCAAGCTGCGCTCGCACCGGGCGCTGCTGCGAGGCTCGGTCGGCGCCGGCGTCCTCGTCTTCGTCCAGGCGGGACTCGGCGGGCTGACCGTGGAAAGAGGGCTCGAGGAGGAGCTGGTCGCCGCCCACCTCGGCCTTGCGATGCTGCTGATCGGGCTGCTGTTGCTGTTGCGCCGCGGCGCCTCCCCCGCTCCCCGCGCTGCGCCGCCCGAGCGCACCGGCACCCTGCGCGTCGTGACCACCGTCGCCGCGACCCTCGCCCTGGCGACGATCGTCGCCGGCGGCTACGTCGCCGGCACCGAGAAGCACGGAACCCCCAACGCCCCCGCCGGCGGCCAGGCCCACGTCGCCTGCGGGACCGGCTTCTCCAGCGCCAGCTTTCCCGGCTGCAACGGCCAGTTCCCGGGCTTCGGGCAGACCGAGCTCGCCGACGTCCAGCTCACCCACCGGGCCTTGATGTACCTGACCGCGATCGCGGTGTTCGCGATGGTGGCTCTGGCGCTGTCGCAGCGGGTCAGCCCGCGCGCCTTCGGGCTCGCCGGCCTGCTGCTAGTCGGCCAGATCGTCCTCGGAGCCGTCAACGTCTGGGCCGGCAAGCACGCCGGACTGATCGTCGGGCACCTGGCGCTCGGCACCATGCTCTGGAGCACGATCGTCTACGCGGGCGCGACTCTGCTGCCCGCCTCCGCCCACTCGCCCGAGCGGCTCGGCGGCCGCCGAGCCGCTCGAGCGGCAGCCGCCTGATGGAGAGCGCGACGACAACCTCGCGGACCGTGGACTCGGGCCAACTGGAGCCCGCCGGGGTGGCGCCCCCGGTGCGGGCCCAATCGCGTTCGCGCGAGCGCGCGCTGAGCGACACGGTGCGCGACTACGTCGCCCTGACCAAGCCGCGGATCATCTCGCTGCTGCTGGTGACCACGGTGGCGACGATGGTCGCCGCCGACCCCAGCGGCCTGGCGCTGTCGGCCGTGCTCTGGACGATGCTCGGCGGCTACCTGGCCGCCGGCGGCGCCGGCGCGATCAACCACTACCTCGACCGCGAGCGCGATGCGCGGATGACGCGCACCCAGAAGCGCCCGCTGGTCGCCGGGCGAATCGAGCCGATCCACGGCTTGATCTTCGGGATCGTGCTCGGGGCGCTGGCGACCCTGCAGCTGGCGCTCACCGTGAACCCGCTCTCCGCCCTGCTCGCCCTCACCGGCCTGCTCGGCTACGTCTTCGTCTACACCGTCTGGCTGAAGCCGCTGACGCCGCAGAACATCGTCATCGGCGGCGCCGCCGGGGCGGTGCCGCCGCTGGTCGGCTGGGCCGCCGCCACCGGGGGGCTCGCCCCCGAGGCCCTCTATCCCTTCGGCATCGTCTTCCTCTGGACGCCGCCGCATTTCTGGGCGCTCTCGCTGCTGATCAAGGACGACTACGCGCGCACCGGCGTGCCGATGCTGCCGGTGGTCAAGGGCGAGCCGGCGACCCGGCGGCAGATCGTCGCCTACACCGGCGTCCTGGTCGCCTTCAGCCTGCTGCCGGTGGCCACCGGCTTCCTCGGCGCGATCTACCTGGTCGCCTCCGGCGCCCTGGGGCTCGGCTTCGGCTTGCTCGCCGTGCGGCTGCTGCGCTCGCCCTCACGACAGGCGGCGCTGCGCCTCTACCTCTCCTCGCTCGCCTACCTCGCCCTGCTCTTCTGCGCGATGGCCGCGGACCGGGTCATCTGATAAAACGCCTCCGTGGACCGCAGACGCGCAGCCAGCAACATCGGATCCGGGATGATCGCAGCGGCGATCGCGCTCGGCGTCTTCGGCCTCTGCTTCCTGATCGCGACCATCTACATCGGCTAGCTGGATGGCCCCCGATCGCCGAAACGGAGAGCCGGTCGAGCTCGTCTACGTCCCGGAGCCGTCGTGGCAGCCATTGCTGCTGGCCTTCGGCCTCGCCGCCGTCGCCGCCTCGCTGTTCACCTGGTGGCCCTACGGGGTGGTTGGCGCGGTGGTCGCGCTGTTCGCGCTGCGCGCCTGGGTGCACGAGGCGCGCTCGGACTTCGGTCGCCTGCCGCGCCGCCAGCAGGTGAGCACCGCGGTGATCCCCGCGGTGCCGCTCAAGCGCCCCGACAGGTAGCCGCCCGCCGCATCCGCCCCCCGCTGCCGCGAACGCCGCACGAAAGGGACGAAACTGAGGCCTACCCGCAGTTTCCTACCTTTCGACTGGTCAGCGTGGCGGCGCGCCGGACGCGAGCCGCATGCTTCAGACCGTCGGCTGCTGGTCGGTCTGCGGCGGAGTCATGCCCGAGGTGGCGCCGGCGGAGGTCCAGACGCGGACGATGTCGCGCATCGAGAGCACACCGACGAGCTCGCCCCGCTCGACCACGACCAGGTGGCGGATGTGGCGGTGAGACATCTCCACCGCGGCGCGCTCGAGGCTCCAGTCGGGGGCGGCCGAGATCACCGTCTCCGACATATGGTCGCCGACCCGCTCGCTGTCGGGATCCTCGCCGCGCCCGATCGAGTTGAGGATGTCGCGCTCGGAGACCACCCGCGGGCCCGGCGCCTCCTCGTCGATGACGACCGCGGCACCGACGCCGCGGTCGGTCATTCGCTGCGCGGCCTCGCGCAGCGAGTGTCCCGGCCCGACCGTGAGGACGACGCTCGACATCCCTTCGTGGACTTCCATCTGTGCGCCCCATCCTCCCGTCAACGGCTCTCGCGGCCGACCGATGTCGACCTAGTGCAGTTCGGCTCGAACCCTAGCCGATGGGGCGCGCTCGATCGGCGGTCGTGCAGCGAAGCCGCGCCCCGCGGACAGATAGGATTCGGCGCGTGCGCAGTACCCAGGTCCGCAGTCGCCGCAGACCCGCCAGGCCACGCCTGGCGGCGGTCGCCGTGGCGCTGATCGCGCTCGGCGGGTTCGCCGGCTGCGACGCCTCCGAGGACGCCGACGTGGACCGTGGCAGGGCGCTGTTTCAGAACAAGTGCGGCACCTGCCACGTGCTCGCCCAGGCAGGCGGGGGAGCGGATATCGGGCCCAACCTCGACTCCGCCTTCGCCAGGGCGCGCGCCGACGGCATGGACAACGACACGATCGAGGGCGTCGTGCAGACACAGATCGCCTCCCCCCGGGACCCCAACGTCCCCGAGGACGACCCGATCTTCGACCGCGTCAACATGCCGGCCGACATCGTCACCGGCCAGGACGCCGAGGATGTGGCCACCTACGTCGCCAGCGTCGCCGGGGTGCCCGGCGCCAAGCCGCCGCCGCTGGGCAAGGCACCGGAGGTCTTCGCCGAGCTCGGCTGCGCCGGCTGCCACGCGCTGGAGCCGGGCACACCCGCGGGCATCGGGCCCAACCTCGCGGAATCCCTGCAGGGCAAGGACGCGGCCTACACCCGCCAGCAGATCGTCGATCCGAACTCGCAGATCTACCAGGGCTTCGAGCCGGGGATCATGCCGCAGAGCTACGAGCAGCAGATCCCCGAGGAGAACCTCGAGGAGCTCGTCGATTACCTGCTCGATCAGGTGGGCGGCGGCGGCGACTGAGCCCGCGCCGCCCGCGACCGGCGCCGTAGCAGCACGGTCGCGACGACGAGCTCGATCACGGCCGCGGCCAGCGCCCAGCCGGCGCCGGCCACCAGACCGAGCGCGATCACCGGGACCGCGGCGATCCCGACGAGCACGACGACCCGGAACATCGCGGCCTCCGAGCGCAGCGGGTTGTCCATCGGCGCCGGCCCGGCTAGAGGATGTAGACGACCGTGAACACGACGATCCACATGACGTCGACGAAGTGCCAGTAGATGCCCGGCAGCTCAACTCCGAGGTGGCTCTTGGCCTCCGGCCCGAAGTGGCCTTTGAACGCACGCAGATTGGCGAAGGTGAGCAGCAGCAAGCCGATGAAGACGTGGGCGCCGTGGAGGCCGGTGAGCCCGTAGAAGATCGAGCCGAAGGCGCCGTCGCGGGCGCTGAAGCCGATGTGGATGTACTCGTTGAGCTGGATGAAGAGGAAGGCGGCGCCGAGCAGCCAGGTCGCCATCAGCCCCAGCTGCAGACCGCGGCGGTTGCCCTTGCGGATCGATTCCAGGGCCCAATGGATGGTGAAGCTGGAGGAGACCAGGATCGCGGTGTTGACGCCGGCGATCGCGACCGGCAACTCGAAGCCCTCGGGCGGCCAGGGGCCCTCGTTGGAGACCACCCGCAGAAAGAAGTAGGAGGCGAAGAAGGCCCCGAACAACATCGCCTCGGAGACGATGAAGATCAGGATCCCGAGGGTCGCACGGTCGATGCGCGAGCTCTGGTGAGCCTCGGGCGGGCCGTGATGATGATCGGCGGCGGTCTGGCCGACGGGCACCGAGGCGCTCTCCATCAGGCAACAGCTCCCGTGGTCTCGCCGGACTTCTCGGCAGTGGGGTCGCCGCCGGCTTCGTAGTGCTCGACCGGCTTGTCGGTGATCTCCCGAACCCGGTCGATCAGCCCCTCCTCGACCCACTTCGAGCGGCTCCCGGCGAGGGTGGAGATCAGGATGTCGTCGACGCGGTAGTGCTCGATCGCGTTCTCGATCGCCGAGAACGGATCGGGACTCATCGGCTGGCCGGTGGCGTCGACCTCGTTGCGATACATCTCCGCCAGGGTCGCGGCGAGGCGCGCGCAGACCTGCTCGCGCGAGAGCGTCCCCGAGCGCGGGCAGATGATCGTGTAGCGGTGCGGCGAGTCGGCGGCGCGGGTGCGCAGGCGCTCGAGCAGGTCGGGGCTGTTGATCGTCTGGGTGCCGACGACGAGCGTGTGGGTGAGGTCCCAACGCACCGCGTCGTCGTCGACCCGCACCGGGATGTGGGTCACGGGCGTCTCGAACTTGCCCTTGGCCCACTCGACCAGGTCGCGGCGCAGGAAGCCGAAGCGGCTCTCATAGAGCGAGGAGAGCAGCACCTCGCGGGGGGCGAAGGCGCGAATCGCATCGTCGAGAGCCAGCGAGGGCTCCGGGTCCAGGACCGCGCCGGAAGCCTCGATCCCGAACTCGGCGAGCACCGACTGGGTGACCTCGACCCGGCTCTGCGCGGCATCGCGGACCTCGTCGCGATCGACGATCTGGCCGACGGTCGGCAGGTTCTGCGGGGCCGCGATCGCAACCTGGCCGGCGCCTGCCGCGACTCGCTGGCGAATCGCCTCGAGCAGCCGGCGTCCGCCGGCGACCTCGTTGACGAAGGCCAATACGGTGCCGCCTTGGCTCCAGTCGACCGGGCTGGCGAGGTCATCGGTCGGGTGGTCGGCGTGCTCCGCGTCCATCAGGAGCTGCCTCCCGCGGAGGAGCCGGAACTGGTGGTCGCGGCGCCGGCGACAGCCGGCTCGGGTTGGCGCACCACGGCCTCCTCGCCGCCCATGATCGCGTGGCGGGCCCCGGGGACGCCGTACTCGTAGGGGCCGCCGACGACGCGCGGGATCTCATCGAAGTTGAAGACCGGTGGCGGCGAGGAGACCTGCCACTCGATCGTGTTCGCCCGCCACGGGTTGGAGGTCGCCCGCGGACCCCACTTCCAGGAGACGATCATGTTGTACATGAAGATCAGCTGGGCGATCCCGAGGATGAAGGACGAGATCGAGATCACCAGGTTCCAGTCGCCGAACTGCGAGGCGTAGTCGGCAACCCGGCGGGGCATCCCCTCCATGCCGACCCAGTGCATGGGGATGAAGGTGCCGAGCATCCCGACCAGGGTGAGGTAGAAGTGCACCCGCCCGAGCCGCTCGTCGTACATGCGCCCGGTCATCTTCGGGAACCAGTGGTAGATCCCGGCGAAGATCGTGAACACGGAGCCGCCGAAGAGGACGAAGTGGATGTGGGCGACGATGAAGTAGGTGTCGGAGACGTGGATGTCGATCGGCACCATGCCCAGCATCACCCCCGAGATCCCGCCGATCACGAAGGTGACGATGAAGCCGAGGCTGAACAGCATCGCCGTCGATCTCAGGTGGATCACCCCGTCGAACAGGGTCGCCAGCCAGGAGAAGATCTTGATTCCGGTGGGTACCGCGATCAGCAGGGTCGTGATCATCATCGGCACCCTGAGCCAGCTGAACATGCCGCTGACGAACATGTGGTGCGCCCATACCGTGTAGGACAGGACCACGATCCCGATCAGCGCCAGCGCCATCAATCGGTAGCCGAAGATCGGCTTGCGGGCGTGCGTGGAGAGCACCTCGGAGACGATCCCGAAGCCGGGCAGCATCATGATGTAGACGGCCGGGTGCGAGTAGAACCAGAAGATGTGCTGGTAGCTGAGCACGTCGCCGCCGTAGGCCGCCGCGAAGAAGTTGGTGTGCAGGACGCGGTCGAAGAGGACCATGAACTGGACGCCGGCGATGAACGGGGTCGCGGCCACGACCAGTAGCGAGGTCGAGAGGTTGGCCCAAACCAGCAGGGGCATACGCCAGAAGGTCATTCCGGGCGCACGCATGGTGATGATCGTGACCAGGAAGTTGAGCGCCGTGGCTATCGACGAGGCCCCGGCGAACTGGACGCCGAGGTTGAAGAACGACTGGCCCAATGGAGCCCCGGTGGAGAGCGGCGCGTACCCGGTCCAGCCGGCGTCGAAGGCGCCGCCGGGGACCAGGAAGCTCGAGAGGAAGAGCAGCCCGGCCATCGGCAGCATCCAGAAGGAGAGCGCGTTGAGCCGTGGGAAGGCCATGTCGGGGGCGCCGATCATCAGCGGCAGCACGTAGTTGGCGATCCCGGCGAACACCGGGATCACGAAGACGAAGATCATCAGCGCCGCATGGGTCGAGAACAGCCCGTTGTAGGTCTGCGGGTCGACGATCTGGGTCCCAGGCTGGGCAAGCTCGGCGCGGATCAGCATCGCGATCAGCCCACCGACCAGGAAGAAGAAGAAGGTGGTGACGATGTACTGGATCCCGATCACCTTGTGATCGGTGTTGAAGCGGAAGTAGTCGCGCCACGAGGTCGCCCCGTGCTGTGAGTGATCCTCGGCGATCGTCGGCTTGCCCGCGGCCCAGCGGAACCAGTAGTCGAAGCAGCCGAGGCCGACCAGGAAGCCGAGCGGCCCGGTGATCGCGGGCACGATCAGGTGCGGATAGCCGGTCTGCTCGGTCTGGAAGATCTCCAGGCCCGAGATCGCGCGCAGGGCGACGACAAGCCCGAAGCCGAACGCGGCCCCGATCGCGAAGCCGAGTCCCGCCCGGCCCAAACCTGGATTCCTGAGTGCCGACACTGAGTCCTACCTCCGTAAGCCTATGTCCCGTTTGCCGCCGACGCCGCGCCATCGCTGGAGGAGGCCTCCGTCGCTCCAGCGCTTGCGCCTTCCTGTGCCTGGGCCTGCTCGCTGACCCATTGATCGAACGCCTCCTGGGACTCGACCACCACCGTCGCCCGCATGGTCGAGTGCCCGAGACCGCAGAGCTCGGTGCAGACGAGGCTGAAGGTCCCCTCCTCGTTCGGGGTGACGACGAAGGTGTCGTCGATCTCGTCGCCCCCGGGCCCGGAGGGCACCAGGTCGCGCTTGATCCGCCATTCCGGCACCCAGAACGAGTGCAGGACGTCGAGCGCCTCGACCGTGACCTCGAGCTGGCGATCGACCGGGACGTGGAGCTCGTCCGAGGTCAGCGGAGCGGCGGAGTCGCCGCTGCCGACCATCTCCTCGGGGTACTCGAAGGTCCACTTGTACTGCTGGCCGGTGACGTGCAGCGGCATCTGGTCCGATGCCTCGGCCTCGATGTCGTCGAGGATGACCCAGCTGTAGGCCGCGCCGAAGAGGACGATGATCGTCGGGATTACCGTCCAGGCGATCTCGAGCCGGGTATTGCCGTGGATCGGCTTGCCGTCGGACTCGTCGCCCGGCTTCGCGCGGTACTTCCAGAGCGCGTAGGCGAACATCACCATGACGATCGCGAAGACGAAGCACGAGAGCACGATCATCACGTCGAAGAGGGTGTCGATCGGGCCCGCCTGCTCGGAGGCGGCGTCGCCGAACCACTCGAACTGAAGCAGCACAACCGAGCTCACGACAGTGATCGCGAGCATCACGAGGATGAGCTTTCCGTAGGTGGCGCGGGTCACCGGGATTCGATTCTATTGATCGCGGCGACGCTGCCGATGACGGGTCCCGCAGCTAGTTTCAACCGGCTCAATCGTCGCTCGGGTGGGGCAGTCCCTGGAGCTCGCCGGCGGCGGCCGCGAGCACCGTCCGGGCCACGCCCTCCCAGCTCCACAAGCGCTCCGTCGTCGCCCGCAGCGAGCCGCTGATGCGCTCGCGCTCGGCGGCCGGGGCGCCGAGCCAGCGCTCGAGGCGGGCGGCGATCGCCGCCACCGCGCCCGGGTCGAGGTCGAAGCTGACCAGGTCGCGGGCAGTCTCGGGAAGCTCGGCGGCAAGCGCCCGGCTGACCTCGGCCGCACCCGAGTGGCGCGCCGAGACCGGCAGTGCCCCGGCGGAAGCCGCCTCCGCGGCGACCATGCCGAATGCCTCCGGGAAGGTGCTCGGGAAGACGAGGGCGTCAGCGGACGAGACCGGGATCGCGACCTCGTCGTGCTCGAGGCGCCCGGCGAAGCGGATGCCGTCGGCGGCGGCCCCGGCGAGCTCGACGTAGTCATCCGGCGCCGACTCGAGGAACGCAGAGAGCATCGCCAGTGGGGCGTCGTCGCCACCCTCCAGCCCCCGTCCGCGCTCGGCGAGCTCGCGCAGCGGACCCAGGTCGCCCTGGGCGAAGCCTTCGACCACGGCTCGGAGCGCCGCTTCACCCGAGCCGAAGCCGACGACCAGCAGCCGCGCCTGCGGATTACTTTGACGGACCAGTGGCCAAGCCGCCAAGAGCAGGTCGACCCCCTTCGAGATGATCAGCTTGCCGACGAAGATCACCCGCGGCCCCTCGCCCGCGGCGAACCAGTCGACGGCCGCAGCGCCGACCTCCGCGTCGCGATCCCACGCCGTCGGGACGCTGGGCGGCTTTCGTCCACCATATGGACGCTTCGCGCCCATGCCTGCCTCGTTCGCCCCTGAGACCCCTTCCCCACCCAGCCTCAACCGGGTCGCGAGCTCGAGCAACCGGTCCCGTCGCTCCGCCGCCTGGATCGGCGCAAACAGCTCGGTGTCCACGCCCGGCGGCCCCCGGCGGACCTTGGCGTTGGTGGCCGGGTCGTCGACCGCCTGGCGGAGACGCTCAGCGATGTGTCCCGAACCGACGAGGACGGCCGCGGCACCGTCGCAGGCCTCCTGCGCGTAGCGGCGAAAGCGCTCGAGCGCCGGCAGCACCGTGTAGGAGAGGTCGGAGCCGTGAACCTTGAGCGCGTAGCCGAGGCCGGCCCTCGAGAGG
>Ga0136616_10002086_pt1 | contig 10570 bp, 5 predicted proteins | sample AntDrymUQ2992106_2_FD_106648 | JGI IMG/M metagenome (GOLD analysis project Ga0136616, IMG submission 106648) | Polar desert sand microbial communities from Dry Valleys, Antarctica - metaG UQ299 (21.06) | ecosystem: Environmental > Terrestrial > Soil > Desert | place: Antarctica: Dry Valley... | reverse complement strand
AGAGCCAGCGTGGCAATCAGAATCCGCGTGCGAAGGCGAAGGTGTCGATCCTTTCGCGCTCGCCCGCGGCGCTCGAGGTCCGATCGATGCTGAAGGTGCGCGACCTCGCGGTCTTCTATGGCGATGCGCAGGCGCTCGACCGCGTCTCGATCGACATCGGCGAAGGCGAGATCGTCGCCATCATCGGCGCCAACGGCGCCGGCAAGACCTCGTTGATCCGCGCCATCGGCGGCGTGCTGAAGCCGCGCGCGGGCAGCATCCGTTTCGAGGGTCACGAGATCGCCGGCCTCGGCAGTCATGCGGTGTGCAACCTCGGCATCGGCCAGGTTGCCGAAGGCCGCCAGATCTTCCCGTCGCTGACGGTGCTTGAAAACCTCGAACTCGGCGCGATGCTGCCGCGCGCCCGCGACCGCCAGCGGCAGGCGCTCGACGACGTGCATGCGCTGTTTCCTCGGCTGCGCGAGCGTTCGCGGCAAGTTGCCGGCACGCTGTCGGGCGGCGAGCAGCAGATGGTGGCGATGGGACGCGCGCTGATGGCGCGTCCGAAGCTGCTCCTGCTGGACGAGCCGTCGATGGGGCTCGCACCGATCTTCGTGGAGAAGATCTTCGAGATCGTCGCCGAGATCAACGCCCAGGGGACGCCGATCCTGCTCGTGGAGCAGAACGCCCTGATGGCGCTTGACGCAGCCAGCCGCGGTTACGTCCTCGAGACCGGCCGGATCGCGCTCGAGGGACCGGCGAAGGAGCTCCGGGACAACGAGCAGGTGCGGAAGACGTACCTGGGCGAGGGGTGAGCGAGCCCGCGCGGGCCGACGCTCCGGCGCCGCCGCCTCGGCGGTTGGCTCCCGCTCCGACCGGCCGGCCTACGGCGACGTTGCCGCTCCTGGGGACGGTCTTTCTCTCAGGCGGCGTCCTCCTCGGCGTCGAGATCGCCGCGAGCCGGGTGCTCGCCCCGTTCTTCGGCAACTCCCTCTTCACCTGGGCGGCGATCATCGGCGTCATTCTCGGAGGGCTCGCCGTGGGGTACTGGCTCGGGGGCGCGATCGCCGACCGCTTCCCGTCGCCGCTGACGCTCGCGGCCGTCGTCGGTGGAGGCGCAGTGGCAGTGCTGGCGATTCCCCTGCTCGACCGGCCGGTGATCGAGTGGGTGCTGGCATGGGATCCCGGCGCCCGTCTCGATCCCGTGCTGTGCGCGGTGATCCTCTTCGGCCCGATGAGCGTCCTCCTCTCGGCCGTCGGACCGATCGCCGTTCGCCTTCAGGTGAGCGCGCTGCCGAGCGTCGGTCGCACCGCGGGCCGCACGTTCGCCCTCTCGACCGCGGGCAGCATCGCCGGCACGTTCGTGACCGCCTTCTGGCTGATCCCGGAGTTCGGGATCGAGCAGCTCTTCGTCTTCGGCGCCGCTGCACTCTTCGCCACGGCCGCGCTCGTCGGGCTCGCCGGCCGCATGCATGCAGTCATTGCCGCCGGGCTCCTCCTCGCCGCGGTCACCGGCGGCTATGCAATCGCTCTCGGCTCTCAGCACATCGAGCGACTGACGGCTACCTCGGTCCGGAACTGGTCGCCGCTCTACCGGACGCGAGGGTACGGGTACCTGGATGCGCGCGATCCGAAGGCAGTCCTCCGGGCCGAGGGGCTGAAGGTCGTCTTCGCGGAGGACACGCGCTACCACCGACTCGCCGTTGTGGACGACGAGGACACGCGCTACCTCCGCTTCGACAACTCGCTGCAGAGCGCGATGTACCTCGACCGTCCGTTCCGCACGCGCTACAGGTACACCGACCTCTTCCACCTAGGCGTGGCCTACGAGCCCGAAGCGAGGAACGTGCTCTTCGTCGGGCTCGGCGCGGGCTCGTCCGAGAAGCGGCTCTGGCGTGACTTTCCGCGCCTCCAGATCGAGGCAGTCGAGCTCGATCCCGTCGTCGTCGATGTTGCCTACCGCTACTTCGGTCTGCCGCGAGACCCGCGCCTCCGGATCGAGGTCGGCGACGGCCGTCGGTTCCTCGCGGAGCGCGAGCAGCGCTGGGATGTGATCGCGATCGACGCTTTCTTCGCCGACTCGATCCCGGCGCACCTGGTGACGCAGGAGTTCCTCGAGCTCGTGCGGACGCGGCTGGCCCCCGGCGGCGTCGTCGTCACGAACGCGATCGGCGCGATCTCGGGGCCGGGCTCACGGCTCTTCCGCTCGATCTACAAGACCTACCGCACGGCCTTCCCGACGGTCGTCGTGCACCCGGTGATCCTGCCCGGCGACAGCGGCGACGATCAGTTCCGCAACCTCATTCTTGTCGCCTCCGAGAAAGCGCTTCCGGCTCGCCGCGACCTCGCGAACCGCTGGGCGGAGCTCCGTCGCGCGAACCCGAGTGTTCCCGACCTCCGCCGGCCGATCACCGATCGGCACGACCGGGAGATCCCGACGGCTGACGTGCCGGTGTTGACCGACGACTACGCGCCGACCGACGCTTTACTCCTGCTCTTCCAGTAGCGGCGCCGCTCCCGAGCGCAGGCCCGCTCCGAGCGGGCGGTCCCGCCTCCGCCAGCCCCGCGCGCGCGGTGTCTGGGCGGGGTCGGGACGATGGTCAGGGCGGGCTGACGTCGAGTGGGAAGTAGGGCGGGGCGAGGAGGAGGCCGATCCGCGCCTTGCCGCCTGCGCGGCCGTGCGCCATCGCGAGCGCCGGTGCCAAGCCGTGGGTGGGCACGAAGCCAAGCGTCCGCGCCGCCTGGTGATCACGGCAGCCGGCGATCAAGACCGCACCGAGCCGGTCGAGCGCAGGACGGCACGAGGCCCAGTCCACGTACGGCAGCAGGGGGTGGCACGAGCGGCCGGCGCGGTAGGCCGCGAGCGCCCGCTCGTCGCTGCCCGCCGCCCGTTCCTGCACCTCGAGCTCGCGCCGGAACCCTGGCTCGCGCAGCTCGTGGAAGAGTGCGCGATAGGGATCCTGGGTTTCGGGCTCGAAGTGGCGCGACAGTCGGTGCAGGATGATTGCGGTGCCGCCTTCGCGGAGCGGGAAGGCATCGCGCCAGAGCCTCAGTGCGAGGCCGAGGGCGACTGCCGCGACCGTGATCGGATTGAGGCGCTCACGTGGCTGGTGATGATGCTTCCACGGCATCCCGATCACCAGGGCGTCGAAGGGTTCCTCGACGCGCACCGACCGGCGCGCGATTGCGCGCACGAGCGCTTCGGCATGCGCGACCGAGGGAGGCCCCGCGAAGGCGGCAGCCGCCGTCAACTCCCGGCCGAGGCCCTGCAGGATCCGTCGGCGCAGGCTTGACGGCAGGAGCGAGAGGCGCCGCAACGGCGAGCTCGCAAGCTGGCGGAGCGCCTCGTGCTCGTACGGGTAGCCACTCAGATGGCCGGTCAGCTGTGGTGGGTTGAGGACGAGCGAGGTCCCGATCAGCGGCACCCGTTCGGCCAGAGCCCGTTCAAGCACGATGCTCTGCTCCCAGCCGCTGGAGCTCGCCGGCTCGAGCAGCGAGTGGGCCTCCGCGGCACGCAGAGTCGGCACGCCCGCTGCGCCGACGAGGGCCGCCGGCCCACCGTGCAGCACCGTCTCCGCCGCTGTCACGGTGACGACGAGGTCGGTTTCCACGAGCAGCGGATGCAGGCGCAACTCGCCGTTGCCGCCCCCCAGCAGGACGAGCGCCTCCGACTCGACGTCGTGCACCTCGACCCGTCCCCGAAAGGCTCGCGCGGCGGTCGGCGCGAGCAGCGACTCGAGCTCCCGGTGTCCCGCGCGCCGGGAGAGACCGCCGGCCACGAGGATCGTCTGGCGACGCGACGGTACGCCGATCCGTTCGAGCTCGCCGATCGCCGCCTCGAGCGCCGCCTGCCGGGGGTCGGTCGGTGCGCCTGGGAGCGGCAGGTCGGGCGGCTCGACGACCAGCGTGGCGGAGCCCCCGCGGGTGGCGAGCGCCTCGAGCGGTGCGCCGGAAAGTGGGAAGCGCAGTGAGTCGCGCACCGCTGCACCGACGTCCGCGATCGCCACCTGGGGCAGCGGAGGGCGCAGGACGACTGCATCGTCCGGCGGAGTCAGGATCGAGATTCGCGACCCCGACAAGAGCGGGACCCGGTGCGCCATCACGGGATGTGCCGGTAGAGGCGGAGAAAGGTCGAACGGAAGCCGCGCCGGGGCCAGAAGCGCGACGAGAGCAGGTTCGTCACACGCCAGTCCGTCACCATCGTGCCGTGGCCGCGCTCGCGCGCCCACGCGAACGACGCCTCCGTCAGGTCGCGGCCCGCTCCCGAGCCTCGCACCTCGGGTCGCGTCGCCGCCCAACTCAGTAGCGCCGCGCCTTCGGGACGCGCCAGGCCGACGTGGACGCTCGAGAGCTCGACCGGAACGACCTGGAACGCCCCCACGATGCGGCCCTCCTGCTCGGCGACGAGATCGCCGATCTCCTCCTTCGCGAGATCCTCGACCAGCTCGGCGCGAAGCTCGTCCGGTGCCTCTCGTGGCTGCCCGATGCCGAAGACCGGCGAGCCTGCCTGATGCTCGATGAGGAGCGGCGAGAGCTCGAGCAGGGCGTCGAGATCCCCCGTATTCGCGAGGCGCGTGCCGTTCGGCCGTGCCGCGTCCGAGACCTCCCGGATGCCGAACGCGTGCTGCTGACCGAACCCCACGCGGGACCAGGCCGCGACGAGTGGAGCATCGGTGGCGGGAACCATGGCGTAGTGGCGCACGCGTCCCTCCTCGTACCAGAGCCCTGCCGCCGCCCCGTACAGGTCACGCGAGTCCTCGGGCTCTTCGACCGCATGGCCTGCGACCTCGATCCAGATGTTCGGACCCCAGCGCTCGTCCGATCGTCGAACGCCGAGGAGGTAGCCGACGACGCGTGAGCCCCGCACGGCCACCGCGCCGGACGCGCCCTCCGAGCGGGCGAGCGCCTCGACTTCGGCCGCAGCTGCGGCCGGGTCCTCATACCGGGCCGGCAGCAGCGGCTCGGCTGCGCGATGAGCTCGATGACGTGCTGCGAGAAGGTCGCCGGAAGCCCGGACGAACTCGTCGGTAAATGGACGAATCTCGAGGCGCGGCATCGGCACGAGACGATAGCTTCAGGTTGTGCCGAAGACCCTCACCGGCCAGGAGCTCCAGCTCGACGACGGCCCCGCGCGCGACTCCGAGCTCTTCCTCGTCGACGGGAACAACCTCGCCTACCGCGCCTTCTTCGCGCTGCCGGAGGAGCTTGCGACGAGCGACGGCTTCTCCACGAACGCCCTGCTCGGCTTCACGAACATGCTCTTCAAGCTGCTCGCGGACTACCGGCCGCGGGGCGTCGCTGTCGCCTGGGACACCCGCCCCGTCCACCGTGCCGAGATCTCACCGGAGTACAAGGTGCAACGCCGCCCGATGCCGGACCTGCTGCGGGAGCAGTTCCCGTACTTCCGTCCGATCGTGGAGGCGTTCGGGTACCGGAACCTCGAGTTCGAGGGGTGGGAGGCCGACGACGTAATAGCGACGCTTGCAACACGCGCCGACGCGGCTGGCGTCAAGACGACGGTCGTTTCGACCGATCGAGACGCGTTCCAGCTCTGCTCCGGGAACGTGACGCTGATGATGACCCCCCGCGGGGTGGCAGACGTCAATGTCTACACACCCGAGCGCGTCGAGCTGCGCTACGGCGTCCGGCCCGATCAGGTGCCGGACTTCATCGGGTTGAAGGGCGACACGTCGGACAACATCCCGGGCGTGCCGGGGATCGGGGACAAGACAGCCGGCCAGCTGATCGCGCAGTACGGGTCGCTCGAGGCGGTGATCGAGCATGCGGACGAGCTGTCACCGGCCCGTCGGAAGAACATCCTGGAGCACGCCGATCAGGCCAGGGCCTCCAAGGACCTCGCGACGATGCGCCGCGACCTCAACATCGACTGCGACCCGTCGCAGCTCGTGCTCGGCGCCCCCGACCGCTCGCAGTTGCGGGAGATGTTCAGGCGCTTCGAGTTCCGCAACCTGCTGAACCGCGTCGACGAACTGGAGACCGCTTTGCCTTCGGCACATCGGTCTCTTGAGGTCGTTGGCGAGATGGTGTCCTGGCGAGAGGGTGACCTGCCGCAGGTGCGGGGCCGCGTCGGTCTCGCGATCGCCGATGGCCGCTTCGCGCTCTCGCAGGACGACGGCGTCGTCGTCGGCGCGTGGGCCCCGGAGCTGATCCCGCGCCTTCGGGATGCGCAGATCGTGGCTCACGACTACAAGTCGCTGCCCCGCCTGACGATGCAACCGGCGGACGACACCCTGATTGCCGCGTACCTGATCGAGCCGGGCCGCTCGGACTACGCGATCGACGATCTCTCCGCCGAGTACGGGCTCGAGGTGATCCCGGAGCCGGCGGCGGAGGAGGAGACCGCAGCGCTGATCCGCCAGGCCGAGGCGCCCCGGCGACTGGCGCCGCGCCTGCGGGAGCGTGTGACCGAGCGCGGCTCAGACCACCTCTACGACGAGATCGAGCTGCCGCTGACGGCCGTGCTCGCCTCGATGGAGGACGCCGGCGTCAAGATCGACACCTACCGGATGGGCGAGATCACGGCTCGCCTGTCCGACCGCGTCGAGGAACTGGAAGCCAAGGCATACGGGCTGGCGGGGGAGGAGTTCATGCTCGGCTCCACGCAGCAAGTTGCGCGGATCCTGTTCGAGCAGCTCGAGCTGACGCCGGGCCGAAAGGGCAAGACCGGGTACTCCACCGACACGCGCGTGCTTCGCTCGATCCGCCACGAGCACCCGATCGTCGAGGTGCTCGAGGAGTGGCGCGAGCTGACGAAGCTGATCAACACCTACCTCGGCCCGTTGCCATCACTGCTAGGTGAGGACGGCCGCCTGCACACCACCTTCAACCAGACGGTGGCTTCGACCGGGCGGCTCTCGACGACGAACCCGAACCTGCAGGCGATCCCGATCCGCACCGAGCTCGGGCGCGAGATCCGCTCTGCCTTCGTCGCCGAGAGCGGCCATCGGCTCATGTCCGCGGACTACAGCCAGGTCGAGCTGCGCATCCTCGCGCACGTCTCGGGCGAGCCCGTGCTGAAGGCGGCCTTTGCGCGCAACGAGGACATCCACGCCCGCACGGCGGCCGAGGTGCTTGGCAAGGACGCGGCAACGTTGACGAAGGACGAGCGCAATGTTGCCAAAATGGTCAACTTCGGGATCATCTACGGCATCTCCGCGTTCGGCCTCTCCGAGAACCTCGAGATCCCGCGAGAGGAGGCACAGACCTACATCGACGCCTACCTCGCGCGCTTCCCGCACGTGCAGGACTTCATCCAACGCACGATCGAGCAGGCAGCTCGAGATGGCTACGTGACGACGCTGCTCGGTCGACGCCGCCCCGTGCCGGAGATTCGCGCCTCGAACCGCCAGACGCGGGCGCTCGGGGAGCGGCTGGCCGTCAACTCGGTCATGCAGGGCACCGCAGCCGACGTGATCAAGGTCGCGATGATCAGGATCCACCAGCGGCTGCGCGAGGAGGGGAGAAGCGCCCGGCTCGTCCTCCAGGTGCACGACGAGCTGCTGCTCGAGGTACCGGAGACCGAAACGAGCGCTGCAAAGGAGCTCGTCCGTCGGGAGATGTGCAACGCCTACCCGCTCGATCCGCCGCTCGCAGTCGACGTCGGTACCGGCGACGACTGGAACGAGGCCAAGTCGTAAAGACCCGGTAAGGACGCGTCCAGATCGGGTGTTGTCCGGAAAGGGCGGGCTACACTCCGCGCCGCCGCCGGGGGCACCGGCGCTCTTTTTTAGAGCAGACAACAAGGAGGTTGGTTCGTGCGTCCGTCTCCACTCGTCTTGGGTTTGATCCTGCTGCTCGCCTCGGTGGCGGGGGCAGCGCCGGCTGTCGCGTCCTCCAACGGCGTCGTCATCTCGGAGTTTCGCTTCCGCGGTCCCGCGGGCGGGAACGACGAGTTCGTCGAGCTCGTCAACGCCGGTGCGAGCGCAGTCGACATCTCCGGGTGGAGATTGCAGGGCTGTTCTTCAGGTGCGGGGACGGCTTCTGCTCGAGCGACGGTGCCGGCCGGGATCAGCCTCTCTCCAGGCCAGCACTACCTCTTCACGAACAGTGCGAGCGGGGGTTATTCCGGAACCGTGCCAGGCGACATGACCTACGGAACCGGCTTCACGGACGGCTCCGGCGCGCGCATCACGCTCCCCGATGCGACAACGGTCGTCGATGGAGTTGGTGGCAACGGCGTGGGAGGCACCCAATGTCGCGAGGGCACGGGTATCTCGGGGATGCCGACCACGAACGGCGACCACTCCTATGAGCGGATCGGTGGAGTCCAGGACACCGACAACAACGCGAGCGACTTCTCCGGCCCGAAGGCTGGAAACCCGCAGAAGCTCGGTGCGACCGGCGGTGACGCCGCTCCGAGCGTGTCCGGCACGAGTCCCGACAACAACGCCGTCGACGTCGCGCCGAACGCGAACCTGTCCGTGACGTTCAGCGAGCCCGTGACGACGAGCGCCGCAGCCTTCTCGATCGTTTGCGACGTGAGCGGATCTCACACCTTCGTCCTGGGCGGGGGACCGACCACGTACACCCTCGATCCTGACTCGGACTTCACCCAGGCGGATACGTGCAGCGTCGTGGTCGACAACGTCGGCGTCGAGGACACGGACACGGACGATCCGCCGGGAAACATGGTGGCCGACTTCACGTTTAGGTTCTCCACGGTGGCTGCGAGCCGTCGGATCTTCGAGATCCAGGCGGCATCGCACGTCTCGCCCTACCGCGGTCAGCTGGTCTCCGCCGTCCCGGGCGTCGTCACCGCCGTGCGGCCGAACAGCTTCTACCTGCAGGACGCGGTCGGTGACGGAAACGTCGCCACCTCCGACGCGATCCTCGTGTTCGGTACGGCCGGCACCGGCGTCAGTGTCGGCCAAGCCGTGCTCGTGAGTGGCCGCGTGACTGAGTTCAGGCCGGGCGGCTCGGCCAGCGCGAATCTCTCGACCACGGAGATCGTCTCGCCGACCGTCACCTCTGCCGGCCCCGGCGCGTCGATCGCGCAGACGACCGTCGGCCAGGGAGGGCGCGTGCCGCCCACGACGGTGATCGAGGACGACGTCACCGGTGATGTGGAGACGAGTGGAGTCTTCGATCCGGTGTCGGATGGGATCGACTTCTATGAGAGCCTCGAGGCGATGCTCTTGCGGGTGAACGATCCGGTCGTCGTCGGCCCGAGGAACGACTTCGGCGAGGTGTGGGTGCTCGCCGACAACGGTGCTGGGGCCGGCGTCCGCACGACCCGCGGCGGGATCGTCATCCGCCCGACCGACTTCAACCCCGAGCGGATCCAGCTCGAGGACGACATCGTCCGCGGAGCAACGCCCGCGGTGAACGTCCGCGATCGCTTCACGTCCGCCGCGGTGGGCGTGCTCGACTACAACTTCGGCAACTTCGAGCTCCAGCTCACGTCGGCTCTCACGCGCGTCGACGGCGGTCTCAACCGGGAGAACACCGACGAGCCGGACAAGAAAGAGCTCAGCGTGGCGACGTTCAACGTCGAGAACCTGGATCCGGCCGACGGCGCGGCGAAGTTCGCCGAGCTCGCTGAGCTGATCGTCCGGAATCTGCGTTCGCCGGCGATCGTTGCGCTCGAGGAGATCCAGGACAACAACGGCTCGGTCAACGACGCGACGACGGACGCCACGCTCACCTACCGGACGCTGATCGCCGCGATCCAGTCTGCGGGCGGACCGACGTACGACTTTCGTCAGATCGATCCCGTCGACGATCGTGACGGCGGTGAGCCGGGCGGCAACATCCGAGTCGGCTTCATCTTCCGCACAGACCTGCCGGATCTGGCGTTCGTGGATCGACCGGGCGGGACGCCGACGACGGCGAACGGTGTCGTCGCGGCGGGACAAGGCGCCCGTCTCCTGTACAGCCCCGGTCGCATCGACCCGGTGAGCCCCGCCTTCGCGAACAGCCGCAAGCCTCTCGCCGCTGAGTTCCTGTACCGGAACCGGCGAGTCATCCTGATCGCGAACCACTTCAACTCGAAGGGCGGCGATCAGCCCCTCTTCGGCCGCTTCCAGCCTCCTGCCCGGCCGAGTGAGGTGCAGCGACATCAGCAAGCGCGGATCGTGAACGACTTCGTCGACAGGATCCTCGCCGTCGATCCGAAGGCGAACGTCGTCGTGCTCGGCGACCTCAACGACTTCGAGTTCTCGACGACGCTCGACCTGCTCGAGGGTGGTGTGCTGACGACACTGATCGAGACGCTCCCGCAACCGGAGCGGTACACCTACGTCTTCGAGGGCAACTCCCAGGCGCTCGACCACATCCTCGTCAGCAACGAGCTGGAGAAGCATCGTCCGGCCTACGACATCGTGCACGTGAACGCGGAGTTCGCCGACCAGGTCAGTGACCACGATCCGCAGGTTGCGCGGCTCGACGTGCAAGGGCGTGCGGTCCCGGCGCACGAGCGCTAGACGAACGTCGAGCGGCGGGGGAGCCGGTGACGGCCTCCCCGCCGCTCCAACGCGGTATTTCCAGGCTCGGAAACCTGGCTATACTGCCCGCTCGCAATGGTGAACGAGACGATCGAAAAGCCCGCTCAGCTCGAGGAAGGCGTCTGGGT
>Ga0136616_10002085_pt1 | contig 10571 bp, 10 predicted proteins | sample AntDrymUQ2992106_2_FD_106648 | JGI IMG/M metagenome (GOLD analysis project Ga0136616, IMG submission 106648) | Polar desert sand microbial communities from Dry Valleys, Antarctica - metaG UQ299 (21.06) | ecosystem: Environmental > Terrestrial > Soil > Desert | place: Antarctica: Dry Valley... | reverse complement strand
GGGCAGGTGCACGAGCACGAGGTTCGGCCACGCCTGCTGCAGGCGCTCGACGGACTTCTGGCCGCGGTGTGAGGAGCCGTCGTCGACGATCCAGAACACGCGCCGCGCCCGGACGTACGGCTCGGCGGTCATGACCTGCTCGACGAGGCGGGCGGCTCGGTCGAGCGCTGGTCGACTGTGAGGTCGGCGAGGTGCCCGCGCTCGCCGGCGTGCTGCGTGCGCTCTTCCACCCGGAGACGATCGCTCCGGAGGGGGAGGGCGAGCCCGGGTCCGGCGGCCCGCCGGCGGACGTGCCGCTCGTCGAGGTCGCGTTCCTGTCGGAGAGGGGAGGAGATCGACCGCCTTCAGGTCTTCAACGATGGCCGTCAGGTCGAGCTGCGCGACGGAGCCACCGAAGACCCTGGACGGTTGCCACCCGAGCGCATGCGGGCGATCCGCAGCGCGCTGCGAGGGGTGGGTGGCAGGCTCTCCCGCAGCGAATCGAGGCGCCCGGCGGCTAACCGGCCGCGACGTAGCGAACGCGCCCGTCGAGCGGCGCGATCGAGGCGTACTCCTCCAACCCGAAGCCGACGATCGTCGTATAGCCCTCGGCGGCCAGCCGCGCGGTCACTGAGAGCTGATCGTGCAGCGAGCGCGGCGCGCGCAACTCGGCGTTGCGTGCGGCGGCCGCCGCACGCGCGGCGGTGAGGCGCGTAGCGGCGCCGGGGCCGGATGCGTCGACCACCACTGCGACCCGCTCCGCGACGCGCGGCGCCGGGGCCTCCGACGCGGCCGAGAGGCCGGCGACCAGGCCGGCCAGTGAAGCGATCAACACCTTGGTCATGCGTATGAGAGTACTACGTATGACGCCGTCCTGTCAACCGGCTGGCTGAAACGCGCCGGCGGGGCGGTTGCTCAGCGCGGCGGGGCCGTCGATCCGACGGCGTCTCAGACGCGCCGGCCGGGGGTTGGTCAGCGCGGCGCGGCCGTCGACTCGCGAACCTCGAGCTCCACCGCGAGCACGCGGCTGCGCGGCCGCTTGCCGGCGAGGAGCGCCAGCAGCAACTCGAAGGCGACGCGGCCGAGGCGCTCGGCGTCAGCGGCGACCGTCGTCAACGGCGGGTCGAGCACGCGGCCGATGTCGAGCCCGTCGAAGCCCACGATCGAGAGATCCTCGGGAATCCGGAGCCCGAGCTCGCGTACGGCGAGGTACGCGCCGGCCGCCACGATGTCGTCGTCGCAGAACAGCGCGGTCAGCTCCGGGTCCCGCGTGAGCAGCGCGTGCGCCGCGCCACGCGCCGACTCCAGCGTGAAGTCCGACCGCTCGCGCGCCACCGCGCCTTCGACCAAACGGTCCACGGTGCGTCGGCGCAGCCGGAACGTCTGGTCGTCGTGCACCGAGGCGACATGGCCGATGCGCCGGTGGCCGAGATCGAGCAGGTGCCGTACCGCGGCCTCCGTGCCCGCCTCGGCGTCCAGGCGCACGGACGGATGACCACGGCTTTCGGACTCGATCACGACGATCGGCTCGGAGCCGGCGGCGCGGCGCGGAGCGGCGACCTCGAACAGCATCAAGCCGTCGGCCGGTCCGGCCCAGAGCGCCTCGGCCGACGCAGCGCCCCAGTCGCGGTCGTTGTCGGTGTCGATCAGCGCCACCGCGTAACCCGCTGCGCGTGCGGCCGTCTGCGCGCCGCGCAGCAGCCCGCCGAAGAACGGGTTGGTGACGTCCGGCACGACGAGCGCAACGGTTCGCGCGGCTCCCTTCTTCAGCGCCCGCGCGGCAACGTTCGGCCGGTAGCCGAGATCCTCGGCGGTCGCCCGCACCGCCGCTTGGGTGCGCGCGGAGATGCGCCCGGCGGCCTTGCCGGAGAAGACCAGCGACACGGTCGACTGCGACACGCCGCACTCGCGCGCGACATCGACGCTGGTGACTCGCTCGGCGCTCACACCGCCACGCTACCCAGCGCCGTGCGTTGCTCGTCGAGTTAAGCGTCAGATAGACGCTTAACCCGGCGAGCGACCGCTAAGCGAAGAGGTCCTGCTCCGCCGGGCGCAGCAGCGCCGCGGCGCCCGGCCCGTCCTGCGCGAGCACGTGGTGCTCGAGCCCGCGCACCCGAACGGCCGGCTCGCCCGTGTCCTTGCCGCGCACCAGGTCCGCGGCGGCGGCGACCTGGTCGGCCAGAGCGATCTGCGTCGCGTGCAGGACGCGCCCCGCGCGGTCCGGGCGCCCGCGCCAGTCCTCCAGTGGCGCGAGGCCCGCGCAGCCGATCGCGACGTCGGCCTGGCCGACGCGCCAGGCGCGCCCGAACGAGTCGCAGATCACCACCGCGCAGCCCAGCCGCGCCCGCAGCGCGCGCGCGGAGCCGTCGGGGTCGACAGGCAGCAGCACAGCCTGCTCCTCGCCGCCGGCGTTGGACTGGTCGACGCCTGCGTTGGCGCACACGAAGCCGTGATGGGTGCGGGTGATCAGCCGGCCGGCGTCGGCCCGCAGCAGCTCGGCGGTCTCGCTCAGTATCAGCTCGACCAGCCGCGGGTCCTTGCCGTGCTCGGCGGCGAGCGCGCGCGCCGCGGCGCTCGGCTCCACCTGGGCGAGCAGCACAACGCGCCCCTCCGCCTTGGCGACCGCCTTGTGGGCGATCGCGAGCACGTCGCCGGGGCGCAACCCGCCGGCCGCCAGCTTGCCGGCAGCCTCTGCGAGCAGCGCTGCGAGATCATCGCCGGGCCTGATCTCGGGCAGCCCGGGTAGCGCCTGCGCGCTCAGGACCAGCGTGTCAGGCAACAGCCGACGACGCCGGCGCCATCAGCTCGAGCAGCGCGCGTGTGCGGGGCGCGGTGGCGGGCCGGGCGGCGAGCGCATTGCGTAGCGCGGCGAGGTCGGCGGGGGTGTCGACGTCGAGCTCGAGCGACGGCGCGTGCGCGACACGCACCGCGATTCCCGCAGCCGCGCCGAGCGCGGCATGGCGTGCGAACGAGCCCGGTCCGAAGGCCGGCTCGACCGCGTCCGGAGGCGCGATCCGCAGCGCGTTGGTGCCGGATCCGTGGCGGTCGGGCACGATCACCAGGCCGGCGTCCGGGAACCCGTCGAGCAGCCGCTCGACCTCCCCGGGATCGAGCGTCGGGCAATCGCCGGGCACGAGCAGCACGCGGTGCGCTCCCCGCGCGATCGCGGCCCGCACACCGCGTGCCGCCGCGTCGGATTGGCCCGCCTCCACCGGATCGTCGACGACATGCGCCTCGGCGGCGCGCGCAGCCTGCGCTGCGCGCTGCTCGGCCGTCACGACGATCAGGTCGGTGACCCCCGCGACCGCGCGCATCGCGGTGAGCACGTCGCCGAGCATCGCCGCCGCCAGGCCGGCGCGATCGGGCTGCCCGATAGCGCCGTCGAGGCGCTGCTTGGCCTGGCCGAAGGACTTCACCGGCAGGACGGCGGCCGTGCGCATATGCGCCAGACTAGCCACCGAACCGCTCCGCCCAAACCGTCGCGCGACGCCTCAGCCGGCGCGCCTCATCCCAGCGCGAGCGCGAAGTCGAGCGCCGCCTGCGCGACGCGGCGGCGTCCGGCGGCGTCCGGCATAGCGACGTCGGTCGCGAGCGTCGGCAGCGCCCGGGCGGGCTCGTCGGCGATCAGCCCCGCGAGCAACCCGTCGTACATCGCCGCGATTCCGTCACTCGAGAGCGGCCGGCCCGCCCATGCGAGGAAGTCCTCGGTCGGTCCCTTGAGCGACCGCGCGCCGACCAGCGGCGAGACCGCGACGACCGGCGCGCGGCTGTCGCGCAGCGCCGCGCGCATGCCCGGCAGCGCGAGGATCGGCCCGATCGAGATGACCGGGTTCGAGGGGCCGACGATCACCGCCCGGGCGTCGTCCAGCGCCGCGAGCACCGCCGCGCTCGGCGCGGCGTCCTCGGCGCCTGCGAACTCGACCCCCTCGACCGGCCCCGCGGCGCGCTCGCGGATCAGCCACTCCTGCAACCCGCGCCAGACTCCGCCGGCCTGCACCTGCGTGCGCACCGGCGAGTCGCTCATCGGCAGCACGCGCGCCGGCACGCCGAGCGCACGCCGCAGGCCGTCCGCGGCAGCGGTCGGCGTGGCGCCGCCGGCCAGCTGCCGCGCGCGCGCCAGGCAGATCGCCAGGTCCTGGTCGCCGAGGTTGAACCAGACCTCCTCGCCGAGCGCGCGCAGCGCTTCCATGACCTTGAACGTGTCGTCGCGCAATCCCCAGCCGCGCTCGTCGACACGGTCCGCGAGCCAGAACGTGACGAGGTCGGGGTCGGGGGAGACGTGGCCGCCGTGGATCTCGATGTCATCGCCCGTGTTCGCGATCACGACGAGGTCCGCACCTGCGATGTCGAGCATCCCGCGGGCGAGCTTCGCCCCGCCGGTCCCACCCGCGAGCACGACGATCGGAGCGGACATTGGCGGCTGACCCTAGCGGCCGCGCGCTCTAGATTGACCGGCATGGTGAGCATCCGCGAGGTCGGCCCCCGCGACGGCTTCCAGAACGAGCCGGAGGTGATAGCGACCGCCGACAAGGTGCGGCTGATCGACCAGCTCGCGCGCACCGGCCTGCGCCGGCTGGAGGTGACGAGCTTCGTGCGCGCGGACGTGATCCCGCAGCTGGCCGACGCAGCAGACGTGCTGCACGCGATCGACCCGCCCGGGGGCGTCTCGCTGTCGGTGCTGATCCCGAACGAGCGCGGGCTGGAACACGCGCTGGCCCTCCGCGAGCGCTTCCACGAGGTCAACGTCTTCCTGTCCGCGTCCGAGACACACAACCTCCGCAACGTCAACCGCTCGGTCGAGGAGTCGCTGGGCGGGCTCGAGCGGGTGCTCGCCCGCGCGCGCGGCGAAGGACTGCGCTGCGAGGGAGTGATCTCGGTGGCCTTCGGCTGCCCGTACGAGGGCCGCGTCGCGCCTGAGCGCGTGTTCGCGATCGCCCGGCGCCTGATCGCGGCGGGCGCGCAGGAGATCGGCTTCGGCGACACGACCGGGATGGCGAACCCGACGCAGGTGCGTGCGTTCTTCCCGGCCGCGCGCGAGGAACTCGGCGAGGCGGTCGAGCTGACGGCGCACTTCCACAACACGCGCGGGCAGGGATTGGCGAACGTCTACGCCGCTTACGAGGCGGGCGTGCGCTCGTTCGAGTCGAGCTTCGGGGAGCTCGGCGGCTGCCCGGTTCCGAAAGGGGCGACCGGCAACGTCGCCACCGAGGACGTCGTCTCGATGCTGCACGAAATGGGGGAGCGGACGGGCATCGACCTGCCGGCGCTGCTGGAGGCGGCACGGTCCGCGCAGGCCGTGCTCGGCCGCCCGCTCGGCTCACATCTGCTGACCGCCGGACCGGTCGACTGGGTCAGCGACCGGTGAACTCGGGCCGGCGCTTCTCGCGGAACGCGAGCGCGCCCTCGGCGAAGTCCGCGGTCGCCGCGCAGCGCTCCTGCGAGACGAGCTCGAGCTCGAGCGTCGCCGAGAGCGCCGGGCGCGCCGAGGCGTCCATCACCCGCTTCGCGAGCGCCACCGCGACCGGCGCGCACGCGAGCAGCTCGCCGGCGAGCTCTCCCACCGCGGCGGTCGAGCTCGTCGGCCGGGGCGACGCGGTTGACCAGCCCGGTCCGCTCCGCCTTCTCGGCGCCGATCAGCCTGCCGGTCATGATCAGCTCCTTGGCGCGCCCGAGGCCGACGACCTGCGGCAGCCGCGAAGCGCCGCCGACATCCGGGATCAGGCCGATTCGCGTCTCGGGCATGCCGACGATCGCGTCGGCCGCCATCACCCGCAGGTCGCACGCGAGCACCAGCTCGAGCGCGCCGCCGATGCAGGCGCCCTGGATCGCGCAGATCACCGGCTTGAACATCTCCTTCGCGAGGCAGCGACGGCGGAACGCGCGCAGGTGCTCGGGCGCGTCGGCCAGCGCGCTCAGCATGGCGAGGTCCACGCCCGAGGAGAACATCGGCCCGGCGCCGCGCAGCACGACGCAGCGCACCGCGGCGTCGTCGGCAGCAGCGCGCAGCGCCTCACCGGTCGCCAACACGAGCTCGCCATGGAACGCGTTGCGCTTCTCGGGGCGTTCAGGACGACGTGGCGGATCGGGCCGCGATCTTCTGACAGAACTAGGTCGCTCATGGGCGGCGAAGGGTATTGGGCGCTCATGACTACGCCTGCACATGCACCAGCCGCCCACGAACTCGTCGAGCGGCTCGCCGACTTCGAGCAGCTCGACGGGCCCGCAAAGGTGATCGGCAAGTCGGTACGCGCCAACATCCCCGCGGGGCCGGTCAAGGACGCCCTCAGCGGCACCTGGCTCGGCCACGCGCTGCATCCGTTGCTCACCGACCTCCCGATCGGCACCTGGACCAGCGCCGTGCTGCTCGACTGGCTCGGGGGTGCGCGCTCCGAGCAAGCCGCGGACCGGTTGATCGCACTCGGCCTGGCGTCCGCGACACCGGCCTTTGTCACCGGTTGGACTGAATGGGCCGACTCGGAGCTGGGCAGCGACTCCGTGCGCCGGATCGGGGTGGTCCACGCGGCGACCAACGGCGCTGCGACGGCGCTCTTCGGCGCTTCGCTGGTGGCCCGCCGGCGCGGGTCGCGTGGCGCCGGGAAGCTGCTCGCCCTGGCGGGCTCCGGCGTGCTCGGCGCCGGCGGCCATCTCGGGGGGCACCTGGCGTTCGCGAAGGGCGTCGGCGTCGACCAGACGGCGTTCGAGGAGCCGCCGGAGGACTGGACATCGGCGCTGCTCGACTCCGACCTGCCCGAGGGCGAGTCGCGCTACGCCGAGGTCGGAGGCGTCGGCGTGCTCGTGGCGCGCACGGGCGGCGAGGTCCACGCGATCTCGAATCGCTGCTCGCATCGCGGCGCGCCGCTCGACGAGGGCGAGCTGGCTGACGGCTGCGTCACCTGCCCGTGGCACGGCTCGGTCTTCCGGCTCGCCGACGGCAGCGTGGAGCGCGGTCCCGCCGCATACCCGCAGCCCGCCTGGCAGGTCCGCGTGCGCGCCGGCACGATCGAGCTGAAGGCGCCGGCGGCGGCGTAGTCCGGCACCGTTAACCTGCGGCGGCGCATGGTCCACTGCCTCGAACCGCCCGCGCCGCTGCGCCCGCTCACGCAGCGCCGGCCGCTGGCCGCGTCCGGGGCCGCGTCGTGACCGCCGATCCGGACGACGCGTTCGCCCGCGCCCGCGCCGGCGGGCCCGAGCGCCATCACCACAAGGCGTCCGAGCAGGGCAAGCTGCCGGCGCGCGAGCGCGTCGCGCGGCTGCTCGACCCGGAGTCGTTCTCGGAGGATGCGCTGCTGGCCAACTGGGAGGTCGACGGCCTCGGCGCCGACGGCGTCGTCACCGGCCTCGGCACGATCGGCGGACGCACGGTCGCGTTGATGGCGAACGACCCGACCGTCAAGGCCGGGTCGTGGGGGCCCAAGACGGTCGAGAAGATCCTGCGCATCCAGGAGGCGGCGCTCGCGCACCGCATCCCGATGATCTATCTCGTCGACTCGGCCGGTGCGCGCATCACCGAGCAGGTGCAGATGTTCCCTGGCCGGCGCCACGCGGGCCGCATCTTCTTCAACGAGGTCAAGCTCTCGGGGATGGTCCCGCAGGTCTGCGTGCTGTTCGGGCCGAGCGCCGCCGGCGGCGCCTACATCCCGGCCTTCTGCGATGTCGTGATCATGCGCGACGGCAACGCGTCGATGTACCTCGGCTCACCGCGGATGGCCGCGATGGTGATCGGCGAGCAGGTCTCGCTCGAGGAGATGGGCGGAGCGAAGATGCACACCGGCGTGTCCGGCTGCGGGCATTTCCTCGTGCAGAGCGACGAGCAGGGGATCGATCTCGCCAAGGCCTATCTCGGTTACTTCCCCTCGCACTGGGACGAGTCGCCGCCGCCGTCCCCACCGGTCGCGCCGGCGGTCGGCGCGCAATCGATCCGCGCGCTGATCCCTGATGACGAGAACAAGCCGTGGGACATGAAGGGCCTGATCGCCGCGCTCGCCGACGAAGGCTCGTTCCTCGAGGTGCACGCGCGCTGGGCGAAGGAGCTGATCGTGGGCTACGCCCGGCTCGACGGCCGCGTCGTCGGGATCGTCGCCAACCAGCCCAAGTTCAGAGGCGGCGTGCTCTTCGTGGACTCCGCAGACAAGGCTGCGCGCTTCATCTGGACCTGCAACGCGTTCGGGATCCCGCTGCTGTTCCTGGCCGACGTGCCGGGCTTCATGATCGGCACCGCGGTCGAGCGCGAGGGCATCATCCGCCACGGCGCGAAGATGATCTCCGCCGTCTCGGAGGCGACCGTTCCGAAGCTCTCGGTGATCGTCCGCAAGGCCTACGGCGCCGGCCTTTACGCGATGGCCGGGCCGGCTTTCGACCCCGACTGCTGCCTCGCGCTGCCGAGCGCGAAGATCGCAGTCATGGGGCCGAGCGCCGCCGTCAACGCCGTCTTCTTCAACCAGCTCGAGGCGATCGGGGACGAGTCCGCGCGCGCGGCCAAGCGCTCCGAGCTGATGGCGGAGTACGCGGAGGGAGTCGACCTGCTGCACCTCGCGTCCGAGCTGGTCATCGACGCGGTGGTGCAGCCCGAAGATCTGCGCGAGGAGCTCGTGCGGCGCTTCGCCCGTTACGCAGGCCGGCTCCGGGCCCTGCCGCAGAAGCGCAACGCGATCCCACCCGCCTAGGGCTCGCGGCGCGCGCGCCGCAGCCAGTCGACCTGGTTCTGCTTGCGCATTATCACGTGCTCCATCAGGTGCTCCAGCGCCTCGGAGCGCGGCTCCTGGCCTGAGAACGGGATCACGGCATGCAGCGCGGCGATCGTCTCGTCCTCGGCCTCGATCAGCGCATCTATCGCGGCCTGCGGCTCTGCGTGCCACGGGGCCGGACTGACCTCGACCGCCGGCTCGCCGCCGAGTGCGGTGATCTTCTCCACCAGCAGCTTCGTGTCCTCGAGCTCGGAGCGGGCGAAGTCCCACAGCTTGCCGCTGACCGCCTGGTTCTCGAGCCCGAACATGCTGCCCGCACCGATCGTGAACTGCAGCAGCGAGCGCTGCTCCAGCCCGAGTGCTTCGTTGAGCGCGTCGAGCACGCTCTCGACATCCATCGGATCTGCCTTCTTTTCTCCCATCCCATCCGACTACCCGGAGACGGCGGGTAGGATCGCCGCGTGACGCAGGGCAAGCTGCTGTGGGAGCCGCCCGCCGAATTACGCGAGCGCTCGCACATGGCGCGCTTCATGGCGGAGCGCGGCGCGACGGGCTACGCCGCGCTGTGGCGCTGGTCGGTCGACGAGCTCGAGCAGTTCTGGGGGGCGATCTGGGAGCGCTTCGAGCCCGGCGGCACGTTCGGCCGCGTGCTCGCGGACGCGTCGATGCCCGGTGCGGTCTGGTTTCCGGGCACCGAGCTCAACTACGCCGAGCGGCTCTTCCGTGACAAGCCCGACGACCGCGTCGCGATCGTGCACGCGTCCGAACTGCAACCGCTCGCGCAGTGGACCTGGGGCGAGCTGCGCGAGCGGACGGGGCGCATCCGCGCGGGCTTGTTGGCCCGGGGCGTGGGCCGCGGCGACCGCGTTGCCGCTTACATGCCGAACGTGCCCGACACGATCGCGGCGTTCCTTGCGACGGCCTCGCTCGGCGCCGTGTGGTCCTCTGCGGCGCCCGAGTTCGGCGCACGCAGCGTGATCGACCGCTTCGGCCAGATCGAGCCGAAGCTGTTGCTGGCGGTCGACGGCTATCGCTACGGCGGTCGCGACTTCGATCGTCGCAAGATCGTCGACTCGATCGCCGCGCAGATCGGCGCGCCGGTCGTGCGCCTGGGCCACCTCGACGGGGCCGGCTGGGAGGACGGCTTCCTCGGCGCGCCCGAGCTGGAGTTCGAGCCGGTGCCGTTCGACCACGCGCTCTGGGTGCTCTACTCCTCCGGCACCACGGGGCTGCCGAAGGCGATCGTGCAAGGGCAGGGCGGGATCCTGCTCGAGCACCTCAAGCTGATGTACCTGCACCTGGACGCCCACGAGGGCGACCGCGTCTTCTGGTTTACGACGACGGGCTGGATGATGTGGAACTTCCTCGTCTCCGTGCTGCTCACCGACGCCGCGATCGTGCTCTACGACGGCAACCCGGGCACGCCCGACCTCAACCGGCTCTGGGAGCTCGCGGAGGAGTCGCGGACGACCTGCTTCGGCACCAGCGCCAGCTTTCTCGGCGCGTGCATGAAGGCCGAGATCGAGCCGGCTGCGGGCCGCGATCTCTCGGCGTTGCAGGCGGTCGGCTCGACCGGCTCGCCGCTGGCGCCGGAGGCCTTCGAGTGGGTGTACGAGCACGTCGGGCGCGACACGTGGCTGTTCTCCATGTCGGGCGGGACCGACGTCTGCACGGCGTTCGTAGGTGGCTGTCCCGTGCTGCCGGTGCATCTCGGGGAGCTGCAGGCACGTGCGCTCGGCGCCGACCTGCATGCCTTTGATGCCCAGGGGCGCGCGGTGGTCGACGAGGTCGGCGAGCTGGTGCTGACCCAGCCGATGCCGTCGATGCCGCTGAGCTTCTGGGACGACGCGGACGGCAGCCGCCTGCGAGAGGCTTACTTCGACCAGTACCCGGGCGTCTGGCGCCACG
>Ga0136616_10002084_pt1 | contig 10571 bp, 10 predicted proteins | sample AntDrymUQ2992106_2_FD_106648 | JGI IMG/M metagenome (GOLD analysis project Ga0136616, IMG submission 106648) | Polar desert sand microbial communities from Dry Valleys, Antarctica - metaG UQ299 (21.06) | ecosystem: Environmental > Terrestrial > Soil > Desert | place: Antarctica: Dry Valley... | reverse complement strand
GCCGCCGGCGGAGGACCGGCCCCATCGTTAGGCCGGTCCGAAGACCACCACCGCGACGTTGTCACCGGCGCCACCGGCGCACGCCTGCCGGGTGAGCAGCTCGGCGGCTGCGGCCGGTTCCGCCCAGCTGGCGGTCGCGGCGCAGCGCTGCCGCCAGTCCCTGCCGAGGAAGTCAACCAGGCCGTCTGAGGCGAGGACCACCCGGTCGCCGTGGCGCAGTCGGCACGGCGGCCCGAACAGCAGGTAGCCGCAGGGACGGTCGTCCCAGCCGGCAGGTACCGGCACGGCCTGCTCGTAGTACGTCAGCGGCAACCGCGGCTGCTCGGCTGTCACCTCCACCCTGGTCTGCGGGTCGGGGAACATCGGCGCCACGTCTTCCTCGTCCCACCACTCCGTCCACGGCGGGAGGCGACCGTCGATCGCCCTGGTGCGCAGGAAGTCCAGCAGCTCGGTGGGTGCCACCGGAGTCGGACCCGCCGGCGCGGGGAGCGGGGCGTCAACGAACACGCAGCCACGCACGGGCCGGGTGGCGTGGGTGACGAGCAGCGGAATGAACAGGCCAGCGTTGCTGTGGGCCACCAGCAGGACCTGCCGGTCAGGATCAAGTCGGCTCATCACCGCGGTGACGTGTTCGACGACACGAGGCCAGAACGGTGGGTCGCTGTCGGCCACGTCGATCAGCGAGGGGACGATGCTCGGGAACTCTTGCGCATCGAGCCGGGCGGCGACGGGCGCCCAGGTCAGCGGACCGACGGAGGGGCTGTGCACGAGCACGAACACGGGCTGCATGCTCTTACCGTCGGTCAAGGGCAGGCTCGTCCACCAACCCCGTCCGCCGCAGGCGAACAACCCGACGGGCCAGGCAAACGCTCGCACCATCGCGTCGCGGGTCCGGGCGCCGGCGGTCACCGGCCGTCCCCGCGACTTCCACGCCACCCTGCCCGGGTACGCCCACCCCGCTGGTCGACCTGTCGGCACTGGCCGCGCAGCTCGCCGTTGGACGGCTGCTGGTGAAGGACGAGTCGCATCGCTTCGGCCCGCCCGCGTTCAAGATCCTCGGCGCGTCGTGGGCGATCGCACCGAAGTCAACCCCGCAAAGGAGCGACCATGAACCCCGATGTCATCGACCTGCTCACCGACCTGGTCGCGATCGACTCAGTCAACCCCTCATTGGTCGCAGGCGCCGCTGGCGAGAGAGCCATCGCCCACCACGTCGCCGACTGGGCCACCCGGTCGGGTCTGCGCGTCGAGATGGTCGAACGGCCCGCCGGACGACCCAGCGTCATCATGCGCGGCGGACGAGGGGACGGCCCGACGCTGCTGATCTGCGGGCATCTCGACACCGTGGGCATCGACGGGATGACCGATCCGTTCACTCCACGCGTCGACGGTGACCGGCTCTACGGGCGCGGCGCCTATGACATGAAGGGCGGACTGGCGGCGGCGCTGATCGCCTGCCGCGCCGCACAAGACGTTCACGGTCAGATTGTCGTCGCCGCGGTGGCCGACGAGGAACACGCGAGCCTTGGCGTGCAGGAGATCCTCACCCACGTCCGTGCCGACGCCGCCGTCGTAACCGAGCCCACCGAGCGCAAGATCGCCACTGCGCACAAGGGGTTCGTCTGGACCGAGATCGAGGTGACCGGCCGGTCGGCACACGGCTCGCGCCCCCACCTCGGCATCGACGCGATCACCAAGACCGGCCCGATCCTGCTCGCCCTCGACACACTCGATCGCGAACTCGCCGGACGGCGAACCCATCCCACGCTCGGTCCCGGCACGCTACACGCGTCCCTGATCACAGGCGGGCGGGAAGAGTCGACGATCCCCGGGCGCTGCGTCCTGACCGTCGAGCGTCGTACGCTGCCCGGCGAGACCGTCGCCGAGGTCGAGGCCGACATGGCGCGGGTCTTGCAGCGCTGCTGCGACGCCGACCCCCAGCTCGTCGTCACCTCACGCACCACGCTGTCGCGCGAGCCGTTCGAGACCTCGACCGACGCGCCGGTCGTGCGCGCCCTCGCGGCGGTGACGGCGAGCGATCCGACCCCGGCCGGCGTCAGCTACTGGGCTGATTCAGCCTTCATCTCGGCCGCCGGCATCCCGACCGTGCTGTTCGGCCCGGACGGTGACGGCGCGCACGCCGAGCAGGAATGGGTCAGCATCAGCGGGACGATCGAATGCGCGCGCACACTCACCGCGCTCGCACGTGACCTCTGCGGCTAGCCGATTGACAGGATCCATGACCTGATCACCAGGCCGGCTGCGCCGGCAGTTCCCCGACGACCCGGAGATGTGGGTGTCGACCGAGACGATCTACCAGTCGTTGTACGTGCAACCCGCGGCGCGTTGCGCCGTGAGCTGACCCGGTGCCTGCGGACCGGGCGGGCGCTGCGCCGGCCGAGCCGGCAGTCCGGGCAGCGCACCGCGATCGGGACGCTGGTCGAACGCACCACCGCTCCGCCTTAACGGCCGATCGTCTCGGCCGCGGGCTTCGGCGTGCCGCCGTGCGGGTCAGGTCGCTGGGTGGTGGCGGACCTGGGCGCGGGGCTGACGGAACCGCACGGTCTCGTAGCCGACCAGGGCGGTAAGGAGGACGGCGAGGATGGCGAGGGCGGCCAGGGCGGGTAGCTGCCAAGCGAGCGGGATCAGCAGCAGCAGGATGAGGGCAGCGGTGGTGCGGTGGGGGTTCCAGGTGCCGACGTTGCGGCGTCGGAAGGCGACGTGCCCGAGCAGGTGCACCGCGACTCCGCCGTAGAGGGCGATCAGGGGGACTCCAGTGAGGGCGTCGGTGAGGTCGTGGTGTGTGGTGTCGGCGACGTACTCCAAGACCTTCTTCAGCCCGAGGGCGATGAAGATGATGGAGATGACGATCGGGAAGTGCAGGTAGGTGTAGGAGTCCCGGGCCAGTCGGCTGCGCTGCTGTCCGTGCGCTGAAGACAGGACTCCTTCGGCGACGTGGGCGACGACGTCGAAGTACAGCCACCACAGGCTGACGGCGACCACGACCCCCAGGATCGATGCGGCGATCACCGCGGTGGACACCGGCTGTTCGGCGACGCCGACGCCGATGGCGACCAGGGACTCGCCCAGGGCCACGATGACGATGAGGCCGTGGCGTTCGGCGAAGTGGACCGGGCTGCGCACGCGCCACCCGGAGGTGCCGGTCAGCCAGATGCCGGTGTAGTCCACCAACAGGGCCACCGCCCACAGCATGGTCTGGTACGGGGGTCCGAGCGCCCCGCCGACCATGAGCAGGGCGGCGGCCGCCGTGACGGGGATCGTGGTGAGCAGGAGCTGACGGCGCAGGGAGGTGTCCGGCCCGGCGGCGACGAGGTAGCAGGCAAGGTGGGCCAGGCGCACGAGGGCGTAGCAGGCGGCGAGCAGGAACGGGGCGAAGAGACCTCCTGGCAGGTCGGCGAACGCCTCCGGGATGGTCAGGGCCACGACGAACATCGCGGCCATCGCCACGATGATCGTCAGCCGGACGACGCCTTCGTCGGCGTGGGCCTGGTTGCCCAGCCAGGCGTAGGAGCACCACGCCCACCACAGCAGCGCGAGGAGCACCAGTCCGCGCAGGGCTCCGGCGGCGGTGGGGGTGTCGGCCATCAGCTGAGTGACCTGGGTGAACGCGAACACGAACACCAGGTCGAAGAACAGCTCCAGGGTCGTGACCCGATGGGATGCGTCGGTGGGCCGCACCCAGGCCAGCGCCGTCCGCGTGGTCGCCATCGGCTCAACCCAGGTACGGCGGGGCGACGCCCCAGCGCTGCGCCTCGGTGATGGCCTTGCCGACGTGCTGGCCGAGCGTATGGGCGTAGCCGCCCCGCTCACGCGTGTACCGGTCCGGACCGCCGAAGACCTCGCTCAGCCACATCGCCACGTACCGTGGGTGAGAGAGGTTCATGTGGGCGAACAGCGGCCCGATCAGCGCGTCCCGCCGCACCTTGGCGTAGAACGCCTCGGTCAGTCTCTCCAGCGCGGGCGCGCCGCCCGCCCACTCGTACAGCGAGGGCACCGACGCGCCGCGGCCGCGTGCCGGCTCCCCGGTCCGGAAGCCGTGCAGGTGGTCCGCGGCCGACGTCCACGTGATCCTCAGGATGTGACAGGCCGGCTCGTCCACGCTGCGCGCTAGGTCGTACTCGACACAGTGTGGTGAGCGGGCAAGCACCGCGGAGGCGGCGGCGTAGGCCTCTTCGAAGCCGACCCGCCGGTCCTCGCCGATGCGGTACCGGATGTACTCGACGACCAGGCCCGAGTTCACGCCGCCGGCCCTATCGATCGGGACTCAACCGGGTGGCCCGACAAACCACTCACCGGGCAGCCGCCCGACCAGCCGACTCACCAGTGTCACCCATGGATGGATTACATGCTTACAATCACGCGCTCGTCAAGGGGTCTACCGGACGCCACCGCCGCACCACTCGCTGAGGATGGTGCCAGCGGGTCAGGGCACCACTGGGGTTGAGCAGGCTGGCCGTTCGCGCCGAGACCTCCCTCACAAGCGATGAGTCTGCCCCACCGCGGGGGTCTCCTCTCGTGACAAGCACCTCCACCCCCGCGCCAGGAGGCCTCCCCGTGCGGACCGGACACCCCACACGCCCGCCTGGCTTGAAATCTCACTCAGACGCCCTGAACGACAGAGGAGAATCGATGATGGAGCTCGAGCAGGACAGGGACGTCCTCGTGCACGAACTGTCGGAGGGCAGATCTAGCGTTCGCGGCATGACACTCGCTGTGGAGGCTCAGGGCCTCGTGAAGCAGTACCGCGGGAGGTCGGGCACCGTCGACGCTGTCCGCGGGGTCGACCTGCGGGTCGGCGCCGGGGAGGTGTTCGGCTTCCTGGGCCCCAACGGCGCAGGCAAGTCGACAACCGTCCGGATGCTCACCACGCTCATGACCATCACGTCCGGCACTGCACGGGTCGCCGGCATCGACGTGATGGCGGAGCCCGACGCAGCTCGACGGCGCATCGGCGTTGCCCTGCAGGAGGCGGGGCTGGACCAGCGCCAGACCGGCCGCGAGCTGCTCGTGTTGCAGGCGCGGCTGTTCGGTAGCTCGCGGTCACAGGCCGCAACACGTGCCCAGGCGCTGCTCGAGCTGGTCGAGCTCGTCGACGCCGCCGACCGCCGCATCAAGGGCTACTCGGGCGGCATGAAGCGCCGGCTCGACCTCGCGTCCGCGCTGGTGCACGAGCCTGATGTGCTTTTTCTCGACGAGCCCACTACCGGCCTCGACCCAGCCAGCCGGCTCACGGTCTGGGAAGAGGTACGGCGGATCAACGCCCGCGGGACCACGGTCTTCCTGACGACGCAGTACCTCGAGGAGGCCGACCAGCTCTGTGACCGGCTGGCCATCATCGACGATGGGCTGATCGTGCGGGAGGGGACGCCGGCCGAGCTCAAGGCTGCGGTGCGGCAACGCCGCAAGCTCGACCGGGACCCGACGCTCGACGAGGTCTTCCTCGACGCGACCGGCCGCACGCGCGAGCGGGTCGCCGGCGAGGTCCAGGAGGTGTCCGCATGAGTGCCGTCCAGCAGTCGAGCATCCTGGGGGGGCGGGCGCTGCGCGAGGGTCTGCGCACGCCCGAGTCGTCGTTCCCGACGCTGTTCATCCCGCTGTTCTTCCTGGTGGTCAACGTCGGGCAGGCCGGCAAGATCTTCCCGGCGAGCTCGACGGACTTCCTGGCCGGGCAGAGCTACGCCGCCTTCACCCTGCCGAGTTCTCTGCTGCTCGCCGCCTCCTTCGGCGGCGCGGCGCTCTACCTGGTCGAGGACATCGAAGGTGGCTACTTCGACAAGCTCCGCGCCGCGCCTGTGTCGCGCACGGCGCTCGTGCTCGGGCGGCTGTACGCCGACGGGCTCAAGAGCATCGTCATCACGGCGATCCTGGTCGTGCTGGCGCTCCCGTTCGGGATCTCGATCGCCAGCGGCCCGCTCGGCGTCGTCCTCCTGCTGGTGCTGACCGCTTCCTGGGCGGTCGTCTACTCCGGGTTCATGCAGCTGATCGCGCTCAAGTCGCGCAGTGCGGCGGCGACCAACTCCGGCGGGTTGGTGTTCTTCCCGTTGCTGTTCCTGACACCGAACTTCGTGCCGCGGGATCTGCTCACCCGGCCCATGGAGGTCGCGGCGACCTTCAACCCGGTCACCTACCTGATGGAGGCGATGCGGTCGCTGATCCTGCACGACCTGGCCTGGGCTCCACTGGCACGGGGCTTCGGCGTGGTCGCCGTGCTGGGAGTCGTGATGATCGCGCTCAACGTGCGACTCATCCGTCACTACGACTGAGCCCGAGGGCAGTCCGGCGGTCAGCCGCCGGCCATCGCGCCGACCACGAGGAACGGCTCGGCCCCCGCCGTGACCTCCGATGGCAGCGGGGTGTCCGGCGGCTGGTGGGACAGGTCCTGCTCGCAGGCGAAGAACCGCACGTACGGACGGCGCTGCAGTGTGCGGTGGTCACGTATGGTCCCGCGCAGCGCCGGATACCGCGCCTCGATCGCGTCCAGCACCGCGCGCTGGGTGGCCTGCCCCTCGACGTGCACCTCCACCTCCCCGGTGACGTGCGCGAGGGTGCGCAGGTGAGCCGGCAGCACCACCCGGATCACGGCAGGGTCTGCACTTCAACCGACAGCACAGCTGGAAGGTCCCGCACAATGGGTGCCCAGCTGTCCCCGGAGTCGGCCGAGGCGTACACCTGTCCTCCGGTCGTGCCGAAGTACACCCCGCAGGAATCGAGTGAGTCGACGGCCATCGCGTCGCGCAGCACGTTCACGTAGCAGTCGCGCTGCGGCAGGCCGCGGGTCAGCGCCTCCCACTCCTCCCCGCCCGTGCGGCTCCGGTAGACCCGCAGCTTTCCCTCCGGCGGGAAGTGTTCCGAGTCGCTCTTGATCGGAACGACGTAGACGGTGTCCGGCTCCTGCGCGTGGACGGCGATCGGGAAACCGAAGTCGCTGGGCAGGTTGCCGCTGACCTCACGCCACGACTCGCCGGCGTCGTCGCTGCGCATGACATCCCAGTGCTTCTGCATGAACAGCACGTTGGGACGCGACGGATGCATGGCGATGCGGTGGACACAGTGGCCGACCTCGGCCTCCTGATCAGGGATCCCTTCTGACAGCAGGCCCCGGGTTACCGGTCGCCACGTCACACCGGCATCGTCGGTCCGGAACACGCCCGCAGCCGAGATGGCAACGAAGATCCGCTTCGGATCGGTCGGATCCACCACGATCGTGTGCAGGCACATGCCGCCGGCACCCGGCTGCCAGGAGGACCCCGAGCCGTGCTCGCGCAGTCCAGGAAGCTCGTGCCACGTCTGCGCGCCGTCCGTGGAACGGAAAAGAGCCGCGTCTTCCACTCCGGCGTACACGGTGTCCGGGTCGGTCCACGACGGCTCGAGATGCCAGACGCGCGCGAACTCCCAGGGGTGCGGCGTGCCGTCGTACCACTGGTGTGTGCCGGGGACGCCGGCGTACTCGAACTGGTTACCCGCCGGCTCCCACGTCGCGCCACCGTCGTCGGAGCGTTGAATTAGCTGCCCGAACCAGCCGGTGGACTGCGCCGCGTAGAGCCGACTCGGGTCGGCGGGGGAGCCGGCGAGGTGATAGATCTCCCAGCCGGCGAAGAGCGGGTCACTGACCTGCCACCGCTCGCGCCGCTCGTCCGACGTGAGCACGAACGCCCCCTTGCGCGTGCCCACCAGAACGCGGACCCCAGCCATACGCACTCCCTTCCCGTTCACCTCGCTTCTCGCACGGCGGTTCGCCCACCGCGGCCGGTGCCCGGCATCATGCCGTGATGCGGGGGAGGGGTCGAGCCCCGGCCTACCTGTCGGCCCGGTAGCGCGCCACCATCGCGGGGAGTGCGGTCTCGAAGGTGTGCACCGGCCGGTAACCGAGTGACCGGGTGATCTTCGACGAGCTGTACCACGCGGACTCCACCAGGCGATCGAGCGCCGGAGAGTCGATCGGTGCCCGACGCCCCGTCAACCGCCACACCGCGTCGCCGGCTCTGGCCGCCGAGGTGAGGGCCCACATCGGGGTGGTCACCGTAGGCACGCGCCGGTCGAGCGCGGCAGCAGCGGCCGTGTACAGCCGGTACGTCGAGTACTCCTGGCCGTCGGTCACCAGAAAGGTCTGTCCCGCCGCCTCCGGCGTCGCGGCGGCCAGCAGGGCAGCGCGGGCGACGTCGCCGACGTAGACCAGTGAGCGCCGGTTCCCCACGTCGGGTAGCGGCGGGAAGCGTCGGTGGTCGATCGCGTGCAGCATCTTGTGCAGGTTGCCTTTGACGCCCGGTCCGTAGACGAGGGTCGGTCGCAGGTTGCAGACGTGCAGGCCGTGCCGCCGCCCGGCGGCCAGGACAAGCTCCTCGGCCGCCCGCTTGGACCGCCCGTACGGGGTGTCCGGGGGAAGGTCGACCCCCTCGTCGAGCGGGGCGCCGTTCCACTCGGCCGGCTCCCCGGCCGCCTTCGCGCTGCTCACGAAGACAAAGGAGGAGACACCGGCAGCCACCGCCGCCTCCAGCAGTCGGGCGGTGGAGTCGACGTTGGCTGCGTGGTACTCCGCGTCGTCGGCGCTGCGCTGCTCGGAAATGGCGTGCGCCTTGCCGGCCAGGTGGAAGACGACGTCCACCCCGTCCAGCAGGTCAGGCGGCAGCGCCGCGGCGGATGAGAGATCGAGGGGGTGGTGCCGCACATCCCCAGCGACCCGGAGGTCCCGGTGCGTACGTCGCTGCACGTCCGCCCGTCGGGACACCGTCCGTACGCAGTCACCGCGGTCGCGCAGTCGCGCGGTCAGCACGCGACCGATGAACCCGGTCGCGCCGGTGACGAGACTGTGGCGGGGCACGGCTACTCCGGCTGGTGCCACACGGTGCGGCGGACGTAGCCGATGTACCCGAGCACGATGCGGACGACCGTCCTGGATACCGAGGCGGGTCGCCTTCGATGGAGAAACCGGCGAACGTGACGGCATGCGAGCGGTTGATGTCGAACAGCGTGGTGCCCCCTTCCAGCACCAGCACGGTGGCTTCCGGCCCGTCGCCACGCAGGGTGAACCCGTGCAGGTACCGCAGGGCCACCGGCCCGCGAATCCGGTATCTCCCCTGGGGCAGCCGGACCATGGGTAGCCGGTCGCGCCGGAAGGCCTCCGGTTGACCCGGCAGTCGACGGATCGTTCCCGCCCGGAGTGCGGCGGCCTGCACGGCGGCTCGCAGCGCGGGGGTCCAGTCCCAGCTGGCCGGGTCGTCACCGGTGGGCCGATCCACGACCTGCTCCGCGTACTCCCAGATGTCGATCGGCTGCTGGCCGCCGGCCTCGCTGTCCTCGGCGCCGACCGGCCGGGCCGCCGCAGCGCTGGGAGCCCCGGCGCGATCGTCACTGGAGACCGTCGCGACTGCCGCGGCGCCCAGCGCTCCAGCGGCCACCGAGATCTCGGTTCCGAGGAAGGACCGGCGCTCGACGGGCCGAGGGGTTGGCCGGGCTGCGGTGCTGCGCGGGTCGGAGCGGTTCTCGGCGTGGCCGTTCCCGCCAGCGAGCCGCCGACCCGCCCTCCGGTCGGGTAGCCAGCGAGCGACGATGGCCAGCAGGAGGGCGCCGGCTGCCACGGCAAGCAGCGCGATCAGCCAGCCCCCGGCGAGGTAACCCAGGGCGGCCAGGCCGACCGCGCAGAGGCTGGCCCCCGCACTGATCGTGAGGGCCGCGACCGCCCAGCCGGGGGACCGCTTACCGGCTGCCGGCGTCGCCTTCACCCCCGGTTCCTCCTCCGCTGCGCTTGGGCGCCGCGGTGCACGCCGGTCAGGGCTTCCGTTGGTCGGTGCCCAACGCTCAGTGTCATTAACACTACGCAACGTGATAGGGAGGCGCACTCGGGGCTGGAGCGCTGGCACGTCGGTTGCTCGCGGCGCAGCCGGGCGAGGGTTACCCGTACGCGGAGACGATCATCGGCGGCCGGGTGGTCGAGGCGATCTCCCAGCCGGGCGAGTTCTCCCCCGGGACGGCGGACCGGGTGCGTACCGCGGGCGGCCGGCGAGCGTTCGTCAAGGCCGTCCACCCCGGGCTGAGGGAGCACACGCCCAGCCTCCACCGGCGGGAGCCCAGATCACGGCCGCCCTGCCCGACAACGCGCTGACGCCGCGGCTGCCCGGCGTCCACGACGACGGCGACTGGATCGCGCTGGTGCTCGAAGACATCGAGGGGCCCAATCTGTGACACCGTGGATGGCCCACGAGCTCTCGGCGGCCTTGGGTGCCCTGGCCCGCGGCTGCGAGAGGGGCGGCTCTCTTCGGCGACGTGCACGGCCCCGAGCGGACGTCACACACACGCTCCCTCGACTTCGTTCCACGCCCACTTCCCATCGCACCAAGAGGACACAGCACCAGCTGATGCGATCGGGAGTTCTTCCCGGCCGACCCGGGAAGCGGCCGGATGTGCGTTGATGCTCGACCGGCCAGTGTCGAGACGGGCCCGGACCGACCGTGCCCGTCTCGAGGTTGATCCGCAGCGGCTGGGGTCAGGACTTCTTCGCGGTACGGCCCCCGTACGTGCCCGGCGCGGGGGTGGCCGGCGTGGTGTGCTCGGTG
>Ga0136616_10002082_pt1 | contig 10580 bp, 9 predicted proteins | sample AntDrymUQ2992106_2_FD_106648 | JGI IMG/M metagenome (GOLD analysis project Ga0136616, IMG submission 106648) | Polar desert sand microbial communities from Dry Valleys, Antarctica - metaG UQ299 (21.06) | ecosystem: Environmental > Terrestrial > Soil > Desert | place: Antarctica: Dry Valley... | reverse complement strand
TTCGGGATTGACGTTGGTGAGGCGGTGCGGCCGTGGGTGTCCAGCCAGCCGCACCGCCCCAAATCATCACACCTGGGCGCCGCTCGCGCTGCCGCACGAACGCTGCGCTCTTGCGCTAGGCTACGGCGTCCGCCATCGTGAATGCAAGCACTGCTGCACGTGCATCCGGCCAGGGTGGGTCCGGGGGAGCGGCGGAGGGAGGCGCGCACGTGACCGCAACGGAACCTGGGGGCAGCCCCACGGTGCTGCGCATCCTCCTCGGCTCGCAGCTGCGCAAGCTGCGCGAGGCCAGGGGGCTGAGCCGCGACGCCGCCGGCTACACCATCCGCGCCTCGGGCTCGAAGATGAGCCGCCTGGAGCTGGGCCGCGTCAGCTTCAAGGAACGTGACGTGGCCGATCTGCTCGTCCTCTACGGCGTGACCGACGCCGACGAGCGCGATGCGCTGCTGTCCCTGGCGGGCCGGGCGAACGAGCCGGGCTGGTGGCACCGCTACTCCGACATCCTGCCCGGCTGGTTCCACGCCTATGTCGGCTTGGAGGAGGCGGCGTCGCGCATCCGCACCTACGAGGGCCACCTCGTGCCGGGTCTGCTGCAGACCGAGGACTACGCCAGAGCCGTCCACAGGGCGTGGCCAGGGGCCGCGGCAGCGGACGTGGAGCGCAGGGTGCGCCTGCGGATGGACCGCCAGGTCCTGCTTAGACGTACCGACCCGCCCCACCTGTGGGCGGTGATCGACGAGGCGGCGCTGCGGCGGCAGGTCGGCGGCCCTGAGGTGCTGCGCGCCCAGCTCGAGCACCTCGTGGCCATGACCAAGCTGCCCAACGTCACCGTCCAGGTGATGCCGTTCAGCTCCGGCGGACACGCTGCGGAGGGTTACCCCTTCGTACTGTTTCGCTTCGGTGAGCCTGATTTACCCGATGTGGTCTATCTCGAGCAGCTCGCCAGCGCGCTGTACCTCGACAAGCGCGATGACGTGGAGCACTACGCAGGGGTCATGGACCGCCTGGCCGTCCAGGCGGAGCAGCCGGACATCACGGCTGACGTCATCACCACCATCCTGACAGGAGGCTAGAAGTGGATTCCTTCTCGAACGGCATCTCGGCTGCGCAGCTCCACGGGACGCGCTGGCAGAAGAGCCGGAGCAGCACCACACAGGGCAACTGCGTCGAGTTGGCCGCACTCCCGGACGGGCAGGTGGCCGTCCGCAACTCCCGCGACCCGCAGGGTCCCGCGCTGATCTACACGCGCGCCGAGATCGCCGCGCTCGTCCAGGGCGCCAGGGACGGCGACTTCGACAACCTGCTCTGATCGGTGGATGGGCACCCTTCCCGGGCGGCTACGATGGCCGCGGGATGGGTGACCGCCGGCCGCGGTCTACGTTCCTCCGCACAGGTCATGGACGACGAGGACGAGGAGGGGACGACCGATGTCCCAGACCCCTGACGCGGGCGGCACGGACGCGGAGCAGGCGTCGCTGGAGATCGACACCTCGGTTCCGCACTCCGCGCGCGTCTACAACTACTGGCTCGGCGGCAAGGACAACTACGCTGCCGACCGTGCGCTCGCCGAGATGATCGCGGAGCGCGTCCCGACCATCCGTTCCATCGTCCAGTCCAACCGCACGTTCTTGGGCCGTGTGATCCGCCACCTGACCCAGGAGGCGGGCATCCGCCAGTATCTGGACATCGGCACCGGCATCCCGGCGGCGGGCAACGTCCACGAGGTCGCCCAGGCGATCGCCCCGCAGACCCGGGTGCTGTACGTGGACAACGACCCGATCGTGCTGGCGCACGCTCGGGCACTCATGACCGGCAACTCGGCGGGCCACACCGCGTTCATCCACTGTGATGTCCGCGACCCGCGGGCGATCCTCGAGGACCCGGCGCTGGCGGCCACGTTGGACCTCGACGAGCCGGTCGCGCTCATGCTGGTGGGCATCCTCATGCACGTGAGCGACGACGAGGACCCCTACGGCATCGTCGCCACGCTGCTCGGCGCGCTACCGTCCGGCAGCTACCTCACCATCACGCACCCGACCGCGGACTTCAATGTCGAGGCCATGGGCGCGATCGCCGGCTCGAACCAACAGTCCGGCATTACCTTCCGACCGCGCAGCAAGGCCGAGGTGGAGGCGTTCTTCGGGGGGCTGGAAATGGTGGAGCCGGGCGTCGTGCCGGTGCTGTCTTGGCGCCCCGACGAGCCGTCCCAGGACCCCCTCAGCGCCTACCTCTACGCCGCGGTCGGCCGCAAGCCCTGACCGCGGAGTTGCACCTCGGGCGGGCCGTGTTGCGGCTGCACTGGGATCGCCTGCGCCTAGATGCCGTGCTCGGCGGGCAGGCGGCCCGACCTGACCGCCTTGCAAAGTGCGGTGTGGTCGGCCTCGGTCTGGTCGGCGTAGGCGCGGGCGAAGCGGGCGAACGCCCGGTCGGCGCCGTCGCCCTTCCCGAGGTAGCCGGACAGGACGGTGGCGCCGGTCGAGCGGGCGTGGCCCTTGCCGAGCAGTGCGCCGCAGATCCGCGCGTAGTCCAGCAGCGCCGAGCCGTCCATCCCGTCCACCGTCACCGCACCCTTCATGTCACGGAACTGGCGGACGTAGTAGTCGCGGTCATCCACGGTGGTCCAGCCGAGCAGCGGGTCGCTGACGGTCTGTAGCGTCTGCTGGTACTCCACCACGCGCTGCCCCTGGTGGGCGTGCCAGGCGGTGTCACCGTGCACGTAGCGCGCGACCGCCGACCGCCGGGCCTGCTTGAGCTGCAGGAACACCACGTCGCGCGCATCGTTGCCCTGAAGTAGGGCCACAAAGGCGCGCAGCCCCACGCTGCCCACCCCGACCACACGGTGGGCGACGTCGACCACCGCGTAGTAGCCGAGCACCCGGTGCCAGTGCGGCCGCAGGGTCTGCAGGTAGGCCTCCAGCCCGCCGACGAGGCGCTCGGTCTCGGACTCCGAGACGTGGGTGACCACCGGCGGGGAGTCGATGATGTGGCGCAGCCCCCCGCGCTCGCGGGTCAGTTTCGGCAGCGCGCGGTCGCTGGTGCGGCGCCGGGCGACCTGCGCGGCGCGCTCGATCTCGCCGCGCAGCGACCAGTCGGCCATCTCCTCGCGCATGCGGTCGATGTCGAGGGCGTCGAAGGAGCGGGCGAGCAGCGGTCGGCCGGCCAGCGTGCGGATCTGGCGCCGGTACGCCGCGGCGCACCACTGCGCGGCGTCCTCGCAGGTCCGCTCGGCCAGGCCGTTTTGGCGGCCAGCCACCCACACGCTGGTGGTCAGCCGGTACAGGTCCCACTCCCACGGGCCGGGATGGGCCTCGTCGAAGTCGTTGAGGTCGAACACCAGCGACCGCTCCGGCGAGGCGTAGAAGCCGAAGTTGCCGAGGTGGGCGTCACCGCAGATGACCGGCTCCACGCCGGTGCGCGGGTGGGTCGCGAAGTCCTGCGCCATCAGGGCGGCTGAGCCGCGCAGAAACGCGTAAGGCGAGGCGACCATGCGTCCGACCCGGACAGGGATCAGGTCGTCCAGTCTGCCCTCGTGCGCCTCTTCGACGAGCCCGACCGGGTCCGGCCGTTGCTTCGACGGCCTCCAGCGGCCCAGCACCGAGCGCGGCACCCTTTCCCGCAACGCGCGTCCCGCCGCGTAACGCTCATCCTGTGTGGGCAGCGGCGTGCGCAACTCGTGTGCCATCTGCGCCATCCTGGCAGGAGGACGGTCAGTGCGCGCTGCGGGTCACCGCCGCGGCCACGCGTGGGGCGGCGCTGGGGGCGGGGTCCGAGGGCTGGACCATGCCCAGCGTGCCGATGACTCCCGCCGCTTCCAAGGACAGGAACGTGTCGACGATCTCGGCGTCGAACTGCGTCCCCCGGCCGGACTCCAGCTCGCGTCGCGCGTCCTCGCGGGACAGTGGCGAGCCGTAGTGGCGCCGGGCCCGCATGGCGGCCCAGGCGTCGCAGACGCTGACGACGCGGACCTCCAGCGAGACCGCCGAGCCCTGCAGCGCCCGCGGGTAGCCGCGCCCGTCGGGGCGCTCGTGGTGATCGAAGACCACTTGGGCGACACCGTCGAGCTCTGGCAGGCCGTCGAGTAGGCGTGCGCCGACCGCGGTGTGCGCGCGCATGAGGGCCCACTCGGCGTCGTCCAGCGGGCCCGGCTTCTGCAGGATCGTGTCGGCCACTGCCAGCTTGCCGATGTCGTGGAAGCGTCCGGCGAGTTGCAGGCGCTGCCGCAGTGCCGTGGGCAGTCCGAGAGCGTCGGCCAGGACGCCGGCCCAGCGACCGACCGCGGTGCTGTGCTCGTCGGGTCCCTGGCGCGCGTCGATGAGGTCCGCCACGCGCTCGAGCAGCGTGACCACGCCGGCCTGGCCGTCGGCGACCGGGTTCTGGTCACCGATCGCGCCCATACACGAGCGGTTGCGCCCGGCCGCCTTTGCCGAATGGAGCGCGCGGTCTGCGACGTGGATGAGCTCCTCTGGGCGAGCCGTGTGGGCGGGATGGGCGGCGCCACCCACCGACGCCGTCACCTGGAGCCCGATCGTGTCGCCGCGTCCGCGGCCGGAGAGTGTGAAGGGCTGCTCGGCGATGCTGCGCCGCACCCGCTCCGCTACCTCCTGCGCGACTTCTGCGTCCGCCCCGGGGAGCAGCACGACGAACTCCTCGCCGCCGTTGCGCGCCAGGACGTCGCTGGGCCGGATGGCCAGGGTGAGCCGCCGGGCGACCTGCTGGAGGACCGCGTCGCCGGCCTCGTGCCCGTGGGTGTCGTTGATCCGCTTGAAGCGGTCGAGGTCGACGACGAGCACGCTGAGCGGTCCCCCGGCGCGAGTCGCGCGCTCGGCCTCCAGCCGCAGCACCTCCTCGAAGAAGCGGCGGTTGTACAGCTCGGTGAGCCCGTCGGTGACGGCCAGCGGCTCCTGCTCGCGCAGTGCCCGGTCCAGCTCGCGGGCGACACGGTCCTTGTCACGGCCGGTGAGCCACAGCCGCAGCAGGATGCCAGCAAGCACCGCCGTGCCGACCACCGCTGTCGCGCTGGACAGCGTCCCGGAGCGCAGGTCGGCGGCCACCAGGGCGAGGGTGCAGCCCGCCGCGAGCAGCGAGGGTCCCAGTCCGAGGTCGCGGCCCAGCAGCGTCACCTCGGCCTCGCGCTCCTGCGGTCGCAGCGCCGTAAGCGCTGCCAGGCACAGCAGCACGAGTTGGGCCTGCCACAGGATCTCCGGCCAGCTGCCGACGGCGTAGCCGGGCGGTAGTGACAGCCAGGTCGCCCCGGAGTTGCCGATGATGCCGACGAGGTAGCTCAGGGCCACGAGTGCGAGCGACCCCGGGATGCGGCGATGGCCGGCGAATCCGAAGGAGACCAGCGTGGCCAGGATCACCAGATCGGCCAGCGCGTAGGCGACGGCCGCGGCCGTGGCCGGATCGAGGCCGGCCGAGAGCTGCGGGGCGATGAGCAGGCGCCAGCCGACCAGCCCGACCGCCACCGTCACCGGCGACGTGTCCAGCAGCGCGCGGGCGCGACGCAGCGCCGGTGCGCGCCCGAATGCACAGACGATGGCGAACGGCACGGGAAGGTAGGCGGCCAGGTAGAAGGCGTCCGCCACGGACGGCGAGGGCACCTTCTGGCTGAGCACGAGCTCCTGGAACGCCCAGGCGACCTCGCCCGACAGCCCTAGCACCGCGGAGACTGCCAGCAGCCGCCAGACCCGGCGCGGCGTCCCGGTCACACGGCGGCACACCGCGACCGCCAGCACCACCCCGAGGATCGCCGGCACCAGGTAGACGACATCGGCCAGGATCTGGCGGGCCCCTGGGTGCTCGGCGAGCAGCGCGGCGGCCGTCGCGTAGCCCGCGACCCATAGCGCGCCGACCGCCGCCGGCCAACGCAGCTGCCGCACCTCGCCCCTCCCTTGGTTCGCTCGATGCCTCACCATGGGATCGGCGTGATCAACAGTGCGCTTGACGACTCCCCCACGCGGGGCGTCGGCGGTGTCACGCCGATCGGGGACGTGAGGGGCGGCGCCCGTTGAGCGCGCGTCAGGCTTCCAGGCGGCCGTGCAGCTCCTCCGCGGTGAGCGGGACATTATACACCTCGGTGCCGGGCTGCTGCCGGCGGCCCTCGGCCAGTGGGCCCAGGTCCACGGTGTCGAAGCCGAGCTCGTCGATCAGCCGGCCGACCGTGGCCTTCGCGCTGACGTCGTCGCCGGCGATCGGCAGCGCGCGGCGGCCCTCGGCGCCCGCGGGACGACCCTGGTCGCGCAGGTGCTTCCAGTGGATGGCGTTGAAGACCTTCACCACCCGCGCGCCGGGGAGGTGCTGGGCGAGCAGCTCGCTGGAGGTGGTCTCGTCGGCGTCCAGTGCACGCCAGCGCCCGTCGCGCGCGGGGTAGTAGTTGTTGCAGTCCACTACGACCTTGCCGGCCAGCGGCCCGGCGGGCACCTGCTCGTAGCGGCCGAATGGGATCGACACGATCACGAGATCGCCGGCCGCCGCCGCGTCCTCGGCGGTCGCCGCCGAGGCACCGTCAGCCAGCCGCTCGACCAGCGGCGCCAGAGTCTCGGGTCCGCGCGAGTTGGCCAGCACCACCTGGTGGCCCGCGCCCACGAACAGCTCTGCCAATGTCGCACCGATGTTGCCGCTGCCGATGATCCCGATCCGCATCGCTGTCCCGTTCGCACACGAGAGCCGCGGTCGCGGCCCGACGAGGACCCGCAACACGGCGAGTTGCAGGTCGATTCCCGCCCCAGGCGACCCTCCCCCGTCTGGCTGTATCTGCCATGGCCTGCGGCCCCTCTCAGCGGGCGGCGGGAAGGAGCCCACGGTGGGCAGCGAGCAGCTGATCGAGCGCATCCGCAACGGGGTGACCGGCGAGGGCAGGTCGGTGTGGCTGTCGGGGATCACAGGCACGGCGGGTCCTCCTCGTTGGCGTTGTCGGCGTGGTCGCTGGACGGGCCCCTGTGGGGTGGGGTGAGCACGGTGATGGCGGCTCAAAGGTGCTCGCGCAGCTGGTCGAACTCGGCGGGGTGTACGCGCCGGCGAGACGCCGCGGCCTCGTCCAGTTCCTCGTCGAGCATCATCGGGAAGCGCCGCATTGTGTTCATCGTAGGAAGGGTGTCAGGCGAGGGCCTGGTCGAGGTCGGCGAGCAGGTCGGCGGTGTCCTCGATGCCCACCGACAGGCGGACGAGGTCCGGGGGCACCTCCAGCGGGCTACCGGCGACGGACTGGTGGGTCATGCGCCCGGGATGTTCGACCAGGGACTCGACGCCGCCCAGGGACTCCGCCAGGGTGAAGACGCGGAACCGTGCGCAGGCCTTGAGGGCGGCGCCCTCGTCGTGGAGGCGGAACGACAGCATCCCGCCGAAGTCGCGCATCTGACGCGCGGCGATGGCGTGGCCGGGGTCCGTGACCAGGCCGGGGTAGCGGACCTCCACGACGGCGGGGTGGGCGGCGAGCGCGCCCGCCACGGCGGCGGCGTTCTCGCAGTGCACGCGCATGCGGGCGGCGAGGGTCTTGAGGCCGCGCAGGACGAGGTAGGCGTCCCAGGGCCCGGGCACGGCGCCGGCCGCGTTCTGCAGGAACGCGACCCGCTCGGCCATCTCGGCGTTGCGGGTCAGGAACGCGCCGCCGACCACGTCGCTGTGGCCGCCGAGGTACTTCGTGGTCGAGTGCAGCACCGCGTCCGCGCCCAGCGCGAGCGGCTGTTGCAGGTACGGCGTGGCGAAGGTGTTGTCGACCACCACGAGCGCGCCGCGCTCGTGCGCGAGCGCGGCCAGCGCGGCGATGTCGAACACGCGCATGAGCGGGTTGGTCGGCGTCTCGACCCACAGCAGGCGGGTCTCGGGCCGCCAGGCGGCGTCGAGCGCGTCGAGGTCGGCAAGGTCCACTGGATCAAAGGCCAGCCCCCAGGGCCCGTGCACCCGGGCGAACTGGCGGTACGTCCCGCCGTAGACGTCATCGGCGAGGAGCACGTGGTCGCCGGGCCGCAGCGTCCGCAGCAGCGCGTCGCCCGCCGCGAGACCCGACGAGAACGCCGATCCGTGGATCGCGCCCTCCAGGGAGGCGAGCGCCGCCTCGAGCGCGTCGCGCGTGGGGTTGCCGCTGCGCCCGTAGTCCCAGCCCCGGTGCACCCCCACTTCCTCCTGGGCGAAGGTGGAGGTCTGGTAGATCGGCACGATGACGGCGCCGGTGCCGGGGTCGGGGTCCTGCCCCGCATGGATCGCTCGGGTAGCGAACCCGGCCTCGTCCCAGCCGGTCACGCTCCCACCCCGCCGCGGGCCAGGAAGTCCAGGACGTCGGCGCCGGTGAGGACTCCGGTGGGGCGGGGGCCGTCGCAGACCAGCACGGCGGCCACGTCGGCGCCGAGCTCGGCGATGACGCGGTCCAGGGAGTCGCGGACGTCCACGATGTGCAGCGGCGCGTCCATCACCTCCTCCACGGGGCGCTCAACGGTGGCCGGGTCGCGGTATACGCGCTCCAGCAGGTGGCGTTCGTGGAGGCTGCCACGGACGTCGTCGGTGTCGGTGATGGCGTCGCCGGCCGATACGAGCACCTGGCTGATGGCGAAGCGGTGCAGCGTGGCGATGGCCTCGCGCACGGGCATCTCGGGGTGGACGTGCACGATCGGCGGGAGGGCGCGGCCCTTGGCCGCCAGCACGTCACCCAGCCGCGCCTCCGTGCGCTGCCGGTCCAGGAAGCCGTTGGCGATCATCCACTCGTCGCTGAAGACCTTGCCGAGGTAGAAGCGGCCGGTGTCGGGCAGCAGCACCACGATGGTCGCGTCCGGCGGGTACTCGACGGCGACCTGCAGCGCCGCCCAGGCCGCCAGCCCGCAGGAGCCGCCCACCAGCAGGCCCTCCTCGCGGGCGAGGCGGCGGGTGGTCCGGAACGCGTCGCCGTCGCTCACCGTCACCCAGCGATCGACCACGTCAGGATCAAAGGTGGCGGGGACGAAGTCCTCGCCGACGCCCTCGACGAGGTAGGGATGGGCCTCGTCCCCCGAGTACAGCGAGCCCTCGGGGTCAGCGCCCACCACCTCCACGGCCGGGTTGCGCTCCTTCAAGTAGCGCCCGGCCCCGCTGATCGTGCCGCCCGTGCCCACGCCGGCCACGAAGGCGTCGATCCGGCCGTCGGTCTGGCGCCAGATCTCCGGCCCGGTGGTGTCGTAGTGCGCACGCGGGTTGGCCGGGTTGGCGTACTGGTTCAGCAGGGCCGCGCCGGGCACCTCCTTGGCTAGGCGCTCCGAGGTCCGGTAGTAGCTGCGCGGGTCCTCCGGCTCGACGCCGGTCGGGCAGACGACCACCTCCGCCCCGTAGGCGCGCAAAACGTCGATCTTGTCGGTGCTGACCTTGTCCGGCACCACGAAGATGCAGCGGTAGCCTCGCTGCGCGGCGACGATCGCCAGGCCGATGCCGGTGTTACCGCTGGTGGGCTCCACGATGGTGCCGCCAGGCCGCAGCAGCCCCTGCTCCTCCGCGGCGGTCACCATGGCCAGGCCGATGCGGTCCTTCACGCTGCCGCCCGGGTTCAGGTACTCGACCTTGGCGAGCAGCGTGGGCGGCACGGCGCCGCTGAAGCGCGCGAGGCGCACGAGGGGGGTCGCCCCCACGCACTCCACCAGCGAGTCGACGACCTGCATGACGAGCTCCTTACGGCGGCGGGCGGCGGGATGGCGCCCGCTTCCGCGAGCGTTACATAATTGGATTCGATCACGCCAACGATGGGACAACCATGTTGTGGAGCAAGCCCCGCCTGCCCGCCGCCGACCAGGCGCTGCCGGGCCGCAGCGAGGCCGTCGACGTCCCGGAGCGGCACTTCGTGCTGGGGGCCCCGCTGACCCCGCCCTTCCCTGAGGCCATGGCGCAGGCGGTCTTCGGCATGGGTTGCTTCTGGGGTGCCGAGAAGGCCTTCTGGAGCCTCGACGGCGTCTACACCACCGCGGTCGGTTACGCCGGCGGCATCACGCCGAACGCGAGCTATCGCGAGGTGTGCTCCGGCCTCACCGGCCACACCGAGGCCGTGCTCGTGGTGTTCGACCCGGCCAAGATCTCTTACGCCGAGTTGCTGAGGGTGTTCTGGGAGGGCCACGATCCGACCCAGGGCATGCGCCAAGGCAACGACAGGGGCACGCAGTACCGCTCGGCCGTCTACACCTCCGACGACACGCAGCTCAGCGCCGCCGAGGCGTCGAGTGACCAGTACGCCGCGCGCCTGCGCCAGGCCGGCTACGGCGACATTACCACCGAGATCCGCCAGGCCCCGGCTTGGTACTACGCCGAGGACTACCACCAGCAGTACCTGGCCAAGAACCCCGCGGGCTACTGCGGGATCGGCGGTACGGGAGTGTCCTGCCCGGTCGGCCTGACCACCGCGGAGTAGCGCCGCAGCGCCCGTCCACCGCCGAGGCTCATGCCGGCGGGGGCGGGCCACGCCAAGGTCGCAGGCGCGGCCACCAGCCGGGCGCCGCCCGGCGGTACGCCGCGTACTGCGCCGGGAACCGGCGCTGCAGCGTCGGCTCCTCGTAGACCTTCACGAACGCCAGCACCGCCGCCGCGAACAGCCCGGCGTAGGCCAGCAGCGCGGGCCGCCCGAGCAGGAGCGC
>Ga0136616_10002081_pt1 | contig 10583 bp, 14 predicted proteins | sample AntDrymUQ2992106_2_FD_106648 | JGI IMG/M metagenome (GOLD analysis project Ga0136616, IMG submission 106648) | Polar desert sand microbial communities from Dry Valleys, Antarctica - metaG UQ299 (21.06) | ecosystem: Environmental > Terrestrial > Soil > Desert | place: Antarctica: Dry Valley... | reverse complement strand
GTCAAGCCCTATCCTTTGCCTCGTGGCGACAGCCCCATCTCTGCTCATCGGCGAGCTCGCCTCGCGCCTCGGGCTCAATCCGAAGACGATCCGCTACTACGAGCAGGTCGGGCTCCTGCCCGAGCCCGAACGCTCGGACGGGGGCTATCGCCGCTACAGGCGGGGCGACGAGGAGCGCCTGCGCTTCGTCCGGGGCGCGCGCCGGCTCGGCTTCGCCCTCGGCGAGATCAGGGAGGTCCTGGCCCTGCGCGACCGCGGCGAGGCACTGCTCCTACGTGGCGGAGCTGATCGAGCAGCGGGCCTCCGAGGTCGACGAACAGATCGCCGAGCTCGAGCGGCTGAAGGGCGAGCTGGCGGAACTCCGAGACCGCGCGCGGCGCCTGCGCCCCGAGGACTGTGGCCCCGAGGGCTACTGCCACATCCTCGAGTATCGCGAGCCGTAGCGTGCCGTGCGACTGGCCTCGCCCTCCAGTTCAGAGCCGAGACGGCAGGGCACCGTCAACCTCAAAGACCCCGAGGATGAGGGCCCCGCGCAGGCAGACGCCGGCTCCTCGTATGCGGGGACGGCCGCCGGTCGCAGCAAGGACGGTGGGAGCGTCGCGGGCGACCGCGACCTGAGCAGCTCGGAGCCGCGAACCTCAGCGGGCGGAGAGCAAAGTCATTGGGCACGCCATGCACTCCCGCGGACCCAATTCCGAGGGCAGCGTCGGCCCGCACCGTTTGAGGCCGCCCCGGGTCCAAGGGGCGGTTGTCAGCAATCGGAAGGAGGCAGCATGGAAGCCCACGCAGCGGGCACCCCGCGTCCTGGCGCTCGCGTTCTGCGCCGGCCAGAGGTCGCCGCGCCGACGGTCGTCCGGACTGGGCTGGTCGCCGGGGCGGTGGCCGGGATGATGATGGCCATGTGGCAGATGGTCGTGGGAGCCATCGCCACCGAGCCCACCGCGGTCTCGGGCATCGACTCGAGCTTTTGGACCGCCGTCACGTCGATCACGAGCGTGATCTTCGGCCTCGACGCCTTCCACGGCTCGTTTCACTTCTGGCCGGTGTTGTTCGGCGTCGGCGGTCACATGGCGAACTCGATGATGCTCGGCGTCCTCGCGGTCGCGCTGCTGGTCGCGACGCAGGGCGCCCGGCCGAACCTCATCGCCGCGGCGATGCAGGGGACGATGTTCGGGCTCGTGCTGGAGGCGGTGATCCTCAACCTGGTCGTCAACCAGCTCCAGGACGTCAACACGGTCTACACGTCGACGCCCGAGTGGAGCTGGTGGGTCGCGCACGGGATCTTCGGCATGACGCTTGGCCTAGTCGCGGCCGAGCTGCTCAGGCGCCGCAGAACCTAAGGCAGACGGGCAGCGCGCGGCGCGCCGAAGGCACCGCTAGATAGGCCGCCCCCCCGATTACTCCGCAAGGGGCGGTCTTCGTGCCCGGGCGCGGGACAAACGCGGCGCTCCAAGGCCGTCCGCCTGGCGCGCGCTCCTATCTAACCGCTGGCCGGCGCCGAATGGGCTGGCCGCTGGTCGTGCGGCCCCGCTCCACCTCGTTCTCGTCGTCGTGGTGGTTGCGCCGTTCGCCCGGGAGGGATCGGCGTGGCGGAAGCCCCCCGGATTCTTTGTCCCGGCCGGTGAATCGATTTGGGGAGCGAGCGGATCTCATCAGTCGACCACCGACCGAGGGAGGGTGTCGTTCGTGATGGAACTGATCGGCAGGCTGCGCCGGGCGATCGCCGGCCGGAGCGAGGGCGAGCGCGTACGCGCGAGCTGGAACGGCGCGGCGCTCGCCGAGACCGACCGTACGGTCGTCGTCGAGGGCAAGCACTACTTTCCGCCCGAGGATGTCGACTGGCGCTACCTGAAGTCGAGCAGCAGGCACTCGACCTGCCGCAGGAAGGGAGTTGCGAGCTACTACACGGCGGTGGTCGACGGCAGGGCCAACGAGGCCGCCGCCTGGTACTACCCCGATCCCCTCCCCGCCGCGGAGGCCATCCGCGACCACGTGGCCTTCTCGGGCGGCGTGCGAGTGCTCGCCGTCGAGGAAGACGAGCGCGCCGCATGAGACGTTCGGCGACGCCGCTCACTCGTCGCGGTGTCGCGCGTGCGCCGTCGTTGCCGCCTCGCCTCGACGGTCGCGAGGGGCTCGCGCCACTCGACACCTGGCCGGGGCAGCCGCGTAGTCGTGGACACGCTCGGCCTACCGTCCTCATGCCTTGATTGGTGCAGCGATGCGAGAGGCGATCGAGATGACGCTGCGCGAGACATCGGAAGCCGTGGGAAGGGGGCTCGTCGCCGGTCTGCTGGGCACTGCCGCCATGACCGTCTCGAGCACCCTCGAGATGAAGCGACGAGGAAGGCCGGGTAGCTCCGTGCCCGCGACCGCCGCCGCGAAGGTCCTAGGAGTCGAGCCCGTGGGCGAGCGTGAGAAGGCACGCTTCTCGAACCTCGTCCACTGGGGCTATGGGACGGCGTGGGGCGCCGTCCGCGGCCTGTTGGGCGCGACCGGACTGAGTGGGCGGCGGGCGGCCGGCGCCCACTACGGCGCCGTCTGGGCCTCCGAGCTGGTGATGCTGCCGTCGCTCCAAATCGGCGTGCCGCCGGCCTGGGAGTGGGGATGGAAGGAGGTCGCAATCGACGCCTTCCATCACGTGGTCTACGCGGCCGCGACCAGTGCGGCTTATGAGCTGCTCGACCGCTGAGCCGGCCGCCTCTGACCGGGCCGAGGCAGCGGCGTTCTCGTTGCCCGGCGCGCGCGCCCGCGCGCCGACTCGCCAACCGCGCCGGGCGCGCGCGGGCCCGTCCACGCGTCCGCTTGGGCAGGCTCGACCGAACCCGGTGGGCGAGGTGTCGAAGCTGGCGTGAGCATGACCACGGCGGTCCCCGATCCTCGCGCTGCCCGCCGCCCTCCTGTGGCCATGGCGGGCTGGCGCGAACTTCGGCTGGACGCACCGCGGCCGACCTTCCGGGTGCCTTGTCGGGACGCCACCTTCCTTCCCGCCAGGGGGGATCGAGGTCAACCGCTCGACGCCCTCGACCTCGCTCGCTGCTCGCGATCGGCGCCGCCGTCGCGGCGATCGCAACCCTTGGCGCCTGCGGCCAGGCGGCCCAGAACGAGCCCGAGAGGGCGGCGGGAAGGCCCCCACCGCCCCCTCGACCGCCGGCCCTGGCGCCCAATGTGAAGGACGCCGACAAGCTGGTCGGCGACGGCGAGCGCGCCTTTCGCGAGCGCCTCGGAGGCCGTGGCCATCCGCTGGTGGTCAACCAGTGGGCGTCGTGGTGCGAGAGCTGCCGCTTCGAGTTCCGGTTCTTCCGCGAGATGGCCCGCGAGCACCGCAAGACGGTCGCGTTCCTCCGCCTCGACTCGCAGGGCAACGAGCCGGATGCCGGGGAGTTCCTGCGGGAGTTGCCGGTCGGTTTCCCGAGCGTCTTCGACCCCGACGCCTCGGTGGCGCGCTCGCTCGGCGGCGGAACGGCGTGGCCGACAACGTTCTTCTTCGACAGGCGCGGCCGCCAGGTGCACACCAAGCTGGGCGCCTACGCGACCGTCGAGCAGCTCGAGCAGGACATCGAGCGTTACGCGCTGAGGGGTTGAGGTGGATACGGTCGGAGGCGTCGGGGTGGTCGCCGCCGTCTTCGCGGAAGCGGTCCTTCCTGTCACCGTCCGTCCTTCCCGTCGTGCCCGGCTACCTGTCGACCGTGACCGGCGTGGCCCCCGGCGACCTCGATCAGGCGCCGGTGCGGCGGGTGCTCGGCCCGAGGCTGCTGTTCATCGCGAGTTTTTCGACGATCTTCATCCTGCTCGGTGTCTCCGCGACCGGGGTTGGTGGTTGGCTGGCCGACAATCGAGCCCTCCTCGAGATGGTTGCGGGCGGGCTCATCTTCACCATGGGAGCCTTCTTCATCGCGACCATGTTCATCCGGTTGGATCGAGAGTGGCGGATCGAGGCCCTGATGCGCCGGGCGGGACGCGGCGGCCGGCTCGTGGCCGGGGGCTACCTTCGCAGTGGCGTGGACACCGTGCGTCGGCCCGACACTCGGTGCGATCCTCAGCGCTGCGGCTCTGTCCGAGTCAGCCGGGCGGGGAGCGCTTCTACTTGGGCTCTACTCGCCGGCCTCGCTATTCCGTTCCTCGCCACCGGGCTCGCGTTCGGCCACACGACGACGCCTTGGCTTGGGTGAAGCGTCACTATCGCGGCGTCATGGCGGCCGGCGGCGCCGTGCTGGTCGCGATCGGTGTGCTCGTCTTCACCGGAGAGCTCTTCCAGCTCAGCATCGAGGCGCAGCGCCTGCTGGATCACCTGGGAAATCAACTAGCGCCTGTGTGAGGCTGCTTGAATCGCGGCGTCGCTCGGCGGGTCGAACGGTCATGGACGCGACTGAGGATCCGGTCGGACTCGTTCTGTCCGGCGGCGGGGCCCGCGGCGCCTATGAGGCCGGAGTTCTGGCGGAGCTCTCGCCTGTGCTCGAGCGCCGCGGTGAGCGGCCGACGCTGTTCGTCGGCACGAGTGTCGGCGCGATCACCGCCGCCTACCTGGCCTCATCCCGCCACCTGCCCGTCGACGGTGCGGTGGCCGGTGGCCTCGAGCGCTGGCGGTCATTGACCAAGGACCGGGTGATGCGCCCGCTCGTCACGCTACAGGCGCCGCTCAACGTTCTGCGCTACGCCGGGGACCTGCTCGGCGTGCCGGGGGCTCGGCTCTCGAGCCTGCTCGACCCCGCTCCGCTCGAGCGCACGCTCCCCGAGTTGATCGACTTCCGCACGCTTCGGCGCAACGTGGCCGAGGGCATCGTCGACGGCGCCGCCGTCGTCGCGACGGCTGCGCGCACCGGTCGGAGCGTCGTCTTCACGCACCGCGCGCAGCAGCGCCCATTGCACCGCTCGCACGTCGTCGAGTACGTAAGCACGGCGCTCATGCCGGCTCACGTGATGGCGTCCGCGGCCATTCCGCTGTTGTTCCCGCCGGTTCGCATCGAAGCTCCGCGAGCGGCGCGGGGCTGGTACGTGGACGGCGGCACGCGTCTCAACACGCCGATCAAGCCGGGGCTCGATCTTGGTGCCGGCCGGCTCGTCGTGATCGGGATGGAGGCGATGAGCGAGACTCAGAAGGGCGACGGTCGCCACGACTGTGAGCCACCCGACCTCGCCTCGGGCGCGGCGCACCTCATCAAGGGTGCGCTGGCGGACCCGCTCGTCGAGGATCTGCGCCTGCTCGGCAATATCAACACGTTCTTCGCCGGCCCAGAGCACGCGCCGGCGGCGCGGGCGTACCGGGAGGCTCGGGGCAAGCCGCCCTATCGGAGCGTGCCCTACATCTTTATCGCCCCCCGCCGGGCTGGCGCGATTGGTGCCCTGGCCACGGAGATCTTCCGCTCGCGCTATCGCGGACTGCGTGCGCTGCGCTCGCCCGACTTCGCCGTGTTCAGTCGTCTCCTGGGCGGAGAGGGCCCGATGCACGGCGAGCTGCTCTCCTTCCTGTTCTTCGATCCTGAATTCATCGAGGAGCTGATCGCCATGGGACGGGCTGATGCGCGGCAGTGGCTTTCGAGCCGCGCATCGGATGAGCTCTGGCAGGTCGGCCCACTCGGCGACTTCGGCGCCCCCGGCGGGGACTCCGCGCCGGGAGCGCCAGTCCGCGGGGGCAGGGTCGACTGAACGGCGCGATGCGCGGTAACCCGCGCCGTCTCATCCCGGTGCAGCGTGCGACGCAGCGACGGCAAGGTCGCCGAACGCAGCCGGTCTATCGGGGATAGAGCTCACCACGGCCGTGGCTCGCCATGGCCGATGCCTGGAGGAACGAGACAGAGGTGGAACCATGGCGCAGTAGAGCGTGCGACGAGGTTAGTCGTGGGGGACGGACGGTATGCGCCTCGACGTCGAGCTCGCCGCCGAGCGCATGAGGTAGGCGGACAGTCAGGCAGGTGTGCGGCCGCAGGGGTTCTTCGCCGCGTCGGTCATGCGGACGTGGCCGGGGGGTGTAGGCGGAAGCAGACAGGCGCGCCCTCCACGTAGTCGAACACCCGCTCGAAGCCGAGCGTCTCGAGCCGGCACGCGGCTCGTGGGCTCATGTCTCAGAGGGCGTCGTGGCAGTAGACGATCACCGGCTCGCCCGGATCGAGGTCGGCCGTCGTCTCGGCATCGAGGAGCTTCAAGGGGATGTTGCGCGCCCCTTCGAGGTGCAGCTCGGCGTACTCGGCCTCGGGGAGGACCTCGACGAGCTGGGCGCCCTCCGCCAGCAGCCTCCGGACATCAGCGACACGCGCAGGCGATGCCATCTCGGTCTTCTCCTTCCGTCGGGGTATCGAGCCCGAGTCGGGCGTCGAGCAGGTGCCAGTTTCGGCGCCCGGCTCGATGTTGGACCCGTCGACGCGCACCGTCGGCGAGCCGAGGAACCGCTCGGCCTCCTTGAAGCAGATCCGTCGCAGCTCGCCTCACCGCGCCTCGCTGGACGATCTGGATCATCTCACGAGCGCGTCTCGTCCAGGGCCTTTCGCGTCTGGCGCGCGGCCGCCAGGAGCGGGTCGTAGACGCCGGAGAAGGGCGGCGCGTAGGAAAGGTCGAGCAGCTCGAGCTCGTCGACGGCCATGCCCGACCAGACCACGGCGGCGAGCACGTCGATGCGCTTGGCGGCGCCCTCTACGCCGACGATCTGCCCTCCGAGCAGCCGCTCGCTCCCGCGCTCGGCGACCAGCTTGACCCAGATCGGCCCCGAGCCCGGGTAGTAGCCGGCGCGGGTCCGGTCCTTGACGGTGGCAGCCGCCGTGTCGAAGCCCGCCTCGCGGGCGTCGCGCTCCGTGAGCCCTGTGCGCGCGACCTCGTAGCGGCAGATCTGCGACGCGGCGGTGCCGATCACGCCGGGGAAGGCGATGTAACCTCCGGTCGCGTTGGTGCCGGCAATCCGGCCCTGCTTGTTCGCGTGGGTCCCGAGCTGGATGTTCACTGGCCGGTCGAGCAGCCGATGGCGGCTCTCGACGCAGTCGCCGGCGGCGAAGGCGCCGTCGGCGCCGAGACAGCGCTGGTGGTCGTCGACCGCGAGGGCGCCGGTCTCGCCGAGCCGTAGCCCGGCCTCCTCGGCGAGCCGCGCCTCGGGACGAACCCCGGTGGAGAGGACGACATGCGCGGCCGGGAGCTCGCCCTCCGAGGTGACCACAGAGCACGGCCGCCCATCGCGGTGGCGGATCTCCTCCACGGCGGTCGAGAGCAGCACGCGCACCCCGACCCCCTCGGCGGCGTTCTGCACATGGCCGGCCATCTCCGGGTCGAGGGAGCGCATGACCTGGTCGCCGCGCTCCACCAGCGTCGTCTCCACGCCCTGGCGGACGAGCGCCTCCGCCATCTCGAGCCCGAGGTAGCTGGCACCGATGACGACGGCGTGACCGGGCCGCTCGCGCTCGACCCGCATCTTGAACCGCTCCGCCGCGTCGACCGTCCGCACCGGCTCGCAGAGCTCCGCTCCGGGGACCGGAGGCGGCACCGCGACGGCTCCCCCGCTCGACTACCGGGCCCCGCTCGTTCTGAGGGACGTCGAGGGCCTGTCCACGCGCGAGGCCGCGGAGGTAATGGGGCTTGGAGAGGCGGCGTTCAAGAGCCGCCTGCACCGGGCGCGGCTTGCGGTGAGGCGGTCGCTCGACGAGTACTTCCTCGAGGCGAGCGACTCATGATCGGGCGGCTGCTCGGGCGCCGCCGCTTCATGCGCGATCACCGCTTCGTGCAGTCGCGCCTGTCGCCATACATCGACGGGGAGCTTCCGCCCAACGAGCGAGTCCGCGTCGAGGACCACGTCGGCGTATGCCCTCAGTGCAGGCGGGTGCTGGCAACGTTGAAGCGGACGATCGAGGGACTGCGCGGGCTGGGCACCCCGCGCCGACCCGGACTTGACGACCGCATCGTCGACCATCTGCGTCACCTGTAACGACTTCGACGGTCGGGCAAGCCAATCCGACCGCACTAGGCCTCGTGGTCGGTGCGGCCCGCGAGCATCCCGACGTTCGTGACGATGAAGGGAACGACGAAGTTCAGTCCGACCTTCGCCCACGTGGCCCCGGTCGCGTCGCCACCGAGGATGTGGTCAGCGTGGTTGATGAGCGTCAGGACGGTCCCCACCACGACGGCGGTGATGACACTGCGGCGGAGGTGAGTAGGCCGAAAGCAGAAGGCCAGGGCGTCGGCGATGGCGGCACGGCCCGCAAGCGTGCCCGATCGCCGCCCTCAGAGGCCGTACGCCTCGAGGAACTTGAGCCAGAGCTCCGTGCGCGCCGGGAACGGAGGCACGGCGTGGACGAGCGTCCTGAGCGGCAGCTCGCCGACCACCGCGATCGTCGCGGCGTGCAGAAAGTCCGCGACCTCGGGTCCGACGAACGTCGCCCCGACCAGTACCTCGCGGTCCGTGTCGACGACGAAGCGCGTGGTCCCAGGTGCGTTGCGCCCGTAGAAGCTCGCCCCGGCGGTCCCGGAGGTGGGCAGGTCGACCTCCTTCACGCTGACCCCTGCCTCGCGCGCCGAGGCGAGCGTGTGCCCGACCGCCGCGACCTGCGGGTCGGTGAACACGACCCGCGGCGACGCCGGCCCGTGGGCCGGCATCCCGCCGCTGGGGCCGCCGGCCCGAAGCTCTCGATCCCCCCATGGGTCTGCGATGCGGCCGTCCTCGCTGAAGGCGATCCGATCGGCCGCGAGGCGAGCCTGGTACTTGCCCATGTGGGTGAGCAGCGCCCTGCCGTTTACGTCGCCGACGGCGTACAGCCAGGGATGGCCGGGCACGCGCAGCGTCTCGTCGACCTCGAGGTAGGCGCCGGCGCCGAGACCGACGCTCTCGAGGCCTAGGTCGTCGGTCAGCGGCCGCCGGCCCGTGGCCACGAGCAGGCGAGGGCCCTCGACCCGCTCGCCGCCGTCGAGCTCGAGCACGACCCCCTCACCGGACCGCTCGGCGCCGACCGCCTTCGTGCCGGTACGAACCTCGATGCCGAGATCACCGAATGCCGCCGCGAGCTCCTCGCCGACGAACGGCTCCTCGCGCGCGAGGAGGCGGTCGAAGAGCTCGACGATCACGACCTCAGAGCCGAGCGAGTGCCAGGCTTGCGCCATCTCCACGCCGACCACGCCGCCGCCGAGAACGATCAGCCGCGACGGAATCTCACTCGTGGTGGTGACCTCCCGGTTCGTCCAGGTCTCGACATCCGCGAGCCCGGGGATCGGTGGCGCGGCGCTGCCCGAGCCGACCGCGATCACCACGGCTTCGCGCGCCTCGAGCACCTCTCCGTTCACGCGCACGCGGCGCTCGCCGTCGAGCCGCCCGTGCCCGCGCACGAGCTCGATGCCGCGGGAGCCGACCCACTCCACCTGGCCCTCGTCGTCGAGGCCGTGAATTACCCGGTCGCGGCGCTCGAGCACCGCCGACACGTCCGGGCCGCCGTTCACCGCCTCCCGCGCGCCTGGGATCCGCCGCGCTTCGCTCAGAACCTCCTGCGGGCGCAGCAGGGCCTTCGACGGCATGCACGCGTAGTAGGAGCACTCTCCGCCGAGGAGGTGCTCCTCCACGATGGCCACGCTCTTGTCGCTGTTGTCGGCCAGCCGCCCGGCGAGCACCTCGCCCGCGGGCCCGCCGCCGATGACGATGACGTCGAACTCCCGGTCGCTCATGCGAACTCCTGTCGTGCGTCGATTCTCCGGAGTTTGACCGATGCGGCGCGTCGACGGTTCACCGCGAAGGGCGGTTATGCGTCGCGGCGGAGCCGATCGAGGAGGCCCTCGGTCACATCCGGCCGCCGCTCGGCCCGCAGCTCGCCCAGGGCGACGAGCGTGCGCCGCAGGGTCTCGATCAGCCGGCGACAGCGCGGGCACACGCTCAAATGCCGCTCGACCCGCCGTCGCCCGGGTGGCGCGAGCTCTCCGTCGAGATAGTCGGACGCGCTCGCCCGCGTGAAGCGGTGGTCGAGCACGAAGCGCGGCCCGAGGAGCATCCCGCGCCTCATTCGGGGTCCTCCTCCAGGTAGTCGTCGATCGCCTCTCGCACCGCCAGACGGGCGCGGTGCAGGCGGCTCTTGAACGCCGCCTCGCGGAGGTCCATGACCTCCGCCGCCTCCTTGGTGGAGAGGCCCTCCACGTCGCGGAGGATGAGCGGGGTGCGGTACTCGATCGGAAGCGCCCGCACGGCGTGCTCGAGCGCGCGCCGAAGCTCCGCCTGCTCGGCCCGAGGCGCCGGCGACTCGCGTACGTCCGCCGCGTCGTCGACGGGCTGTTCCTCCGTCGAGACCACCTGCCCCGCCGGCGGACGCCGCTCGGCGCGGCGCTTTGCCTCGTTGATGCCGATCCGGTACAGCCAAGTGAAGAACTGCGACCGGCCCTCGAAGCGACCGATGCTGCGCCACGCACGGAGAAACGCCTCCTGGGTGATCTCCTCGGCTTCATCGGCACTCGCGACGAACCGGAGTACAACCGCGAAGAGGCGGTCCGCGTAGCGACGAACGAGCTGCTCGAACGCTCCTCGGTCGCCGCCCTGGGCCCGCTCCACCAACGCCTCGTCCACCGCCCGCCCACGGCGAGGGGGACCCTCGTGCGGCGGCGCTTGGCCTGCACGGCTCGGCCTCAACGGCGTCTGC
>Ga0136616_10002080_pt1 | contig 10584 bp, 12 predicted proteins | sample AntDrymUQ2992106_2_FD_106648 | JGI IMG/M metagenome (GOLD analysis project Ga0136616, IMG submission 106648) | Polar desert sand microbial communities from Dry Valleys, Antarctica - metaG UQ299 (21.06) | ecosystem: Environmental > Terrestrial > Soil > Desert | place: Antarctica: Dry Valley... | reverse complement strand
TCGCGCCGCCGGCGGTGCGTGAGCTGCGCGAGCTGGTCCGCTGCCGCGCGAAGCTGGTCGCGTTGCGGTCCGGGTTGAAGCCCCAGGTCCACGCGGTGCTGGCGAAGGAGGGGATCGCGGCGCCGTACAGCGATGTGTTCGGCAAGGCTGGGATGGCGTTGCTGGCCGACGCGCCGCTGGGCCGGGCCTACCGGCTGCGGGTCGGCTCGCTGATCGACCTGATCGACGCGTTCGACTACGAAGTGGAGTTCTTCCGCCGCCTCATCGCCGAGCAGCTGGCCGGCCACCCCGGCTACACCGCGCTGCAGACACTGCCCGGGGTGGGCCCGACGTTCGCGGCGGTGTTCGTCGCGAGATCGGCGACGTGGGGCGGTTCCGCCGTCCCGCCCAGCTGTGCTCGTGGGCCGGGCTGACCCCCCGCCACCACGAGTCCGACACCACCGTGCACCGCGGCCACAGCCACCTTGTCAAGGCTCCCGGCTGGTCCGCTGGGCCGCGGTCGAGGCGGTCCAACGACTCCCCGTCGATTTCAAGCTGCGCGTCGACCGTGACCGCATCGCCGACCGCCGCGGCCGCAACATCGGCAAGGTCGCCGCCGCCCGCCGGCTGCTTACCCTGTTGTTCTACGGCCTGCGCGACGGCCGCATCCGCTGCCTGGAACAGGCCGCCGCATGACGATCTCGGACCCAGCCCGGCGCGCGCTCGTGGTCTGTCATGACCCCCGCACAGCGGCGCGGTCGCCCGCTTGATTGAGCCCGCCCGGCTGGCCGTATCAGCTCCATGCCGCCCGACCGCGGCGAAGGGATGACCGGCACCCGAGACCTCGGCGTGCCCCACCCAACAGCATCTGCTTGGAGCTGCCACCACCCCAACCCGACCGAACCCAGAAGACCTGAGCTTTTCTTCCAACAGCACGACGCCGTCGGCCACCGACAGCGTCAAGGTCATTCGTCCTCGCTGCGCTGCGGGCGCTGCACCTTGACCCGCCGGCGCCCCGACGCGCCCACACCTCGCGAACAAGCCCAAGATCAAGCCCGACAACCCCCACCAAGCCCTTGACACGGCCCGTTCCTTCAGGGATGACACAGACGGGGGAGCGGTGGGCGGGCGGCTGCGCGCGGCGCTGCCCGGCCCTGCCGGGCCGGCGCCACCCCCACCCGCACACCCCGAGGGCAGAACCGCGGCAGCCCGCCCGGCGGCGCGGTCGCCCGCTCGAGCTGTTCCCACCGTCAGACACCGACGCCTGGTATGGGCTCTACACCACTGCTGAGAGGCGCCACCTCGACGCCTAGCTGAGGCAGTTCAAAGGATTTCGCGGCGCACGCCCGGGTCGGCGAGGGAGTCGCAGGCGGCAGTGTCGTCGGGGCGGCAGGGCCCGATCGAGCCCATGTTCTTCAGCCGAGGCAGCAGCCGGAACCCGAGTAGCTCGGTGAAGGCGAACCCGAAGAGCGCACGCCCCAGAGGGCACCGTCCTGCACGGCCGTGTTCTGCCCCTCGAGGCCGGGGCCGTCGGAGGTGGTCTCCGGGGTACAGCACCTCCAAGCCGTCCGGGCATCGACGTGCTGCCGGGCCGCCGCTTGCAGTGTCATGTGGCGACCTCCGGGTAGCCGCGCACGCAGGTAGGCGGCCTGCACCCGAGCGTCGGTGAGCAACTAGGTCGGGCATGCCGCCGAAGGCGCGCGGCAGCGATGCCACCACACGTCCCGCCGGCGCCTGGCGGCCGGCTCGACACCACCACCACCACCTCGGCGGCGCCCAGCATCCGTACCGTGCCGTCGGTCACGAGGGCGATGTCCCGGTCTGCAGGGCGACCAGGCGCGCCGTGCGCGGCGTCGAGGATGCGCTCGCGCGGCTGGGCGGCGCGGTCTCGACGTCGGGCACGCGGGTTGCCGTCGCGGCGTCCTGCTCGGCCTCGCACAGCAGGCGGCCGCGCAGTCCAGGATCTCGGTCCGCCACCTCGTGCAGCGCCACGTCGCGGGCCGAGGCCGGCGGTGGCGGCCGGATCGGTGCTCAGGTAACGGGGAGGAGGTCTCGGTCCTCGAAGACCCGGCGGGCGATGGTCATGGCGCCGAGCACGCGGGGGAACCCGGTATACGGCAGTGCCTGCATGATCGCCTCGACCAGCTCGCTGGGTTGCAGGCCGGCGCCCAGAGCGGAGCCGAGGTGCGCCTCGATCTGAGGCTCCGCATCGCCGAGGGCGATCAAGGCGCCGAGGACGACCAACTCCCGGCGGGCGGCGTCCAGGCCGGGCCGGGCGTGGACGTCGCCGTAGGCGAACTCGACCGCCAGCCGGGACAGGTCGGGGGCGATGTCGGCGAGCGCGTCGTAGAGCCTCCGGCGGGCGCCGCCGGGTCCGCCGAGTTCTGCCTGGCGTGCGAGGCCGCGCTCGTAGCGTTCACTCATGCCGCGATCTCGCGACCCCGCGGGCGTTGCGCGCGGTGAAGTCGGAGATGCGGCCCCAGGCGTCGGCGCAGGACGGCTCCCAGTCGCCGAAAGTGACGTCGAAGAACGAGTGCGGGGCCCCGTCGTACACGTGCATCTCGTACTCCTTTCCGGCTCCTTCGAAGCCGGCCGCCAGCGCTTCGAACTCCTCCTGCGGGGTCGCGTCATCGTCACCGGCCAGCAGCATTAGCAGCGGCGCGGACAGATCGGCGGTGGCGTCGCCGAAGAAGCGCGGCGGACCGTAGAACCCGATCGCCCCTTGCCAGTCCGAGACCCCGTGACGCCTGCCGCCACGAGTGAGCTCCGCCGAAGCAGAAACCGACGGTGAACACCGGGCCCGGGTTCTCCTCGCGCAGCAGTGCGGCGGCCGCGGCGACATCGGCGTCGATGTGGCCGGCCTCCAGCAGCGGCAGGTGCTGCACCGCGCCGAAGGCGTCATCGCGCGGAGGTGCAACGGCGCTGGCAGCGGTCCGTCATCGCCGTGCCGCTGCCGCCGCGCCGTGCCGGGGCAGGAGTGCCACCGCCAGGGCGGCGGCCGTGAGCACCAGCAGCCCGGCCGCGCCGAAGGCCAGGTGGTAGCCGCTGGCGATCTGCACCGCTCCCTGGTCACGCTCGTGGCGTGGGCGGACCGCCACCGGCCCGCGATCGCCCAGGCCCGCCACGCCTACGACCGCGCCGCCGGGGCCGAGGCGCAGCCGGTGTGAAACGGCGGCCGAGGGCAGGCAGGGGCTGCCCTCGATCGTTGGTGGCGATGAGTTTCGTCCGGTTGATCAGTCTGTACCTCCGAGTCCTGCGAACGGAGGTCAGACGATGGCCGACCGCGACCAGCCGCCCACGGAGCCGGGTCACGCGCCGGGAACGCCGCACGGGGCGGACACGATCATGCTGACCATCGCCGCGCCGATCGCCAGCGTCGACGTGGCCGGGCTCTGCGACCGCGTCCGCGCGTTGCTGACCGGCGCCCGAGGCGGACTCGTGATCTGCGACATGGGTGCGCTTGCCACCGCCGACCTCGCGACGGTGCACGCGCTCGCCCGGCTGCACCTCACCGCTCGCCGGCTGGGCGGAAGGGTCAGGGTGCGCCAGGCGTCGCAGGAGCTGCACGAGCTCCTCGCCCTTGTCGGGCTGTGCGAAGTGGTCGGGCCGTGCGCGGGCGCTACGCCTCGGGACGCGGAGGCAGACCGAACAGCGGGAACAACTTCGGGGTGTCCAGGAAGAAGGTCATCCCGGTGATCCGATCGCCTTCGATGTCCAGAACTTGAAGCGCCCACGGCTGGAAGGTCCCGCCCGGGCCGCTCGGTTTCCACTGACCGAACGCCGGGGCGCCGTTCGCGACGGTCGGCACGAGGCGCGAGCCGCGGCAGCCGATCCCCGGTCCGAGCCACCATCTGCGGATGTCGGCGTGCCCGCGCAGCCACAGGTCGTAGGGCGGCATGCACTGCGTGGCGTCCTCGTGCAGCAGCGACGTCAGCGAGTCGAGGTCGTAGCGCTCGAACGCGTCGACGTAGCGGGCCAGCAGCTGCCGCTGCGCATCATCGAGCGCGGCGAACTGCACGGGAGCGTTGACGTCGCTGGTCGCGATCGTCGCCCGGGCGCGCTGGAGCGCGCTGTTGACCGACGCGGTCGTGGTCTCGAGCAGCTCCGCGACCTCGTCCGCCTTCCAGCGCAGCACCTCCCGCAGGATCAGCACCGCGCGCTGGCGCGGTGGCAGGTGCTGCAGCGCCGCCACGAAGGCGAGCCGGATCGACTCGCGTGCCACGGCCACGTCGGCCGGGTCGCCGCCCGACGGCACGGCACGCTCGTCGGGGATCGGCTCGATCCAAGCGCTCTCCGGAAGTGGAGGTGTCAGGGTCGAGTCGGCACTCGAGGCGGGCCCGAGGTCCATCGGGCGCGCTCGGCGTTGCCGTCCGTTCAGCAGGTCGAGGCAGACGTTCGTCGCGATCCGGTAGAGCCAGGAGCGCAGGGCGGCGCGGCCCTCGAAGCGTTCGATCCCGCGCCAGGCTCGAAGGAGCGTCTCCTGGACCGCGTCCTCGGCCTCGAACGACGAGCCGAGCATCCGGTAGCAGTAGCCAGTCAGCTCGGTCCGATGCTGCTCCAGCCGGCCGGCGAGCTCCTTCGGCATGGTGTCGATCGCGCCCGGTGCGACCGCTCCCGTCGTGGTCTCAGTCATCGCGCATACCGTAAGCGGGTGACCCCTGAAGCGCCACCTCCTGCGCCCACGCCGCAGGGGCGGCATGCTCGCTGGTGAAGCGCGGATCCAGCTCGGTCGTCGGCTCGTGCCCGGCCAGTTCGCTGCCTCCGGAGTCCTAGGACCAGGGACGCAGAACGGTAAGGTCCTGCGGCGGAGCCGCATCCCCACGCGCTGCATAGCGTTCCTCCGGTGATCATCGCGAGTCCAGACCCGCATGCGGGCAGGAATCATCGCTGGATGGGCCTCGGACCGATGAGTTCTTGGTAGGTGGTCGGTCTCAAGGGCACCCACACGAGGAGATCGAAATGACGACGACCACCAGCGAGGCGTCCCTCGCGGGACGGCGCGAGTGGATCGGGCTGGCGGTGCTCTCGCTCGCCTGCCTGCTGTACGTGATGGACCTGACGGTCCTGCACCTGGCCGTGCCGTCGCTGAGCGCCGACCTCCAGCCGACGAGCGTGCAGCTGCTGTGGATCATCGACATCTATGGCTTCATGGTCGCCGGCTTCCTGGTCACCATGGGCACGCTGGGTGACCGCATCGGTCGCCGCAAGCTCCTGCTCAACGGTGCCGCAGCCTTTGGCGTCGTGTCCGTGCTCGCCGCCTTTTCCGGCAGCGCCGAGATGCTGATCGTCAGCCGCGCGCTGCTCGGGATCGCCGGGGCCACCCTGGCACCGTCGACGTTGTCGCTGATATTCAGCATGTTCGCCGACCAGCGGCAGCGGGCGATCGCCGTCGCGGTCTGGATCTCGGCCTTCTCGGCGGGCAGCGCCGTCGGCCCGGTGCTCGGCGGCGTCGTGCTCGAGCACTTCTGGTGGGGCTCGGTCTTCCTGCTGGCACTGCCGGTGATGGTCGTCCTCCTCGTACTGGGACCGATCCTGCTGCCGGAGTACCGCGACCCCGACGCCGGCCGGCTCGACCTGTTGAGTGTGGTCCTGTCGCTCGCGGCGGTGCTGTCGGTCATCTTCGGCCTGAAGCAGATCGCGCAGGACGGGGTGGGATGGCTCGCGATCGCCATCATCCTGGCCGGCGTGGCGACCGGTACCGTATTCGTGCGCCGGCAGCTGACGCTGGCGGATCCGATGATCGACGTCCGGCTCTTCCGCATCCCCGCGTTCGCCGGGTCGCTGGCGATCAACTTCATCAGCATCTTCGTGGCGGTCGGGTACTTCCTGTTCGTCGCCCAGTACCTCCAGCTGATCCTCGGGCTCTCGCCCCTGCAGGCTGGGCTATGGTCGGTGCCATCGGCGCTGGGGTTCGTCGCCGGGTCGCAGCTGGCCCCGCGCATCGCGCGCAGCTTTCGCCCGGCCCACGTCATCGGCGCCGGCCTGGCCATGTCGGCGATCGGCCTCGCCGTGCTGACCCAGGTCGGCACGACGGGCGGGCTCGTGCCCCTGGTGGCCGCGTCGGTGATCATCTCGCTCGGCCTCGCGCCCGTGCTGACGCTGACCACCGACCTGATCGTGGGCTCGGCGCCGCCCGAACGGGCCGGCGCCGCGTCGGGAATCTCGGAGACCGGCGCCGAGCTGGGCGGCGCGCTCGGGATCTCGATCCTGGGCAGCATCGGCGTGGCGATCTACCGCGGCGAACTGGCCAGCGGCCTCCCGGCGGCCGTCCCGACCGAGTCCGCCGCGATCGCGCGCGACACGCTCGGCGGCGCGGTTGCGGTGGCCCAGCGGCTGCCCGACGCGCTCGGCGCGGCGGTCCTCGACGTCGCGCGCGATGCCTTTCTCGCCGGCATGCACCTGACCTCGGCGATCGCTGCGGTCATCGCGGTGGTGGTCGCGCTGCTGGCGGTGGTGCTGCTGCGATCGACCGCCGCCCCGTCGGCGCAGGCTGAGCCGGAGCCGGACTCGGCGCCCGAGCACACGGCGCACATCGCGCCGCCGCGGCTGGAGACGGCAGGCCCGTGACGGCCGCCCGGAGGCCACGGCCGAGGCGCGAGGGAGCAACGAGATGACCGCTCGCGAAGCGATCGAACGGCCGAGCCAAGCGGCGCGACCCGCTGGCGGTTCGAGGACTGAAACCGAGCCTTGCGGATTCTGGAGTTGCTGGCGGCGGGGGAGCGGGCGGCGGGCGAGGTCAGTGCCATCGTTCAGGAGGAGTTCGGGCTTTCGCAGCCGGGGTTCGCAGCACCTGCGGGGGTTGCGGGAGAACGGGTTCGCTGAACTGCCTATTGACAAGGTGGCCGCCCGCATCTAACGCCCTCGCTGCAGCGTCCTAGCAGTACTCCGGCGATCACCGGGGGCGGCCGTCCAGACGGCACGGCCGATGCTGCGAGGGATGCCCGCCGTGCACCGGCCGAGACCCGGTCCGGAGCGCGGCTGGGCGAGAGAGAGAGGAACGATGCGCAGGCTCGCCCTGCTCGTGAGCGTGGTCGGTGTGGTGATGGCGCTGCTCGCGCCGACCGCCAGCGCTGCAACGCCGTACTGCGGCATCACCTGGGGATCGCTGCCGAAGGCAGTCCCCGACGAGTTCAGCCCTGGACCCGTCAGCGACGCCCGTGCCGGCCGGCACACCTGCTTCGACCGGCTGGTCATCGACATCGCCAACAACACCGAGCCGACCGGCTACACCGTCTCCTACGTCGGTCAGTTCATCCAGGACGGCTCCGGGCAGGCGATCCCGCTCCGCGGGGCCGCCGATCTCCAGATCACCGTCTCCGCGCCGGCCTACGACGGCGGCGGCGACTCCACGGTCGGCTGGTCCGCGGGCGACGACGCGGTGAACGTGGCCGGCTTCTCCACGTTCCGCCAGGTCGTCTTCGGCGGCTCGTACGAGGGCTACACCCAGTTCGGGCTCGGCGTCCGCGCCCGGCTGCCGTTCCGCGTCTCTCGCCTGGTCAGCCCGCCGGGTCAGGACGCGTCCACCCGCCTGGTCATCGATGTGGCCCACCGCTGGTAGTTCCGCCGACCCACACTGACGGCCCGCCCGAGCTCCCGGGCGGGCTGTCATCGCGCCCGTCCCGAGCCAACCACGCACCGCGTCTTGTCACCGCCACCGGGAATACTCGCGGGATGCGAGGCAGCTATCGAGAGCGGGCGCCGTCGGCCGACCTAAGCGGCGAGCTGGCCTGCACGTGGACCACGCAGGTCGGCCGGGCGGAGCTGGCGCTCGTCCCGGACGCCTGCCTCGACCTGCTGTGGCTGGACGACGGGCGCTTGGTGGTGTGCGGACCCGAGACGCGTGCCTGGCGGTCTTCCCTGCCCGCGGGGACCCAGGCGGCGGGCGTGCGCTTCCGCCCCGGCGTGGCCCCCGCGGCTCTCGACGTCCCGGCCATGGCGCTGCTGAACCTGCGGGTGCCGCTGTCGGAGCTGTGGGGCGTCGAGGCGGCCCGCGTCGCCGAGGCCGTGGCGGACGCCGACGGTCCCGCGGCCAGGGTGCGTGTGCTCGAGGGTGCGGTGCGACGGCGGCTGCGCTGCGGCCCGCCGGTGGATCGCGTGGCGCTCGAGGTGGCGTCGAGGCTCGCCCGCCCACGGCCCGGCGGCGCCGGCGTCCGCGGGCTGGCGGAGGACCTTGGGTTCTCCGAGCGCCAGCTGCACCGCCGCAGCACCGCCGCCTTCGGGTACGGCCCGGCGGTGCTGGCGCGGATCCTGCGGCTGCAGCGCTTCCTCGCTCTCGCGCGCACGCGCCACGACACAGGTCTCGCCGCGCTCGCCGCAGCGGCCGGGTACGCCGACCAGCCCCACCTGTCGCGCGAGTGCGCCGTGATCGCCGGCGCCCCTGCCTCGGTGCTCCTCGCCGACGCCGTGCAGCAGACGTCCGATCCGTTCACGACAGGGTCCGCCGAGGGGGCGAGCCTGCCCGCACCACGACGACGAAGGAGCTCCTAGGTGACCGACACCGCACACCTGTACGCCGTCACCCTCGACTGTCGCGACCCACAGGCGCTTGGCGAGTTCTACCGGGAGGTGACCGGGTGGGAGGTCGTCCACGACAGCGAGGACTACTACTACCTGTCCGACGGCGGCCCCGTGCGCCTGGGCTTCCAGCGCGTCGCCCGCCACGCCACTCCTGGCTGGCCCGACGACGCCAAGCAGTTCCATCTCGACTTCACGGTGAGGGATCGCAGGGAGGCCGAGGCGCGCCTGCTCGAGCTGGGCGCGACGAAGCCCGAGTTCCAGCCCGGCGGTGAGATGGCCACCGTCCTGCGTGACCCCGCCGGTCACCCCTTCTGCATCACCGACGCCCTCTGACGTCAGTAGCTGCTGCCCGTCACATAGCCCTGCAGCGCTTGGGTCTCGGTCTCCAGCTCGTCGATGCGAGACTTCACCACGTCGCCGATCGAGACGATGCCGGCGAGCTGGTCAATCCTCGGCCACGGGCATGTGACGGATGCGCCGGGCGCCGGACTGGGCCAGGCAGCGCACGATGTCGCGTTCCGAGACCACCCCGTCCACGCCGCGCCCGCCGCCGGACACGACCAGCGCGCCGACGTCGCGCTGGGCCAGGGACGTGGACGCATCAGCCAGCGTCGCGTCCGGCCGGATCGTGACGACCTCGGTGCCCTTGCGGGCGAGGATGACGGCTACCTGCACAGTCACAGGACCCCTACCGGTCGTTCCTGAGCCTGCCACGGATGCCCGCGTTTCCGATAGCGGTGACCTCATCGTCCGCGGGACCGGAGGGCGGGACCGCCGGTCAGTCAGCGCTGGCCGGGCGCCGCGCGCGTCCGTGCGCGGGCCGCGTCGTAGCGCGCGCGGCCGGTGACCGCGGCCACCGCCAAGGGGACCAGGGCCGCGGCGTAGACGGCGAACAGCGGCGAGAAGCGCCCGGCGTCGGCCAGCGGCGTCAACAGCGCGGTGCCCAGGGCGCTGCCCGCGAACAGCGCTGTGACGAACAGGCTAACGGCCGTCGCCCGCGCCTGCGGGACGAGGTCGGTCGCCCACGCCTGCAGGTTCGTATGCAGCAGGCCGAAGCCGATCCCGGCCACGAGGACGCCACCGGCCACCGGCGCCACCGACAGCGTGATCGCCGGCACCGCCACCCCCAGCGCGAGCAGTGCGCCGCCCAGGGCCATGAGCCGCGTGACCGGTACGCGGTCGGCGAGGAAGGCAAGGAGCCGCGAGCCCCCGAACAGTCCCAGGCCGTAGATGGCCACGACTGCGCCCGCGGCGGTTGCGCTGGCCCCGCGTGATTGGAGCGCGGGCGCCAGGAACGTGATCGCGCCGAGCATCGTGGCGCCCTCGACGAGGCCGAGGCACAGGACCAGGCGCACCCAGCCGCTGCGTAGCACGCGCGCCAGCTGTGCGCGGACGGGTTCCGGCGCGCCGCGCGCCGGCTCCGGCAGGCGGCGCAGGACCACGGCGAGGACCAGTGCCATGGCGGCCGGCACCGCAAAGGCCACGCGCCACGACAGCACGTCGGCCGCCGCGCCGGCTACCAGGGTGGAGACGGCTGTGGCCTGCGCGGAGGCGCCGATGATCGACGACAGTGGGCGCTGCCGTTCGACCATCCGGAAGGTGTCGCCCACGTACACGATCGCCGAGGGGATGATCGCGCCGAACAGCGCGCCCTGCAGGCCGCGGGCCACCAGCAGGGCCTTCAGGCCTGGCGCCAGCGCCGCGGCCAGGCCGAGCAGCCCGGACCCGGCGAGGGTGAGGCGCATTGTGCGGACCCGCCCCAGCCGGTCCGACGCCGCTCCCCAGAACGCCTGGCCGACCCCGTAGCCGAGGTAGTACAGCGTGGCGACACGGGCCACCCCGGCAAGGGACACGCCGAGGTCCGCCGCGATGACCACCAGCAGCGGCGGAGCGGAGAAGCGGTCGAAGGTGCTGGTGAAGGCCGCCAACCGCAGCAGGCGGACCGCCGTTGCCCGCGCCGCCGCCGGCGCCTGGGGGGCATCGGTCGTCACTGCCGCCCAGCATGCCGCGCCGGGCTGTCGCACCCTCCCGGTACAGTCACAGCTGTTCCGCCAGGCCTCGCCTGCAAGCGCGCCTATCTCGCCCAGC
>Ga0136616_10002073_pt1 | contig 10593 bp, 8 predicted proteins | sample AntDrymUQ2992106_2_FD_106648 | JGI IMG/M metagenome (GOLD analysis project Ga0136616, IMG submission 106648) | Polar desert sand microbial communities from Dry Valleys, Antarctica - metaG UQ299 (21.06) | ecosystem: Environmental > Terrestrial > Soil > Desert | place: Antarctica: Dry Valley... | reverse complement strand
TTCGGCCTGGTGTTTTTGATCGTGGGGATCGCGTTCAAGCTCGGGGTGGTGCCATTCCATATGTGGATCCCAGATGTCTACGAAGGCGCGCCCACCTCGGTGACCTTGTTCCTCACCACGGCGCCCAAGCTTTCGGGTTTTGCCCTTGCCATCCGGCTGCTCGTCGATGGTCTGCCCGGGCTGGCCGCTGACTGGCAGCAGATGCTCGCCGTCATGGCAGTGCTTTCAATGGGGACCGGCAACATCGTCGCGATCGCGCAAAGCAATATCAAGCGCATGCTGGCCTACTCCACCATCGCCCATATGGGATTCATGCTTTTAGGCTTACTGGCCGCGACCAAGGCCGGGTATGCGGGCTCGATGTTTTACGTCATCGTCTATGCACTGATGGGGATGGGCGCCTTCGGTATGGTGATCGCTCTCGGGCGTGCCGGGTTCGAGTCGGACCGGTTAGAGGACTTCAAGGGCCTGAGCGAGCGCAGTCCGTGGCTGGCGCTGCTGATGCTGATGCTGATCTTTAGCCTCGCGGGGGTGCCGCCTTTCGTGGGCTTCTGGGCTAAATGGTTCGTGATTAAAGAGGCCTTAGCCGCGGGATTTGTGTCCTTAGCGGTGATCGCCGTGGTGTTTTCGATTATCGGCGCTTACTACTACCTGCGCATCGTGAAGCTCATGTACTTCGATGATCCCGACGATACCTCGCCCATCGTTTGCGGCCAGGATACGCGCCTGGTGCTGAGCTTCAACGGACTTGCCGTGCTGGTCCTCGGATTGATGCCGGGGGCCTTGATGACGCTGTGCATGACCGCCATGAGGGGCGCAGCATAGCGATCACTGTCGCTCGCGCTGTTTTTGGCCAGAATGCTATCCTTCAGGCGGTGTAGTGCGTCCTTCGAACTGTGAGTCCGCTTCGAAAACGGTCCGGAGGAGGCGTTCTATGATTGCTGGTCCGGAAGATCACCATGAATGTGACTGACGAATCCGCCCACGTGTCGTGTGCCGTGTGTCAGCAGCCGATTGAGTTGCGGCGTCCAGAGCTCATCGATGCCGGTGCAGACCGCGCACTGATCGACGCCCTCGTCGACGGCTCACTGTTTCGCACGGGTTGCCCGCACTGCCAGTCAGACATCGATCTCGACTTGCCGGTTCTCGTCTACTTTCCCGACCGCGCCCTTCCGATCTGGTTCCTTCCCGCTCGAGGAACGGACAACGAACAGGATACCGCCGACTTCCGTCGTCTACTCGCGGACTTCCAGGTGTAACGTCCTGACGATTGTGACGAGGCGTGGAGGCAACTGTTCTGGGTGATTGGCCGTGCGGAGTTCTCCGAGGTAGCGTTACACCGTCGCTCGTTCCCGGCCGCCGGCCGCGCGCTTCTTCCAGGCATCAGGCAATTTCGACGCGCCGGGACTATGGAAGAGCTGCGTGGTGCGCTCGAAGGACATCCTGAGCTGATCAGCGACCAGGTGCAGCAACTCCTCAACGAGATTGTCGACCAACAGTGGCTACGACGTGACGAGGACGGTGCTGCGGAGTTCGAAGATGACCGAGCTCTCCTGCAAAGCTGTCGCGAGATAGGAATCCAGGCGACGCTCGACGAAATCGACCGTGCGGCATCGGCCGCGCTGCTTGCGCTCCATGAGGCCGCGGACCGTGCGACCGAGAACTACGAGAAGGCCTCCTCGAACGCCGGCCTCGAGGCTCGCGAACACGCGTATCAGCTTGTGATGACGCATCCGGATTTCAATCAAGCGCCTAAGGGATTTTCGTGGCGCATCTTCTATGGACGCGCGCTCACGAATTACGATTGGTTCAAGCAGAAAGGAGAGGTAGACCGACTCGACCGTGCCATCGCTGACATCGAGCAGGCCCTCGAGATGATGCCACGGCTATCACTCCGCGAACGCTGCGACTTGCTGAACTCGCACGGCAAGTGGCGAACTGACCGGTACGAGCTACTTCGAAACAGAAACGATCTCGACGCCGCGATCTCCACGTGGCAGGAAGCGTATGCGCTTGCACCAAAGGGAAACCCAAAGTCTTTGCAAATTGTGGGGAATCTCGGCCGTGGCCTGCGGGATCGGTTCACTGCCAGCGGCGATGCAACAGACCTGGATCGCGCTGTGGAGTTCCTGGACGAAGGGTACAATACCGCGCGTGTTTTCAACCAGCTGTCGGAGATTGCGCGCGCGCTGAACAGCCTGGGGATCACATACCATCTCCGCTACGACTCGCGGGGCGACGCGGCCGACCTCAGTCGCGCCATCCGTGCCTTTACCGAGGCCTGCGCGAACACGCGAGACGATAAAGCCGGATTACGGCGGGCGGCTGCGAACCTCTCTAGCGCTTTTCGGACGAAATACGACCGGGACGGGGATTTGTCGGATCTTGACCAGGCCATCGACATCCTTCACCGGCTGGCAGGGTCCGACGGCCTCGATGATTTCGCGTCGATCGCGCACAGCCTGGGCGACACGTGCCTGACCCGTTACGCGAGGACGCACGATCGCAGAGATCTGGATGCGGCCATGGCCGCTCTCGAGCGAACGGTCGATGAGTCAAGGTACCCGACCTATCTCGCAAGTCTCGCCCAGGGTTTGCTCACCCGCTATGGCCTGGACGCTGACCTCAAGGACCTGAAGCACGCCCTCGCTCTGCTGGACGAGGCGCTCGCATCCGACGCGCCGCCAGACGTGGCGGCATCGCTCCGCTCGCAGGCAGGGAGGGCGTACGAGTGGGCGTTCGAGCGCAACGGCGAACGCGCATGGATCGACAAGGCGGTCGAGCACTATCAGGAGGCGTATGACAGCCTCGCTCCGGAGGCGCCGATCGTGCCGGCGGCGCTCTATCTATTGGGGCGAGCGCTCTCAACACGCCACCGACGGTTCAAGGATCCCCGCGACGCGACACGGGCCGATCGGCATCTCGATCATGCGTGTCAAACCGGTCTGACGCGCGCACCCCAGCAAGCGTTCGCAGCCGGCCGCCTCTGGGGTGACTGGAGCGTTGAGCGCGAGGCGTGGGAGACCGCGGGCCGTGCCTTCAACTACGCGGGGCGAGCCGCTTCGCAATTGCTCAGGGCGCAACCGGATCGAGAAGCGAAAGAGGTCTTGCTCAAAGCGTTTCAGGGCCTCGCGACGGCCCGGGCGCATTGCCTTGCGAAACTGAGACGGCCGGACGATGCCGTATCGGCTCTGGAAGGCGGCCGCATTCAGCTGCGTGACGAGGCGACCACGGTCAGTGAGCTGGCGCTGAAGCGCCTTGTCGCCAGAGGTGATAGTGTCCTGGCGCAGCGTTACCGTGACCTGCGCTCGGCGATCTCGGACGACGGAAAAGAAACGGCGACCGCGAATGAGCTTCAGACGTTACAAACGGAGCTCCGTGAGATGGTCAGCCGAATTGACGCTCTGCTCCACCTCGACGAGCAAAGCAACACTGCTGCCTTTGCCGACGTGGCAGCGCAGACGCGAGGGCCGCGTCCCCGATCGATCGTGTACTTGGCTACCTATCGTGAGACCACGCTGGCGCTCATTGTTGCGCAAGGACGACCACGGGTGACCTGGCTGCCGCTGGATGCTCCGGCGCTCGAAAGACTGTTGCTCGAGCGAAAGCCAAATGAGGCGCTCTCGACGAAAGAAACGGCCGCGCTTCATGTTGAGCGCCGGGCGTTTTGCGTCTACGCGACGAGGGAGGGGGTGCTTAGCGACTCCGCGACGAGGGAGGCGCTCATTCACAACTACAGTCCGCAAGCACCTGATGCGTTTAGGGCCGTCGATCAACCATGGTCGCGCGAGCGCTACCTCGAGGTCGGCGCTGTGACGGGCGGGTGGCTCGCTGCTCAACACGGTCACGTGGGCTATCGAGAAGTCTTGGACGCAGTCATGCCTGTGCTCTGGTCACAGGTGATGGAGCCTCTTGGTGTCCAGTTGCTGAAAACGGCACCCGAGTTATCAGCAATTGTCCTGGTGCCGTGCGGCGAGCTTGCGCTGCTGCCACTGCCCGCAGCGTGGGAGCAGTTTGCGACGACCGAGCATCCGAATCGGCTGTTCAGTCACACACCCGGGGCCCGGATGCTCCGATCGAGTGCATCCCCCGCGTCAATGGACGCACTATGTGTAGATAGTTTTCTGGGTGTCGGTAACGCGCAACCGCTCACAGCTCCGTTGGACTACGCCGAGCTCGAGATTGAGGTGTGCGGAGCCATCGCGGGCGCGCCGCGCGACGCTATCCGCGTCCGGGACGACGCCGAGCATGACGACGTCACAAGCCGGATCCGCGCGGCGAGCCTGCTGCACTTCGCCTGTCATGGACGCTTCGATGCCTCCGATCCCATGGCGTCAGCGGTCTACCTGGCCGATGGCGTACCTCTTCCGCTCAGTGAGGTCCTGCACCTTCGCCTGCCAAGAGCACCGCTTGTGATCCTGTCAGCATGCGAAACGGCCATCACCGACACGCGGTTTCTGCCGGACGAAGCGCTTGGCCTGGCGACCGGCTTCCTCGAAGCCGGCGCAAGCGGCGTCGTCAGCACGCTGTGGCCGGTCAACGACGTGTCGACGATGCTGTTGATGGAGCAGTTTTATATGCACTACGTGAAAGACAGGCGTCCGGCCGTCGAAGCGCTTCGCGACGCACGCCATGCGCTTCGTCACCTCCGCGCCGGGGACGTGAGCACGCGTTTCGATACGTTGCGCGCGACCTTCCCGAAAGGACATTCGCTCGCGTCAGCAGTCATCAAGCAGTATCGCCGCTTCGTCGCCATGAGGCCCTGCGAGCAGCCGTTCACACACCCCTACTATTGGGCCGGCTTCAGTTACTCCGGCGGATAGCGAGGAACGTCGCTTGACTCGGAGTCGCGTCGCACGTCTAATGCGTCTTCCACCCCAAACAAGATCATGAGGAGGTTCGCATGCCGGACCGGCTGCCACCTGGCCCCTATCGAATGCTGCTCCTCGATGACGGAACCGAGGTTCCTTACTACATCATTCCGTTCGACAAGAACGGCCGCTCCGACGGTCCGCAAACACGCGCGCATCTCGTCGACGCCGTGCGGAACGGCCGCTTTACCGACGTCTTCCTCTTTTCGCATGGCTGGAACAACGACTGGACAGTCGCGACGAAGCGGTACGAGGATTTCATGAACGGCTACATGGCGATGCGGCGTGCGCATGGCCTGCCGGTGGCAAACCCGTATCGACCACTTCTCGTCGGTGTGTTCTGGCCGAGCACGGCCCTCACGTTCGGTGCCAGCGAAGAAGGCCCGGAGATCGCGGCCGGCGACCCCGACGCGATGGACCGCGCGGTCGCCGAAGAGCGCAGGCCGTGCGCGAGATCGCTGAACAGTTGCCAGAACGGAGCGTGGATCGGTTCTACGAGCTCTCGCAGAAAGACACGTTGACCGAGGTCGAGGCTCTCGAGCTGGCGGGCATTGTGCAACCGCTGTATGCGAATAGCAGCGACGAAGTGCCGGAAACCGGCGCGCCAACACCGGCGGAGATCGTCGGCGCATGGCGTGCCCTGTCGCCCGAGCCCGATGACCTCGACGATTTCGGCACGGCCAACGCGCCTGCGGATGGTCCACAAGCCGCCGGTGGCTTCGGCGACGTCCTGCGAAAGTTCGATCCACGGCAGATCGTCAGAACGCTCACCGTGCGGCAGATGAAGGACCGTGCCGGCACTGTCGGCGCGCGCGGCGTCAGTCCGCTGCTGCGTGATTTGTTGTCGGCCGATCAGACGTCTCAAAACCCTGCACGCCTGCACCTGATAGGTCATTCGTATGGCGCGAAAGTAATGTTATCGGCAATCGCCGTCGGCGATGACCTCCCGCGTAAGATCCATTCCTTGCTGCTGCTGCAGCCGGCCGTCTCTCACCTGTGCTTTGCGGACCAGGTGCCGGAGACCACTCGTTCCGGAGGATATCGAGCGGTCCTGGGGCGGGTGAAGCCCCCGATTCTTTCGACGTTCAGCGCTCACGATTTCCCGCTCACGAAGGTGTTTCATTTCGCGTTACGCCGGTCCGAAGATCTTGGCGAAGCGCAGATTGCCGGGGATGAACCCCCAAGTGTCTACGCGGCGCTCGGTGGATTCGGGCCACGGCGGGCGGGCGAGAAGCTCGTCGACATTCACGATGTCAAGCAAGCCTATGACCTGGGCGGAAACACCCCAGTCGTCGGCCTTCGCGGCACCCGCACGATTTCAGGCCACGGCGATATCAGCAACGAATCCGCGTGGTGGGCGCTGTACTCGCTCGCGTCCCGATAGGAGCCCCCCATGGCCGAGCTTCTGAAGCGTCAGTATGACCTCGTTGTCTTCAAGGTGACCCTTGATACGGCTGCGGACGAACCGCAGATCCGGTGCGAGGTCGAAGTCAAGATCGGCGGGGAGCCGAAGTCGGTGGCGCATTGGGAGTACGGCGCCGCGGAGATGGGCCTGCCCGATCGAATCGATCGTTGCCGGTCGCGGTACCGCGGCTACGACTTTGCGATTCCTTCGCACGTCACCACATCGCTCAAGGATTGGCTCGAGCGCGAGAGCACGCCGGACGTCCCTCTCTGGCTGCATCTGGTCAAGCCGTACGGATATCTGGGGATGGTGCCGTGGGAACGGTTGCTCCAGCCTGTCCTGAACGTGCCAATGCTCCGTTTACCCGACTTTGTCGTGCAACCGCCGAGCCGACGGCTCTCGACGTCCTGTTGTGCAGCAGCGGTCCAGCGGCGAAAGAGCAGTTCCGAATCGTCGACCATCTGGTGACGCTCGCCAAGCAGCTGCGAGATGCGGTCCCGCGCCGCACGACATTTCACGTGTTCACCGATGCCGCGATCCATCACCAGGTGCGGCAGGTGTTCGACCACCACGGGATGCTGGATTCCGCAGTCGTCATCTACCCACCGGAGTCCGCCGCGCGCTACGCCGTCCCTGAAGAAGAGACGAACGTTCCGGAACAGGCGGATAGTGTCGCCAACCCCTGGCTTCTGTGGATGCGCGACTCGCTGAAAGGTCGGAGCGTTGATGTCGCGCACTTCGTGTGCCACGGCTATCTGTCGCAGGACCGTGGAGCGTTGGCGTTTGCGGAGTCCCCCCTGCTCAATCAGGACACTCGAATGGCGCGCTTCGTGGGAGCCTCAGAATTGAAGGCGTTCTTGACGCAGGTCGGCGCGTGGTCCAGCGTCTTCAGCTCACCCGAACACAACTACTCCGAGATGGGGCTCCGTCAGCTTGCGGACGCACTTGCGCAAGTGCGTCCCGGGCCGATGGTGCATCACGAGCTCGAGCTCGATCCGCAGGCAACGGCGCTGGCCGGCGCGTATCGACTTCTTTTCAGCCGCAAGCCCGAACGACCGCCGGTGAGTCCTGCCTTATTCATCTACTGTCAGCCCTTCCGTGTGTTGTCGGCAGCGGACGATGCCGATCGGTTGCCTGGCTCGCCAACGGCCAATGTTCGACGATCGCAAGAGCTTGACGCGATCTATGAGTCAGCCGAGAACGTCCCGGCTTGGGTGGCGGCCTCCGAACGCTACCTCGAAGAGTGCGAGTTGAAGCTTCAGAAGCAGCAACCGGAATCGGGCGCCGCAAGTACGGACCCGACCCGCCAGCGCACGGTAGAGACGCTCGAGAGCACACTGCAGCAGATCCGGGATGTGGTCGCACGCGTCGCCCGGTCCACGCCGTCCGGGAGGCCGGAATGAGCAACCGCACGGTTGTTTCAGTCGAGGCTCGCGGCGACGACACCATTGAAATCAAGCTGGCCAAGTCTCCGGGCGCAATCCCCAACGCGCGAGTCCCTAAGCTCTTCGCATGCGATCCCGACGCGATGCCGCCGTGGACTGACGCGGGCGCGATCAAAGCGCATGGCCGCACCATCTTCGACAAGCTGGGCACGCATGATGCGGTCAAGACTGCCATCGGCGATCTCCAAAAGATTCAGCCGCCGGCCGTGCGCTCGTTGTATTTCCATCTTGTCGCCAACGTCGCGGAGCGGTTGTCGTGGGAGACGCTCTGTGATCCCATAGGAAGGTTTCTGGCGCTCGATCGGCGGTGGCCCATCGCGCGCATGGCGGATTCGGAAGTCGATCAGCGGCTGCCGACCGCCGACTTCGTGGCACCGCTGAAGGTGATGGCGCTGCTATCAGCCATCCACAGACCTGCGGCGCTGGAATGGAAAGGACTGTTCCAAGCCGTCAAGGACGCGCGCGCGGACGGATTCGAAACCGAGCTCATCGTGATGGTCGGCGAGGAACCGTTGCTCACGTCGATTCAGGAGCAGATCGCCACTGACAAACTAGACTGGGTCAAGGTCGGTCCCATCCCGGATCGCGTCTTCGCCCTCGGCGACGCCCTGACCGCACATCAGCCACATTTGCTCCATTTCTACTGCCACGGATCGGCGATGTCCGGCGTGCCGCAAGTGCAGCTGGCGACGATTACAGACTGGGACGACGACAAGGCTTCCGGCTCGCTGATTGTGAAGCTGGAAGAGCTGGCTGGCTTCCCGGCGCTCTCCGCGACGTGGCTCGTCACGCTCAACTGCTGTGAAGGCGGCAAGGCGGCCAACAATCTCCACTCGATGGCGCACACGCTCGTCGCGGGCGGCGTTCCTGCGGCAGTCGGCATGATCGAGCCGATCGATGCCGCGGATGCCCATGAGTTCGCGAGCGTGTTCTATCCCGCGCTGCTGTCGCACTTGCACGGAGCGCTGGCCGAATCGAAAAACAGTCACAAGAGTGTCGAGTTCGAGTGGGCGCCCGCGCTGCATCCGCCGAGAACGGCACTTCGGGACCGACACGGTGACCCCCTCGAACACCGTGTCTGGACGTTCCCGGTCCTCTACGTGCGTCCGGAGCCGTTCGGCCTGCGCTATCTGGCGCCGGCAGCTCGCGCTGCCATGCTCGATCCCGAGACGAAGACTCGCGTGGAAGCGGTCGCCGGCGCGTTGCGAGCCCTGCCGCCTGGAGCGCCGGAGGCCGCGCATATCGAGCTGCTCAACATCCTGGATGATGTGCCAGCGCAGTTCCGTCCCACCCTTGCCGGGTCGCTGAGCGGAGGTGGGTGATGCCCGACGAGCCGGAGGCCGTTGCGATTAACGCCTGGACCGGGACGGCCGGAGCCGCGGGACAGCTCGATGCGCATGCGGGCAAATGGGCGGTGCAGAGCCACCTGCAGAAATATCCGCAGGATCTCGCGGCACCGGAGCCGGTTGACTTTCGCAACTGGCGCCATCCCGACGTCGGGTGGGGTATCGTGCTCCCCGACAGCGATGCGGTGTCAAAGATCGACCGCGCAAATGCGGTTGACGCGCCCGCGTTGATCAAGACGTTGCTGGCTGCGCGACCCGGCTCGCCGGTGTTTCGGTATCGGGCTGATGTCTTGTCAGGGTTCTTGCGTCGGTACTACGCGGACGGGAGCGAAAAGGACACTGCCTTCTCCGCACCGGACCGTGGCATCGGCGATAAGAAGCTGCCCTGGTACATGCTCATCGTCGGTACGCCGGCCGAAATTCCGTGGCGCGTGCAGTATCTGTTGAACCTCTCCTGCTTTACCGGGCGACTGGATCTCGACGAGGACGCGCGCGCGCGTTACGTCGGCGCGCTGGTCAACGACTGGAAGGATTCAGCAGTGTCGTCGAATCGATCCGTCGTGTGGGCCGTCGATCAAGGACAGCCGGACATCACCTGGTTGATGCGCGGCGCGATTGCCGATCCGCTGGCGGCCAAGCTCCGCTGCGACTCGCAGATCGGCGACAAGATGACGTATCTGGCTGGCGCGATGGCAACCGCGTCCGGGCTGATCGCGGCTGTGAAGAAGGCGCAGCCGGCGTTCATCGTCACGACGAGTCATGGCCTGACCGCGCCCATCAGCGATCCGGCCGCGATGCGAAAGCAGTTGGGCCTTCTCGTGGACGGTCTCGGCGCGCGCGTGACGCCCGAGGCGCTGCTCGACGGCTGGCAGCCGGACGGCGTCATCTGGTATGCGCATGCCTGCTGTTCCGCGGGCAGCGACACTGGCACGAGCTATAGGGGGCTCGTGAAGGCCGGCTCGTCGGTCGAGCAAACGCTGGAGGCCGTGGGCGCGTTGGAAGCAGGCGTGGCGCCGCTGCCGAAGGCGCTCCTCGGCGCCACGAAGCCAGCGCGCGCGTTTGTCGGTCAGGTCGAGCCGACGTTCAACTACACGCTCCGCAATCCTGAAAACAAACAGGTGCTGACGACGTCCCTTCAAAAGGCGCTCTACAACCGCATGTTCCGGAAGGAGCCCGACCCGGTCGGGATGGCGCTAGCCAACTGTTACCAACACGTGGGTGAGCTGTTCGGCCAGTGGCAGGAGCTCGTGCGGGACGTCGGAAGAGCCGTGGCTGGCGCCCGCGAAGCCGCGCTGCGCGCGCAGCTGATGGCGATCGACCGACAGAGCATGGTGATTCTGGGGGATCCAACCGCTGTGCTCCCGCCACTCACGTAGAGGGGTCGCTTCAGAGCCGCGCAGACTTCATGGCGTGCACCGTATTGCTCGCCTGTGTCTTGGGGCGGGGTCCCGAGACGCCCTATATGCTTTCCCAGGCGACGCTCGCGGTGGCGTTGCTCTTGGTGCTGTGGCTTTATCCGGGCGAGC
>Ga0136616_10002071_pt1 | contig 10596 bp, 10 predicted proteins | sample AntDrymUQ2992106_2_FD_106648 | JGI IMG/M metagenome (GOLD analysis project Ga0136616, IMG submission 106648) | Polar desert sand microbial communities from Dry Valleys, Antarctica - metaG UQ299 (21.06) | ecosystem: Environmental > Terrestrial > Soil > Desert | place: Antarctica: Dry Valley... | reverse complement strand
TTGTTCATCCGTGGATGGTTCTCGCTCCCTCGGTGCTGCGGATCCGCGTGCGGCAAGCTATCAGACGCCGCTCAGGGCACGGAACGCTACTCGGTGCCAGAAGCTAGTGCAACCGACAACCGATGTGGCTTCTCATCGACCACCGTGCCCGGGCCTCGTCAACGGTGAATTATCCCCTCGCGCGCGAGGGGACGCACCTAGGACCAGGCCCCGAGAGCGAGGCGCGTCGACGGTTGGAGGGAGGATACGGTCCTCGCAGCCTCTCACGCAGAGGAACAACGCCGTGGACCTGACCTCGCGGCGTGCACCGCCATAGGTAAGGCTAAACCTGAGCTTGAGCCTAATCCTCCTCCTCGCTAGAAGAGGCGGTGCTCTAGCAGTCGCCGGCGCGAGGCGGTGCGCTACGCTGCGCCGCGTGGCTCCCGGCGGGCACGACGAAGGCCTGAGGGAGCGCCTCTCGCGCCAGGGCGAGCAGGCCCTCGGGCGGCTCGCGGAAGAGCTGGTGGCCAACCCGCTCGTCACGTCGGCTGTCGCCGGCGCCTTCGAGGCGCGCGAGCGAGCCGTGGCCGCACAGGAGGTGGCGATGGGGGCGCTCGGCATCCCCTCCGCGGCCGACATCGAGCGGCTCACCCGGCGGCTCCGTTCGGTATCGCAGCGGCTCGAGGGGATCGAGGACGCGGTGGACCGCCTCGACGAGCGCTTCGACTCCCTCGACGCGCTCGCCTCGAGGCTCGACGATATGGCCACGACGGATCGTGCTCGCCCATCTGGCGACGGGGTCGAGCGCCGCCTCGAGGAAGTTCGCGGCGAGCTGGCGGCGCTGCGAGAAGCCTTAGCGCCGGGCGAGGAGCCCGTGCCCCGGGCGCAGGAGCGCCTGAAGGTCGCCGACTCCTAGCCGGACGCGGCCTCAGCGCTCGGGGAGCCCGGCGAGCGCCGCATAGGCGACAGCCCCGAGTCGCAGCCCGAGCGCCTCGAGACCGTCGGCATCGATCCGCAGCCGTTCGTTGGACTCGGCACCGGCACCGAGCACGTCCGACACGCCAAGCAGGCACGCCGCAGCGACCCCACGCCTGGCGGCCAGGTACAAGACGGTTGCGGCCTCCATCTCGACCGCCACCGCCCCGTCCGCGAGCCAGCCTGGGGCCACCTCGGCGCGGTCGTCGTAGAAGAGGTCTGTGGAGGCGATCGTCGCGGCTCTCGGCCGCTGGCGCTCGTCGAGCGTTCCTTCGAGGAGGAGCGCGTCGGTGAGGATCCGATCCGGCAGCACCGGGTTCGTCGCTCCGAGCGCGACACTCGCTCCGTCCGCGGGAATCGCCGCCGTGGCCGCCAGCACGTCGCCGAGCTCGAGCCCTGGCGCGATGGCTCCGCAGGTGCCCACCCGTATGAGCGTGCGCGCGCCGAGCAGGATCAGCTCCTCGACCACGATCGCCGCGCTGGGTCCGCCCATGCCCGTCGCCTGGACGGTCAACGGCCGGCCGTCGGCGGCGTGGCCCGTGTAGCCCCACAGGCCGCGGTGATGGTTGAACATGCGCGGGCTGGCGAGGAGGTCCTGCGCGATCGCCAGCGCGCGATGGGGATCGCCGGGCAGCAGCACGCGATCGGCCAGCTCGGTCGACGGCCTGAGGTGGATCGGCCTCGGTGCCGGCACTCGGCGGACCATATGGAAGACTCCGCGCCCGATGGCAAAGCGCCGCGCGAAACCAAGCGAGCTGCCCGACACCGTGCGCGACGCGGTGCAGCGGACCGTGCAGGCGACCGTCGGCTCCGCGCAGATGACCCGCGAGCGCGCGCAGGAGGCGGTCGACGAAGTCGTGCGCGGGGCAGAGGTCCGTGCCGAGTCCGTGCGCGAGCGGGTGCGTGACGCCGAGCGAAGCGCCGAGTCCGTGCGCGAGCGGGTGATCGGGGCGCTCGACGAGCGCCGGCCAGCCACCCAGGACGACGTCCGCGAGGTGCGCGGCGAGCTCAAGGCGATCGCCGACCGACTCGAGGCGATCGAGCAGCGGTTGCCGCGTCCTCGCGGCACCGGCGCTCGCACGACCGGGGGCCGAAAGGCGAAGGCTCGTTCCGCACCGGGCACCGGCTCTGCGGGGCCGACCAAGTCGCGTTCCCCGAAGGGCGCGGGCTCTGGGGCGACGAAGTCGAGCTCCACGAGGTCGAAGTCCGCCGGCAAGCGACAGCCTGCGCGCAAGAAGCCGACTCGATCGGGCTGACGTGGCCGGGCGCCGGGTGCTGATCACCGGTGTCTCGACGCCGCTCGGGATGCAGCTCGCCCGCCGCCTCGAGGCCGACGAGGACGTGAAGTACGTCGCCGGACTCGACTCGAAGCAGCCAACCGGCCGCCTCGATCGAACAGACTTCATCGAGGCCGACATCCGCGAGCCGTCCGAGCTCGCGGTGATCGCGCGCACCCGTGTGGACACCGTGGTGCACAACAACATCCTGCGTCGCCCGCGGTCGGGGATGACCTCGCAGACGGCACACGACATCAACGTGATCGGGTCACTTCAGCTACTCGCCGCCTGCGAGAAGGCGGACACGATCCGATCGATCGTCGTGCGCGGCTCCGCGGGTATCTACGGGTCGGAGCCGGCGGCGCCTCAGTTCTTCACCGAGGAGATGAGTCGGCTGTATCCGCTGCGCACGCGCTTCCAGCGCGACGTCGGAGAGATCGAGAACTACTTCGCGGGATACGCCCGCCGCCGTCCCGGCGTCACGTGCACGATGCTGCGCTACCAACCGGCGATAGGCACGTCGCTCGACACGCAGGTCACCCGCTATCTGGCACAGCCGCTCGTGCCCACCTACCTCGGGTTCGATCCCCGGCTCCAGTTCGTGCACGAGGACGACGGCCTCGAGGCGCTGATAGCGGCCGTCAAGCGGCCGGTGCGAGGCGCGGTCAACGTCGCGAGCCGCGGAACGATCGGGCTCACACGCCTGCTGCGCATGGCCGGGAAGCCGACGCTTCCGCTTCCGCCACAGCTCTTCGGCGCGGCGACCGCGAGCATGCAGCGGCTCGGCATGCCGGCGCTCTCGGCCGACTTCCAGCGCTTGCTTCGCTACGGGCGCGGCGTCGACCTCGCGCGCCTGACCGACGAGGTTGGCTTTCGACCGCGCTTTAGCACGGCCGAGGCGGTGGCTGACTACCTGCGCGGGCGAGACGCCGCGGCGCCAGCTGCGAGCGGTCACGAGGCATCGGTCCCCCCATGAGCGAGTCGCGCGACCGCGCGTCCCGTCCATCGGTCGGCGACGCGACCGTGGGCTCGGCGATCGGCTTTCTGCGCCGCCTGCGCTCGGGGCTCGAGGCGGGGGCGGAGCTACCGGTGGCGCTCGGCTCGGCCGTCGCCTCGCTGCCGCAGGGGGCCCGCGACGGCGTCGAGCGCGTCGTGGGCCGGCGGAGCGGCGACTACCAGGAGGACGACTGGGGCTTCGACGAGGAGTTCGCCGAGGCGGTCTTCCCGCTGCTCGAGGCGATGTACGATCGCTGGTGGCGCGTCGAGGCCGAGGGTGCGGAGAAGGTCCCAGCGCACGGGCGTTCGCTGCTCGTGGCCAACCACGCCGGGATCCTGCCCTGGGACGCGACGATGATGTCGGTCGCGCTCATGCGCCACCACCCGCTCCCGCGCTATCCGCGCTTCCTGGTGCTCAACTGGGCGTTCGATCTGCCCTATGTCTCCGTCGTCATGCGGAAGGTCGGGGGAGTGCCGGCGTCACCGCACAACGCCGAGCGGCTCCTTCACGACGATCAGCTCGTCGCCGTCTTCCCCGAAGGCGTGAAGGGCGCCGGGAAGGACTTCCGAGATCGCTACCGCCTCCAGCGCTTCGGCCGCGGCGGCTTCGTGGAGCTCGCGCTCAGAACCGGCGCGCCGATCACCCCGGTGGCGGTCGTGGGCAGCGAGGAGATCTATCCGAAGCTCGGCGACAACCGGCTGCTCGCGCGGCTAACCGGTGCGCCCTACTTTCCGATCACGCCGACGTTCCCGCTGCTCGGACCGCTCGGAGCCGTGCCGCTTCCCTCGAAGTGGCGGATCGAGTTCTGCGAGCCGATCGAGACGGCTCAGTACGGGGCCGAGCGCGCGGACGACCGGCGCCTGGTGCTCGAGCTCTCCGAGCGCGTGCAGGAGACGATCCAGCGCAAGCTCTACGAGAACCTCGTGAAGCGAGGGTCGGCGTTCGTTTGAGTTGCCCGCGCAGGACGCGCCGAACGCTCGTCACCGCCTGGCGCTCGCCGCTATAGGGTTCGCGCAATGAGCTTCAGGTCCCCGGAGGAGTTCCGCGAAGTCATCGACGAGGTGTTCACGCTGATGAGCACCGATCCCGAGATGGGGCCGAAGTTGCGCGACGCCGAGACGCCCCAGCGCTTCGAGTTCCCGGACATGGACATGGTGGTGAACATCACTTTCGTCGCCGAGGTAGTCGACGACCACTGCCTTCGCTGGGAGTGGTCAGACGACGTCGACTGGGAGTCGGAAGTCGGCATGAAGATGAGCTCCGAGGTCGCGAACCGCTACTTCCAGGGCAAGGAGAACGTTGCGATGGCGATCGCGCGCCGGCGCGTGAAGACCTCCGGCAACGTGAAGAAGGCCCTCGCCCTGATGCCGATCACGAAGCCGGTGTTCGCGCGCTACACGGCGCTGCTCGAAGAGCGCTACCCGCACCTGGTCGAGTAGCCGCGGCCCGCGTGCGGCTCGCCGTGTGCAGCTAGAAGTGAACGCCCCGCATGAGGTAGGCCATGGCGATCGCCTCGGTCGACATCTGGTCGTCCTTGTCGCCGTCGCCTGACTGCGCGGCCTCCTGCCCGGCCGGCAGCTGCGCCTTGTCCTTCTTCGCTGCCTTCGAGTCGGGGAAGAGGTTGTAGGCGGTGTTCAACACGAGGTCGACGGTCTTGGGCGACACCGCGTAGAGCACCTCGCCGAAGGTCCCCAGGCGCGAGGCCTTGCGCTTGGGCTTGTCGATCATCGCGTCGCACAGCATCTGCGCGGCCTCGTCCGGGGCGAGCGTCGGGAAGGCGTCGTAGATGCTCGTGGGCGCGATCATCGGCGTGCGCACCAGCGGCATGTAGACGGTCGTGAAGGTCACCCCGTCGCCGACCACCTCGGGGGCGACGCAGCGCGAGAATGCGTCGAGGGCGGACTTCGACGCCACGTAGGCCGAGAAGCGCGGCGTGTTCGTCTGCACGCCGATGCTCGAGACGTTGATGACGTGGCCCGACTTGCGCTCGCGCATCCCGGGCAAGAAGGCGAGGATCAGCTTGAGTGCGCCGAAGTAGTTGAGCTGCATGGTGCGCTCGTAGTCGTGGAAGCGGTCGTAGGAGCGCTCGACCGATCGCCGGATCGAGCGCCCGGCGTTGTTGATGAGCACGTCGACGCCGCCGTGCGCTTCGATCACCTCGCGTGCCATCCGGTCGAGGTCATCTGCGTCGGCGAGGTCGGCCGGGTGCACGTGCGCGGTTCCGCCACGCTCCTCGACCTGTCCCTTGACCTCCTCGAGCTTCTCGCGCGTGCGCGAGACGAGGACCACCTCGCCGCCGGCCTCGCCAACCCTCAGCGCCGTCTCGAGGCCGATGCCGCTCGAGGCCCCGGTGATCAGGATCTTCTTGCCCGCGATCGAGCTGGCGAGGCTGCGCTCGCGGAAGAGGGTGGGATCGAGGTTGCGCTCCCAGTAGTCCCAGATGCGCGGCGCGTAGGTGCCGAGCGGCGGCACGGCGATGCCGGTGCCGGCGAGCGCGCGCTGGGTGTCGCGTGCGTCGAAGGTGCAGTGGAAGTCGCGGTTCTCCATCGCCTGCGGCGGAATGTCGAGATCGCGCAGCGTCTGCTCTCGGATGCGCTTGACGGTCGGCAGCGCGTTGATGCCGGCGCGGACGGGCTTCGGCACCGCGTTGGTCATGTTGCTGTCGATTCGCATCGAGAACTGCGGCGCGTGCGCCGCCCGGGCGAACTCGTTGAGCGTCTGGCCGACCGACATCGGCTGCGGATCGACGAGGTGGTAGGTATCGCCGGGCAGGTCCCCGTCGGCGAGGTGGGCGATGTGGTCCATCGCCTTGGCCACGAAGTCCACTGGCACGAGGTTCGTCTGGCCGCCCTCGGGGCCGGCGAGCGGGAACCACTCGGGCAGCGCGCGACGCAGCTTCTGCAGCAGCTTGAAGAAGTAGTAGGGGCCATCGATCTTGTCCATCGCACCCGTCTCCGAGTGGCCGATGACGATGCCAGGGCGGTAGACGATCAGCTTCCCCTCGACGCCCTGGCGCGCGAGCTTCTCCGACTCGTACTTCGTTCGGTGGTAGTGGTGGGGGAGCTTCTGGCCCTCGTCGAACATGTCCTCCTGGAAGACGCCGCGATAGGAGCCGGCCACGGCGATCGAGCTCGTGTGGTGGAAGCGCCCGACCTCGTGCGCGTTCGCGAACTCGACGACGTGTCGCGTACCGTCGACATTCCCCCGCACCGAGGACTCCTCGTCGGCCTCGATGTCGTAGACCGCGGCGAGATGGAAGAGATGGTTGATCGGCTCATCGAAGCCCTCGATTCCGAGCCCGGGCTTTGCCAGGTCGCCCGGCACCGGCACGAGCCGATCGCCCGCGCCCAGCCGCTTCCCGGTCTCGTCGAGGCGCCCGCGTGAGCCCTCGCGCACGAGCGCGTAGACCGTGCCTTCGCGCTTCAGCAGCTCTGCGACGAGGTGCCGGCCGATGAAGCCCGTCGCGCCCGTGACGAAGTAGTTCACGCTTCCTCCTCCTGAGGGACTCTGAATCGCGCGCGAGTGTATCCGCCGGCCGACCGAGCGGCGGACACGGCAGCCATGCCGCGCTCGCTATTTTGGCTCGGTGGCCGAGGATCGCCTTACCTTGAGCGAGGCCGCCGAGCGAGCCGGCGTGTCCCCCGCGACGCTCAAGCGCTGGGCCGAGTCCGGCGTCATCCCCGAGCGTGACGGCACCGCCGGCTGGAGCCCGGCCGCGATCGCACACGCCCGCATCGCCGCCCGGCTGCGCGAGCGCGGGCACTCGCTCGACCAGATCCGCGCGGCCACCGCCGACGGGCGCCTCGCCTACGGCTACGTCGAGGACCTGTTTCCGAGCAGGCAGCCGCGCCGGTCGCTGGCCGAGGTAGCCGAGGAGACCGGCCTCGAGGAGCGCTTGATCGAGCGGCTGTGGCTTGGCATCGGACTGCCGGCCGACGAGCTCGACCGCATGACCGACGAGGACCTACAGGCGCTTAACTACATCGCCTCGGTGCTCGCGGCGGGCTTCCCTCTGGTCGCCTTCCTCCAGCTCGTGCGCGTCTACGGGCAGTCGCTCGCTCAGATCGCGGACGCCGAGACGCGTCTCTTCCACATCTACGTGCACCAGCCGCTGATGCAACAGGGCGTGCCCGGGCTGCAGATGGCCGAGGAGATGGAGAACCTCGCCCGCGACCTGCTGCCACTCGCGTCGCCGATCATGGACTACGTCCATCAGCGCTTCCTCCAGCACTTCGTGGAGCAGGACATGGTCGGCCACATGGAGATGGAGCTGGACTCGAGCGCCGACCTCGGGCGAGTGCGCGTGACGATCGCCTTCGCCGACCTGGCCGGCTACACCCGCTTCACGGAGGAGGAGGGCGAGGAGCAGGCGCTGTCCTACGTCGAGCGCTTCATCGACTCGGTCGGCGAGACGCTTCCAGACGACGCGCGCGTCGTGAAGACGATTGGCGACGAGGTGATGATCGTCGGCTACGACCCCCAGGCGCTCACGGATTGGGCGGTGGGCTTTCAGCGGCTCTTCACCGACCGCCCGGCGGCACGTATCGGGATCCACTCGGGCGCGACGATCTACCGCGACGGGGACTACTTCGGGCGCGAGGTCAACCTCGCCTCGCGCGTCGTAGCGCGCGCGCGCGGCGGCGAGGTGCTCGTGACCGACGCCGTAGTGGAGAGCGTCGACACCGGCGACTACCTCGACTTCGAGGACGTCGGCGTGGTGAAGCTCAAGGGCTTCGACGAGGCTCACCGGCTCTCGCGCGCCTACCAGCGCGGGTAATGGGCGCCGCGGCGCGAACGCCGGAGCGCCCGCTCGAGGCGGCGCGTGCAAGTGACCTGCTGACGCCGGCCGCGCCGGTCCTGGTCCTGCTCTCGGGAGGGGCCGACTCGGTCTGCCTGCTCGACGTGGCCGCGCGGCTCGGCACGGTCGCCTCGGCGCTGCACGTGAACTACGGGCTTCGACCGGAGGCCGAGGCCGACACGGAGCACTGCCGCGCGCTTTGCGATCGGATCGGAGTCCCCCTCGCGGTCGAGCGGGTCGAGCTCGCGGCCAGCTCCGGGGCCGGCAACCTCCAGGCGGAGGCGCGCGCGGCACGCTACGCGCTCGCCGAGCGTCACGCGACCGGCGACTACGCCGCCGCTCACACGACGTCCGACCAGGCGGAGACGGTCCTCTACCGGCTCGCCGTCTCCCCCGGGCGGCGGGCGCTGCTCGGCATGGAGCCGAGGCGAGGCCGGCTGGTGAGGCCGCTGCTCGCCGTCACGCGCGAGGAGACGCGCGCCTACTGCCGCGCCCGCGGGCTCGACTGGGTCGAGGATCGGTCAAACGCCGATCCTCGTTTCGCGCGCTCGCGCGTGCGCGATGCCGTGCTGCCGGCGCTGCGGTCCCTGAACCCGGCGGCCGAGGCGACGATCGCGGAGACGAGCGGCCTGCTGCGCGACGAGGCCGAGGTGCTCGATGGCGCGGTCGACGAGCTGCTCGCCCGAATCGGCACGAGCGCGATCGCGATCAGTGCGCTCGAGCAGGAGCCTCCGGCGCTGGCTCGCCTGGCGCTTCGCCGGCTCGCGGAGATCGCGACCGGCGAAGCGCGCTCGCTGTCTCGCGGCGACGCCGAGGCCGTGCTCGCTCTGGCACGGGGCGGTGGGAGCGCCGCCCTCGATCTGGGCGGCGGCCTTCGCGCCGCCGTCGAGTACGGCGTCCTGCGCTTCAGGACGAGCGCCGATCCGCCCTCGCCGGAGCCGGTCCCGCTGCCCGTGCCCGGCGCGACGCGCTTCGGGGCGTGGGAGGTCGAGGCGCGTCCGGGGGCAGCCGGCGAGGCGGTGGTCTCCGCCGCCGCGCTCGGGGCCACCGTGTGGGTGCGCGGCTGGCGCGCGGGCGATCGCATGCGCCCCTCGGGCCTCGGCGGCACGAAGACCCTTCAAGACCTCTTCACCGATCGCAAGGTGCCGCGGGCGCTGCGGGCGTCGCTGCCGGTGGTGGAGGCCGGCGGGGAGATCGCGTGGGTCGCGGGGCTTGCGGTGAGCGAGCGGTTCGCGTGCGGCGAGGCCGCCGGGGCCCAGGCCGGCGGGGCGACGGATGCGATCTCGCTCTCCGCCCGACGTCGAGCCGGTTGACCGCGTAGCGTCCGCGGCAATGCGCGATCCAGCTGTCGGCAACGTCCTCGTGCAGCAGGACGACCTCGCTCACCGGGTCCGCGAGCTCGGAGCGGAGATCTCGGCCGACTACGGGGAACGCGAGCTGTTCCTGGTCGGCGTCCTCAAGGGCGCCCTGTTCTTCCTGTCCGACCTGATGCGTCACCTCGACGTGCCGTGCCAGGTCGACTTCATGGCCGTCGCCTCCTACGGGTCGTCGACCGATTCCTCCGGCGTAGTTCGCATCCTCAAGGATCTCGACGCGCCGATCGAGGGCCGTGATGTGCTGATCGTCGAGGACATAGTGGATTCCGGGCTTACGCTCTCCTACCTGCTCCGGACGCTGCGCGCGCGCAATCCGGCCTCGCTGGAGGTGTGCGCCCTGCTCACCAAGCCGGAGCGGCGCAAAGTCGACCTGCCGATTCGCTACGTCGGCTTCGAGATCCCCAACCGGTTCGCGATCGGGTACGGCCTCGACCATGCCGAGCGCTTTCGAAATCTGCCGTATGTAGCCGCCCTCTCCGACTGATTTGGGAGGCTTCGGAGGCCTCCGAAGCGCTTAGGAAAGCCAAAGGCGCCCTGCTACGCTCCTTCGTTCGTCATCCGGATGGCCGGTGGCGTCGAATAGGGGTAGAGAGAACGCCGTGAGCCGGTTCTTCAAGAGCGCAGCCTTTCCGATCCTGATCGTCGTGGTGCTCGCGTTCTTCGCGCAGCGCCTCATCAGCCCGGGCGAGGAAGAGCAGGCGCCTACCTATTCGGAGTTCCTCGCACAGGTGCAGGCGGGCGACGTCGAGTCGGTCACCGTCAACACCGAGGACACAACGCTCGAGGTCACCACCACCGAGCCCGGCGCGCAGCCGTACGAGACCGGCTACCCGGACAACACCGAGCAGAACCTCGTGAACACGCTCGCGGCCGAGGACATCCCGATCGAGGTCAACGGCAAGGGCGGCGGCGGCATCCTCGGCGCCCTCGTCTACATCCTGCCGTTCGTCCTGTTCCTGTTCTTCTGGCTCTTCATCATCAACCAGATGCAGGGCGGCGGCTCGAAGGTCATGAGCTTCGGCAAGTCGCGCGCGAAGCGGATGTCGGTGGACTCGCCGAAGATCACGTTCCGTGACGTCGCCGGCGTCGACGAGGCGGTCGAGGAACTGCACGAGATCAAGGAGTTCCTGGAGAACCCGAAGAAGTTTCAGGCGCTCGGCGCGCGCATCCCCAAGGGGGTCTTGCTCTACGGGC
>Ga0136616_10002069_pt1 | contig 10599 bp, 8 predicted proteins | sample AntDrymUQ2992106_2_FD_106648 | JGI IMG/M metagenome (GOLD analysis project Ga0136616, IMG submission 106648) | Polar desert sand microbial communities from Dry Valleys, Antarctica - metaG UQ299 (21.06) | ecosystem: Environmental > Terrestrial > Soil > Desert | place: Antarctica: Dry Valley... | reverse complement strand
CCTGCTCGCCTCCGGTTCAGCCTCGGCTCAGGTGGTCCTGGCCCAGCCGGCGTCGGTCGATGCGGTCCTGACGAACGTGCGGAATTGGATCATGGGGATCTTGGCGTTGCTGGCCACGGTGTTTCTCACCGTGGGCGGGGTCCGGTATGTGATGGCGGCTGGGGATCCCGGTGAGGTCGAGGCGGCGAAGCGGGCGTTCAAGTCCGCCGGGTTCGGCTACGCCCTGGCTGCGTTGGCGCCGCTGCTGGTGCAAGTTCTGCGCGGGATCGTCGGCACCTGATGATCCGCGACACGTCGGCCGCCACCAGCTGCGGTGGCCGCTGGCCAGGGCAGCTGCGGAGCCTGGTTGCCACCCTGGCCGGTGTCGGTGTGGCCGTGGCGCTGCTGCTGGCCGGGGTGGCCGGGGTGGCCGCCGCCCAACCTCCCACCCCGGCCCCGCCACCAGCGGCCACCACCGCACCGGCCAGCCCGGCCGCGCCCGGCCCGGCCGCGCCCAGGCCGCCAGATGGCCCGCCTGTCCCGCCCGCGTTGCCGCCCGTTCCGGCGACGCCGGCTGCACCAGGGGGTAACCCCTCCTTCTGGGACGTCCCTGGGCAGATCACCAAGTCGATCAACAACTGGCTGACTGGGCTGGTCACCAGTGCGGCGGCGCCGGTAGGTGAAGTGGCTGGCACGTTGCTGGCTCCGCCGCAGTTCTCGGCGTTCGACCGGCTGCGCGACATGTGGTCGGGCTCAGCGGCGCTGGCCAACACCCTCTACGTGCTGCTCGTGCTCGCCGCCGGGGCAGTGCTGATGGGCCACGAAACCGTCCAGACCCGTTACGCGGTGAAGGAGATCGCACCCCGGCTGGTGATCGGCATGGTGGCGGCGAACCTGTCCTGGGAGCTGGTCAAGCTGGCCGCGCAGCTAGCCGGCACGCTCGCGGTGGCCGTCGCCGGGGACGGGCTCAGTCCCGGAGCCGTGCTGGGCGGGTTGCTGCGCAACGCGATCACTGGCGGACCGATCTTTCTGATCATCGTCGGCTTGGTCGCCACGGTGATGATGTTCGTGCTGCTGCTGTGCATGATCGTCGTCGCCGCGTTGCTGATCGTGCTGATCGCCGGGGCGCCGCTCGCGCTGTCTTTCCACGCGCTGCCGCAGACCGAATGGATAGCTCAGTTGTGGTGGAAGGCCACCTTCGGCTGCCTGGCCATCCCCACCCTGCAAGCGCTGATCATGGCGGCGGTCGTGCGGGTCGTCACCGCCCCCGGCGGGTTCGGGCTGCTCGGGGTGCCGACCCCGAGCGGGATCGTGAACATGCTGGTCCTGATTGCCTTGATCTATCTGATGATCAAGGTGCCGTTCTGGGTGCTGCGTGGCGCACTGGGCAAAGGCGGCGGCCGCTCCCGAGTGATGGGCATCGTCAAGTCGGTGTTGATCTACAAGGGTTTGCAGGCCACCGGGATACCGCTGTTCAACCGGCGAGGCGCCGGTAAGGGCGCAGCGGGCAAGGGCACCGCGGGTAAACCCGGGGGCGGCCGGGCCGGCGGCGGCAAGCCCCGCGGCCCGTGGCCCCGGCCGAGTTCGCCGGGTGGCGGCGCGGCGAACCGCCCGAATGATCCGTACCGCAAGACGAAGGTTGGCAGCGACGGGCAGTACCGGCTGCCGCTGCAAGGTGTGCGCCGCACCCGCTTGAACCGACCCAGCCCGACCCCGACCCCGACCGCCGGTACGGCAGCCGAGCCGCGTGCCGGTACACGGCGCGCGTACCGGGGAAGGCAACTCGCGTTGCCGTTGCAGATGGGTCGGCCTGACGAGCAGCCCGTGTTGACCCAGGGCGGGCAATACCGCCTGCCGATCACCGCTACCCGCCAACCCCGGCGACGCCCGGTGACACCCCCGGCACCGCCACCTACGGGCCGGCTCGGGTCGCCGCAGTTGCCGCCCACACCCAGACGGCCCAAGCCAGCGCAGTTGACGTTGATGAACCGCGCCGGACAGATACCGAAGACCCTGCGAGGTCAGTGATGAGTGCCCCGGTGAAGATCCCCGCCGACGTCGAGGTGCCGGACAAGATCCTGGCCGGTTTCACCGCCGCCCAGGTCGCGATCCTGGCTGCCACCGCCGCTGTGCTGTATGCCGGGTGGCTGGCGCTGGGCTCGGTGTTGCCGCTGCCGGTGTACGCGGTGGTGGCCGCCCCGGTCGGTGTGGCCGGGGTGGCGTTGGCGGTCGGCCGCCGCGACGGCGTCGGCGCCGCGGAGCTGGCCCGGGCCGCGTTCAGCTACCGGCTCGCACCACGCCGCATGAGCGGCGCACCCGCGACGGTGGGTGCGCCGGTGCCGGGGTGGTTGGCCGGGCGGGCCAGCGGAGCGGGCATCCAGGGCAGCGGGTCTGGGGCGGCGCCGCTGCGGTTGCCCGCCCGGGCCATCGGCGCCGCCGGCTACGGCCCGGCCGGAGTCGCGGTGATCGAGCTGGGCAAGGACGGCCTGGCGGTGGTCGCTGCGGCCAGCACCGTCAACTTCGGTCTGCGTACCGACGCCGAGCAAGAAGCGTTGGTGGGCTGCTTTGCCCGGCTGCTGCATGCGGTGGCCGGGCCGGTGCAGATCCTGATCCGCGCCCAACCGCTGGACCTCGGCCCCACCCTAAGTGAGCTCGCGGTGGCCACCGCCGCTTTGCCACACCCGGCGTTGCGGGCAGCCGCAACCGACCACTACCGCTACCTGGCCGAGCTGGCTGAGCACGGCGATCTGTTGGCCCGCCAAGTCCTGATCGTGCTCCGGGAACCCACCGGCGCGAGCACTGGCCGACCCAACACCGCTTCAGCCGCCGCCCGGCTCAGTCAGCGCCTGGGCGAAGTACACCGTTGCCTGGCCCCGGCCGAGATCACCGTCACCCCACTATCCCCAGCGGCTGCCGAAGCGGTCCTGGCCACGGCATGTGACCCAGACCGGCCCCTGTCGGCGGCCTCAGCGGACATGGCCGCCCCCGGGCACGTCATCACCACACCCGCCGCGGGCTGGTCCTCGTCTCGCCGTGCCGCGGGGCGGCCTCGGGCCGGCGCACCCACCGCGCCCAACACCGCCTCATCCCACCCAGCCTCACCCCACACGACCGGGGGCAGGTGGGCGCCATGACCCGCCGCGCCCGCCACCAGCATCGCGACCAGCACCCGGGACCGCACCCAGAGCGCTATCCACTAGCGCCCAGCGCAGGCGCACTGCCCGAGCACGAACAAGCGCACGAGCTGGAGCAGGAGCCGCCGCAGGCGGCGTGGTTGCCGGAATTCCTCGAGGTCGCTCCTCGCCACGTTGCCGTTGGCAGCGAGCTGGCCGCCACCTTGGCGGTGGTCGGTTACCCGCGGGAGGTGTACGCGGGCTGGCTGGAGCCGCTGATCACCTACCCGGGCCGGCTGGACATCTGCCTGCACATCGAGCCCGTCCCCGCCGAGGTGGCCGCGAACCGCCTCCGGCGCCAGCTCGCCCGGTTGGAGTCCGGCCGCGCCGGTGACGCCCAGCACGGCCGGCTGGCCGACCCGCACGTCGACGCGGCCACCGAGGACGCCTACGAGCTGGCCAACCGCATCGCCCGCTGCGAGACCCGGCTGCACCGCGTCGGGCTCTACCTCACCGTGCGGGCCAGCGATCCTGACGAGCTGGCCGAGCACCTCGCGGCGGTCCGCTCGCTGGCAGCCTCGATGCTGCTCGATGCCCGCCCCACCACCTACCGGGCGTTGCAGGGCTGGATCAGCTGTCTCCCGTTGGGCCTGGACTGCCTCGGGCAGCACCGGGCGATGGACACCGACTCGATCGCCGCTGCGTTCCCCTTCACCAGCCCCGATCTCCCTGTCGGGGATCCGGTGACCGCCGCAACCTCGTCCGGGGTGCTGTACGGGACCAATGTCTCTTCCGGCGGGCTGGTCATCTGGGACCGCTTCGCCCAACCCAACTACAACTCGGTGATCTTGGCCCGGGCCGGCGCCGGCAAGTCCTACCTGGTCAAGCTGGAGCTGTTGCGCAGCCTCTACCGCGGCGTTCACGCGGTGGTCATCGACCCCGAAGACGAGTACACCCGCCTGGCCGAAGCGGTCGGTGGGACGCACGTGCGCCTGGGCGCCCCCGGGGTCCGGGTCAATCCGTTGGACCTGCCCGTGCGCATCGACACCGCCGGGCGGGTCCACGCACCGCCGGACACCCTGCACCGCCGCTGGCTGTACCTGCACACCGTGCTCGGGGTGCTGCTCGGTGGACTCACCAGCGAGCACACCTCGGTGGCCGACCGGGCCATCCACGCCTGCTACGCCAACGCGGGGATCAGCACCGAACCGCACACCTGGAGCCGGCCGGCGCCGTTGCTGGGTGACCTCGCCGCCGCCCTGGCCGGGTTGGACGACCCGATCGCCACCGAGCTGGAGCACCGGCTGGCGCCCTACGTCAGCGGCAGCTTCTCCGGGCTGTTCAACGGCCCCACCACCACCGCGCCAGCCGGGCACCTGGTGGTGTTCTCGCTCAAGGAGCTGCCCGAGGAGCTCAAAGCCATCGGCACCCTGCTCGCCCTGGACGCCACCTGGCGCACTGTCACCGACCCCGCGGATCGCCGGCCCCGCCTGGTCGTGGTCGACGAAGCGTGGCTGCTGATGGCCCAACCCGCCGGAGCGGAGTTCCTGCTCAAACTCGCCAAGACCGCGCGGAAGCGCTGGGTTGGGTTGACCGTGGTCACCCAAGACGTCGGCGACGTGCTGTCCACCGAGGCGGGTAAAGCCATCGTGGCCAGCGCCGCCACCCAGATCCTGCTGCGCACCGCCGCGCAAGCCGCGCACGCCGTCACCGAGGCCTTCGCCCTGTCCGAGGGCGAACGAACGTTCCTGACCTCCTGTGACACCGGCAGCGGGCTGCTCGCCGGCGCCCGGCACCGGGTCGCCTTCACCGCCCAAGCCTCACCCACTGAACACGAGCTGATCACCACCGACCCGGCCGAGCTGGCAGCCGCCGAGGCCATCAGATCCGATCCGCCCACGCTGCCACCGAGCCACGGTCACGACCGAACGAGCCGCTCGGCGTTGTACGAGGAAGGGGCCGACCCACTATGACCGCCCTGGGCCAACTACCACCACCGCCTCCTCCACCGCCACCGCCACCGCCACCGCCACCTCCGCCACCTCCGCCGCCGCCGCCTCCGCCGCCTCCGCCGGTTGCACCCGGCCCACCGCCACCGCCACCGCCCGGCCCCCCGCCGCCACCACCACCACCACCACCGCCGCCACCACCGGCTTCCCCGCCACCACCTGGGCCGCAGAGCGGCGCGCCGGATGGGGGGCCGCTGGGCCGGGTGATCTCCGACCCGGGTCGGTGGTGGCGTGAGACCACCGAAGCGCTGGAAGCCGCCCTGGCCGTTCACGGCCCCGCCGTGACAGCCGGCGGGATCGCCGGCCTGCTCGCGGTGACGCTGCTCGCGCAGTTGGTGCGAGCACGGCGCCGCGCTCGATGGGCCGCCGGTGCCCGGTGGGTGGAGATCACCGCTCCACCCAAGGTCGAGCCCGGCAGCGCGGACTTGTTGTGGTCCAACCTTGGCGGACTGCTGCGGCCCCCGCTCAAGCGGGCCGTGATGGGGCAGCCGCCAGTCGCCTTTGAGATCCACGCCGACACCGAGCGGCTGCGGTTCGGCATCTGGGTGCCCGGCACCGTCTCACCTGGGCTGGTCGAGCACGCCGTGCGGGCGGCGTGGCCCGGGGCGCAGACCACCACCCACCGCAGCAACCAGCCCTCACCGCTGCCCCAACCCGGCCCCGGACAGGTGCTGCTGCACACCGCTGGCCGGTTGCGGCTGGCCTCCCACGAGTCGTTGCCGTTGCGCACCGAGCGCGACACCGACCCGCTGCGTCAGCTCCTGGGCGCCCTGGAAGCTCTACCCACCGGGCAGAGCGCGTGTGTCCAGGTGATGGCCCGACCAGCCACCGGCCGCCGCGCCCGCGCCGCCCGCCGCGCCGGCAAGGCCCTGCTCGACGGGCGACCCGCGCGCCTGCATACCCGGGTGGTGCGCGCCCTGCTCGGCCTGCTCCACCCCGCCACCACCTCCAGCCGCCAGGCGCGCAGCACCAACCCGCTGGGTGAGCTGGCACCGCACCGGGCCGCGCTGGGCCGGGCCGTGGCGGCCAAGACCGGCGCCGGGCAGCTCTGGGCCGTCCAAGCCCGTTACATCGCGACCGCCACCACCCCCACCGCCACCGCCGGGCAACCCACCGACTCGGTCACCCGGGCCACCTCCCGCGGGGCCTGTGACGGCCGCGCCGAACAGTTGTCCGCCTCCTTCGGCGCCTACACCGGACACAACCGGCTGCGGCGCCGCCGCCTGTGGCGGCGCGCTGCCTTGGTGCGGCGGTGGATGGGACGCGGGCAGCTGTGGTCCACCCCGGAGCTGGCAGCGCTGGCCCACCTCCCGCTGGACGTGCGGGTCGCCGGGCTGGCGCGAGCCGGTGCCGCCACCGTGGCGCCCCCACCAGGCATCCCCACGATCGGATCGGACACCAAGATCCTCGGCGTCGCGCAGAGCGGCACCCGACGCCCGGTCGGGATCACCGTCGCCGATTCGGCGTGTCACCTTCACCTGCTGGGAAGGACCGGTTCGGGTAAGTCCACCACCGAAGCCAACCTCGCCCTGGCCGACATCCACGCCGGGCGCGGCACGGCCGTGCTGGACCCCAAAGGTGACCTCGCCCGCGACATCGACCACCGCTTGACACCCGACGAGTTGGGCCGGGTGGTGCGGCTGGACCCCGACGCGCCAGGGCCGGTGCCCACGCTGAACCTGCTCGACCCGACCAACCCCAACGCCGTGGACTACCTCGTCGGGATCTGCTCGCGGATCTACCAGCAGTACTGGGGACCACGCATCGAGGAAGCCCTGCGCAATGGGTGCCTGACCGAAGTCGCCTATTACCACCACCGCGTCCGCCTGGATCCCAACACGCCGCTTCCGCACCTGGGCGACGTGGTGGACCTGTTCGACAGCGACGCGCACCGCTCCCGGGCCACAGCGCACCTCGACACAGCCGGCGGGCGGCACCTGCGAGGGTTCTGGGCCTACTACAACGAGCAGACCCCCGCCGGACGCCACACCCTGTCCCAGCCGCTGCTGAGCAAACTCCGCGGCCTGCTGCTGCGACCTTTCGCCGCCGCGGTGCTCACCGGCACCGGCCCGCCACTGGACATGGCCGCAGTCCTGAACCGAGGCAGGATCTGCCTGGCGCGGCTGCCCGAAGGAACCCTCGGGCTGGAAACCACCCGCCTACTCGGCTCGCTGCTGGTAGCCCGCGCCTGGCAGGCCGCGACCGCCCGCGCCGCGCTACCCGAGCACGCCCGCGCCCACGCCGCGCTCTACCTCGACGAGTGCCAACAGTTCCTGAACATGCCCGTGCCGATGGAAGACCTGCTGGCCCAAGCCCGCGGCTACCGCCTGTCGCTGGTGCTGGCACACCAGAACCTCGCCCAATTGCCCCGCGAGCTACGCGAAGCCATCTCGGCCAACGCCGCCAGCAAGCTGTTCTTCCAAGTCTCCCCCGAGGACGCCCACACCCTGGAACGCCACGTCTACCCACACCTGACCGCGCACGACCTGGCCCACCTCGGACCGTTCACCGCCGCAGCCCGCCTGCACGTCAACGGCGCCCCGACCGCCCCGTTCACCCTGTCCACATACCCGCTACCCCCCGCCCTGACCGGGCCAGGCGGGCCGGCCGACCCGTGGAGGGCCGCCGCGTGAGCACCCACCACCGCAGCACCCGCCACAACCCCGGCCAGGGCCAGCCGGCCCCGGCCACCGCCCGCCAACCCGTGCGCGGCCGAGGTGAACACGCGCAGCTGGCCGCCCGGCTCACCCACCGCGACCGGTGGATGCTGCGGATGCTCGCCGAGCACCGCGTCCTGACCACCCACCACCTCGCCGCGCTGGCCTTCCCCAGCGAACGCTCCGCCCAACTGCGGCTGCGCGCCCTGTTCACCCTCGGCGTGATCGACCGGTTCCAGCCGCTGACCCCGACCGGATCCGCCCCGCTGCACTGGGTGCTGGACACCCCCGGCGCCGCCGTGCTCGCAGCCGAAGACGGCCACAACCAGCTCCCCGGCGCTCACCGCCACGTCCGCGCGCTGGCCGTCGCGCACTCCACCCAACTCGAGCATCTGCTCGGGGTGAACACCTGCCTGATCGGCTTGGCCGCCAGCGCTACCCGCGCGCCACGGCGCAGCGCGTTGGAGCTGTGGTGGTCCCAGGCCCGTTGCACCCGCAACGTCGGGGACTTCACCCGCCCCGACGCCTACGCCATCTGGCACCACGAACACCACCGGCTGCCGTTCTTCTTCGAATACGACACCGGCACCGAAGCCCTGCACCGGCTCGGCGCGAAGCTGGCCGGCTATTACGAGCTGGCAACCGCCACCGCCATCGCCACTCCCGTGCTGTTCTGGCTGCCCACCCCCGCCCGGGAAGCAGCCGCGCGCCACGCCCTGAGCCACGCAGCCGCCACCCTGGAACAACCGCACCGGGTGCCCATCGCCACCGCCACCCCAGCCGCCGCCGGCCCCGCCGGGCCGGCCGGCGCCGGGTGGCAACCCCTGACCACCGCACACCCCGCCGTTCCGGCCGCCCACACGCCCCCAGCTGGCCCGTCCGCCGGTGCCGCGCCGATCCCCGGGGGTCGGGGCACCCTGGCCGCGTTGGCGGCGCTGTGGCCGCACACCGCGACCCACCACCACGCCCACCACCACGGACCGGGTGCCGCCACCCTGGGCCGGCGTAGTGCCGCTGCGGGCGAGCTAGCCGCGCCATGCCCGATGCCGCCGCCCCCGCAGATCACCCACCCCGCCCAGCGCCAGTGACCGCCGGCCAGTGACCGCAAAGCTCGCCTGCCTCGGCGCGGGTGTGCTCCTCGTTCTGGTGCTACTCATTGGTGGCGCCGCCGGGATGGGCGCGGTACTGGCCGGCACCGGCGGTGGACCAGCAACCGCGCCCAGCGACGCCGCGCTGACCGACATCCCGCCCAGCTACTTGGTTCTCTACCAGCAAGGCGCCACCGAGTGCCCCGGGCTGTCCTGGACGGTGCTCGCCGCGATCGGCAAGGTCGAGTCCGACCACGGCCGCAGCCCCCTGCCCGGCGTCCGCAGCGGCTCGAACTCCGCTGGAGCGCAAGGCCCCATGCAGTTTCTCCCGGGCACCTTCAACGCCCACAAACTTCCCGTGCCACCCGGCGGGGTCGACCCACCCAGCCCATATGACCCCGTCGACGCCATCCACGCCGCCGCCCGCTACCTGTGCGCCTCCGGCGCCCGCGACGGACGCGATCTTCGGGCGGCAGTCTTCGCCTATAACCACAGCGATGCCTACGTGAATCAGGTCCTCGACCAAGCCGCCCGCTACACCGCCCCGGCGCCACCCGGCGGCCCGGCAGGGCCACCGGGTGCCCCACAAGCCGCGACCGTGGCCGACCCGTCGGGAACCGGAGGTCGGGTCACGCCTCGCACCGCCGAGACCTATCAGGCCGTCAAAGCCGCTGGGCTCATCGGCGCGGCGTCCTGTTTCGGGCAACGCCCCGAACTGCCCACCTCCGACCACCCCACCGGCCGGGCGTGCGACTTCTTCTTCAACCCCCACGACCCCGCCCAAGTCGCCGCCGGCTGGCGGTTGGCGAACTGGCTCACGGCCAACGCCGCCGCCTACGGGGTCAAGTACCTGATCTGGCAAGGCCAGATCTGGCAATCCAACAGACAGGGATGGACCACCTACACCTCAACCGTCTACGGCTGCCCCAACCCCGCCAACCTCACCGGCTGCCACTACGACCACCTCCACCTTTCCCACTGGTAGAAGAAGGGCGTCGAAAGCATGTCCTTCACCTCTAACGAAAGGCCCATATAGTCCACCCGTAGTCCCGGAATGCGAATAGGACCATGCAGCAAGTCAACACTCAATAGAGATCGCGCAGTTACTACAACAGACGGTCCACGACCATGCTCCGGAGAAGGACACCCGATCATGTACCAGCAGCAGATCGACACCGTCGGCGAGGGCGACGATCGAACCGGCTTCCCGCACGGTCCGCTGGGGTTGGGTGACGACGAACCCCATCGCGTGGAGGAACGCTGCACGGCGCTCGACATCACGCCGCCCGCCGACGCTTTCGTGTTCTCGCTGGCGCCGGACAACTCCACCTACATGCGACCGAACTCGGTGAGCGAGCGATACAGCGACCTCGCCGACCGCCTTGGCATCCTCACGTCGCTGCACAAGCTGCGGCACTACTCAGCGACCGAACTGATCGCCGCCGGCGTTGATGTCCGGACAGTCGCCGGGCGGCTCGGGCACGGCGGAGGTGGGACGACCACGCTGCGGGTGTACGCAGAGTGGGGTGTCTAAGTCGGATCAGCGTGCAGCGGGGAATCTCGGGGCGAGGATGCCGGCGCGGCCTAACCTAACTGAGCAGCCTTCGCGTCACGTTGTGAACCGCGCACCGTACCCGTACGAAGTTGTCGCCACCACGATTCGCCGGCCAGATCGAGTCCGGTGAGCTAGCCCAGATCTTTCGCCGATCGGCCGGTGGTGATCTTGGCCGGATTCGCCGGGCCTTGCAGGGTG
>Ga0136616_10002068_pt1 | contig 10600 bp, 9 predicted proteins | sample AntDrymUQ2992106_2_FD_106648 | JGI IMG/M metagenome (GOLD analysis project Ga0136616, IMG submission 106648) | Polar desert sand microbial communities from Dry Valleys, Antarctica - metaG UQ299 (21.06) | ecosystem: Environmental > Terrestrial > Soil > Desert | place: Antarctica: Dry Valley... | reverse complement strand
GGTAGCGCTCGCCGGCCTTGCGGGCGGCTGTGGCGACGCCGCCGCCGCCGCGCGCGGAGAGCGCCATCGACAGGCGCGTCTCGTCGGCGTCCGACAGCCTCGCCACGTCGGGCGCCGCGCCGGCCTGCTCGACCGCCCGAAAGGCCTCTACGCCGTCCTCGAGCGCGCGGAACGACCAGGCCTCGTAGCGGCGGGCGGCGGGGGCCCGGCGAACGGCGACTGTCACCTCGGTGATCACCCCGAGCACTCCCTCGGAGCCCACGACGAGCTCTCGCAACGCGGGGCCCGCGGCCGACGCCGGCACCGGCCGGACGACCACCTCCCCTGCCGGCGTCGTCATCCGCAGCCCGAGCACGAGATCGTCTATCCGGCCGTAGCCGGTCGATGCCTGGCCGGCTGACCGCGTGGCCACGAAGCCGCCGATCGTCGCGTACTCGAATGACTGCGGGAAGTGCCCGAGCGTGAGCCCGCGGGCCCGCAGCTCCTCCTCGGCGCGCGGCCCCGTGAGCCCCGGCTCGAGCGTCGCCGTGAGCGCACGCTCGTCCGCGTCGAGCAGCCGGGCCATGCGGGCAAGGTCCAGCGAGATCGCGCCGGCGAGGCCCTCGCCGCGGGGCTCGACGCCGCCGACCACGCTGGTCCCGCCCCCGAACGGCACGCACGCGACCCGCGCGGCAGAGCACTCGGAGAGGACCGCGGCCACCTCCTCGCGGGTCCCTGGATAGACGACGGCGTCAGGCGCGCTCGAGGCGTCGCCAGAGCGAATGCGGATCAGGTCGGGATAGCTCTTGCCGGCGGCGTGCGTCACCCGCGCGAGGCGGTCGCGGCGCACATGGTCCGCCCCGACGGCCGCACCGAGGCGCTCGAGGACCGCGCCGTCGAGCTTCGAGTCCGGGAGCGCCACATCCTCGAGCTCCGTGCGGGGCGGCGAGGGCTCGGGGGCGAGCTCCCGCGCGAGCAGCGCCTCGGTGGCGGGGGTGAGGCCCTCGCCGTGGGCGCCGTCCTCCCCCCAGCCCCACCAGCGCATGGGCGGATCGGGGGCGCCCTGCCGGCGAACTCCCGGCTGCTCGCTCACTCCCCCGGCCCCCGCTCCCGGCCGCCGCTCCCGGCCCCCGCGGCCGCGGCCGCGAGCCCGCCGAGCGCCTCGTCGAGCTGGCGTCGCGTCGCGAGCCGCACCATCGGCCCACCGAGCAGGGCGAGGCCCCGCAGCCGCCGGGTGGCCCGCAGCTCGACGCGCGTCTCGCCGTCACCGGTCGCGTCGAGCGAGACGCGCGTCGTGGCCTCGGACAGGAAGCGCTCGAACGGCGACTCGGCGATCTCCTGGCGCCACTCGAGCGACCGCGGCGGGTCGGCTTCGGTGCGCGTGAAGTCAGCCCGCACGACCTTGCCGCGGGAGCTCGAGAGCACCTGCGTCCAAGCGCGGTCCGATGCCTCCTCGACCCGCTCGACGCCCGGCCACCAGCGCGGCAGCGCGGCCGGGTCCGACACGAGCGCCCAGACCGCTTGCGGATCGGCGGCGATCGCCCGGCTGCGCCTTACGCGCGGCATCCGTCGCCCCGCGGAACACCTGTCGCCTCGTCGATCATGCGTCCTCGTAGCGGACGATGCTGTGCACCTCGTGCGGTCGCAGCCGCTCGCGCCCGCCGAGGAAGCCGAGCTCGACCAGGAAGGAGCACCCGACGATCCGGGCGCCCGCCCCCTCCACCAGGTCGCAGAGGGCCCGCGCCGTGCCTCCGGTGGCGAGCAGGTCGTCGTGGACGAGCACGCGCGCGCCGTCCTGCAGCGCGTCACGGTGTACCTCGAGCGCGTCGACGCCGTACTCGAGCGCGTACTCGACGGCCGACACCTCGGCAGGGAGCTTGCCCGGCTTGCGGGCCGGGATGAAGCCCGCTCCGATCCGCTCCGCCAGGGCGCCGCCGAGGACGAATCCACGCGCCTCCGCCGCGACCACGAGCGCCACGTCACGGTCGGCCGCGTGCTCGGCCAGCGCTTCCACCGCACTCCGCAGCGCCGCAGCGTCGAGCAGCAGCGGCGTGGCGTCCTTGAAGACGATCCCCGGGCGCGGGAAGTCGGGAACGTCGCGGATGTAGTTGCCCAGGTCGATCGGCAGCGGCCGGTTGGCGGACCTAGCCGAGGGGGGCGAGTCCGGCGCGGAAGCAGGGAGCGACGCGTGCTTTGCACGCGAGTGACCGATGACGTAGCCGGGCGAAGTCCACCGCGGCTAGGACGTGATCCGGCGGAGGTCGCGGACCAGCAAAAGGTGCTTCAGGTGCGACGCGATCGCCGCTAGGTTCTCGAGCGCCTCGACCGCCTCCTTGCGCCGCTCGGCGTTGCGGGAGCGAAGCGCCGGGGCGAGGATCTGCTCGAGCAGGGCCGCCTCACGGTCGGCCGAGGTCCGGAAGACGCGCAGGTTGCGCCCGCCAACTCCGAAGCGAGCCAGCTCGCAGACCGCCCTGATGATCTCCTTCTCGGTGTCGTCGTAGTAGGTGTCACCGTCGCGCTTCTGGCCCTTGATCACCCCGAAGTCCTCGAGCTCGCGGACGAGCGACTGGTCGGCGCCGGTGTCCTCGATCACGTCGCCCATGCGGTAGCTGGCGGCCTGTCCCTTGACCGCGACCGTCGCGCGGCGCAGCGTGCGCCCGTCGGCGCCCCCGCCCTGCGCGACGTCCGGCTCGGAGCGGCCGGCCGCCAGCTCCTGGCGGATCACCCGCAAAGGGAGGAACTCGTCGCGCTGGAGCCGCAGGATCGTCCGCAGCCGCTGGAGGTCGGCGGGCGTGTAGAGGCGGTACCCCCCGCGCGTCCGGCGCGGCGACAGCAGCTTCTGGTCCTCGAGGTAGCGGATCTTCGAGATCGAGATGTCCGGGAACTCGCGCCCGAGCTGCTTCACGACGGCGCCGATCGTCAGCGACTTCGTCCGCGGGGCTCGCCCCTCGTCGCCGGCTCCGGCGGCTGCGCCGCTCTCGTCTCCGGCCGGCTCGACCTCCGCGCTCATCGCTCGAGGTAGCTCAGCTTGTACTTGCCGACCTGGAGCTCGTCGCCGTCCACGAGCCTGTGCGACTCGATCCGCTCGCGGTTGACGTAGGTGCCGTTCAGGGAACCGAGGTCGTCGATGTAGATCCCGTCGCGGCGCCGGACCAGCAGCGCGTGGTTGCGCGAGACCGTGACGTCGTCGAGGAACACCTCGGAGTCCGGGCTGCGGCCGATGGCCGTTCGCTCGCCGTCGAGGGCGAACGTCTCCCCCGCCCGCCCCCCGCCGGAGCGGATGACGAGCGTCGCCCCCTCCGCGGCGATCTTGTCCAGGTCCACCGGCTTCTGCTCGCCGGTGTCGGTCACCTGGTAGGCCACCGTGGTGTCGGACGTGGGCGGTCCCACGTCGCCGAGGAACGCGCCGCACTTCTGGCAGTAGTTGGCGCCCTCCGTGTTGACGAACCCGCACTCGGGGCAGTGCATGCTCACGATGTCGACTATACCCCGGGGGTCAAGCCGAGGTTGAGGGTGAGTGCTGCGCGTAGTCGTCGCCGCCGCGTAGGGCGGCCACGTACTGCCCGGTGGCGACCAGAGTCATCCCCACTCCAACCAGCAGCAGCGCGGTCGAGAGCCAGGTCTCGGCGACCATCGCCAGGAAGATCGAGAACATCGTGGGCCACACCGCCCACCGTCCCAGCGTGCTGATCTCGAGGTCGCGCCCGCGCCTGAGCGCGATCGAGGTGAGGCCCATGATCATGACCTCGCGGCCCGCGAGGATCGCCAGCGCCCACCGCGGCAGGAGCTCGAAGTGCCAGGTGACGATCACGCCGGAGAGGACGTAGAGCCGGTCCACGAGCGGGTCGAGCAGGGCGCCGAGGCGGCTGTACTGGCCCGTGAGGCGGGCGAGCAGGCCGTCGAGGTAGTCGCTCGCGCCGATCACCGCGTAGAGGACCGCCGCCGAGGTAGCGCGCCCGTCCCCCGAGCCGAGGGCCAGCGCGAGGAACACGGGCACGAGTCCCAGCCTGACGAAGCCGACCACGTTCGGCACCGTGAAAGGCCGCAGCGGCTGTCCCTTGAGCGTCTCCGGCGCCGTCGTCGAGCGGTCGAGCCCGACCAGCCGGCGCTTGGTCAGGGAAGCGCGCGCCACAGCTCGCGCACCTCCTTTCCCGCGCCTTCGAGCGCCACCGCGGACCGTTCGCGCCCCCGGCGCACCTGCACCTCGAGCTCGCCCGCCTCGAGCCCGCGCCGGCCGACGGTGACCCGCAGCGGGCACCCGAGCAGCTCGGCGTCGGCGAACTTTTCGCCCGCGCTGGCGTCGGCGCGATCGTCGTAGAGCACCTCGAGGCCCTCCTCGCGGAGCTCGTCGTAGAGCCGGTCGGCCACTCCGCGCGCCTGATCGCCGTCCTTGCCGAGCCCGACGAGCTCGACGTCGAAGGGCGCGATCGACCGCGGCCAGGAGATGCCCTGCTCGTCGGCGTACTGCTCGACGGCGGCCGCCATCACGCGCGCCGGCCCGATCCCGTAGGAGCCCATCCAGACGAGCCGCTCCCGCCCGTCCTCGTCGAGGTAGGTCGCGCCGAGCGGCTCCGAGTAGCGCGTGCCGAGCTTGAAGATGTTCCCCACCTCGATCGCGGGCTCGATCGTGATCACCGCGCCCGCCGGGCAGCGGTCGCCGGCCTCGATCGCGCGGATGTCCGCCCACTCGGGCTCGAAGTCGCGCCCGGGCTCGACACCGCGCAGGTGCGCGTCGGGCCGGTTGGCGCCCGCCACCATGCCGCGGGCGCCGCGCAGCGCCTCGTCGGCCACGATCGCGGTGCCTGCCCCGACCGGGCCGATGAACCCGGGCGGGGCGCCGAACAGCCGCTCGACCTCGTCCTCGCTCGCCGTCCGCGCGGCGGTGCCGAGCGCGTTCCGAAGCTTGACCTCGTTGAGGCGGTGGTCCCCCCGGACCAGGCACAGCACGGGGCCGCGATCGTCGGCGACGACCGGGATCGCCTTCAGCAGCGCGCCCGCCGGAACGTCCAGCACCGCGGCGACCTGGTCGATCTTTGTGCTACCCGGCGTGTCGACCGCCTCCGGCTCGGGAAGCGGCTCCGGCAGTCCCTCGACCGGCTGCGCCTCGGCGCTCGCGACCTCGACGTTGGCCGCGTAGCCGGCGTCGGAGAGCGCAACCTCGTTCTCCCCGGCGGCGCACGGCGCCATGTACTCGTGCGCGCCGAACCCGCCCATCATCCCCACGTCCGACTCGACGCGGTACCAGCGCAGCCCGCAGCGGTCGAAGATCCGGTCGTAGGCGCCGGTGTGGAGCTCGTAGGCGCGGCCGAGGCCGTCGGGGTCGCGGTCGAAGCTGTAGGAGTCCTTCATGACGAACTCGCGCGTGCGCAGCACGCCGGCTCGGGGGCGCGGCTCATCGCGCTCCTTGACCTGGAACTGGTAGAGGATCAGCGGCAGGTCACGGTAGGAGCGCACCTCGCGCGCCACGTGGTACGTCAGCGGATCCTCGTGGCTCATGGCGAGCGCCAGTTCCGTGCCGCGGCGGTCCTGGAGCTTGAAGAGCTCCTCGATCTCGAGGCGGCCCGTGCGGCGCCAGATCTCGGCCGGGTTCAGCACCGGCAGGAGCATCTCCTGCGCTCCGATCGCGTCGAGCTCCTCGCGGATCACCTGCTCGACGCGGCGGTGCGTGCGCCAGCCCGCCGGCAGGAAGCTCCACATGCCGGCGCCGAGCTGGCGCACCAGGCCGGCGCGCACCAGCAGCTTGTGCGAGACGGCCTCGGCGTCCGCCGGCGCTTCCTTGACCGTGGGTAGGAAATAGCCGCTCAGGCGGGTCACGCGCCGAGTCTATTAGCGCGCGGCGTGCGTCTCGGACTGCCGTCCGGGGCCCGGCTCAGGCCCTCGTGAAGCGCCGGCCGGCAGTCGGCGAGACCGCCTCGTCGAGCCTCACGTGCTCGTCCTCCCCGGAGGGCTCGGCGGCCAGGACGCTCGTTGCGGCCTCGGACTCCTCGCCATCGGGCGCGCGTGCGGCCGCCGCCTCCATCGCGGCGATCCGCTCCGGGGTCAGCTCGCCGGCGTTCTCATCCTCGATGCGACGCAGCCAGTCCGCTCCCTCGCGCGCCTGGTCGGCGTCGGCCTCGGTCCGGCCGCGCTCGAGCGAGCGGTCGATCTCGACGAACAGCTCGTCGACGAGCCTGTCCTGCGGAACCTTGCGCAGCGGCTTGCCCTCGGCGAAGATGAGCCCCTCGTTCTTCGCGCCGGTGATGCCGAAATCGGCGTGCGACGCCTCGCCGATCCCGTTGACGGCGCAGCCGAGCACCGCGACCTCGATCGGCTCCTCGTAGGACTCGAGCCGCTTCTCGATCTCCACCACGACCGTGTCCATGTCGAACTGGAGCCGGCCGCAGGTGGGACACGCGATCAGGACCGGCCCGCGCTCGCGAAGCTTGAGCGCCTTGAGAATCTCCCAGGCGACCTTGACCTCCTCCTCGGCGTGGAACGTCGAGAGCGAGATCCGGATCGTGTCGCCCACCCCGTCGGCGAGCAGCGTCCCGAGACCGACCGCGGACTTGAGCGAGCCCGACCACTTGGTGCCGGCCTCGGTGATGCCCAGGTGGAGCGGGTAGTCGATCCGCTCCGAGAGCAGCCTGTTCGACGCGATCGTGTTGGGCACGCTGGTGGACTTGATCGAGACCTTGAAGTCCTCGAACTCGAGCCGCTCCATCAGCTCGACGAACTCGACCGCGGCGCTGACCAGCGCTTCGATGGGGCTCTCGCGCTCCAGCTCGTGCAGGTGCTTGGGAAGCGATCCCGAGTTGACGCCGATCCGCATCGGCGTGCCCGCGCGCGTGGCGCGCTCGGCCACCTCCGCGACCTTGTCCGGGCCGCCGATGTTGCCGGGGTTGAGCCGGACGCAGTGAGCGCCGGCGTCGATCGCCTTCAGCGCAAGCGTGTAGTTGAAGTGGATGTCCGCGATCACCGGGATCGGCGACTCCACGACGATTCGCTTGAGCGCGTCCACGTCCTTCTCGCGCGGAACCGCGACCCGTACGAGGTCGCCGCCGGCGTCCGCCACGGCCCGGATCTGGCGCATCGTGGCGTCGTAGTCGGCCGTCTCGGTCTTGGTCATCGACTGCACCGCGACCGGCGCGCCGCCCCCGATCGGGACGCCTCCGACCCAGATTTGGCGTCTCGAAGCCATCGCGTAGAGCCTAGCGGCGCGCTCCGCGCGGTCCGGCCGCGCTCGCGCCCGCGATGCGCCCTTGCCGCCCGGGGCGCCGCGACCGCCTTCGCCGGGCCGCCGCCTCCGCCGGTCCGCGCCTCCGCCGCCCCGCCGGGCGCAGGCATGTCTCCTTCGTGGAATGGTCATTACGTGAGACTTGTTTGATGCCCATCTGCGAGAAGGACATCGACCTCGGCCGGCGAGCCCGGCGTCCGACTGCTGGGCGGTGGCCGGCGGCCCGCTTGCGCCCACGGAGTCCGCGTTGCAATACTCCGAATCGGATGGTATGGTGCGGAGCGACCAGACCCCGCCGAGGAGCCTGCGATGAGCGACGAGCCGACCAACCCCCTCCCCTCCGACGTCCGCGCGTCGGACCAACGCGCCTCCCGCGTCCGCGCCTCCGACGCCGAGCGCGAGCGCGCGGCCACGCTCCTGCGCGATCACGCGGCGGAAGGCCGCCTCGACACGGACGAGCTGGCCGAGCGCGTGGGGCGCGCCTACTCGGCGGCCACGCGCTCCGAGCTCGCGGCGCTCACTAGCGACCTCCCCGTTATCGAGCCGACGCCGGCGCGCGAGCGGCGGCCGCTGCGGACCGTCCTGCGCGGCGAGGTCGGCGCTTTCGTGATCGTCAACCTCCTGCTGATTGCCGTGTGGGCGACGTCCGGCGCCGGCTACTTCTGGCCGATCTGGCCGCTGCTCGGGTGGGGCATCGGCATCGCGTCCTGCGGCTCGGGGCGCAGGCACGGGAGGTTCGGCCTCGCGAGCGGGCACCGAGCCCGTGGGTGCGGGCCCAGCCGCCGCAGCGTCGCCCAGTAGCGACGAGCGCCGCCGCACCTACCCGGCGTACAGCGCCTCGATCTCGTCGGCGTACTTCTCCGCGATCGGCTTGCGCTTCAGCTTCATCGTCGGCGTCAGCTCCTCGCCGCCAGGCTCCCAGTCGGTCGGCAGGACCTTGAACCGCTTGATCTGCTCCACGCGGGCGAGATCCTCGTTGGCGGCGTCAATGCCGCGCTGCACCTCCTCGACCACCGCCTCCTCCTCCGCGAGCGCAGCGAACGAGTCGTCCTCGATCCCGTTCTTATTGGCGAAGCCCGGGGCGACGTCGGGGTCGAGCGTGATCAGCGCCGTGATGTAGGACCTGCGGTCGCCGATGGCCGCGACCTGCCCGATCAGCGGGCTCGACGTCTTCGCCTTGGCCTCGATGTTCGCCGGCGACATGTTCTTGCCCGCGGCGTTGATGATCAGCTCCTTCTTGCGGTCGACGATGCGCAGGAAGCCGTCGTCGTCGAACTCTCCGATGTCGCCGGTGTGCAGCCACCCGTCGGAGTCGATCGCCTCGGCCGTCTTGTCGGGCTGGTTGCGATAGCCGCGCATCACCACGCCGCTCTTGACCAGCACCTCCCCGTCCTCGGCGAGCTTCACCTCCACCTCGGGCGCGGGCGGCCCGACGGTGCCGATCTTGACGTGGTCGGGGCGGTTGCAGGTGCCTGCGCCACAGGTCTCGGACATCCCCCACAGCTCGCCGAGCGGGATCCCGATCGCGTGGAAGAACTCGATCACCTCGGGCGGCGTGGGCGCAGCGCCCACGTTCACGGACTGCGCCTCGTTCAGGCCGAGCCGCTCACGGATCTTCGAGAGCACCAGCGAGTCCGCCTTCTCGTGCTCGGCGCGCAGCTCTTCGGACAGCTCCTCGCCGGCCTGCTCGGCGCGCACCGTACGCATGCCGACGTCGAGCGCCCAGGTCGTGGCCTGCTTTCGCTGCTCGTCCTCCTCGGCCGCCATGCCGGCCTCGAGCGCGGCCTTCGCCTTCTCCCAGATTCGCGGGACCGCGAAGAACCAGTTCGGCCGCACCTCCGGCAGGTAGGCGACGACCTGGCGCGGGTCGGGGCAGCAGGTGACCGTGAAGCCGAACGCTTCCGGCAGGTAGTGGCTGCAGGCGCGCTCGGCGATGTGCGCCATCGGCAGGTAGGAGACCACCCGCGAGCCGGCCGGGAACCGGATGATCTGGTCGAAGGATCGGGCGGCCGTCATGAAGTTGCGGTGCATGATCTCGACGCCCTTCGGCGGCCCGGTGGTGCCCGACGTGTAGATCAACGTGAGGATGTCGTCGGGCTCGACCGCCCGCCATGCAGCGTCGAAGTCGAAGCCGACCTCGGCCTGCTCGGGGAGCTCCGCGAGCGACAGCGTTCCGTTGCCCTCCGCGCCGCCGCCCTCGCCGTCCACGACGACGATGTGGTCCACGACGCCGCAGCGCTGGTTGACCGCCTGGATGCGGTCGAAGAACGCCTTCTCGGTTACGAGCACGCGGCTCTGCGAGTCCTCGACGAGGTACTCGATCTGCTCGGGCGAGTAGGTGTTGTAGACGGAGAAAGGCGTGGCGCCGATGTGCATCGCCGCCGCGTCCACCACGTGGAACTCGGGCCGATTCGTGAGCATGATCGCCATCGCCTCGCCGCGCGCCAGCCCGAGCCCGGCGAGCCCGGCGGCGGCGGCGCGCACGCGCTGCGCGTACTCGCCCCAGGTGATGCTGAAATCGTCGCCCTTGGTCCTGATCGCCACGCGGTCGGAGTGGTCCGCGGCGGTGGCCTGGAACGCGCCGCAGACCGTGTCCTGCGCGAGCGCGCGCTCCTCGCGACGCTCACCCTGCGTGGCGGTGCTCGACTCCATCGCTCGCTCCCCCTCGATCGCTCGCTCCGGGGCGGCCGGTCCGGCCGCGCTGCGCGCACTATCGCACGTCTCGACCCCCCGGAGAACGGGTCGTGCACGTCAGCGGATGCTGTCGAAGCCCTCGCCTGTGAGGCGGCCGATGTCGTTCGTGAAGCCGATCAGGAACAGCACCATCACAAGCATGAACCCGACCACCCCGGCCCGCTCCATCGTCGCGTAGGAGACCGGCTTGCGGCGGATCTTCTCGACCACCGCCCAGAAGATGTGCCCGCCGTCGAGCGGCAGGAACGGGAACAGGTTGATGATCGCGAGCGCGAGCGAGATGAACGCGAGGATCCGCACGCCGTTCTCGAGGTCGTCGGAGATCTCGAGGCGCGTGATCTCGTACGAGCCGACGACGCCCGCGATCTCGTCCCGTCGCTCCGCGTCGAGCAGGTAGAGCGGCAGCTTCACGGTCTCGCGGGTCACGACCCAGAACTGCTCGAGCGCGAGATCCAGCGACTCGCCGAACGAGAACGGACTACGCGGCCCCTCGGCGTAGCGAAAGCCCACGCGGGTCCGCTCCTCGATCGGGTCGTACACCGGCGTGATCCACAGAGCGAGCGGCTCGCCGTCGCGCGCGATCGTCAGCATCGCCGGCGTGGCGGCCTCGCAGCCCTCCTCCGGCGGTTGCTGCTTGCAGGTGTGGTCGGCGATCGCCTCCGAGAGGTCGATCGGGTCGCCGCGCTCGCCGTCCACGGCCAGCAGCCGGTCGCC
>Ga0136616_10002067_pt1 | contig 10600 bp, 14 predicted proteins | sample AntDrymUQ2992106_2_FD_106648 | JGI IMG/M metagenome (GOLD analysis project Ga0136616, IMG submission 106648) | Polar desert sand microbial communities from Dry Valleys, Antarctica - metaG UQ299 (21.06) | ecosystem: Environmental > Terrestrial > Soil > Desert | place: Antarctica: Dry Valley... | reverse complement strand
CCCGGTTGCGGATCTGCGGCGACCCGACCGTGCGGGCGGCCATGGCGAGACCCGGCAGGACGTCTCCGAGCTCCTCGATGACGCGGGTATAGGTCACGCCGGCTCCCAGTCGCACAACGTCGCCGTCGCGCGACCAGTCGCTGAGCTCGCGCACCCCGGTGAGGTCGAGCGACGCCGGCGGGCGGCGCATGTCGAAGTTGATCTCGACCATCACGTCGGTGCCACCCGTGAGGGCAAGGGCGTCCGGGTGCTCCTGCCTGACGGCCAGCGCGTCAGCCCAGGTCGTCGGGGCTAGGAACTCCATCGTCACCCTTCCCAGGCTCGACCGGGATCGGGTCCGTCGTCGCGCAGGACCGCTACCTGGATGAGCCCGTAGGGCCGGTCCGCGGCGTGAAAGACCTCACCGGGGTTGTCGAGGCCGAATCGCTCGAGGTCGACGGCGAAGTGGTGGATGTTCGGCGCGGACAGTCTGATCTCGGCCACGTCGTGCTGTCGCTCCAGCACCGTCTTGCCCATCTCGTACAGCGTCTGCTGCAGCGCGAGGCTGTGCACGGTGGCGAACCTCTCGAGCAGGGTCGCCCGGATCTCGTCGTACGACGTACGCCAGTCGGCGGCGACGACGCTGTAGCGCCAGCGCACTGTCAACGAGGTGGACATGACGCGATCGTGGGTCTCTGCCAGCGTCGTGTACTCGTCGTGCATGAAGCCGGCGAACTCCGAGCCGGTCGACTTGAGCACGACAAGATCCCGGAGACCGGACACGACCCATGCCTGCTGGTCGGCGCCCGTCCCGTCGACCGTCACGACGGTGGTCCGCACGTCCCGGCCGCGACGCACGAAGCTGTGGTCATGCCGGTCACCGTCGATCTCGATGCGGTCCCAGGCGTACTCCTCGATCTCGATGCGTGAGCCGGTGACGGGCTCGATGTCGTCGACGAAGTGGCGGGCAAGGGTCAAGGCGAAGTCCTCGATCTGGTCGACCTCCTCGGACTTGGCGAAGGCGAAGACGGTGTTCTTCTGCGTGTCGGTGGGCAGCACCTGCGCCTGGTCACCCGCAATGTGCGCGTCGTCGAAGTCGCCGCGCAGCGCGCTTGACACGTTCAGGTCGTGGATCTCGTGGCGGGGGGTCTCGCGATAGATCCGCACGACGCGGTTCTCGGCCTTGCCGTACTGATTCGGTCCTAACACGATGCCCATGTCACGACCCGCGGTATGTCGAGTAGCCGAAGGGGCTCAGCAGCAAGGGGACGTGGTAGTGCTCGGCGTCGCTGACCTCGATGCTGACCACAACCTCGGGGTAGAAGCTCGGGGTTGCGTGGTCGGCGAAGTAGCCGCCCGTGTTGAACCGCAGCCGGTAGACCCGCGGCTCCAGCCTTGCCGGCCCGAGCTCGGTGACTCGGCCGTCCTCGTCGGTGGTGGAGGTCGCCAGGATCGGTGGGTCGCCGACCGCCTGCTCCAGCACCACGACGACCCCTGCGGCGGGACAACCGCGCGCCGTGTCGAGGACGTGGGTCGTGATGTGGCTCATGCCGTGACCGTCTGTTGGAGGCGCAGCAGCGCGATCTGGCGAAGCTCCGACACAGTCGCATCGCGCTCGGTCTCGGCGTCGTTGTGGAGGCGGCGGTCGAGCTCGTCGAGAATCTGGTCGCTGTCACGGCCGGAAGCGCGGATCAAGAAGACCCGCCCGAACCGGTCCTCATAACGTCTGTTGCCGTCGCTCAAGAGGCCCGCGGCGGCGTCGCTGCTGCTGCTGAGTCCGTCCTGCTCGCGGTCGGAGTAGGCCGCGTCGGCGCCATGGGAGCCGAGCCGCTCGCCGAGTCGTGGATGCCGGGTCAGCGCAGCGGCCAGCTCGGTGTCAGTGAGATTCTCGGCGCTCGCGCGGGCTTGTTCGAGCAGCGCGGCCAGGTCGTCATACGGGCGCCCCGCGACGAGCTCCTCGACCCAGCGCCCGACGCCCAGACACGGGTCGACGCTGGTGCGTGCGCCGTCAAGGTCGAGTGCGTTGAACTCCCCGAGCTGCATCGACGTCCCTCCCCTGTGGCGCGGCTGGCATCACACCCTACCCGCGGCCGCTACGCCGACAAGTCACGTATGCCGAACTGACATGACCATCCCTGACCCGCCTACGCGACCCCTCAGCGCGGCATACGCGACCCCTCGGCAAACCTCAGTCGTCAGGGTGCTCGGGGAGACCGAGCAGCGCGAACAACCGAGTGTCGAGGAACGAGGTGATGGCCACCACCTGACCCGCTGCCACCTCGAGCACCTGGAGTGCCCAGGGCTCCCGGTCCCCTCCCGGCCCACTTGGCTTGTAGTGAGCAAAAGCGGGCGCGCCGTTGGCGACGACCGGGACAAGGCGGGATCCGCGGCAGGCGTGCCCAGGACCGAGCATCCAGGCGCCGATGTCGTCGCGACCCTGCAGCCACATCTCGTACGGCGGCATGTTCTGGGTGGCGTCCTCGCGCAGCAATGCCACGAAGCGGTCGATGTCGTAGCTCTCGAATGCCTCGACGTACCGGGCCAGGAGCACTTGTTGCTCGGAGTCGACGGGGTCGTACACCTGACCGTCGCTGAGGGCGCGTGACTCGATCGTGGCCCGCGCCCGCTGGAGGGCGCTGGTGACCGAGGCGACGCTGGTGTCGAGCAGCGCCGCCACCTCGTCTGCCTTCCAGCGCAGCACGTCGCGCAGGATCAGCACGACACGCTGCCGTGGCGGCAGGTGCTGCAGCGCGGCGACGAACGCCAGCCGCACGGACTCGCGTCCGACCGTGACGTCGGCGGGATCGGTGACCGACGGCATCACGGAGACGTCGAGCATCGGCTCGAGCCAGGTGTCCTCGGACCGGCGCGCTGCGAGCGACGCCTCGACCGGCTGCCACGCTGACGCCGACATGTCCATCGGACGGGCGCGGCGAGTGCGGCTGCCGATCATGTCCAGGCACACATTGGTGGCGATCCGGTAGAGCCACGACCGCAGAGCCGAGCGGCCCTCGAACTTGTCGACGCTGCGCCAGGCGCGCGTCATCGACTCCTGGACGGCGTCCTCGGCGTCGAAGGCGGAGCCGAGCATCCGGTAGCAGTACCCGAGGAGCTCTCGACGGTATTGGAAGAGCTCGGACTCGGGATCCAGGACCGTAGCCGTCGACATCGCCTCACCGTACCCGACAGCTCCCACCCCTGGCACAGAGTTGTCGGACCGTTGCGGACACGTTCTCGCTCACGTCACGTTGCCAGCTGCCGGGCGAGTCAGACGCCTGCAGCCGCTCTCAGCTCGTCGGCGCGGAAAAGCGGGCTCAGCTGGACGCTGATCTCCGTCAGTGCCTCTGCTCCTCCTGCTTCACGGTCGATGACGCAGAGCGCTTCCTCCACGTGCGCGCCCGCGTCACGGAGGTCTTGGACCGACAAGAGGATCTGTCCGCCAGAGGTGACGACATCCTCCACCACCGTGACTCGGCGACCGTCGAGGTCGACGCCTTCCGCGATCCGGCAGGTGCCATAGGTCTTTGCCTGCTTGCGTACGAAGGTCACGGGCAGACTGGTCTGCAGGGACAAGGCCGTGGCGACCGGCACCCCACCCAGCTCGAGCCCGGCCAGCACCTCGGTCTCGGCGGGGATCAGCGGCACCATCGCTCTCGCGATCTCGCGGAGCAGGTCAGGTCTCGACTCGAACTGGTACTTGTCGAAGTACTCTCCCGCCGTGGCACCGGACCGCAGCACAAACTCACCGGTGAGGTGGGCGACGTCGAGAATTCGCGCGGCTAGCCCGGCGCGGTCAGCTATGAAGGGTGTCGTCCTCATCCCGGCCAGCTCCTCGTCGGTGGCGTCAAGGGCCTCCACCCTAAGGCTCCGAGGCGGCAAGGCTCGCACGATCACGAGGTCGACCGTCGATACAGTGGTGCGGTGCAGGGGACAAGGCGGCCGGCCACGGGCCATGACGATGCCGTCGCGGCGGTGCAAGCGTCGTACCGCGCCATCGCCCCCGGCGATCCGGTCAGGCTCGCGAAGAAGACGTCGAACCTGTTCCGGCCCCGATCCTCGTCCTCGTCACCGGGACTCGCCGTCTCGCAGCTCGACGGTGTCATCTCGGTGGATCCGACAACCCGGACTGCCGACGTCCAGGGCATGTGCACCTACGAGAGCCTCGTGGGCGCGACGCTCGAGCACGACCTGATGCCACTCGTCGTGCCGCAGCTGAAGACGATCACGCTGGGCGGCGCGGTCACCGGTTTGGGCATCGAGTCCACCTCGTTCCGGCACGGGCTGCCCCATGAGTCCGTGCTGGAGATGGACATCCTCACCGGCGACGGCGACATCGTCACCGCACGGCCGGACGGCGAGCACGCCGACCTCTTCCACGCCTTCCCGAACTCGTACGGCAGCCTCGGCTACGCACTCCGGCTGCGTATCGAGCTCCAGCCGGTCGGCGCGTACGTCGCGCTGCGCCACGTCCGCTTCGGAGATCTCGACGAGCTTGTCCGAGCGGTCGACGCGATCTGTCGCGAGCATGCCTACGACGGGGAAAGCGTCGACTTCCTTGACGGTGTCATGTTCTCCCCGCGGGAGAGCTACCTGACCCTCGGCCGATTCGTCGACGAGGTAACGGAGTCCGGCCTGTCGGCGCCGAGCGACTACACCGGCCAGCAGATCTACTACCGCTCGATCCGTGAGCGTAACCGCGACGTCCTCACCGTCCACGGCTACATCTGGCGCTGGGACACCGACTGGTTCTGGTGCTCACAGGCGTTCGGTGCCCAGCACCCCACCCTTCGTCGCCTGTGGCCCACGAGGTACCGCCGCAGCGACGTCTACCACTGCATCGTCGGGTTCGAGAGCAGGTATGCCGTGCTGGCGCGCATCGACCGTCTGCGCGGCAGACCGGGGCGCGAGCGAGTCGTCCAGGACGTCGAGATCCCGGTCGAGAGGATCGCGGACTTCCTGCGCTGGTTCGACGGCCGAGTCGGCATGCGACCGGTGTGGCTGTGTCCGCTGATGCTTCGCGAGGCGACTGGCCCGGGCAGCGGGCTTCAGTGGCCGCTCTACCCGCTGGACCCGGGACAGGTCTACGTCAACGCCGGCTTCTGGGGCATGGTGCCCATCCAACCTGGCCGGTCCGACGGCGATGTCAACACGATGGTCGAGCGTTCCGTCGCCGACCACCGCGGCCACAAGTCCCTGTACTCAGACGCCTATTACGAGGAGGATCGCTTCTACGCCATCTACGGCGGGGAGACCTACCGGGCGGTGAAGAAGCGCTACGACAGTGCTGGCCGGCTGCTCGGGCTCTACGAGAAGGCGGTGGGGGGACGATGAGGATCGCCGACATGGTGTCGAAACTGACGGCAGGCGAGCTTCCGCTCCGGTTCGAGGCGTACGACGGCAGTGGCTTCGGTCCCACCGACACCCGCATCACGATGCGACTCAAGAACGAGCGGGGCCTGCGCTACCTCGCGACCGCGCCGGGAGACCTGGGGATGGCCCGAGCCTACGTGCGCGGCGATCTGGACCTCGAAGGCATCCATCCGGGTGACCCCTACGACGCTCTCCGGGTGATGGGGCGCTGGCGCTTCCGGCGGCCGACCGCAGCGGAGGTCGCCACCCTGGTCCGGGAGATGGGCTGGCGCCGGCTGGTTCCGCCGGAGCCGCCGCACCAAGAGGCGCAACCTCGGTGGCGACGGGTCGCGGAGGGGCTGCGGCACTCGCGACACCGCGACGCCGAGTCGATTCAGCGCCACTACGACGTGTCCAACGACTTCTACGGGATGGTGCTCGGCCCATCGATGGCCTACACCTGCGCGGTCTTCCCGACCGTCGGCGCCAGCCTCGAAGAGGCGCAGGCGGAGAAGTTCGACCTCGTCTGTCGCAAGCTCGGCCTCGAGCCTGGGATGCGGCTGCTCGACGTCGGCTGCGGGTGGGGCGGCATGGTCCGGCACTCGGTGAGGCACTACGGAGTCACCGCCATCGGCATCACGCTCTCGGCCGAGCAGGCGAAGTGGGGGCAGTTGGCACTGGAGCACGACGGTCTTGGCGGCCGCGCCAAGATCATCCATGGCGACTATCGAGACGCCCCCGACAGCGGATACGACGCGGTGAGCTCGATCGGCCTGCTCGAGCATGTCGGCGTCCACAACTATCCGGCGTACTTCGGCTTCGTGCGCGACAGGCTGCGCGACGGCGGCCGGTTGTTGAACCACTGCATCACGCGCCCGAGGAACAACACGCGGTCCACAACCGGTGCGTTCATCGACCGCTACGTGTTTCCCGACGGGGAGCTCACCGGGTCAGGACGCATCATCGCAGCTGCGCAAGACGCCGGTCTCGAGGTGCGGCACGAGGAGAATCTGCGCGAGCACTACGCGCTAACGCTGCAACACTGGTGCGGCAACCTGGTCAGGCATTGGGACGACTGCGTCGCTGATGTCGGTGAGGGGACTGCGCGGGTCTGGGGCCTGTACATGGCGGGATCGCGATTCGGGTTCGAGCGCAACGACGTGCAGCTGCACCAGGTGCTGGCGGTCAAGCCGGGTGCCGACGGCGACTCCGGTTTCCCGCTGCGCCCGACCTGGCTCAGCTGATCGTCAAACGCAACGAGGCTGGACGCCTTGCCGGACCGGACCGTCGACGCGCAGCGCGTTCAGCACGTGCTGATGCACGACAAGGTCGGTTGGGCAACTGGTCGTGCTCGATGGGATCGAGCGGGCACTCGTTCTGGATGGTGATGTTGGTGACCCGACGCCCGTGCCGTCAGGGTGAATCGCCCTTCGCCTCAAGCACGAATACAGGGATCTCGCGTTCAGTGTTGCGCTGGTAGTCGGCGTAGTCAGGGAAGGCTGCAACACAGCGCTGCCACCAGACCACCTTCTCGTCGCCGGTGACCTCGTGCGCGACCATGTCCTGCCTCGCTGGACCGTCCTGCAGCTCGACGGCGGGGTCGGCGACGATGTTGTGGTACCAGACCGGGTTCTTGGGCGCCCCACCCAGTGACGCCACAACGGCGTACGCACCATCGTGCTCGACCCGCATGAGCGGGATCTTGCGGAGCCTGCCCGACCTGGCACCTCGCGTGGTGAGGACGACCACGGGAAACCCCCGCATCGTCGTACCCTCGGTGCCGCCGGAGCTCTCGTACTTATCGACGTGATCGCGGACCCACTCGGACGGGCTTGGCTCGTACTCACCTGTCAATGGCATACCCGCCCTAACGTCGCACGGTTGCGCGTTCTTCCCACCCCCACGGCGCGCACCAGCCGAGCACGTATACCCGGCGACACTCCCCGTTTCGGGAATCATCGTTCTGTAAGGGTTTTCTGACCTGATCAGACCTAGACTAGTGTCGAGTCCTGAACCCAAACCAGGAGGTGGGCGCGATGTTTGACTCGATGCCGAAGCAGATGGGACTCACCCTTGTCGTGGTGGTGGTGGGTGCCATCCTGGTGCTTGCCGGGGTGATGCTCGCGGTCAGATTCCTCGGAGCCCGCGAACGCGACAGCGACTGAAGCACCTACCTCCCGCACGGTCGTGCCGGCCAGAGACCTACGCTCGCGGCGTGCCTTCAACTGACGATGTCTTCCAGCTCGAGCTGCGGGAGGTGGCGTACTCGCACCCTCACGCGGTGACGCTGACCGACCTTGCCCAGACCTACTACCGCGACATCTACGGCGCACCCGACAGCTCGCCGATGCCCGGCGACGACTTCGTCCCTCCGCGGGGCGCGCTTTTCGTGGGGTACGTGGCAGCGGACCCAGTCGCGATGGGCGGCTGGCGCTGGCACTCCGTCATCGAAGGTTGGCCCTCACAACGCCCCGCCGAGCTGCGAAGGATGTTCGTCCACCCCGATCAACGCGGCCGCGGCTTCGCTCGGACGCTGCTCGCCGCGTTGGAGGGCTCGGCACGGGATGCCGGCGCCGACGCGACCGTGCTCGAGACGGGATTCGTCCAGGTCGATGCGGTCGGTCTCTATCGAGCGTCGGGGTATGTCGACATGCCACGCTTCGGTCACTACGCGGCTGAGGAGGGTTCTCTCCACCTCGGCAAGCTGCTCCGGTCTGACTCCTAGCCCGACCTTGTGGACGAGAGGCGAGGAGTAACGTCGGCAGCACCCTTCGCTTCCGGAGAAAGTTGGCCCCATGAGTGCTCTTCCAGTCGTCGCCGTCATTGCTGCCAAGCCCGGATCGGAGGCCGAGGTGCGTGCCGCGCTGGAGTCGCTCGTCGAGTCCAGTCGTGCCGAAGACGGCTGCCTCGGGTACGACCTCTTCGAGTCCGCCAGCGCCCCCGGTACATTCGTGACCGTCGAGCTCTGGCGCACGCAGGTCGACCTCGATGCCCACCTACAGACACCGCACATCGGTGCCGCACTGTCTGCCACCGGCGACCACCTCGCGACCCCACCTGACATTCACCCGCTGGTCCCCGTCGGCAGCTAACCGAGCGCGCCGACCTCGCCGTGCCAGCCAGCCATCACGACACAGTTCGCCGAAGCTGCGGGCGGAAGGCGGAGCACGACCCTGGGGATACGGTCGAGAGATGAGCGGTGACTCGGACACGCGGATGCCGGGCGACGACGTCGTGCCGCACCCAGACCTGGTGATGGATCGGGTTCTCGAGTTCGACGCCGCCAGAGAAACCGTCTGGCCGTGGCTGGTGCAGCTCGGCAAGCGCCGGGCCGGCTGGTACATGCCGCGATCGGTCGAGATCTTCGTCCCAGCCTCACGACGCGCGCTGCGGCACCTCGATGGGCGCTGGCTCGACCTGGCCGTCGGTGACGTGGTCCCCGACTGGGGACCTGGCACACCTCAGTTCGAGGTGTTCGAGATCGACGCTCCGTCCCACCTCGTCTACTTGTCACGACGCCCCCGGACGCCACGCCGCGGCCACCACCGCCCGCCCCTGAAGCTGACCTGGGCGCTGGCTCTGAGCGACCTCGTACCCCAGCGCAGCCGTCTCCGGCTGCGCTTGCGGATCGACCTCGGCCATCGCGCCGGCCCGGTTGCGACGTACGGAGGTGGCTGCTTCGACTGGGCCACGGTGGAACTGATGGGACGGGGGCTCGACGAGCGGCTGCGGGACTCCTCACGCTAGTTACTGTGAGTCACATCATTCCCACGAGGGCTGATATTCCCTGAGAGGCACCCTCCTGCGGTGCGGGCGCGGCGAACTCCAGAGGTTCAACGACCCAACATCGACAAGGATCGAAAATCTGATGCGTTCCGCTCGAAACTCCAAACTCTTCAAGACGGTGCTCGGCGTGACCGCAGCTGCCGTCCTCACCCTCCCGCTGGCAGCCTGCGGAGCTGACGACGAGTCAGCCGGCGGCGGCAAGCCCGAGCCAGTCGCGCAGGTCAACGACCTCAGCGGCGACAACACTGCTGTGCTGCTCGACCCGGGCTTCGTCGACGCGTTGACGAGCCTGAAGCTCAAGCCGGGCGTCGTCGGTGAGAGGGATTCGCCGACGGCTCGTTCAGCTTCCCGATCACGGGCGGCGACGTGACCTACTACAAGCCCGGCAGCATCGACCCGTACGTACAGGGCCTCGTCGAGCACGACGGCAGCGGAATCTCGCTGACAGCCGGTGACACCGTGGCCGAGCTCACGAACTTCGAGATCGACCCCGGCACCTCCAAGCTGTACGGCGACGTGAGTGTCAACGGTGAGTCCGCCGCGAAGCACGCGTTCATCTTCTCGCTCGACGGTCGGACCCTGAAGCCGCTGCAGACCAAGGGCGACGACGCCATCCTCGAGGGCACCAAGGTGATGATCTCCGACGACGCGGCTGGTCTGCTGAACGACACCTTCAAGACCGACGCCGTCAAGGGCGGACTGCTGGTCGGGACCGCCACGATCACGATCGCCACGAAGTAGTCAGTCGCACCTCGCCCGGCTGACAAGGTCGGCGAGCAAAGGACCACAAGCACGCCGCGCAGGACACTGCACGGCGTGCTTGTGCGTCGGTCCCCCGGTTACGCCTTGCGCGGCGGCGGCACCGCGTTCGTCAACGCTCAGTGGAAGCTCACGAGTCCTGGCCAGATGGTCGACATGGATCCGATTCGCGCTCACACCGAACAAGGTGAGCCCGTCGCGTTGAGCAGTCAGATCCTGTGATCGGTGGACACTCGTGCGTGACCAATGAGTACCGCCGTCATGGCGCACCTCCAGGGCAGGCCGGTCCGAGGACGGTCCCCAGTTACCGGCGACGACCGGAGCCGCTACCGAGAGTGCGCCTCAAATCAGCCAGGACCGCAACGCAGCCGCGCATCGGGCTCCTGACCTGGTGGTGCCGGTGCCTCGCGTGACCAGTTCGCTCTCGCCGCCGTCGGTGGTGTCAGCGGGGTCGGTAGGCGTCCGCGCGTGCGAACACGCCTACAACGGTTACGCGGTGGCGCTCTTCCTCGATCCTGTAGAGCACACGGTAGGTGCCCCGGCGGGCACTGTGCCGATCGTCCAACGGCGGACGTAACCGTTTGCCGACTCGGTGAGGATTACCAAGCAGCGGGCCGACGATGAACTCGTACGCAGCGAACGCCACCGACTCCGGTAGCTGCTCGGCGAGTTGCCTGCGGGCGGTGGGAGCGATCACCAACTCGTAGCGCTGGTCGCTCACGCAGTG
>Ga0136616_10002064_pt1 | contig 10605 bp, 10 predicted proteins | sample AntDrymUQ2992106_2_FD_106648 | JGI IMG/M metagenome (GOLD analysis project Ga0136616, IMG submission 106648) | Polar desert sand microbial communities from Dry Valleys, Antarctica - metaG UQ299 (21.06) | ecosystem: Environmental > Terrestrial > Soil > Desert | place: Antarctica: Dry Valley... | reverse complement strand
GGCCCGCCGTTCACCAGCCTCCAGCAGACCCTCACCGAGATCGGGACGGCAGCCCCGTCCTGGACGGTCTTCTACGAGGTTTCCGGCCTTCCCCCGGTCGGCCGCATCGCCTTCCGCCCACTCGCCGAACCCGCGATCACCACCTCACTCGCCGTCCAGCCAGGTCCGCCCATCCCGGCGCTGCTCCACCTCCTCGAAGCCCTCGCTCGGGAAGACGCGACGACGACTTGTGTCCCGCTGACGTGATCCGCTGCCGGTCTTCACACGGATGCGGATCAAGTCTGTCGAGAACCGACATTCGCGTGCGCGGGGACCAGGTGGACGGAGGTGGCGCTCACGCCGGGGTGCGGGTGCCGGTGGATGCGGCGACGCGCTCCCGCTGCGGCCAGGTTTGGTCATCCCCACCCACCCGGGCGCGGTCGCGTGCGGTACGCCAGATCAGCACCGGCCAGCCCACCACCACGACGGTGGTGAAAACGAACCACTGCACCGCATAGCTGGCGTGGTTGCCCTCGTCGAGGACGGGCAGGTCGCCGGGCAGCGGCAGGTCCGCCGTCGCCGCCGGGCTGCTCTCCTGGGCCAGGACGTAGACCGGCGCGAGCGCCACCCCCACCTGCTCCTGCAGCCGCGGCAAGTCGACGCGGCGCACGTACGGCAACCGGCCCTCGCCGGGCTCAGGTGTGAACCAGCCGTCGTCCTGCGACGGGAACAGCACGCCGGCGATGCTCACCTCGCCCTCGACGGGCTGCGCCTGGGCCACCGGAGGGGTGTCGAGTTCCAGCGGGACCCAGCCACGATCCACGATCACCCCGGCGCCGTCGGACGTCTCCAGAGGCGTCAGGACGTGATGGCCGGGGGTGCCCTGATACGAGACGGTGGACCACAGCGTCTCCTCGTCGACGCGGTAGGTCCCCGAGACGGTCACCCGCCGGTAGGCCAGCGCCTCGTCGTCGGTCCCCACCTGTGCGAGCAGTGCGCCAAGGTCGGTCGGCGCCTCGGCCAGCCGGGAGCTGAAGGCCGCGTTGTACGTGCGCACCTCGTCGAGACGGCGCAGCTGCCAGAACCCGCACCAGGTGAACACCGCCGCGCCGACGACGGCCAGCAGCGTGCCGATGACCCACTTGGGGGAACGCAGAAAGGTGAACACGCCCCCATGGTGCCAGCGTGTCAGGTAACAGGGAGGTAGCGCGCGGCCCTCGGCCACCGCTTGCACGATCGTCACGGCGCCTACGATCGCCACGCCGAGCGGTCAGCTCACTAGTCCGAGGCTACGGGATGCGGGCCGCGCAGGCCGGCGCCCCAGCGCACGGCGAGGAGCGCGGCTGCAGCAAAGGCCGCGGTCACCAGCGCCCAGCCGAGGGTGTAGGTGCGGGTGCGGTCCACCGTCCAGCCGAAGCCGACCGGGCTGGCGACGAAGCCGGCGTAGAAGCCGAACAGGACCCGGCCTGAGGCGCGCCCGGAGACGCCGGGCGCGACGTCGCGGACCACGGCCAGCATGCCGACGGCGTTCCAGGCCACCGCCGACGCACCGAACGCCGCCGCCCCCGCCCACAGCGCCCAGACGCCCAGCACCGCGGACCCCCACAGCAGGGCCACCGCCAGCACTGCCCCCGCCGCCAGCCACGCGAGCGAGACCGGCACCGGTGTGGCCGACGCGTCCGCCCGCCGGCCCCACAGCACCCGCGCGACGATCCCGACCAGACCGATCAGTCCCGCCGCCAGCCCACCCACCCCCGTGCCCAACTGGAGCCGCTCCACGACGTAGAGCGGCAGGTACGCCCCCACCGCTCCCACGCCGATGCCCATCAGCAGCGCGTACACACCGAGCCACCCGACCGAGGCCGGCAACGGCGCCCTCCCCGACGACCCGGCGGACGGGGGCGCCAGAGGCGCCGCTGGGGGCGCGGCTTGCGGGGAGGCGGGGGGGACGAGCAAGGCGGTGGCGAGGAGGCCGGCCAGGGCGAGGACGGTGCCTGTCAGGAGCGCGGCGCGCCAGCCGAGGGTGGTGGCGACGGCGGGCAGGGCCGCGCCGGCGAGGAACGCGCCGGCCTGCACCCCGGACTGCTTCACGCCGACGGCCAGGCCCTGGCGCAGCGGCGCGACGTGGACCGCCACCAGCTGGTTGGTCGCGGGGTTGCCCAACGCCACGCCCACCCCGGCGACGGCCACGGCGGCCAGCAGGGCGGGATAGTTCGGCGCGGCCGCCGCAGCGGCGGTCGACACCGCGCCCACGGCGAACATGACCGCGAGCAGGAAGCGGCCGCCCAGGCGGTCCACCAGCGGGCCCGCCACCGGTGAGAGGCCCGCACCCACCGTGAACAGCACCGTGGTGAGCGCCCCGAGTGCCGTCCGCGAGATCTCCAGATCGGCGGTGAGGAACGGCCCGAGCACGCCCAGCGTGTAGGACGGCAGCAGCGCCACCGCCATGCCGAGGGCGAGCGTGGCCGTCAGTGTCCCGGTCCGGGCCACCGGCGCCGCGGGCGCCGCGGGCGCCGACCCGGCCGCTGCAGGCACTCCGGCCGTCCCCGGGTCGGCATCGCCCGGATGCGTCATCCCAGGTAGGCCTTGCGGACCCGCTCGTCGTCGGTGAGCGTCGCGGCCGGGCCGGACAGCGTGATCCGACCCGCCTCCAGGACGTAGCCGCGGTCGGCGTGGGACAGCGCGAGGGTGGCGTTCTGCTCGACCAACAGGATGGTCACGCCCTGCTCGTGCAGCTCGTCGACGATGTCGAAGATCTCGCGCACCAGGCGCGGGGCCAGTCCGAGGCTCGGCTCGTCGAGCAGGAGCAGCCGCGGGCGGCTCATGAGCGCCCTGGCGATCGCGAGCATCTGCTGCTCGCCGCCGGACAAGGTGCCCGCGGACTGGCCGCGCCGATCGGCGAGCCGCGGGAAGCGCGTGAACTGGCGCTCCAGGTCCTCGGCGATCGCGGGACCGTCACGACGGGTGTACGCGCCGAGCTCGAGATTCTCCAGCACCGTGAGGCGCCCCAGCATGCGCCGCCCCTCGGGGCTGTGCGCGATGCCCCGGCGCACCACGCTGCTGGCGTTCGCACCGGTGATGTCGGCGCCGTCGTAGGTGATGGTGCCCGAGGCCGGGTTGAGGAGCCGCGACACCGCGCGCAGCAGCGTGCTCTTGCCCGCGCCGTTCGCGCCGATGAGAGTGACGACCTCGCCCGCGCCGACGTACAGGTCGACGTGCTCGAGGGCGCTGATGCCGCCGTAGAACACCGACAGGTCGGCGATGTCGAGCAGCCGCGGCGTCTCCGGCCCCGCGCTGCTCACCCGTCCCCCAGGTAGGCGTCGATGACCTTGCGGTCGTGCTGCACGGCCTCGGGATCGCCCAGCGCGATCATCTGGCCGAACTCCAGCACCGCGATGCGGTCGCACAAGCCCATGACGAGGGGCACGTGGTGCTCGATGAGCAGGATGGTGAGATCGAAGGAGTCGCGCAGACTGCGCACAAAGGCGGACAGCTCGCGCTTCTCGTTGCTGTTCAGGCCGGCGGCGGGCTCGTCGAGCAGCAGCACCCGAGGCTCCAGCGCCAAGGCGCGGGCGATCTCCAGCCGCCGCTGGTCGCCGTAGGCGAAGGAGCTCGCCTTGACCGCCGCGCGGGCGCTCAGACCCACGAGGTCGAGCAGCTCGTGCGCCCGCTCGCGCACGGCGCGCTCCTCGGACGGGGTGGGGGGCAGGCCCAGCACACCGCGCAGGAGCCCGCTGCGGGTATGGACGTGCCGGGCGATCATCACGTTGCCCAGGGCGGACAGGTTGCCGAACAGGCGGACGTTCTGGAAGGTCCGCGCGATGCCCCGCCGCGCGATGGCGTGCGGGCGGGCGCCGGTGATGTCGTCGCCCTCGTGGAACAGGGTTCCGCTGGTGGGCGCCGTCAGACCCGTGATGACGTTGAACAGCGTGGTCTTGCCGGCGCCGTTGGGACCGATGAGCCCGAAGATCTCGCCCTCGCGGATCGCAAAGGAGACGGCGTCCACGGCGGTCAGGCCGCCGAAGCGGCGTGTGACGTCGCGCACCTCGAGGACCTCGCGCGCCTCGCTGCTCACGGGCCATCCCGCCCGGCGCCGGTGCCGGTGGGCGCGGATCCGACCGCCGCCGGGGGCGGCGCCTCCTCCACGGCGATCTCGGCGCGCGGGCCACGGCCGCGACTCAGGCGCGCGAGCAGTTCCGGTGTGATCAGCCCCTGCGGAAAGAACACACAGCCCACGGCGAGCAGCACGCCGAAGATGATCAGCCTGCCGTCCTGGAGGAAGTCGCCCAGCCACGCGGGCAGCGCACCGACCTCGGCGCTGCCGCGCAGCAGCTCCGGCACGGCGGTCAGCACGAGCCCGCCGACCACCGGCCCCAGCCACGTCCGCGAGCCCCCGATCAGCACGAAGGCCAGGTAGAGGATGCTCGCGTCGAACGTGCCCTGCCGAGCGTTCCAGGTGTTGATGAAGTGCGCGGCCAGCGCGCCGACGATCCCCGCCAGGCTCCCGCCGAGCGTGAAGGCGAGCAGCTTGCTGCGCGTGGTCACGATCCCCATCGACGCCGCCGCCAGCTCGTCCTCGCGAATGGCGGTGAACGCCCGCCCGACGCGGACCTTCTCCAGGCGGTAGACGAACGCGCAGGTCGCCACGAACAGCGGCCCCGCCACCCACAGGTAGGACAGCTGCGTGCCGAACGGCTGGGGGATCCCGAAGATGCCGACCGCCCCGCCCGTGATCGCCAGGTTCAGCGACAGCACCCGCAGGATCTCGACGAACGCGATGGTGGCCAGCGCCAGGTAGATGCCCTGCAGGCGCAGGACCGGCAAGCCGATGAGGACCGCGAGCAGCGCGGACAGCAGCCCGGCGACGGCCATCTCCGCCAGCAGCAGCCCGACCGAGAACGGCTCGCCCGACTCGGGCGGGAACACGCGCGTGGACAGCACGGCGGCGACGTAGCCGCCGAAGGCGTAGAAGCCGGGGCTGGCGAGGGATAGCTGACCGGCCATGAGGGGCAGGTAGAGCGACAGCGCGAGCAGCGCCGCGAGGACGCAGGAGACGATGAGGAACCCGTAGGGGTTGAGGGCTCCCAGCAGCGCCTCCACGTCAGACCTTCTGGACCTGCGCCCGGCCGAGCAGTCCCTGGGGACGGACGAGCAGCACGCCGAACAGCACCACAAAGGCGACCGCGTCGCGGTACGCGACGTACTGGCCGGGGACGAACGCCTCCGCCAGACCTATCAGCAGCCCGGCCACGACGGCGCCCGGGATGTCGCCCAGCCCGCCGAGCACGATGACGGCCAGGCCCTTGAGCCCGAAGGCAAGGCCGAAGTACGGCCCCGCGACGGAGACCGACAGCCCCACCAACGAGCCCGCCACCGCACCGAGGAAGCCGGACAGGAAGAAGGAGTACAGGATCAGCCGGTCGGTGTCGATCCCGAGCAGCTGTGCGGTGGTCGCATCCTCGCTGACGGCCCGCAGGGCCTTGCCCGTCCGCGTCCCGCGGATGAAGTAGGTGAGCAGCGCCACGATCACCATGGAGACCGCGAAGATGACGATCTGCACGGTGCGGATCGGCACCGGCGCCGCGGCCGAACCGAAGTTGATCGCGGTCGGCAGCGCGCCCAGCGCGGTGGACGGGTAGCGGTAGGGCTCCGCCCCGACCAGGTACTGCAGGATGTTCACCAGTGCCACGGCGACCCCGAGGCTGGACACCAGCGTGAGCAGCGTGTCCGCGCCGCGCCGGCGCAGGGGCGCGAATGCGAGCCGCTCGATCACCACGCCGACCAGCCCCGCCAGCACCGCGCCGAGGAGCAGCGCGACGGGGAACGGCAGCCCGAAGGGCAGCGACTGCCCGCGCAGCAGGCCGTTGAAGCCGAACGAGGAGCCGGTGAGCACGTAGGTGAGATACGCCCCCACCGTGAAGACCGCGCCGTGGGCGAAGTTGATGACGCGCAGGATCGAGAAGACCAGCGTGTAACCCAGGGCGAAGATGGCGTAGACGCTGCCGATCGCCAGACCGTTCAGCAGGTTCTGGAACACCTCGCGGCCCTACCGGACGAACGTGAAGCTGCCGGTCTGCTCGTCCTCCATCTCGATCTGCGCCACGTAGAACTGCTCCTGGTTGACCTCACCCTCCTCGGTGAACGAGATCTGCCCCAGCGGCGTGTCGTACTCGCCGGCGAGGATGGCCTCGTTCAGGGCGGTGCGCAGCGCCGGCAGCTCCAGGCTGTCCAGGCCCTGCTCGTCGTCCACGGCGATGAGCGCCTCGACGAACACCTGCACGCCCGCAAAGGCCTGGGCGCTGAACTGCGGCGGGTTGCGGTCCTGCCCGGCGGTGTACGCCTCGACGAACTCGGCGTTGATATCGCTGTCCAGCTCCGGTGAGTAGGCCTGGGCGATGATGACCCCGTCACACAGCAGCCCGCAGACGGTGAACACGTTCGCGGTGTTCAGGCCGTTGCCGCCGATGATCAGGCCGGTGTAGCCGAGCTCGCGCAGCTGGCGCACGAGGTTGCCGCCGTCCGCTGCCAGCCCGGAGATGATGACGAGCTGGGGGTTCTGGCTGATGATCGTCGAGGCCTGCGACGTGAAGTCGGTGTCCGTCGTCTGGAAGGTCTGCACAGGGTTGAGGGTTAGGCCCAGCTCCGTGACCGTCTCCTGGAACGTGCCGGTCTCGGAGGTCGAGAACGCGTCGTTCTGTGCGAAGGCGACGCTCACGGACTCGATCTCGGGATCCTGCTCCAGCGCGACCTCCACCGCGTTCGGCGCTACCACCGACACGGGCGCCGAGACGCGGGCGACGTAGTCACCGATCTCTGGGATGCCTGCGGCGGTGTTCGAGGGCCCCAGCACCGGGACGCCGGCGCGGTCGGCGATCGGGCTGGCGGCGAACGCCTGCTGCGACAGTGTCGGCCCGACGATCCCCACGACCTCGTTCTGGTTGATCAGCGTGTTGAACGCGTTGCTCGCGCCGGCCTCGTCGCCGGCGGTGTCCTGGAGCAGCACGTCGATCGGGCGACCGTTCACGCCGCCGCGCTCGTTGAAGAACGCCTCGGCGATCTCCGCGCCGATCACCTGCTCTTGGCCGAGCAGCGCGACGTTGCCCGTCTGGGCCACCGCCACGCCGAGCGGGATCGGCTCCCCGGACAGCTCAGCGGTGCTCTCGGACTCCCCTGCATCCGAGCCCTCCTCCGACGCCTCCTCGGAGGTGGCCTCCTCCGAGGTGGCCGCCTCGGTGGCGTCCTCGCTCCCACCCGCCGCACTGTCGGTGGGCGACGGCGCACCACACGCGGCGAGAAGCGCGGCCAGCAGCAGACAGATCCCGACAGTCCCCCGACGCATGGCTCCCCCTTTGCGGACCCGCACTACTCAGCGCGATCTTCCGGCGGGCTACGGTATACGACCGTTCAACCTCGTGGGCCTCGTCGTTCCGCGAAGGCCCGAGCGCCCGGCGCTCGCCGCGCGAGGGCGGCGAGCGCCGGGGATTGGCGGCGAGGTGCGCCGCCGACGTGGGCGGACGCACGGTGTCGCAGACCGGCGCCGTGCGTCCGGGGCTGGGCAGGACTATGGGAGGCCGGGGGCGTTCCTCCGACGCTTCCTCGACCGCATGACCATGCGGCCGGACAGGAGCAGTGCGAGGGTGAGGACACCGCCCAGGAATGGGCGTCGCGCTCGCGAGGAGGTGAGGGGTGGGGCGGACGTGCGGCTCGCGACTCCCAACGTGCGGCGCTCCTACTCGGGGGCTCGGTGTCGGCCACCGGCCCTGCTTGCGGTGCGTGCGCAGAATGTAGCCCGGAGTATCCTATTTGTCTAGTACCTCGCGTGCGCTGGCCTGTCGCAGGCTCGGGATACGCTCCCCTCCAGACATGACGGATCTCACGCTGTTCGACCTCGACCTGGGGCCGGCCCCGCCCGAGCCGGCCCCCGCCGCCGCCGCGCGGCGGCTGCCGGTGACCCCGCTGCGCGGGCCGGCAGTCCCCCCGGCGCCCTCGGCCGTGCGCGCGCCCCGGCTGCTCGCAGTGGACGGCAACTCCCTGGCCCACCGCGCCTTCCACGCCTACGCGGACGGGGAGCTGGCGGACTCGCAGGGCCGGCCGCGCGGCGCGGTCTACGGCTTCCTCGCCCTGCTGAGCGGCATCTGCGACCGGGTGGGCCCCGACGCCGTGGTCGTCGGCTTCGACTGCCGCCAGTCCTCAGCCCGGCGCGACCGCTACCCCGCCTACAAGGCCCAGCGGCCCGACAAGGATCCGTCGCTCACGCTGCAGCTCGACGACCTGGCTTGGCTCCTGGACCGCCTCGGCGCCCTCGTGGTCCGCCCGGAGGGCTGGGAGGCGGACGACGTGCTGGGCTCCGCCGCCGCCGCCGCGGAGGCCGCCGGCTGGGACTGCGTGCTCACCACCTCGGACCGGGACGCCTACGGACTGCTGTCAGACCGCACCCGGCTGCTGCAGTTGGGCTCGGGGTTGGACCGGGCCGTGGAGGTGACCGCAGCCTCGCTGACCAAGCGTGTCGGCGTGGGGCCGGCGCAGTACCTGGAGTTCGCCGCGCTGCGCGGGGACAGCTCGGACAACCTCCCCGGCATCCCGGGGATCGGGGCGAAGCGCGCGAAGGCCCTGCTGCGGGAGTACCCGTCGGTCGCTGCCGCCGCCGCGGACCCCATCGGCTGCCGCTCCGTGCTCGGGCGTCCGCTGGGGCAGGCGCTGCTGGACGATCTGTCGGACCCGGCCACCTCGGTCTTCCACCGCAACATCGAGCTCATGACCATCCGGCGCGACCTGCCCGTGGACGTCGACGCCGGGCGCCGCAGCGTCTCCGCCGACGACGTCGAGCGCTACCTGCTGGCCGTCGAGCTGCCCACGCTGGTGCGCCGGGTCGCGGTGGCGCTGGCGGTGCGGCCGGACCTGCCACCACCGCCCGGCGACGACGACGCCCCGCCCTTCTAGTCAGCTGCACCGGCCGTGCGACGCACGGCCGGGACGGCCGATGGCAGACTCGCCGTATGAGCGAGTCCACGGTCAGGACGAACGGGATCGACCTCGCCTACGAGACCTTCGGCAGGGTCGAGGACCCACCGCTGGTGCTGGTCATGGGCCTGGGCGTGCAGATGCTCGGCTGGGACCAGCGCTTCTGCGAGGGGCTCGCCGACCGCGGCCACCACGTGATCCGCTTCGACAACCGCGACGTGGGGCACTCCACCCACCTGCACGGCGCCCCCCGGCCGAACGTGCTGGCCAGCTACTTCGGGGACCACTCGTCGGCGTCGTACACGCTGGACGACATGGCCGACGACACGGCCGGGCTCATCGTGGCGCTCGGCCTGGACTCCGCGCACCTCGTGGGCGTATCGCTGGGCGGGATGATCGCGCAGATGGTCGCGGTGCGGCACCCCGAGCGGGTCCGCAGCCTCGCCTCGGTCATGTCGACCACGGGGGCCATGGACGTGGGCCAGCCGAACGACGCTGCCCGAGCGGTGCTGCTCATGCCGCCGGGCGCTGGGCGGGAGGCGACGATCGAGCGCGCAGTGGCCGTGTCGCAGGTGACCCGCTCGCCGGGGTTCGCCTTTGATGAAGACGCCCTGCGGTTGCGCGCCCGCCAGTCCTGGGACCGCGATCACGATCCCCTGGGCGCCGGGCGCCAGCTCGTCGCAATCCTCGCCTCCGGCGACCGGACCGCGGCCCTCGAGGGCGTCGCAGCCCCCACCGTGGTGGTGCACGGACGCAGCGACCCGCTCATCGCATCCTCGGGTGGGGAGGCCACCGCCAAGGCCATCCCGGGCGCGGAGCTGGACCTCATCGATGGCATGGGCCACGACCTGCCCATGGGCGTCTGGGAGCGGCTGTACGCGAACATCGCCCGCGCGGTGCAGCGCGGCGAGGACGCACGGGCCGCGGGCTGGCCGACCGACGAGGGGCGGGGGTAGCCGTGCGCGCGCTGTTGGCCACCGCGGACCCGGCGGCGCCGGTCGCCCTCGACGAGGCGGCCGAGCCGCCGGCGCGCTGTCCGACTACCGTGAGCGCTACCGATATCCAGCTCCGCGCCGACGGCTACGACCTGGCGATCCAGGTCGTGATCGCGCGGCCCGCCACGTGACGGCGGTCTAAGCGGCGCGGGCGGAGGCGGGGGTGTCGGTGAGCCAGTGGTCGACGCCGGCGAGGAGCTCGGCCTGGCAGGCGGGCGGGGCGGCGGAGGCGGCGATGCCGGCGCGGGCGAGGCCGGCGAGGGCGGCGTCGTCCAGGCCGAGCTCCCCGCGAGCCAGCTTGTACTGGTCGGCGAGGCGGGCGCGGAACAGCAGCGGGTCGTCGGCGCCGAGGCTGACCGAGCAGCCGGCGGCCAGGAGGACTGGCAGCGGGTGCGCGGCCGCGGCGCTGGTCACGCCCAGCGCCAGGTTCGACGCCGGGCAGACCTCCAGGTGCACCCCGGCCGCCGCCAGGCGCTCGAGCAGCACCGGGTCCTCCACCGCCCGCACCCCGTGGCCGATGCGGTCGGCGCCCAGGACGCTGACGGCCTCGGCCACCGCGTCGGCCCCGCACAGCTCGCCCGCGTGCGGCGCGGACAGCAGCCCGCCGTCGCGCGCCACGGCGAACGCCTCGACAAAGGCGCGCGCGGGATTCGCCCGCTCGTCGTTGGCC
>Ga0136616_10002063_pt1 | contig 10606 bp, 10 predicted proteins | sample AntDrymUQ2992106_2_FD_106648 | JGI IMG/M metagenome (GOLD analysis project Ga0136616, IMG submission 106648) | Polar desert sand microbial communities from Dry Valleys, Antarctica - metaG UQ299 (21.06) | ecosystem: Environmental > Terrestrial > Soil > Desert | place: Antarctica: Dry Valley... | reverse complement strand
CCCGATCGCGCTCGGCGGCCGCGAGCTGCCCGAGCGCTTCGCGATCGTGATCGCCCTGCTCGCCCCGGCGCTGCTGGCCGCGCTGGTGGTCACCCAGGTCTTCGCGGACGGCCAGCGGCTCGCGATCGGCACGGACACCGCCGGGGTCGCGGCCGGCGCCCTCTTCGCCTGGCGGACCGGCTCGATCATCGCCTGCGTGCTGACCGCGGCGGCCGTCGCCGCGCTGCTGCGTGCCCTGTGAACCGCCCCTCGGACTGATCCGATCGGGCGCCTCCGCTCGAATCTGAGTCGATGACCGCGCACCATCAGATCACGGGACCATGAGGATCGCCGTCGTCGGCGCGGGCGTGAGCGGCCTGGTGGCCGCCCACCTGCTGCATCCCCGGCACGACGTGACCGTCTTCGAGGCCGCGACGTACGCCGGCGGGCACACGAACACCGTCACCGTCGAGACGGAACGCGCCCGCCACGAGGTCGACACCGGGTTCATCGTCTTCAACGACCGCAACTACCCGCGCTTCGAGCGGCTGCTCGGCGAGCTGGGCGTGGCCGCCCAGCCGTCGGACATGTCCTTCGGGGTCACGGACGCCGCCGGCGACTTCGAGTACGCGAGCACCTCGCCGAGCGGGCTGTTCGCCAAGCGCGCCCATCTGGCGTCGCCGCGCTTCTACCGGATGGTGGCCGACGTCCCGCGCTTCCAGCGCGCGGCGCGAGCGCTGCTGGCCTCCCCCGAGGAGCCGACGCTGCGCGAGTGGCTGGCCGGCCTCGGGCTGTCCGCGCCGTTCGTCGAGCGCGTGATCGTCCCGCAGGCGGCCGCCGTGTGGTCGGCCGACCCGGCGCAGATGTGGACGTTCCCGGCCCGCTTCCTGGTGCAGTTCTTCGCCAACCACGGCATGCTCGGGCTCACCGGGCGCCCGCACTGGCGCACCGTGCGGGGCGGCTCGCGCCGCTACGTCGAGGCGCTGGTGGCGCCGCTGGGCGACCGCCTGCGCCTGGGCACGCCGGTGCGCGCGGTCGAGCGCTTCGAGGACGGCGTGGAGGTGACGCCGGCCGGCGCGGCGCCCGAGCGCTTCGACGAGGTCGTGCTCGCCGTCCACGCCGACCAGGCGCTGGGCCTGCTCGCCGACGCCGGGGCGCTCGAGCACGAGGTCCTGGGGGCGTTCCCCTACCAGGCCAACGAGGCCGTGCTGCACACCGATCGAACGTTGCTCCCTCGCCGCCGCCGGGCATGGGCGAGCTGGAACTACCACCTGCTCGACGAGCCCTCCGGTCCGGCGACCGTGACCTACCACATGAACCGGCTCCAGTCGCTGCGCGCCGACCGCGAGTTCTGCGTGACCCTCAACCGCACCGACGCGATCGACCCGGCCACGATCATCCGCACGATCGCCTACGCGCACCCGGTCTACACCACGCAGGGCCATGCGGCCCAGCGCCGCCACCTCGAGTTGAGCGGGCGCAACCGCACGCACTACTGCGGCGCCTACTGGGGCTGGGGCTTCCACGAGGACGGCGTCGAGAGTGCCTTCCGCGCGGTCGAGGTGCTCCGCAGCCGCGAGGCGGTGCCGGCATGACCTCCAGCGCGCTCTACGAGGGCACGGTCTCCCACCGCCGCTTCGCCGTGCGGGAGCACGCGTTCAAGCACCGCGTGAGCATGGCCTTCCTGGACCTCGACGAGCTGCCGGGGCTGCTCGGCGGCCGCCTCGTCGCGCGGCGCCCGGGACTCGCCCGCTTCCGCCGCGGCGACCACCTCGGCGAACCATCACGCCCGCTGGCCGACGCCGTCCGTGCGATCGTGGCGGAGGAGAACGGCACGGCCCCGCAGGGGCCGGTGCGGCTGCTCACCCACCTGCGCACGCTCGGCCACCACTTCAACCCGGTGTCGTTCTTCTACTGCTACGAGCCCGACGGGGTGACGCTCGGCGCGGTCGTCGCCGAGGTCACCAGCACGCCGTGGGGCGAACGCCACGCCTACGTGCTCCCGCGCGGGGGCGGCGAGCGGGTGCTCGCGGGCGGCATGGACAAGGCGATGCACGTGTCGCCGTTCATGGGCATGGACCAGCGCTACGTGTGGCGCGCGGCCGAGCCGGGCCCCACGCTGTCGGTGCACATCGAGAGCCGCGAGGGCGCCGAGCGCGTGTTCGACGCGACGCTGCAGCTGGAGCGCGTGCCGCTCACGCGCCGCACGCTGGCGCGCGCCACGGCCCGCTACCCGGCGGCGGCGCTGCGAGTGCTGGCGCTGATCTACTCGCACGCGATCGTGCTCAAGCTCAAGGGCGTGCCCATCCACCGGCGGCCGGAGGCGGCGCGATGAGCCCGCAGCTGGCGCGCCGGATCGCCGTCGCCCTGCTCGGGCAGATCCGCGAGGGGCAGCTGACGCTCGTGGAGGACGGGCGCCGCCTCGTGTTCGGCGCGGGCGCCCCGAGCGCGATCGTGCACGTCCGCTCGCGCGAGCTGTGGCCGCACCTGATCCACGGCGGGCGCGGCATGGCCGAGGCCTACGCCGAGGGGTTGTGGGACTCGCCGGACCCGACCGCGGTGCTGCGCGTCGCCGCGCGCAATGTCACCCGCCTGGACGCGGCGCGCCGCCGACTGGCGCCCGCCCGCGAGCCGTACCTGCGCGCGCGCCAGGCGTTCGTCCGCAACACGCCCGGCCGCAGTCGCAAGGACATCGCCGCCCACTACGACCTCGGCGACGACCTGTTCGAGCGGATGCTCGACCCGACGATGATGTACTCCTGCGCGCTGTTCGACGAGCCGGGCATGACGCTCGAGCAGGCGTCGACCGCGAAGCTCGACCTGATCTTCGCCAAGCTGGACCTGCAGCCGTCGGACCACCTGCTGGAGATCGGCACCGGCTGGGGCTCGCTCGCCGTGCACGCGGCCCGCACGCGTGGCTGCCGCGTGACGACGACGACGATCTCGGGCGACCAGCACGCGACCGCGGTCGCCCGGGTACGCGAGGCCGGCCTCGAGGATCGCGTGACGGTCCTGCTCGAGGACTACCGCGACCTGACGGGGAGCTACGACAAGCTCGTCTCGGTCGAGATGATCGAGGCGGTCGGCTGGAAGGACTTCGCCACGTTCTTCGCCAAGTGCTCGGACCTGCTCGCGCCCGACGGCGCCATGCTGCTGCAGGCGATCACGATGGACGACCGCGCCTACCGGATCGAGCGCGTGTCGCGCAGCTTCATCCGGACGCTGATCTTCCCCAACGGCGCGCTGCCCTCGCAGGAGGTCATCGCGCGCTGCATCGCGCGCTCGACCGACATGCGGGCGGTCCACATGGAGGACTTCACGCTGCACTACGCCGAGACGCTGGCGCGCTGGCGCGAGAACCTCGACGCGCACGCGGGCGAGCTGGAGGCGCGCGGCTACGACGAGCGCTTCCAGCGGCTGTGGCGGATGTACCTGTGCTACTGCGAGGCCGGCTTCGCGGAGCACCGCATCGGCCTCGCGCAGGCGCTGTTCGCCAAGCCGCACTGGCGTGCCGCGTCGCCGGCGCGCCTGCCGCTGCGCTCGGTGGCCTCCGGGTGAGCGCCGCGCAGGCGGTCGGGCCGGAGCACGACGCGCCGGCGCTCGGCGTCGATCGCTCCGGCAGCGGGCCGGCGCTGGTGCTGCTGCACCCGCTCGGGGCCGACCGGCGGGTGTGGGCGCCGGTGGTGGAGCGGCTGGCACGTGAGCGCGAGGTGATCGCCGTCGACCTGCCGGGCTTCGGGGGCTCGCCGCCGCTGGAGTCCGAGCCGTCGCCCGCGGCGCTGGCGCAGGCGGTCGACGCGGGCCTGGCGGCGCTCGGCGTGCGCGAGTACGACGTGGCCGGCAACTCGCTGGGCGGCTGGGTGGCGCTCGAGCTGGGCCTGGCCGGCCGCGCGCGCAGCGTGGTGGCGATCGGGCCGGCGGGGCTGTGGCCGGAGCCGCTGGCGCCCAAGCGCGGGCTGGCGCGCGACGCGGCCCGGCTCGCGCTGCCGCTGGCCGGGCTGCTCACGCGCGTACCGGCGCTCAAGCGCTCCCTGCTGGCGATGTTCGTGGCCCATCCGGAGCGCGTGCCCGCGAGCGCCGCGCGCGACCTGGTCCGCGCCTACGCGCGCGCCCCCGGCTTCCCGGAGGTCAACGTCGCGATGCGCGCACGCACGTTCTCCGGGCTCGATCGGATGCCGGTGCCGGTGACGCTTGCGTGGCCCGAGCATGACCGCATGGTCGCGCGGCCGCGACACGTGCCGTCGGGCGTGCGCCTCGTGATCCTCGACGGGTGCGGGCACCTGCCGATGTGGGACGACCCGGAGCAGGTCGCCGAGCTGCTGCTCACGCGCTCGCGCGGAACAGCTCGCTGAGCGGGCTGTCGCGCAGGCGGGCGCGGCCGTTGCCGGCGTCGCGCTCGCCCGGCTCGGCCACCGGGCGCCGCGGCGGGACCGGCAGGGGCAGGGGCAGGGGCGCCGGCGCGCGACGCCGGCGTCGGACGTCCTCGCGCAACTCGGCCCCGAGGTCCTCGAGCACGCGCAGGTAGGCGGCCGCGTCGCCGGCCTCGCGGCCGGCGGCGCGCCGTACGCGCCGTGCCTCGCGCTCGGCCGCCTGCAGCAGCTCAGGCTTCCATGCCTTGACGACCCAGGACATCCATCTTGCCGTTCGACGCCAACGGGTACGGTCCTGCCGATGGAGGCCCAGGCGATCGACATCACGCTGCGGATCAACGGCGAGGCGCACGCGCTGGCCGTCGACACGCGCGCCACGCTGCTCGACGTCCTGCGCGAGCAGCTGGACCTGACCGGCGCCAAGAAGGGCTGCGACCACGGGCAGTGCGGCGCCTGCACCGTCCTCGTCGGCGGTCGCCGCGCCAACGCGTGCCTGCTGCTCGCTGTCGCGGTGCGCGGCGAGGTGACCACGATCGAGGGCCTGGCGTCCGGCGGCGAGCTGCACCCGGTCCAGGCGGCGTTCGTGGAGCACGACGCGTTCCAGTGCGGCTACTGCACGCCGGGCCAGATCTGCTCAGCCGTGGGCGCGATCGAGGAGCTGCGCGAGGGCCGGCCGAGCTTCGTGACCGCGGACCTCGCCGGCGAGCCGGCGCTCGACGACGCCGAGATCCGCGAGCGCATGAGCGGCAACCTGTGCCGCTGCGGCGCCTACGCCAACATCGTGCCGGCCGTCGTCGAGGCGGCGGCGGCGGCGCGGTGAAGCCGTTCGCCTACGAGCGGGCGGCCGACGCCGCCGGCGCGCTCGCGCTGGTCGCCGACGGTCTCCAGGCGCGCTTCCTCGCGGGCGGCACGAACCTCGTCGACCTGATGAAGCTCGAGGTGGAGACGCCGGAGCTGCTGGTCGACATCGGCGACCTCGGCCACGATGCGATCGAGCCGACCGCCGGCGGCGGGCTGCGGATCGGCGCCGGCGTCACCAACAGCGACCTCGCGGCCGACCGCAGCGTCCGCGAGCGCTACCCGGTGCTGGCGCAGGCGCTGCTGGCGGGCGCCTCGGGCCAGCTGCGCAACCTCGCGACAGTCGGCGGCAACCTGCTCCAGCGCACGCGCTGCGCGTACTTCCAGGACGTCTCGAAGCCCTGCAACAAGCGGCAGGGTGGGCGGGATCCGGATGGCTGCCCGGCGCGCGAGGGCGAGCACCGCAACCTCGCGGTACTGGGGCACTCCGAGGCCTGCGTCGCCACGCACCCGTCCGACATGGCGGTCGCGCTGGCCGCGCTCGGGGCGCTCGTGCACGTGGCGGGCCCCGCGGGCGAGCGCACGGTGCCGATGCCGGGCCTGCACCGCCTGCCCGGCGACGAGCCGCAGCGCGACACCGTGCTCGCGCCGGGCGAGCTGATCACGGCGGTCGAGCTGCCCCCGCTCGCGTTCGGCGACCGCTCGTCGTATCGCAAGGTGCGCGACCGGGCCTCCTACGCGTTCGCGGTCGTCTCGGTCGCCGTCGCGCTCGACCTCGACGGCGACACCGTTCGCGACTGCCGGATCGCGTTCGGCGGCCTCGCGCACGCACCGTGGCGGGCCGAGCGGGCGGAGGCGGCGCTGCGCGGCGCGCCGGTCGGCGAGGAGCGCTTCCGCGCGGCGGCGGACGCCGAGCTGTCGGCCGCGGAGCCGCTGCGCGACAACGCGTTCAAGGTCCCGCTCGCGAGCAACGTCCTCGTCCGCACGCTGGCGGAGCTGTGCGTCCCGTGACCGCGCCTCGAGCGAGCGCCTCCGGCGGGAGGCGATCGTGACCGCTCCGGTGCTCCCGCGCGCGGTCGGCAGTCCGCTCGCGCGCGTCGAGGCCCGCGAGAAGGTCACGGGCGAGGCGCGGTACGCGTACGAGCACGCGCCGGATCGCGTCGCGTACTGCGCGCCGGTGGGGGCCACGGTCGCCCGCGGCGCGATCCGCGGGGTCGACGCGGGCGGCGCGCTCGAGCGCGCTGGCGTGCTGCACGTCATCTGGGCGGAGAACGCCCCGCGGCTGGCCGACGCCGGCGACGGCGAGCTGGCGCTCTTCCAGGGCCGCACCGTCGCCTACCGCGGCCAGATCGTCGCGGCGGTCGTGGCGGAGACGCTGGAGGGGGCGCGCGAGGCGGCCCGGCTCGTCCGCGTCCACTACGACGAGCAGCCCCACGACGTGCTCCTGCGCGAGGACCACCCGAAGCTCTACAAGCCCGACGTGGTCAACCCCAGCTTCCCGACCGACACCGAGCAGGGCGACCCCGACGCCGCGCTCGCCTCCGCGGAGACGAGCCTTGACGCCACCTACCGCACGCCCGCGTTCCACAACAACCCGATGGAGCCGCACGCCACCGTGGCGGCGTGGGAGGGCGGCGGGCTGACGGTCCACGACTCCAACCAGGGCGCCTCGTCGGTGCAGCGGACGCTCTCCAGGCTGTTCGAGCTGGAGCCGGCGCAGGTGCGCGTGATCTCGCCGCACGTCGGCGGCGGCTTCGGCTCCAAGGGCACGCCGCGGCCCACCGTGGTGCTCGCCGCGCTGGCCGCGCGCGTCGCCGAGCGGCCGGTCAAGGTGGCCGCCACGCGCCAGGAGATGTTCGTCTTCGTCGGCTACCGCACGCCGACGGTCCAGCGCCTGCGCCTCGGCGCCGACGACGCGGGCCGCCTGCAGGCCATCGTCCACGAGGTCGCCGAGCAGACCTCGACGGTGCGCGAGTTCGCCGAGCAGACGGCCGTCGCCACGCGAGTGATGTACGCGGCGCCGAACCGCCGCACCGCCCACCGAGTCGCGGCGCTCGACGTGCCCACGCCCTCGTGGATGCGCGCGCCCGGGGAGTGCCCGGGCATGTACGCGCTCGAGTCCGCGATGGACGAGCTGGCGCACGCGGTCGGGCTCGACCCGGTCGAGCTGCGGATCCGCAACGAGCCGGACGCCGAGCCGGAGAGCGGCACGCCGTTCAGCTCGCGCAACCTCGTCGCCTGCCTGCGCGAGGGCGCGGAGCGCTTCGGCTGGGCCGACCGCGGCCCGTTGCCCGGCGCGCGCCGGGACGGGCGCTTGAAGCGCGGCATGGGCGTCGCCGCGTCCACCTATCCGGCCTACCTCTCGCCCGCCCGGGCGGCCGCGCGCGCGGAGGCCGGCGGGAGCTACGTCGTCCGGATCGCCGCCTCGGACATCGGCACGGGCGCCCGCACCGTGCTCGGCCAGATCGCGGCCGACGCGCTCGAGGCGCCGGTCGAGCAGGTGCGCATGGAGATCGGCGACAGCGCCTTCCCGCGCGCCGGCGTGGCCGGCGGCTCGATGGGCACCGCGTCGTGGGGGTCGGCCGTCGTCAAGGCGTGCCGGGCGCTGCGCGACGCGCTCGCCGAGCACGGCGGCGAAGTGCCCGCCGCCGGCCTCGAGGCCGCCGCCGACACCGCCGACGACGTCAAGGCGCGCGAGGAGTACGCCCGCCACGCGTTCGGCGCCCAGTTCGCCGCCGTGCGCGTCGACGCCGACAGCGGCGAGGTGCGCGTGGAGCGCATGCTCGGCGTGTTCGCGGCCGGGCGCATCATCAACCCCCGCACCGCCCGCTCGCAGCTGATCGGCGGCATGACGATGGGGATCTCGATGGCGCTGCACGAGGAGAGCGTCATGGACGAGCGCTTCGGCGACTACGTCAACCACGACCTCGCGCAGTACCACGTCGCGTCGTGCGCGGATGTCGAGCAGATCGACGCGCACTGGATCGAGGAGCACGACGACCACCTGAACCCGATGGGCTCGAAGGGCATCGGCGAGATCAGCATCGTCGGGACCGCCGCGGCGGTCGCCAACGCCGTCTTCAACGCCACCGGCACGCGCGTCCGCGACCTCCCGATCCGCCTCGACAAGCTGCTCGGCTGAGCCGTGGGCCGCCCAGGCCCGTACGAGAGACCATGCCCGCCAGCCGCATCGCCGCCGTCGCCGTCCTCGCCCTGCGCATCGCCTACGGCGCCGGCCTGCTCGTCGCGCCCGCCCGCCTGGCCCGCCGCTGGCTCGGCGACGGCGTGGACGGCCCCGCCGCGCAGGTGCCGCTGCGGGCGCTCGGAGTGCGCGAGATCCTGCTGCACACCGGGGCGGGGATCGCGGCGCTACAGGGCGCCCCGCTGCGCCCGTGGCTCGCCGCCAGCATCGCCGGCGACGTCTCGGACATCGCGTGGACCGCGGCGGCGCGCAGCGAGCTGCCCGACGGGGCCGTCGGCGCGACAGCGGTGGTGGCGGGAGGCTCCGCTCTGGTCTCGGCCGCCGTCGCCGTCGTAGTAGACGCCTAGGACTACTACGGCTGACCCCATGGCCGCCCCGGCGGGGGAGGCGTACGGTCGGCCCGTGTCCATCGCCCCCGCACCGCTCGAACCGCTGATCGACGGCCGCGAGGCGCTGGCCCGCGGGGCGTGGCCCGAGGCGCTCGCGGCGTTCGAGGCGGCGCTCTCCCGAGAGGAGACCGCGGAGGCGTGGGAAGGCCTCGGCTGGGCCGCTTGGTGGCTCTCCGACGAGCCGCTCACCCTGCGTGCCCGCGAGGCGGCCTACCGCGCGTACCGCGCCCGCGGCGACGACGCCGAGGCGGGCGCCGTCGCGGCGTGGCTGGGCAGCGACTACCGCGAGTTCCGTGGCGAGGACGCCATCGGCCGCGGCTGGCTCGAGCGCGCACACCGTCTGCTCGACCCGCTGCCCGAGTCGGCGGCGCACGGCTGGCTGGCGCTCAACGAGGGCTCGTTCGCGCTCAACGTCGACGGTGCCCCGGAGGAGGCCGCACGGCTGGCCCGCCTCGCCGCCCGGCTCGGGCGCGAGCTGGGCGTCGCGGATCTCGAGGCGGTCGGGCTGGCGCAGGAGGGCATCGCCGAGGTCGTCTGCGGCCGCGTCGCGGAGGGCATGCGCAACCTCGACGAGGCGTCGGCGATCGCGTCCGCGGAGGAGTTGCAGCTGCCGGTCTCGCACGGCTGGGCGCTGTGCTACCTGATCGCGGCCTGCGACGGCGTCGGCGACCTCCCGCGGGCGACGCAGTGGTGCAAGGTGATGCGCGACGTCGCCGAACGCTGGAACGCGCGGATGCTGATCGGCGTCTGCCGCAGCACCTACGGGCGCGTGCTGGCCACCAGTGGCGACTGGGTGCGCGCCGAGGACGAGCTGGTCGGGGCCCTCTGCGACCTCGAGGCCGCCCGGCCCGGCCAGGCCTCCGGCGGCCTGGTGCGGCTGGGTGAGCTGCGGGCGCGGCAGGGCCGCACGGACGAGGCCCGGGCGCTGTTCGAGCGCGCCGGCACGGCGGGGCTGCTGGGGCTCGGCGAGCTGGCGCTGCACGGCGGTGACGCCCCCGGCGCCGCCGACGCCGCCGAGCGGGTGCTGCGGCGCCTGCCCGAGGTCGACGTGCTCGGCCGCTTCCCGGCGCTGGAGCTGCTCATGCGCGCGCAGGTGCAGGCGGGCCGGCTCGGTGCGGCCGCCCAGGCGCTCGCGGCGCTCGAGCGCGCCGGCGATCGGCTCGGCACGCCGTACCTGCTCGGGCGGGTGCGGCTCGCGGCGGGCCAGCTCGCCCTGGCCCGCGGCGACCACGAGGAGGCCCGCCGCGCGAGCGAGGACGCCATCGACCGCCTCGCCGACAGCGCCGCGCCGTACGACACGGCCGTGGCCCGGGTCGAGCTGGCCAGGGCGCTCGGCGCGCTGCGCCGGCCCGAGGGCGCCGCCGCCGAGGCGCGCGCCGCCCGCGACGCGTTCGCGGCGCTGGGCGCCGCCCGCGAGCTGGAGCGCGCCGAGGCGCTGCTGGCCGGCGGCCCGGCGGCCGCCGCGGACCCGCTCGGCGAGCTGAGCGCGCGGGAGGTCGAGGTGCTGGGACTCGTCGCCCAGGGCCTCGGCGACGCCGGGATCGCGCAGCGGCTGTACCTCAGCCCGCACACCGTGCACCGCCACGTCGCCAACGTGCGCATGAAGCTGCGCCTGCCCTCGCGCACCGCCGCGGTCGCCTACGCGGCGCGCGCCGGGCTGCTGTAAGGCTCCGCGCGCCGCCCGGCGCGGGCGCCTCGCGGCCGCGCTGGCCGCTTCCGGCCATCCGCTCCGGATGGCCGCTTAGGGGCCTGTCCAAATAGTCGGTCTGTCCGGGCGGTTTAAGACCCTTCCGGGCATGGCCATGGGAGCGGTGAAGGGGCAGGCGGCGACGCTGCAGGTCGAGATGGTGTGCTTGGACGAGCTGGTT
>Ga0136616_10002062_pt1 | contig 10607 bp, 9 predicted proteins | sample AntDrymUQ2992106_2_FD_106648 | JGI IMG/M metagenome (GOLD analysis project Ga0136616, IMG submission 106648) | Polar desert sand microbial communities from Dry Valleys, Antarctica - metaG UQ299 (21.06) | ecosystem: Environmental > Terrestrial > Soil > Desert | place: Antarctica: Dry Valley... | reverse complement strand
GCCGAACTCCGGACCCCCGCGCAGGAAGTCGGCCAGGTAGGGGCCGATGATCGGGCCCGAGGCGTTGATGTTCACGCCGACGATCGTCGCCCAGAAGGAGCGCTGGTCGAACGGCAGCAGGTAGCCGCTGAAGCCCATGGCCAGTGTCAGCACGAGCAGGACCACGCCGATCACCCAGTTCATCTCGCGCGGATACTTGTAGGCCCCGATGAAGAAGGTCTGCCCCATGTGCAGGAAGAGCAGGATGATCATCACGGTGGCGCCCCACCGGTGCATGCCGCGCACGAGCTCGCCCAGGAAGACCTCGTTCGTGAGGTATTGCACCGATGCGTACGCCTGCGTGGCCGACGGGTCGTAGTACATCGCCAGGAAGACGCCCGTCACTGCCTGAGCGGTGAAGGCGAACAGCACGCCGGCACCGAGCGTGTAGCTCCAATCGTGCCCGGGCACCTTGCGAAACAGGACCTTGCGAAGGAAGGGACTCGCGCCGGCTCGCTCGTCGAGCCAACCGACGACCGAGACCGGCACCTCCACGGCCTGCTCTTTCAGCGCCGACGTGGCGATACCGCGGCGCCCGCCGTTCCCTCCGTTCGCGCCGTTCGACCGGCCGTTGGTCCCACCGCCGTTCGTGGACGGCCCGCGGCGCAGCGCGCCGGGGATCTCGGGCGTGTCCTGCGCCGCTCCGTTGCCGGCGCCGTCGGCTTGGTCGCGTGTGGATCTGCGCTGAAGCGCGCGCGGAAGGAAGCTCACGTGGTCGGCCTCGGGGGATAGAGATATTGCCAGAGGCCGTCCACGTGGTTCGACGGGTCGCGTGGCCGGAACCGCTCGAAGCTCGAGTTGACCGAGAAGCGCTCGCCGACCAGCACGCGGTCGCCTTCGACGACGGTCGCAAAGCGGTCGAGCGGCCGCACGGGCGGGCCACCGACGACCTCGCCGAGCGCACCGTAGACGCCGCCGTGGCAGGGGCAGATGAAGCGCTCGGACGCCTGGACATAGCGGACCGGGCAGCCAAGGTGAGTGCAGCGAGTGGAGATGACGATGTAGGGCTGGTCGAGCGCGTCCTTGTCGATCGCCGGGTTGACCTCGCGAACGTAGATCGTGGTCTTGCCGGCCTCGCCGGTTCCCTCGACTCCGGGCAGCGTGATGACCTTCGGCACGTAGGTGTCGGGGTTGAAGTCGATCAGCGGACCGACGTCGGCGAGCTCCTCCGGCGTCTGATCCTCGAAGATCGGGCCGACCGCGAAGCCGAGGGCAGGTAGGGCGAACGCCGCGGTGGCGATGCCGCCGGCCGCCATCGCACCGCCGGTAAACAGACCGCGGCGCGTGACCGTCTCGCCCTCGTAGGCGCCGGGTATGCCGCGGTCGGCCGCGTAGGGCGAGCGCTTTCTGCTGCGATTCTTGCGGCTTGGAGGCACGTTCGGAGGTCGTTCGCGGGTCCCGCGCAGGGGAGCGGTAACTCTACCGCCAACCCTCATACGGCCGTCGACGGAAGTCTGCTCAGCCGCCCGGCCACGCGAACTCGGCGGCCACACGGGCGCCCGGCCCGCCGCCACGCGCGAGAAACGCCGCCGTAGCCTCCCACAGCGGCTCGCCGAGGTCCTCTCGCTGCTCGACCGCCACTCGAGCGGAGAGCGAGATGAGGTCGGCGAGCTCGGTCACCGCGTCGAGGTCGCCCAGCTCCGCCAGCCGCGCGAGGCCGAGCGCGTAGAGGGCGTCACCGGCCAGCAGCCGCAGGTCGACGTCCATCCCCGCGAAGGCGCGCGGCTCGCCGTGGTGCAGCAGATGACCCTCGTAGACAGCTTCGAGCACAAACGCGCGATCGCCGTCCTCGACGATGCTCTCGAACCGCCCTTCGCCGGGATCGGCCACCGCGTAGGGGGCGAGCTCCACCTGCACCGAGGCCACGATCTCCGCAAGCGCCGTCATGGGGAGCCATTCGTCGCGCGCCGGGCCACGGCAAACGCCTCGCGGGCCGCGGCCAGCGTCCGTTCCAGCTCCGCCTCGCCGTGGGCGAGCGACGGAAACCAAGCCTCGAACTGCGACGGCGGGAGATAGATCCCGCGGTCGAGCATCGCTCGGCAAAAGGCGGCGTAGGCGCCGGCGTCGGCCGCTCGCGCACCGGCGTAGTCCGTGACCGGCGCTTCAGCGAAGAAGACCGTGAGCAGTCCGGTCGTCTGGGCCACCTGGGCGGTCGCGCCGACAGCGCGCGCGGCCTCCTCGAGCCCGGCGGCAAGCTGCGCCGTCACGCGCTCGAGCGCGTCGTAGGCGTGCTCGTCGAGCAGCTCGAGCGTCGCCAGGCCGGCAGCGACGGCGAGCGGATTGCCCGACAGCGTGCCTGCCTGGTAGACGTCGCCCGCGGGCGCGACGCGCTCCATGATGTCCACCGGGCCGGCGTACGCCGCCGCCGGGAGGCCGCCGCCGATCACCTTCCCGAGCACCGTCAGGTCCGGCGTCACCGCCGCGCGCTGCTGAGCGCCGCCAGGCGCTACTCGAAAGCCTGAGATCACCTCGTCGAAGACGAGCAGCGCGCCGTGGTCGTCGGCGAGGTCGCGCAGGGCGTCGAGGAAGCCCGGCGCCGGGGGCACGAGGCCCATGTTCGCCGGGTAGGGCTCACAGAGGATCGCTGCCGGCGGGCGTTGGGAGACCGCCTCCTCAACCGCCTCGAGGTCGTTCCACGCCACCACCGCCGTGTCGGCCGCCTGCGCGGCGGTCACGCCGGGGCTCGCGGGTATCCCCTGCGTGGCGAGGCCAGACCCGGCATCGGCGAGGAGCCCATCCACGTGGCCGTGGTAGGCACCGGCGAACTTCACCACGGCGTCGCGCCCCGTGACCGCCCGCGCGAGCCGAACGGCGCTCATGGCGGCCTCCGTGCCCGACGACGTCATGCGCACCATCTCGGCGCTCGGTACCCGCCGGACCATCTCCGCCGCCAGCTCGACCTCACCCTCGGTGGGCGCGCCATAGCTCGTCCCCAGCCCGGCGGCCTCTCGAACCGCCTCGACCACCGCCGGATGCGCGTGCCCGGCGATCAGCGGGCCCCATGAGCACACCCAATCCACGTACCGTCGCCCATCCACATCGACGATCTCCGCCCCCTCGCCCCGAGCGATGAACAGGGGATCGCGCCCAATGGCCCCCATGGCCCTAACAGGCGAGTTCACCCCACCGGGCATGACCCCAAGAGCGCGTCGATAAAGCTCCTGGGACCTACTGACGGCCTGAGCCCTAGCCACTTACACCAAACAACTCGAGGGGGGAAGCGACCGTGAACCGGCTACGCCGGGAGGGAGCGGTGAAGCAGAGGCGCCGGGAGCGGGCGGTCGCGAGCGCGATGTCGTCACCGGGGGGCTCCCTGAGCGAGCCTGCGAGCGTACCCCCCCCCGGGGCGACATCCTCGCGGACCGCCCGCTCAGCAGCGCTCGGACTCCCACCGCTTGAACTCGTCCGTGAAATAGAGGAGCCGCACTTTCTTGAACTCGGTCGACGAATACAGCGTCGCCCGCTCACTGATCCCCGTCGTCTCAGCAATCGAGTCCAGCACCGCATCGCACTCGTCCTTCGAGCGCCCGTGCGCCATCGTGAAGACCGAGTAGGGCCAGTCCTCGTACGTCGGGCGCTGGTAGCAGTGCGAGACACCCCGGAAAGCTGCCATCCGCGGCCCCAGCTCCATGATCCGCTCGGCCGGCACCTTCCACACGCCCATGCCGTTCGCCGAGAAACCGGCGCGGCGGTGATAGAGGATCGCCGCCACGCGCCGCAGGGCGCCGCGCTCGCGCATCGTCTCGAGGTGATCGAGCAGCCGCTCGACCGCAATGCCCAGCTCCGCCGCGGCCGGCGCGTAGGGCTCCGGCGCCACCGGCATGTCCCCCTGCAGCGCCCGGATCACGGCGACGTCGAGCTCCGAGAGCTCGATCGGGTCGAGCTCGCGGGGCGGTTCGGCCACGCCGGCGCTCGCGAGGGCCTTCGTGTCGCGCTCCATCTCGAGGTCCATCCGGATCTTGAACAGCTTGAGCGTCGGCAGCTGGCGTATCGACTCGGCGCCGGCCTCGCGTGCGAGCACCTGGAGCGTCCGGTCGAGGCCGAGCCTAGAGTCGGGCTCGGTGGCGATCGTGAACCAGAGGTTGAAGTCGTGGTTGCGGAGGTAATTGTGGGAGACGCCGGGATGGGCGTTGATCGCCTGCGCCGCGCGATGCGGATGCTCGGGATCGACCTTCGCCGCGACCAGCATCGAGCTGTAGCCGAGCGCGCGTGTGTCGAAGATCGGCGTGATCTGGCGGATGATCCGCTCGTCCAGGAGCCGGCGGACGCGGCGCAAGACCTCGTCCTCCGGCACGCCGGCCAGCTCGGCTACACGCAGGTAGGGCCGCGGCTCGAGCGGAAAGCTGCCCTGCATCAGGTTGAGCAGCTGCTTGTCCAGCTCGTCGAGCGGCACCGCCGCGCCGTCCCTGCGGCTGCGGACCTTCGGCTTCGCCTCTCGAGCTGTCAGTTGAGCCATCCGGCGACATCCTTTGCGTGGTAGCTGATGACGATGTCGGCGCCGGCGCGGCGGATGCCGGTCAGCGCCTCGAGCACCGCGGCGCGCTCGTCGAGGTATCCGGCCGCGGCGGCCGCCTTGATCATCGCGTACTCGCCGCTCACGTTGTACGCGGCCACGGGCAGGTCGGTCCGTTCCTTCACGCGCCGGATCACGTCGAGATAGGGCAGCGCCGGCTTTACCATCACGACGTCCGCGCCCTCCTCCATGTCGAGCACCGCCTCGCGCACGGCCTCGTCGGCGTTTGCCGGGTCCATCTGATAGGTCCGGCGATCGCCGAACGCCGGCGCCGAGTCCGCCGCCTCGCGGAACGGCCCGTAGAACGCCGAGGCGAACTTCGCCGAGTAGGCGACGATGGGGGTAGCGGCGAATCCCTCGGAGTCGAGCTGCGAGCGCAGCGCTCCCACGCGCCCGTCCATCATGTCGCTCGGCGCCACCGCGTCGGCGCCCGCCTCGGCATGTGAGATGGCCGTCTTCGCCAGCAGCTCGAGCGTCAGGTCATTGTCGATCACGCCGTCGGCGCGCACGACGCCGCAGTGACCGTGGGCGGTGTAGGCGCACAGGCACACGTCGCAGATCACCACGAGCTCGGGATGCTCGTCCTTGATCGCGCGAACGGCGAGCTGGACCACGCCCTCGGGGTCGTACGCGCCCGACGCCTGCTCGTCCTTCTCGGCCGGGATGCCGAACACGAGCACCGCCGGAACGCCGAGCGCGTGCGCCGCGCCAGCCTCCTTTACGGCGAGCGCAATCGACAGTCGCTCGATGCCGGGCATGGCCGCGATCGGCGTTCGGCGGTCGGTGCCGAGCTCGACGAAGATCGGATAGACGAGGTCCGACGGAGCGAGCTCCGTCTCGCGCACCATGTCGCGCAGGACGCCCGAGGCACGCAGCCTGCGCAGCCGGGTGGCGGGAAAGGCCATCGATCCAGTCTACGGACGGGTGCGTCAGGCGAAGCGCCGTAGCGCCAGGCGGCCGATGAGCCCGAACGCGACCACGAGCGCGGCGAGATTGAGCAGCGGCACGAGCATCGTCCCCGAGTCGTTGAGCGCCACGTTCAGCGCGTCGAGCGTCGCCTTGAAGGGGAAGAGTCGCGAGATCACCTGGATCAGCCCGTACATGCCACCCGACACGGCGCCCGAGGGCACGAGCGCAAGGAACGCGATCGGCAGCGACACCATGAACGCGAGCAGCGACGCCGCGCGCACCTCGCGGGTGACCGCACCGATCGCGACGCCCATCGCCGCAAAGGCGAGCGCGCCGGCGCCGAGCGCGACGAGCCACAGCGGGAAGCGCGCCCACTCGAGGTCGACGAATAGGGCCAGCCCGACCAGCATCAGGAGCGCGACCATCAGCGAGCAGCCCGCGGCCAGCGCGACCTTCTCGGCGAGAAGTGCGGTTCGCGAGATGAGCCCGCGCACCAGCCGGCGAAAGGCGTTCTCCTCGCGCTCGAGCGCGAGCGTGCCCGCCGCGAGCAGCAGCGTCACGAACATGAGGGACACGGTCACGGCGATCGCCACGGCGAACGAGCTGAGCGACGTGGGTCCGCCCTCGATCACCGTGGCATCGACCCTGATCGGAGCGCCGACCGATGCGAGCACCTCGTCGGAGAGACCCAGATTCTCGCGCGCGAGCCGGGCGAACTCGATCACCTGGTCGATCTGCGCGCGCGCCGGCGAGCTCTCCGGGAGCTCCTCGCGAGCGTCGGCGAGGAGCGCCTCGGCGCGCTCGAGTCCGAGGATGTCGATCGTCTGGCCGAGAAAGGAGAACTGGCCGCCGGTGCTGATCAGGTCGAGGTAGCCGACCGCCACCTCCGAGAACCTCCGCGTCAGCGCCGCGTTTGCCTTCTGGACCTGTGAGTTGATGGTGTCCTCCACGAACCGGCGCTTGGCCGGGTCGTCGGCGTTGTAGAGGACCTCGATCGTGGCCGAGCCGGTGCCCGACTGCAGCTTCTGGGTGATGTCTGGCGGGATGATCAGCGCGCCGAGCACGTCGCCGTCCTCGACCTTCTGCACCGCCTCCTCACGGCTCGCTACCCGAACCGGGTCGACGCTCTGGAACAGCGTGTCCGCGTACTGTGAGGCGTCCACTTCCTCGCCCCCGAGCGAGATCGTGTTCGCCGACTCCGGTACCTGGTTGAGGAACGCGACGGCGGGCTTGTCCGGCCCGCGCGAGATCGCGAAGCCGATCAGCACCGCGAGCACGATCGGGTAGAGCACGAGCAACGCCACGAGCAGCGGGGAACGCCGCAGGATCTGCAGGTCCTTGATCAGCAGCCAGCGCATCGCTCCGCTGCGCCGTCGTCAGTGCCCGCGCTGGCGCAGGAAGGCGACGAAGGCGGACTCGAAGTCGAGCTCGCTTGCGCCCACCACGCCCTCGAGATCGCGCGGCGAGCCTCCGAACAGGCGCTCGCCGTCGGCCAGCACCACGAGCTGCTGCGCGTAGCGCTCGGCCTCCTGCACGTTGTGAGTGGAGAAGACGACCGTCGTGCCCTCAGCGGCGAGTACGCCGATGAACTTCCAGAGGCGCTCGCGCTGGCGCGGGTCGAGCGCCGCGCTCGGCTCGTCGAGCAGCAGAACCGCCGGCGCCGAGAGGAGGCCGATGGCGATGTTCACGCGCTGGCGATTGCCGCCCGAGAGCGTGGCGACCTGGTCGTTCGCCCGCTCGCGCAGGTCCGTTTGGTCGAGCATCCGCGACACGCTCTCCTCCACGTCCGGACGCCGCTCGAGCCGAGCGAAGAGACGTAGGTTCTCCGCCACGGTGAGCTTGCCGTAGAGCGCCGCCTGCTGGGGCACCCACCCGACCTCGCGTGGGGCACGGCTGACGCTCCCCGAGTCGGGCCGCTGAATGCCGGCGAGGATCGATAGAAGCGTGGTCTTGCCGGCGCCATTCGGACCGATGATCGCCACCCGCTCGCCGCGCGCCGCCGCGAGCGACACGCCGGCGAGTGCCTCGCGGTCGCCGTAGCGCTTGACGAGGTCGCGCGCCTCGAGCACCGGCTCAGCCGCCGCGGTGCTCGCGGCCGGCGTTGCGACGGTCGAAGAGTCCATCGCGGTGAACGGTAGTGGCCTTGCGAGAATGCCGGCGCATGAGGCTCCTCTTCGTCGGCGACGTGGTGGGCGGCCCCGGCCGGCGCACGCTCGGCTCGCTGCTGCCTGGCCTTCGCGATCGCCACGAGCTCGACTTTGTGGTGGTAAACGGCGAGAACGCCGCGGGCGGTGTGGGCATCACCGAGCGAGTGGCGCGGGGGCTGTTCGAGCTTGGAGTCGACGCGATCACGCTGGGAAACCACGCCTACAGGCACACCGACGTCTACGGCTTCCTCGACCGCGAGCAGCGCATCGTCCGCCCCGCCAACTACCCGAAGGGGAATCCCGGACGCGGGCACACGGTGATCGAGCGCGACGGGTTGGCCCTGGGCGTCGCGAACCTCTCGGGAACATTTCACCTGGACGCCGCCCGCGGACCGTTCAGCGAGATCGACGCGGTGCTGGGCGAGCTACGCGACCGCGTCGATCACGTGCTGGTGGACTTTCACGCCGAAGCGACGAGCGAGAAGGTGGCGATGGGATGGCACCTCGATGGCCGAGTGACCGCTTGCGTAGGCACGCACACCCACGTGCCGACCGCCGACGCGCGCGTGCTGCCGGGCGGCACTGCCTACGTGACCGACGTGGGCATGACCGGCGCCCGCGGCGGGGTGATCGGCGTGAAGCGCGAGCTCGCGCTTGAGCGCTTCATCACCCAGATGCCCGTGAAGTTCGAGACCTCGGAGGAGGACCCGTGGCTGAACGCGGTGATCGTCGTCGCCGAGCCGGACGGGCGAGCGCGGTCGATCGAGCAGGTCCTCCTGAGACCCGAGGACGGCGCATGAGGGCAACTATGGCGAGGGCCAGGGCGGCGACCAGCGCACCGTTTCGCAGCGCCGTGACGCCGACCGCGACGGGCTCGCCGGCCACCAGGTCGAGGTAGCGGGAGGGGAACTCGACCAGTGTGAGGGCTGCCGCGGCGACGGTCAGCGCGGCGAGCGCCCACTGGCGCCACGCAAGCGCGAGCGCGAGCAGCGGCACGATCCAGATCAGGAACTGCGGCGAGAGGACCTTGCCGAACGCGACCAAGGCAGCCACGCTCGTCAGCGAGGCGAGCACGAGCGCGCGCGCCGCGGGGCCGTCAGGGCGGGGTCCGGGCGGCTCGCGCCGGGCCGCACGCGCGGCGAGGAAGACGAGCCAGGCGACCGCACCGAGCGCCACGGCGGCGAAGCCCGTCGCGATCGCGTCCGCGAGCCAATGGGTCAGGCCGGCCGACCGGTGGCTCGCCGCCACCACCGGCTCCGCGCCGCCCAGTGCATCGATCGCGAAGAGGGTGCTGGCGGGCGTGCTCTCCACCTGCACCGGTCGCTCGAGCTGGTAGCGGACGGCGGCGACGGTCCCGGACGGTGACAGCGCGAGGCCGGCGGCGGCCACGGCCGCGACCGTCGCCGCGAGCGCGACCGCTCCGCGCATCGCGGCCGAGCGCTCGCCTCGGCCCAGCAGCCACGCGAGCGCAACCGGTGCGATGACGAGGGGGAAGGCCTTCGTCATGGCGCCGATGCCGAGCAGCGCGAAGCCGAGCGCCGGCCGGCGGCTCAGGATCGCGACCAGGGCCCCGAGCGCGAGCGCCACCGGCGCCCAGTCAAAATGCGTGCGCACTACCGCGCCGAGCAGGAGCGGGCACAGCGCGACGCCCACCATCGCGAGCCACCGGGCCCCGCCGGTCAGCTCGGCGAGCCGGCCCGCGAGCGCCAGGACCGCCACGGCGAGCGCGAAGGTGAGGATCGCGAAGCCCGCCCAGTAGGCGTCGGGGCTCGTCCCCGCCAAGCCGGGAGCCGCAATCAGCGGCGCCGCGAGCGGCGGGTACTCGAACGCCAGGTCGCGATAGGGGAGTGCGCCGCCCAGGAAGGCCTCCGCGTACTCGCGCCGCACGCCGAGGTCGCCGACGCGCTCGTCCGACCAGGGTTCGAGCACCAGCGTGGCCCCCCATGACAGTGCGAGCAGGGCGCACGCCGAGGGGAGGCCGCGACGCACACCGTCAGGCGGCGGCTTCAAGACGGGCGACGATACCGGCCACCGACCCCTCGCGGTCTAGGCGGGTAGACGCCTACGCCGGAACTGGCTCCACGTCGGGCGCGGGCTCGTCCTTGGACCGCCGCGACTCGGCCGCACGCTCGGCTTCCGACGTCGAGGGTCCGGTCTCGTGCGCGGCGAACAGGGCGACGAGGACGAACGGCGCGAACCAGACGACGTAGAGGTAGAACCAATGGGTCGCGACGAGCTGCACCGCGATGAGGACCGCCGCTCCGAGCGCGGCGACCTGCGCCGGCGATCTGTGGCGCGGCACGAAGGCGACGGCGATCGCCAAGCCCGCCGCCGCGAGCGCGAGCGCCAGCTGGAGCCATCCGAGCGCCGGTTGCTGCCCCCAGATGCTGAACGGCGACTCGCGCCCGATCTGGTAACCGACCGTGCGGTCGTAGACCTCCTTCAATCCGCCGTCGGGAATGAAGGCCGCGATGCAGGCGGCGGCCACGGCCGCGAAGAGGAGCGTGAAGAGCAGGACCGGCCGGCGACCGCTTCGCGGGCGCCCTTCGTCCTGCGCGTCGCCCACCCCGCGAGCGAACAGCGGCGCGAGCGCGAGGGGGGCGAACTTCGTGGCCGTCGCGAGCGCCAGCAGAGCGCCGCGCGCCGGCGCCGAGGTGATGGCGAGCAGCGCGAACACGACCAGCATCGCGACCAGCGAGTCGTTCGAGTTCGACGACAGGACGAACAGCGAGTACGGATAGCTCGCCCACGCGAACGCGAGCGCGGTGCCGAGCGCTCGACCCGCAGCGCCGCGCCGCAGCCGGGTGCCGAGCAGCAGGAGCCCGAGTATCGTGGCCGCGTCGAAGGCGATCGCGGCCGCGTGCGCTGCGGGTAGATCGTCCCACGTGCCGCTCCACGGCAAGGCCTGCTCGAAGGGCACGTAGGCGAGGTAGCTCAGCGGTCCGTAGGTGTTCCCGTGCTGGTTGTCCTCGGCGAGCTCGCCCTCGTAGATCCCCTCG